>Ga0335069_10001821_pt1 | contig 33638 bp, 25 predicted proteins | sample Lox_Sample_11_FD_206714 | JGI IMG/M metagenome (GOLD analysis project Ga0335069, IMG submission 206714) | Soil microbial communities from Loxahatchee National Wildlife Refuge, Florida, United States - Lox_Sample_1.1 | ecosystem: Environmental > Terrestrial > Soil > Wetlands | place: USA...
GCTTTGACGGCTTCGGCGCAGGCGATGCCGAGCCGCCAGTTGAGATGAGCCAACTCCGCCGTCGATGAGGACGATGCGTTCATGGCGGCAAGCACGGCGGCGCGCAGAGTCCGCGGATAGGCGAAGCCTTCGTGCGCGAGAAGGGTGAGTGCGGGGCGAAGCCGGCCCGGGCCGATGCGCGCGATGGCGACATCGATGCCGTCGGCGGAGGTGCCGCTCATGATGCCGGCCACGGTCATGGGGCTGGTGCTCATGTGGAAGCCGCTCCGGCGGGTGGTTGCTGCGCGGGCGCCGGAGACGAAGCCACGGGCTCGCCGATGGTTTCGCGAAAACGAAGGATGCGGCCGCGCAGAGCGGCGAATTGCCGCGCCGACAACGCAGGCGCTCGATCGTCGCTGCATAGCTTTGCGCGTTTCCGCGCCGACTCGCGGGACCGCGCCAGGAGCAGGCTGCGGAACGGCGCGGATTTTTCCCCTTCCGCGACCAGCGATTCGTATGCGCGCAGGATCAGTTCAGGGCTGTGGCAAATCTCGATGAGGTCCATGCCCGCGCGGATCGCGGCGGCGGCGGCCTCCTCGATCGGCATGAAACCGAGGATGCCGCCCATCTCCATATCGTCGGAGAGGATGAGACCGCGATAGCCGATGCGCCCGCGCAGTACGGCCGCGATCCAGAACCGGGAAACGCTGGCGGGCGTGACTCTGCCCCGCGTTGCGGGATAAGCGGCGTGATTCACCATGATCATGGGCAGGGCGTCGCGCAGTTCGCGATAGGGAAGCATGTCCTCGCGCCAAAGCTCATCGAAGGTGCGCGCAATCGACGGCGTCGCTGCGTGCGAGTCGAGCGTGCCGCCGCCCAGGCCCGGGAAGTGCTTGGCACAGCCGATGACGCCGTGCGCCGTGAGGCCGTCGAGAAAGTGGCCGGCGTATTCGATCACACCTTGGGGCGTTGCCGCGGCGCAGCGCGTGCCCATGACTTTCGCCGAAGCAGGCAATCCAAGGTCGAGAACCGGCGCCAGCGTTGCGTTGAAGCCGAAGGCCTTCACGCCGCGTGCGGCCAGCTCGCCGTGTTCGCGCATCAGCGATGCGTTGCCGGTTTCGACCGCCCTTCGAGAAACAGCCAGCGCGGACGGCATGGGCGCGAGCGCATCGCGCAGCCGATCGACCGTGCCGCCTTCCACATCGACGCAGCGCAACGCGCCCGGCGTGCAGAGAGCCGTTGCTTCGCGCATCAGGGCGCGCGTCTGCGCGGGATCGGCGATGTTGCGCTTGAAGAGAATGATGCCGGCGGGCCGCACCAGTTTGAGCCAGGCGCGTTCGAGGCCGGTGAGTTCCGTGCCGCCAAGCCCGACGACGAGCAGGCGGCCGGCGGCGTGGCGAACGTTGGCGGTCACGTCTTTTCCCTCAGCTCCTGCTGCAGTTCTTCCAGCAGGTTGAGCGCCTGGAGCGGGGTGAGCGCGTTCACGTCGGTGGCTTCAATGCGGTCCACGATGCGCTGCGAGAGCGGAGTGAAGATGGTGAGCTGTACCGGGTCGGCCGTCTCCACGCTGACACTTTGCCGCTCCTGCCTTTCGTGCTGGCGGAGGATGCGCCGCGCGCGCTCGATGACCGCCGGCGGCAGGCCGGCGAGCCTGGCCACTTCAATGCCGTAGCTCTTGCTGGCCGCGCCGGGCTCGATCGCGTGCAGGAACACGATGCCGCCCGCCGCCTCCTTGACGCCGACGCGCAGATTGCGCACGCGCTTGAGCTTCTCGGCAAGAATGGTCAGCTCGTGGTAGTGGGTGGCGAATAGCGTGCGCGCGCCGGTCTCGGCATGCAGGTATTCGACCGTGGCCCATGCGAGCGAGAGGCCGTCGAAGGTCGCCGTTCCGCGGCCCATCTCGTCCAGAAGGATGAGAGAACGCTTTGTTGCGGTGTTGAGGATAGTGGCGGTCTCGGTCATCTCGACCATGAAGGTGGAGCGGCCGCGGGCCACGTTGTCGCTGGCGCCGATGCGCGTGTAGATGCGGTCGACGAGGCCGAAGCGCATGCTTTCCGCTGGGACGAAGCTGCCCATCTGCGCCAGGATGACGAGCATTGCGGCCTGGCGCAGGTATGTGCTCTTGCCGCCCATGTTGGGGCCGGTAATAAGCAGCAGGCTGGGGCCCTCTTCGCCGGCGCTGAGATAGATGTCGTTGGGAATGAAGCGGCCTTCGCGCGTCTCTTCCATCCATTGCTCGATGACCGGATGGCGGGCGGCAGCCGCTTCGAGTATGGGCTCGCCGGCGAGCGTGGGCCGGACGTAGCGGCGCAGAGCGGCCAGATGCGCAAAGGTGCAGAGCAGATCGGCTTCGGCGGCGGCGGCCGACGTGCGCCGGATGCGGCTTGCCGCTTCGAGCACGAATCGCCGCAGCTCGGCGAAGATGCGCTTTTCGATCTCGATCGAGCGCTCGTGCGCGGTGAGGATCTTGCGCTCGTACTCTTTGAGTTCCGGCGTGGTGAAGCGCTCGGCGTTGACGAGGGTCTGTTTGCGCTCGTAATCGGCGGGGGCGAGCGCGAGGTTGGCCTTTGTGATCTCGATGTAGTATCCGAAGACCGAGTTGTAGCGCACTTTGAGCGAGCCGATGCCGGTGCGCTGGCGCTCGCGCTCTTCGATGGCGGCGATGGACTGGCGGCCGGTGGAGGAGATGGACTTCAACTCGTCGAGTTCGGCGTCGACGCCGGCCGCGATGGCGCCGCCGTCGGTCAGCGTGAGCGGCGGCTCTTCGACCAGCGTGGCCAGGACGCGGCCGGTCACATCGCTAAGAGGATCGATGCGCGCGTCAAGATCGCGCCATTTTGCCGACTGGAACGGTTCGAGCGCAAGCCTGAGGCCGGGCAGCCGGGCCAGGCTGGCGGCGAGCGCGCGCACGTCGCGCGGGCCGGCCGAGTCAAGCGAGAGGCGGGCGAGCAGGCGCTCCAGATCCCGGATGCCGTCAAACGCGCGGCGCAGTTCTTCGCGGCGCATCATGCCGGCGTGCGCCTCGGCGACAGCTTCGTAGCGCTGCTGCAACGCTTCAGGGTCGGCGAGCGGGCGAAGGATGGTCGCACGCAGAAGGCGCTTGCCCATCGCAGTCTGACAGGCGTCGAGCGTATGGAAGAGCGTGGCGCGGTCGTCCTGGGCGGAGAAGAGCGGCTCGACGAGTTCGAGGTTGCGCACGGTGACCTGGTCCAGCTCGAGCTCGGTCGAGTGCTCCTGGAACTTCAGCGAGTCGATGTGGAGCGCCTCGTTGCGCTGCGTGCTGCGCACGTAGTGCAGCACGGCGCCGGCGGCGATGGCCGCGGCGGGATGCTTGTCGAGGCCGAAGCCCTCAAGCGTCCGGACGCCGAGTTGCCGCTCGACGAGAGGGACGGCGAATTCGCGCGTCCACACCCAGTCTTCGACGCGGCTTTTTGCCGGAATGCGCTCGAGCCCGGGTCCGATCTCCGCACTTGCCTTGAGAAGGACCTCGCTGGGCCGGCCTCGCAGGAGCTCATCGAGGGCCCGCTGGCGCGCCAAGGAGCCGGCATATTCCGCGACGCGAAACTCGCCCGTGGAAACATCGAGCAGCGCCAGGGCCCAGACCGTGCCGGCAGCTTTTGCGCCGTTCTCCGGCTTGCCGGCCGGGTGGCTGCCCATCGCCGTGCTCTCGCTCCCCGCCTCGAAGATCGCGGCGAGGAAATTGTTCTCCTCCTGGCCGAGCCCTGCGTCGAGCGCGGTGCCCGGCGTGAGCACGCGCGTGACCTCGCGGCGCACAATCTTCTTGGTCCGTTTCGGGTCTTCCATCTGGTCGCAGATGGCGATGCGAAAGCCCTTGCGAAGGAGTTTGCCGAGGTAGCTCTCGACGGCGTGGTAGGGGACGCCGCACATGGGGACCTGGCGTTCGCGGTCGCGCGCCGTCAACGTGAGCTCCAGTTCGCGGCTGGCCGTGATGGCGTCGTCGTAAAAGAGCTCGTAAAAATCGCCCATGCGGAAGAAAAGCAGGGCGTCGGGTGACTCGCGCTTGGCCGCCGTCCACTGGCGCATGAATGGCGTGAGTTCGGCGATGGGTTTCTGGTGCTGGACCGGAGCGGCGGCGGGCTCCGGGGCCAGTTCGGGTTGAACGTCGTGCGGGGTCACGCTGGATTCAAGATTAACCGGTCAGGGGGCTGCGGAGGAGCGCGCCGACGGGGCATTGCAAGGCCGTCATGTTCCGCGGCTCCCGTTCTGCCGACCGCTCGCCAGGCTTTTGTAGAACTCGGCGGTCAGCCCCAGGACGTGGGTGTCGGAGAAGTGCTCGGCGACCCAGGCGCGGGCGGCTTCTCCCATCCTGCGGCGGCGTTCCGGATCGCAAAGCAGTTTGAGCGCTGCTTCTGCGATGGCCTCCGGATAACCGGGCGGGATGAGCAGGCCGGTGACGTCCGGAATGACGGCGTCGCGTGCCCCGGTGGAAAGAGTCGTGACCGCGGGCACGCCGGTTGCCGCGGCTTCGAGCACCGCGTTGGGAAATCCCTCGCGCCAAGTCGGAAGCACGAGCAAATCCATGACGCGGTAGTAAGCCGCCGGGTCTTCCACAAATCCCGTCCAGTGGATGTGCGTGTGATTTCGAATGCGCGCCTGGAGCGCCGGGTCAAGGGCATCTTCCGCTTCATCGAACCAGCCCACGAGGAGCAGGCGGGTGTCGGGTTCCGCACTCAGGACGATGTCGAAAGCCTGGATCAACTCCGGTACGCCCTTGTCGCGAACCAGGCGGCCGACAAAGCCAATCAGCGGCACATCGCGGGCTATGCCGAGCTGCGCCCGGACGTCGCTCCTGCCGGGCGAGAACCTGGCCAGATCCACGCCGTTGCTGCTGCCTTTGTCGAGCAGCTTCAACTTGCGGGCCGGTGCGATGCGAAGATCGAGAGCTTCGGCCATCATGCTCTCGCTGTTGCAGAGCACGACGTGAGCGCAGGTTGCGGCAACACGTTCAGAGGCCAGGAGGATTCGCCGCTTGAGACCCTTCGCACGATCCAGCCTGAAGCCGCGGAGCATGTAGACTCGCGCGGGCACGTTAGCGAGCTTGGCGGCAACGGTGCCCAGAAGGCCTGCCTTGGGCGAGCTGAACTCAGTGAGGTCCGGCCGCAGCCGCCGGAGCAGGCGCCAGAGACGAAAGAGTGAGACGAGGTCGGAGAACGGCGCCATCTCGCGCCGCATGGGGACCGCAACAGGTTCTGCGCCCTGCGCACGGGCGGTGGTGACCAGGAGTTCGCCGGGACTCGAAACCAGCGTGACGCGAAAGCCGGCCCGGCGCAGCGCACGCAGACGGCCGGTCAGGTTGAGGCAGGTTTGCGGATGTGTAATGCCGATGACAACGTGAGGGATTCCTGTTGCAGGACTGGTTGCGCAGGCCGGCGGAGACTCGGCGACTGTCGGGAATTCCATGGCGTGGCTTGCACTCCTTGCGCGTTCCGGCAGGCAGGAATCCAACCAGAAACCGGACGTTCAACGCAGGGGTGAAGCAAAGAAGGCTTACTGCGTTCCGTTCCCGAAGGAGCGATCCGTGAGAGCAGGCCTTCGCGAAGAGCAGCAGCAGGTCATTCAGGAATTCACAATCACTGTACCACCCCGGCCGGGGGTGCATAAGACCGAAGTGCGTTTCAGCAGGGATCAACTCTAACCTATACTTGCCGTTCTCCTGGATGAGTCGATTCAAATGCCTCAAAACGAGCGGCGCCGCGTCCTGCTGTTGATTCCGCACCTTGGCGGCGGCGGAGCGGAGCGGGTGACCGCACAGCTCGCTCGAGGGCTTTCCCGCGACAAATACGACGTCCATCTCGGGGTAGTGACGCAAGGGGCTGTCCCGGCGGAGCCGGCTGGCGAGGGGGTCGCAATTCACGCGCTGGGCGCGCGCCGCGTCCGGGCCGGCTCACGGGAATTGCTGTGGCTCGTGCGCAGGCTGGCGCCGGACGCTGTCCTGTCGGGGATGGCGCATCTGAATTTCCTGGTTCTTTTGCTGCGGCCGCTTTTTCCGCGGAAGACGCGGGTGATCGTCCGGCAAGACGGCACCGCGTCGGCGGCTCTGGAATCCGGGGGGTTGCCGCCGTACACGCGCCTGCTGTACCGCGGGACTTACCGCTTCGCCGACCGCGTTGTCTGCCAGACGGAGGCGATGGCGGCGGACCTGGCTCGCGTCGCGGGAGTGGCCGCAAGCCGGCTGACAGTGCTGCCCAATCCGGTGGATGTGAAGGCCATTCGCGCGCGGGCGCTCGAAGAAATCGGCCGCGAAGCGCGCCCGGAGCGGACGGCGGGCGGCCCGCATCTGCTGGCTGTCGGCAGGCTTTCGAAGGAGAAGGGATTCGATCTGCTGCTGGAGGCGCTGGCCCGGGTGCGTGAGTCGTTTCCGGGCGCGGACCTGACGATTGCGGGCACAGGAAACGGAGAGATGGCGCTGCGATCGCAGTGCGGCGCTCTCGGGCTCGATGGCGCCGTGCATTTTGCGGGTCATGTCGACGACGTGACGGCTTGCTTCGCGGGCGCGCCGGTCTTCGCACTCTCGTCGCGGCATGAGGGTATGCCCAATGCGCTGCTCGAGGCAGCCGCCGCCGGTCTGCCGATCGTTGCGCTGCCGAGTTCGGAGGGGGTTGTGGATCTTCTCCGCGGCCAGCCCGGCGCATGGCTCGCGCCGGAGATCTCGGCGGTGGCGCTGGCCGCGAGCCTGCAGGATGCTCTCGCGGCGCTCAAACCGGGCCAACGCTTTGCGCACGAGTTTGTGGAACCTTTCGGCTTTGACCGGGCGATTGCGGCCTATGAGGCTCTGATCGACAGCGTGCTGGACGAGGCGCGTCGGTGAGCCATATCGCCATGGTCATTCCCACGCTCGACCGCTTTGGCGGCGCAGAGCGGCAGGTGATGCTGCTGGCGCGGGGGCTGCGGTCGCGCGGGTGGCGGGTGACGGCGATTGCGCTCGCCGGCAGCGGCGGCGATGCGGCCGGCGAACTGGCCGATGCCGGAGTTGACCTTCTGAGCCTGGAGATGCGCAAAGGGCTAGCCGACCCGCGGGGATGGCTGCGCCTGAACCGATGGCTGCGGCGCGAGAGGCCCCAGATCCTGCACGCGCACCTTCCCCATGCCGCGTGGATGGCAAGATGGTCGCGGCTGGCGGCGCCGGTGAGGGTGCAGATCGACACGATTCACACCTCGGCCACCGGCTCCGCGGGAAGAAGACTCGGCTACCGGCTGAGCCGATGGCTGCCGGACCGTGTGACCGCCGTGGGGGAAGGGGTTCGTGAGGCGCACATTACAACGCGGATGGTTGCGGCGAACCGATGCACTGTGGTTGCGAATGGAGTCGATACCGGCGTCTGGCGCGCGGATCCGGATGCGCGGGCGGCGAAGCGGCGTGAGATCGGCCTGGGCGGTGAGTTTCTCTGGTTTGCGGCGGGCCGGCTGGAGCCGGTGAAGGACTACGCGACGATGATGCGGGCCATCGCGCAGGTTCCGGCAGGCGCAAGATTGGCCATCGCCGGAGCCGGAACGCTGGAGCGGGAGCTTCGCTCGCTGGCGGCGAGCCTCGGACTGGCCGGCCGAGTGGAGTTCCTCGGCTTTGTGCCGGACGTGCGTGCCTGGATGCAGGCGGCGGACGGATATGTGCTTTCGTCGCGATGGGAGGGGCTGCCGATGGGCCTGATCGAAGCCGCGGCTTGCGCATTGCCCGCGGTGGCAACCGATGTCGCCGGCTCGCGCGAGGTGATCGTGGAGGCCGAGACCGGCTGGCTTGTTCCGGCGGCCAATCCGGAGAGACTGGCGGAGAAGATGGCCGCGGTGATGCGCTGTGCTGCGGGGGAGCGGCAAGCCATGAGCGAACGCGCGCGAGAATTGGCGGTCGCGCGGTTCGGGCTGGCTCGTGTTCTGGACACCTGGGAGGCGCTCTACCGCGAGCTGCTCGATCGCAATCCAAAGCCCAGGCGATCGGCGGGTTGAATCGGATCACAATCGGGCGAGCAGGCCTTTGACCGATCGTCTCACTCGATAGCGGAAGAGTGCGCCATTGGCGGCGAGCATCTCGCGCACGGTCAACCGGGTGAGCGGGAACTCATGGAGAATCCGCTCTACGGACGTGAACTCGCCCGCATGCGTTTGCAGAAAGCCGTTCAGTTCTTCGACCTGTGCGTCCGTCGCTGAGTTGGCATGCATGCAGACGGTCCACAATCCGCGGCGCTTGTGTTCGGGCGCCCAGATTTGCTGGGGGATCCAGGTCAGGCCGCCACGAAGGTAGGGCCGCATGGCGAAGCCGTCGGAGACAATGCCGATGCCTTCCATGCGAAGGGCGCGAAGCGTGGCGCGGTCGAGCCCATGGCGCGGCGCCACCCAGATGGCGGGATTCAGGCGATGCGCGCGCAGGACTTCCAGGCCTTCGCGAATCCACTGGCGCTGGATCTGCTCGGGGATGCCGGCGAATTCAGTGACCTCATGCAGCGGAACAAGGCCACGGCCGCGCCCCGCCCAGAGATGACGGAATCCGTGCAGGCCGATGGTGGCCCCGGATGCCTGCAGCTCGCGCATCTGCGACCAGAAATCGGGGTCCGGCGGCGAAAGGTCGAGTTCCGGGTCGCGGTTGTCGGGGACGATGGCCAGGATCGGCTTGACGCGAAAACGGGCCAGAATGGGCACGAACCGGCGCCATCGGTTGCGGTGGTGGGTGGGACAGAGGTCGTCGAAACGGAGCAGATACTGGGCCGGGGAGGGGATCATAAGGCCGCTCCGACCGGAGCACGGGGCAGGAGCTTCCAAGTCCAGAACCAGAGGAAGAAGAACGTGGATGCGGCCCAGAGCGAGGTGGCCAGAGCAATGCCGGCCACGCCGAGCCAGCGCATGAGCAGGAGATTGAGCACGACGTCGAGAACCAGGTTGAGGACGCCGCACCAGAGGATGAGGTCGTTGCGCCGCATGGCGGCAAGAAAGCGGTAGAAGACGCGGCTGGTGACGATGAAAGGGATCTGGATGGCATAGAGTATCAGGACCGGAACGACCGCCGCAGTGTCCTTTTGGCCGAAGGCGCCGTGTTGATAAGTGACCCGGACCAGCCAGCTCGCGCCGGCGATGAGCGCCAGTGCCAGTGGAGCGGAAATCAGCGCGGTGACGGTGACGCAGGTGCGCAGGGAATGCCGGCAGCCGGCCCAGTCCTCGAAGGCGATCATGCGCGAGAAGTAAGGAATGACGGCGGTCGAAATGGCGCCGGCCAGGAGGGTAAGGATCACGCCGACGAAGCGGCCGGCATAGGCCAGCGCTGAAACGCTGCCGGGGGAGAGAGCGGCGGCCATGGACTGGTCGACCAGCAGGCCGCCCGAGGCAACGGCGGAGCTCAAGAGCACCGGCCAGTATTGATGGGCGACTTCGCGGGTCGCGGCATCCATTCCATACCAGCGCAGGCGGAACGGATAGCCATGCGAGCGCATACCCCATCCCACGATGAATGCCTGAATGATCGCGCCGGCCAGATTGCCAATGACCATGGCCCATGGACCCATGCGCGCACTGAGCGCCCATGCAGACAGCATCACCGTGAGCGGCAGGGCGACCGGGGCGATGGCCGGCAGGGAGAAGCGGCCGAGCGTGTTCAGGACGGCGGTGCAGTTGGTGGCGATGCCCGTGATGAGCACCAGCGGCACGAGCCCATAGAACAGCCGGACGGCAAGATCGAGCTTGGCTGGCGCGAAGTTCCAGGCGATCAGGGGAAAGAACGCGCGTGCCGTGATGGCCATCGCCGCTGAAACCGCAGCCAGCAGCAGGCACAGCCACACCATGGAATTCGAAAGGAGCCGGCGCGATGGTTCAATCCCCTCCCGCTCGCGCACGCGGATCAGGGTGGGGACCAGGGCCTGGTTCATGGATTCGGCGATGAGATTGATCAGGAGACCGGGAATCAGAAACGCCGCAAGGAATGCATCCATGGCGTCGCTGCGGCCATAGGTGCCGGCCAGCACAAACTCCTTGAAGGCGGCGATGAGCTTGACGAATATGCCGACAGCCGTAACGGTGGCTGCGGCGCGAAGGATTTGCCGGTTGACGCTCGGTCTTTCGATCTCGCGAGCGAAACGAGCCGCCGGCGGCATGGCGGGCTGCGCGGCGCCCGCTGCCTTAACGGAATTCACTGGCGGCTTCCTTTACGCGGACGGGAGATGGCCCCGGCGATGGGTTCCAGGCCCGGAAGCCGTGCGCACCGGCGTCTTCGTGCACCAGGCGTCCGGCGAATGCGATCAGGGCAAACAGCAGCCACGTGGTGCGGCTCTCTTCGACGGAGGCGGTCAGCGAGGTCATGATCCACACGGCGAGCCCCGTGGCAAAGGCAATGAGGAGCGGGCCGGGCATCGCGAGCACCGTCCGCATGGCCAGCAGCAGGATCGCCGCCGCGAGCAGCAGACCGCAAATGCCGCTGCCGACGGCAATCGACAGCGCCGTGTTGTGCGCAGTGTCGATGGGCGAGAGGCCGGCGGCGGTGACGAACGATCCCGCGCCCCAGCCGAAGATCGGCGCGCCGCGAAAGGCTTGCCAGCCTTGCACCCAGATGTTGACCCGCTCATTCAGGTCGGTTCCCTGGAACTGCTCGGCGACGGTGGCGATTCGAGCAAGGGTCCCGGTGGGCACGATCAGCCAGGCGGCCAGCGCGACGATGGGAAAAGCGATGGCTGCGGCGAGGGCTCTTCGCGGGCGCCGGCCGACCAGGATCACCCCGGCGCCGGCCAGTCCAACGGCCGCTGCAAGGGCGCCGCCGCGCGAGGCTGTGAGAAGCACGGCGACGATGCCAAGCGGGAAATAGCCCCCGGCGAGAATGCGGCCCGGCCACTTTGTCTCGCCATTCATCAGGACGGCGGCGAAGGGGAATGCGAGATCGAGAAACCGCGCGGTGTCGTTCGGGTCGAGGCCTTCGGCAAAGAACCGGATCTGGCCGCTCGCGGCCGCGCTGGGGAACGTGAAGCTGGCCAGGGTGATCAGCGCAAGCTCCCACGATCCGGCAACATAGGCGCGCAGCAGCCTGCGCAAGTCGCGCGGGCTCTCGGCCAGCTCCCACACCAGCCAGACCGTCATCATCTCCTGGAAGTACGCGCGAAGCTTTTGCAGCGTGGCTGCCTGGTCAATGGTCCAGAAACAGGTGCAGCAGAACCAGAGAAACAGCGCGAGGACGGCCCATTGCGTCGGCCCCGGGCGCCGGATCCGCCCTGCCTGCAGAACCGCCGGAACTGCGGCCAGGAGCATCAGCAGCCCGGCGATCCGCGCCACCGGGCCGAAGGGCTCATTCAACTCCAGTGAGAACTCCCAAGGCGCGGCAAAGACAAAGGCGAACAGGAGCCACCGGGCGATCGGGCGCATCTCAGAACCTCTGCGAGTACACGAGGCCCGCATAAATTGAGATACCCACGGCCGATTGGATGGCCGCGTCGAGGGTCTTGTTGAGCAACGTCTTTGTTGTCGAGTCGGGAACGAAGAGGATGTCGCGGTCGCGGATGGGCTGGTCGGGCTCTTGTCCGTGCAGCATGTGGTAGAGGTTGAGCGTGGTGAGCGTGCGGCCGCCTTTCTGCTCGCGGATGAGGAGCGCCTTGCGCGCGTTGGCGTTGACAGACGGTCCCCATGCGAGTGACAGCGCCTGCACCACGGTGAGCCCCTGCGCCGGATCGACGGCAAAGCCGCCCGGCCGCACTACGTCTCCGATCACGTAGACGAGACCGGCGCGGCTGACCTGCACGATGTCGCCCGGTGCGAGTTCGGGGTTATGGTCGGCGGCGGTGTCGATCCCGCTGGGGTCGAGCACGGCGGCATGCGGGGTCTTCGGGTCATCGCGTCGATAGACATTGACCAGGCGTCCCGCGGCGGGTGTCAATCCCTGCGCCGCAGAGATGAGATCGAGCAGCCGGTGATGCATCGTGTAGGGGTACACTCCGGGACGCGCCACTTCGCCGAGCACGCTCACGTCCTGACCTACAAACGAGGTGACGAGCACGGCCACCTGCGGATGGAGGAGCATGCCTTTTGCCACAAGCGCAGCGGCGATAGCCTGTGCCGCGGCAGCTTCATCCATGCCATTGAGCTGCACTTCGCCGATGAGCGGCAGGGAGATGGCGCCGGCGGGCGAGACGCGGGCAACGGTGTGAAACTCGGGTGTGTGAAACTCGCTGATCTCCAGCGTGTCGCCGGGGCCGATGGGCGCGGGCATCGGCGCCTCGAGCTGTCCGGGCGGGGCCGACGCCGGGCTTGCGGCTTCCGGACGATCCCAGACTTCGGGCACGATCTTCGGAGTCGCCGGGCTCTTTGGCTGCGGTTCGGGGACCGGATGTACGAGGCCGCCGGGCAGGCCGGAGGTCGTCGGGGTCGGAGGCTGAGCGCCGGCGGAAGCGCCTGCAACCATCAGCGCTGCCAGCAGGATCGGAACGGCGACGGCTCCTGTAGGACGAATCGTTTCCATCATCAGCACTCCTCCCAAGGCCAGCCAGAGGCCGGCGAACAAAGTGATCGCCATGTAGAGCGGCAGGTCCGGCGAGACCGGTTTAGCCGGCTCGAGCGCGTAGTCGACCACCGCGATCGACGACGTGTGGATGCCCGAGGCGAGGCCGGCCTCCTCGATCTTTTCGAGCACTCGCATGTAAATGTCGTGGCTCGCGTTCGCTTCCTGCCGCATCACTTCGTATTCTGTTGCCGCCCGGTTCTGCTGCAATCCCTCGGCGGTCAGTTCATCGAGCCGCTTGCTCAGCATGTCTTCCCGCACCTGCGCGGTTTGGAACGCGTCGCGAAAGCGCTCGACGAGTTTCGCGTCTTCATCCTTGACTTGCCGATCGATGTCCTCGAGCTGGCGGCGAATCTCGACCGCGCGGGGAAAGTTGGGTCCGTGCTCCAGGCTGAGCTGTGCCTGCTCCTGCTCCATATCGCTGCGACGGTTGCGCAACTGCTGGAGCAGCGCCGTGGCAAAGCTGCCGCTTTCGGCCTGCATGCGCGGGTTCGACGCGAATACCGCCTCCGGATCTCCTTGCGAAGCCGCTTTGAACTCGGCCTCGCGCAGGTAGCGCTCGGTGGCGGCGGCCACAAGCTGCCTGCCCAGTTCGTCGATCTCGAGCAGCGTGGAATTGTGCTGCGTCTCTCCGGGCTCGCCGTTGGGCAGGGTCGCCACAGAGCTCAGGATGCCGTGCTCGATCTGGAAGGCGGACAAGCGCTGGCGATCCTGCTCGACGCGCGTTTTGAGCGCGGCAAGCTGCTCCTGCAGCCAGGCGGCGGCCTCGGCAGTGGCCTTTGTGCGCGCATCGTTTTCTTCACTGCTGTAGGCGCCGATGAGCCCGTTCACCACCGCGGCGGAAAGCGCCGGATCGCGTGAGCGGAAGCGAATCTGGATGACGAGCGTGCGTGGGACGGTCTGCACCTGGAGGCGGCCGTGGAAGCGGTCCAGCAGCCAGTCCTGCGCATCGTGCGCGGGTTTTCCGGGTTCGAAGCCGGAGAACTTGCTGTCAAAGCCGCCTTTGAAGCCGGGTGACTGGTAGAGCTTCAGGTTGACGATCACCTTCCAGGCAAGCCGATCGCTGCGGAAGACGTTGGCCAGGGTTTCCAGCTGAAGCGGGGCGGCAAGCTGCGAGACGGCGATCGCGGGCTCCGCAGGCCCGATGTTCAGGGACGGCGCGGGAGCGGTGCGGAGCGCGACTTTGGCTCGGGCTTCATACTGCTTCGGCGCGATCAGGCAATAGAGCAGGCAGGCCAGGAGCAGGCCGCCGAGGATTGCGAAGAATTGTCCCCAGCGCCGCGCGATCAACGCCCAAAGCTCAGGCAGAGAAACCGAGCCGGCGGATCGGCTTCCGCCGGAGTTGGGCCGAATGGAGGGAGGATGGGGCGGAACGGGTTGAGTGGCTGGATCGTCCGACAAGCGCTACCCACTTCATGGCATACGCCACCCCTCGGGGTGACTGCCCGGAACGCAACCCAGCTCTGAGGATGAAATTCGTACAGTTCTGCTTGATTTGCGGTCATTGTAAGCGCGGCAAAATCGTTTTGACAACCGGAGGCCGGAAATGGCCGCCCATACCGGCCCGCCGCGGCCGTGAAGCGCTGCTATTCGGGAAGCTTGAGGTGGGCGGCAAATTCGGGGATCTCGGCGTAAGCCAGGTGCATGTCCGAGGAGAACGAAGCGACCTTCATTCCATGCGGCTGGAAGAGCAGCGCGAGCGCCTGCCCGGTGTAGAGGGAGACGTGGCCGTTTCGCGGGCCGGCGTACCACCAGTTCAGGCCGAACGTGTCGAAGTCGGCCGGCTGCAGGAGCGTCGAGAAGAGGATTGCCCCCGGCCTGTTGAGAAGGGACACCATGGTATCCACCGTTGCCTGCGGCTCGGGAACGTGCTCCATGACCTCGAAGCAGGTGACCAGGTCGTATGTGTCTTCAGGAAGCTTGTTGAACGAGGTGAACGGGTCGTAGGTCGCCGCCGTGAAGCCGCGCTCGCGCAGCCGCGCCGCCAGCAGGCCTTCGCCGCCGCCGAAGTCGAGGATGGAGATCGACTCCCGCGCGTCGGGAAAGGAGATGGCGACCAGGTTGGCATTGCCTGAAGGCCGCTGTTCGACAGAGTCGGGATCGACCACCACGTATTCGTCGTTGTAGATGTTGCGGCGGAAAGCGTCCGTCTCCCACGTGTCAAACGCCGTGGTGAAGACGAAGCCGCAACGGCTGCATCGCCTGTAATAGACCGGATAGCCGGAGAGAGGCAGTTTCTTGGCCTGGGCTTCGATGCAACTCTTGTGAAAATCCACCACGCCGTAGAGCGCGCTGGGAGCCTGGCAGATCTTGCACTCCACCGGACGGGAGTCGGCGACTTGTTTGAGATCGATCATCAGGTTCCTGGGCTCGAAGCCGCGGCTGACAAGAGAATATCCGGTGGCGGTATTCTCCTGAGAACTCAATCGGAAAGCGCATCATAATACACTCACCGTGCATGAACAAAGCCATCCAGGAACTGCTTGCCAAGGCAGTGAGGGAGCACCAGGCCGGACGTCTTGACGCGGCGCGGCGGCTTTACCTCGAGATTCTGGCCATCGATGTGCGCCACGCGAAGAGCCTTTACGGGCTGGGGCTCATCGCGCTTGCCGCCGGCGGATACGAGGCTGCGGCACGCATGTTCGAGCGGGCGATTGCGGCCGGCGGCGGCGGCGAGGCGGCGCATCACGCAAACCTGGGCGCTGCGCTGCTGGGCCAGAACAAGCGGGACGAGGCCCTGGCCGCCTATCAACGCGCTCTCGCTCTCCAGCCCGAGTATGAAGAGGCGCACTTCAGCGCGGCTTTGATTCTGCTCGAGCTGGGCAGGCTGGATGAAGCGCGGCCGCACCTCGACCGGTCGCTTGCGCTGCGGCCCGGCTCCGCCGAGACGCACCAGGCGCTGGCCCGGCTGCTGGCGAGGCAGGGAAGGGCGGAAGAGGCGATCGCGACCTATCGGCGTGCATTGGCCCTGCGGCCTGAATCCACCGACGCGCTGAACAATCTGGGCAATCTGCTTTGCACCATCGGCGATCTCGCCGGCGCCAAGTCTTGCTTCGAGCGCGTGATTGTGCTCGAGCCGGATCGTGCGGAGGCGCACAACAATCTCGGCGTGGCGTTTCGAGACCAGGGGATGTTCGATGAGGCTGAAGCGTGCCACAAGCGTGCGCTTGAACTCCAGCCCGACTACGCCGATGCTTACAACAATCTCGGAATCGTGTATCGCGACACGGGAAGACTTGAGGAGTCAGCGGCTTGCCATGAGCGCGCGTTGGCAATCCGGCCGGGGTACCCGGAGGCCTTCAACAACCTGGGCAACACGCGGCGCAGCCAGGCGCGGCTCGAGGAGGCGCAGGCCTGCTACGACAAGGCGCTGGCGCTGAGTCCGGCCGACGCGGAGGCGCGCTTCAACCGCAGCCTGGTGGAATTGCTGCGCGGCGACTTTGCCGCCGGATGGCGCGACTATGAGGCACGGTACGAGCGCCTTCGCAATGCGCCGCGGTGTTTCCCGCAGCCGCTCTGGCGCGGGGAGCCGCTCGATGGAGCGCGCATCCTGCTGCACGCCGAGCAGGGGCTGGGCGACACGATCCAATTCCTGCGCTATGTGCCGATGGTGCGGGCGGGCGGCGGCAGAGTGATCCTCGATGTGCCACAGAGCCTGATGCGATTGGCGGCGGAGCTGCCTGGGGTCGAGTGCCTGGTTGTGCCGGGCGATCCGCCTCCGGAGTTCGAGTGGCAGTGCCCGCTGATGGGGCTGCCGCTGGCCTTCGGCACGAACCTGGAGTCGATTCCAGCAGGCGTGCCATATCTCAGTGTGCCGGGCGAGGCGCAACAGAATGCAGACGCGCTGCCCTGGCCGGACGATGGTTTGCGTGCCGGGCTGGTTTGGAGCGGCAACCCGAAGTATCCCGACGACCGGCAGCGGTCGATCCCGCTTGAATGGCTTGCGCCGCTGTTCGGCGTCGAGAGCGTGCGATTCTTCTCGCTGCAACTCGGGCCGGCGGCGGAACAACTCACCGGCGTCGAGGCTCCCGTAACCGATCTGCGAACGGCAATTACCGACATGGCAGACACGGCGGAGCTGATCGCGAAACTCGACCTGGTGATCACGGTCGATACCGCGGTGGCGCATCTCGCCGGCGCGCTGGCCCGCAGGACCTGGCTGCTGCTGCCGTTTGCGCCGGACTGGCGGTGGCTTACGGATCGCGAAGACAGCCCCTGGTATCCCACGATGCGGCTATTCCGGCAGGCGCGGTTCGGTGAATGGCCGCCGGTCATCGAGCGCGTCCGCGATGAGCTTGCGATGCTCGCAGGCAGCGGCCGCAGAGAAGCCAGGCCTTAGCAGCGATCTGCATTCTGGCGATACCACTCGACCGTCCTGCGCAGGCCTTCGCGGAAATTGACCTGCGGCCGATAGCCCAGGAGTTCCTGCGCAAGGCCGATGTCGGCCAGAGAATCGCGGATGTCGCCTGAACGCGGCCCGGCATAGGCCGGAACCCCTGCATAGCCAGTAAGTTCACGCAGAATGCTGAAGGTCTCGTTGAGGGTGATGCGGGCGCCTGTGGCCACGTTCATTGCCTGGCCCGAGACCTTTTCGGCGGGCGCTTCGCCGGCGAGGAGATTGGCATTGACCACGTTTTCAATGAAGGTGAAGTCGCGGCTTTGCTCGCCGTCTCCGTAGATGGTCGGCTGCTCGCCGGCCAGCATGTTGCGGCAGAAGATCGCCAGCACGCCGGAGTAGTGCGAGGTGGGGTCCTGGTAGGGCCCGAATACGTTGAAGTAGCGCAGGGTGACGGTTTCAAGGCCGTAGACGCGCGAGAACGAGCGCATATATTGCTCGCCGGCGAGCTTGGCGACGGCATAGGGCGAGATGGGGTTGGGGAGCATCTGCTCATGCTTGGGCAGCGTGGGCGAGTCGCCATAGATGGACGACGAGCCGGCATAGACGACGCGGCGGACCCCGGCAGCGCGCGCGGCGACGAGCAGATTCAGGGTTGCGTCGACGCAGTTGACGTTGGTCGAAATCGGGTCGGCCACGGAGCGGGGCACCGAGGCCAGCGCCGCTTCGTGGAAGACGATTTCGATGCCTTCGCAGGCCGCCGCGCAGGTCGCCGGGTCGGCCAGGTCGCCGCCAAGGAATTCCATCGCCTCAAGGCCGACGAGGTTTTCGCGCTTGCCGGTGATAAAGCTGTCGATGCCGCGAACGGATTCGCCGCGGGCCAGTAATGCGGCAGCGATCGAGCGGCCGATGAAACCTGCGACTCCGGTGACAAGATACTTGGCCAAGGTCTTTCTCCGCCGCCCCGTCGTCAATCGGATCGTCCGCGGGGCGCACCCGTCAGGATACTAGAAGGCCGGCGGCGGCCAGAGATGGACCCTTCAATGCCGTAATATCGAATGCATGGCAACCGCCGTCGGCAGCCCTCTCTCCGCACTGATTGACAAGATGAAATCCCGCGAAGCCCGCATCGGCATCGTGGGTATGGGCTATGTGGGCCTGCCGCTGGCGCTGTTGTTCAGCGGCCAGAAATTCCGCGTCACCGGGTTCGACATCGCGGCCGACAAGGTGGAGACGCTGAATGCCGGCGGGTCGTATATCGTGCGCATTCTGCCGGAGATGATCCGGGAGGCGCAGAAGTCCGGCTTCCGCGCCACGGCGGACTACTCCGAGATCGCCCGGATGGACGCGGTAATCGTCTGCGTGCCGACGCCGCTCGATGAGTATCACGACCCCGACCTGAGCTTCGTCGTGGGCACCATGAAGTCGATCGCGCCCCACGTGCACGAGGGCCAGGTCATCGTGCTGGAGAGCACGACATATCCGGGGACGACGGAAGAGGTTGTGGTTCCGCTGCTTGAGACTGGCAATGCGGCTGGCCTGAAGGTCGCGCGCAACGCCGGCGATAACGGCATTTATGTCGCCTTCTCGCCGGAGCGCGAAGACCCAGGCAACGAGACGGTGGCGCGGCACGATATCCCGAAGGTCGTTGGCGGCTGCAGCCCTGACGCTTCGGAGCTGGCCGCGGCCATGTACGGCAGCATCTTCCGCCGCGTGGTGCCGGTGAGCAGCCCTTCGGTGGCGGAGATGACCAAGCTGCTCGAGAACATCTACCGCTGCGTGAACATCGCCATGGTGAACGAGCTCAAGCAGCTCTGCATGCGCATGGGCATCGACATCCACGAGGTGATCGACGCGGCGAAGACCAAGCCTTTCGGCTTCCAGGCGTTTTATCCGGGGCCGGGGCTGGGCGGGCACTGCATTCCCATCGATCCGTTCTATCTTTCGTGGAAGGCCAAGCAGTTCGATTTCCGTACCCGCTTCATCGAGCTGGCGGGCGAGGTCAACACGGCCATGCCGTACTTCGTCATCGACCAGATCGCGGCGGGCCTGAACGAGCACGCGAAGTCGATCAAGGGCTCGAAGGTGCTGGTGCTGGGCCTGGCCTACAAGCGCGACATCGACGACCTGCGCGAGTCGCCGTCGCTGACGATCATCGAGCTGCTGCGCGACAGGGGCGCCTTGGTCGCCTACAACGATCCGTTTTTCCCGTCGGTGGGCCGCGGCCGCCACTATGACCTGAACATGGCGAACACGCCGCTGGTCGACCTCGGGCAGTACGACGCCGTCGTGATCGTCACCGATCACACGAGCTACGATTACAGAGCGATCGTCGAGCAGTCGCGCCTGGTGATCGACACGCGGAATGCGACCAAGGGGATTGTGTCGGAGAAGATTGTGCGGTGCTGATTCTCTCGGGGCTCGCGACATCTCCCGCGCCCATCGTTTATCGTAGCTAGTTCTTATGTTCTCCTTTTCCGCTACATTGGCAGAGCCCCAGCACTTCGCACTCTGGGAGAAGCTGCTCTTTATCGCACTCGTTGCCGCATCCGCCGCCGGATTCTGGCGCCGTTTCGGCGTCGTTCTCGACAAGATCCTGAAATCGAAGAAGGACCCGGGATTCCATCTCGCACCGGCCGGCCGGCGTGTCTGGGATTTCTTCTGGGAGGTGATGTGCCAGGCGAAGGTGATTCGGCAGCGGCCGCTTCCGGGGCTGGCGCATGCCTTCGTCTTCTGGGGCTTCTGCGCATTTGCGCTGGTTACGCTGAATCACGCCGCGGTGGGCCTGGGCATCGGATTCCTCGATCCGGCCGGGTTCTTCGGGCGCTTCTACTCCTACCTGGCTGCGGTGTTCGCGGTCGCGTGCGCGGCGGGCATCTTCGGGCTTTTTGTACGACGGTTCCTGGTGCGGCCGCGCTGGCTGGGCGAAAAACTGTCGTGGGAGTCGGGCGTCATCGCCGGGCTCATCTTCCTGCTGATGATCACGTATCTCGCGGGGTTCTTCGTCCCCGGCGACAGCGCAGTGGCGCGGGTTCTCTGGTGGGCGCACTCTCTATGCCTGCTGACGTTTCTACCGATCATTCCGCATACCAAGCATCTGCATCTTGTCCTCAGCCCGGCCACGGTGTTTCTGTCGCGCGGCGGCTTCAGCAATATTCCGCCACTTGTGGGTGATGAGGATTTCGGCCTGGTTGCCGGGACGGACCTGACGCAGATCGTCAGCCTGCAGGCCTATTCCTGTGTCGAGTGCGGCCGCTGCAGCGAGCACTGCCCGGCGACGAATACCGGAAAGCTTCTGAACCCCAAGCAGATTGTTCTCGGGCTACGCGGGTATCTGAACGATCTTGGCCCGTCGTCGGCAGAACAGCTACTCGGCGCCTACAACTCGCAAGAGGCTGTGTTCCAGTGCACGACGTGCGGCTCGTGCGAGTTCCAGTGCCCGGTGGGCATCGAGCACGTGCCCATCCTGGTGGGCCTGCGGCGCGGCGCCGTCAACACCGGCGCGTGGGAGGACGACTACGGCGGCAAGCTGTTCCTGGCGCTTGAGCGCGGCAGCAACGCGCTGGGCCTGCCGGCAAGCGATCGGGACAAGTTCATCCAGAAGCAAGGGCTGCCGATCTTTGACGGAACGCAGGAGTATTGCCTCTGGTTAGGCTGCATGGGCGGCTACGATCCGAAGGGCCGCGAGATCATCGCCGACTTTGCGCGGGTGATGAAGCACCTGGGCACGAGCTTCGGCGTGCTGCGCAAGGAGAAGTGCACGGGCGACCCAGTGCGGCGGCTGGGCAACGATCTCGTCTTCCAGCAACTTGCCGAGGCCAACCTGGAGGCGCTGGCGCAGAACAAGGTCAAGAAGATCGTATCCATCTGCCCGCATTGTGTGCGGACGATTCAGGAAGACTGGAAGGAATTCGGAAAGCCTCCGGAGGTTGAGCACCACAGCGAGTTCCTGGCGCGGCATCTGCCTCAATTGCGGGTGCCCCAGGTCCGGGGGGTCTCCGGTGAGCGGCCAATGCCCGCTGGGTTGGAGGTCCCGAATCTGGGACCTGGGACGACACAGACTCCAACCGAACCCGAGTCAAGTTCTGTAACAGGGCACGACTTCAGTCGTGCCGAACAGGGTCGCCAGGATTCCGGGGCTTTAGCCCCTGCGGGAAATCCGATCCAAGAGGAAAAGATCGTCTTTCACGACCCCTGCTACCTCGGCCGCTATCGCAACGTCTACGACGAGCCGCGCAAAGTCGCCGCACTCGGCGGGGAACTCGTCGAGGCCCCGCGGCATCGCGAGCGCAGCTTCTGTTGCGGTGCGGGCGGCGGTCTCGCATTTCTCGGCGAGGAGACCGGCGACCGCGTGAGCGTGATGCGCGCCAAAGAGCTCGCGGCAACCGGCGCCACCACCGTTGCCGCAGCATGCCCTTTCTGCAACTCGATGTTCCGCGACGCACTCCTCGCGCAAGGCCCCGGCGCGCCGCAACTGGTGGATATTGCGCAGATCGCGGCGCGTGGATTGCCGGGTGGGGAGCCGGTTAAGATAGGCGGGGGTTGACTCGGATTGTGGACGAACGCCGGGAAGTCGTCACCAACTGGCTAAAGCCCTTAATTTTAGGCGCTTTGTGGCATGGCTGAAGCCATGCCCTTGCAAAGCAGCGACCTTTTTCATCGGGCGGGGATTGATTAGTCTATGAAGATCATCGTAGCCATCAAACAAGTTCCGGAGCGCGACGCGCAGGTGCGCATCGATGCGGCCGGCAAGTGGATCGACGAGGCCGACATTCAGTTCGCGATGAACGAGAGCGACGCCTTTGCGCTCGAAGAGGGACTTCGCCTGAAGGAGCAGCACGGCGGCGAGGTGATTGTGATCACCGCAGGCCCCGAGCGCGCCGGACAGACCATCCGCGAGGCGCTGGCCAAGGGCGCCGACCGCGGCATTCACATCGAGAGCAATGACCTTGGCAGCTTCGACGCGCTGGGCGTGGCCAGGCTGCTGGCCGCGGCGATCCAGCCGGAAGGCCCGGACCTGGTGCTCACAGGGTTGCAGTCGGATGACCTCGGCCTGGGGCAGACGGGCGTGATCCTCGCCGAGTTGCTCGGGCTGCCGCATGCGTCGCTCATCCTGCACGTCGAGGCCACAGAGTCCGGCTTCAAGGTGAAGCGCGAACTTGAGGAAGGATGGTTCCAGAACATAGAGCTGCCCCGGCCGGCGCTGCTCACCATCCAGTCCGGTGGCAACAAGCTGCGTTATGCCACGCTGATGGGCATCAAGAAGGCGAAGACGAAGGAAGTGCGCAAGGCGACGGCAGCGGAACTCGGCGGCGATGCCGCGCCGGTGGTGGTGCTGGAAGGCATCGCGCTGCCCCAGAAGCAGCGGTCGACGCAGATCCTGCCCGGCTCGGCGAAGGATGCCGCCGCGGCGCTCGTGGAAAAACTGAAGTTCGAGGCGAGGGTACTATGAGCGGCGTTTGCGTGGTTCTGGAACAGAAGGAAGGCGCGATCGGCCGCATCGGCTGGGAGGCGCTCGCCGCCGGCCAGTGGCTGGCCACGAAGCTCGGACTGCCGGTGAGCGCCGCCGTCCTTGGCGCGGATGTTGGGGCCATTGCGGCCTCGGTCGCGTCGAAGGCGGTCAGCAAGGTCACGCGCATCGAGCATCCGCTGCTCGCGCAATACACGCCCGACGGCTATTCGCTGGCGCTGGAGCAGTTCATCCGGCAGGACAGCCCCGGCTACCTCGTTTTCCCGCATACCTACCAGGTGCGAGACTTCGTGCCCGCGATTGCCGCGCGCTTTGGCGAAGTGCTGATCAGCGACGTGGTGGCCATTGCCGATGGGCCGGTCTTCACGCGGCAACTGCTGCAGGGCCGTTTGCAGGGCAACTACCTGCACAAAGGCAGCGGTCCGTGCTTCGTTTCCGTGCAGGCCGGAGCATTTCGCGCGGACACCGTGCAGGCAGGCGCCGGCGAAGTGGCGGGATTCGCGCCTGCGATCGAGGCCCCGCAGATTCGCACGCGTCCCGAACCGCCGTTCCGCGGGTCGGAGCAGACCGTCGACCTTGGCTCAGCGCAGTTCATCGTCAGCGTGGGCCGCGGCATCAAGGAGGCGGAAAACCTGTCGATTGTGCAGGAGCTGGCGAAGACTCTGGGCGCCGAGCTGGCGGCCTCGCGGCCGATCTGCGACAACGGCTGGCTACCCATGGAGCGGCAAGTGGGCAGCTCCGGCCAGACCGTGGCGCCGCGGCTCTATCTGGCCGTGGGCATCTCGGGCGCCATCCAGCACCTGGTGGGCATGAAAGGCTCACAGTGTATTGTGGCCATCAACAAAGATTCCGAAGCCCCGATCTTCGAGGTTGCGGACTATGGCATTGTGGGCGATTTGTTTGAGGTGGTTCCGGCGCTTATTGAAGCGATGAAGGCGGCGAAGGCTTAGGCAGCCGTCGTCTCCTCGGTTTCCTTCTTGGCCTTCTTGGGCTCCGCGTGCTCCATGTTCTTGAGCCTGCGCTTGGTGCGGTTATAAAGGACGAAGCTGACAAGAGCGAGGGCAAGCCAGATCACAAGCGCCAAGGGAAAGCCCGCAGCGCTCTTCTCGGAGGAGAAGGTCGAGACCAGCATCAGCTTGGCGACCCAGGCAAAAAAAGCCAGGACAAAGTAAGCGCCAAGAAAGAGCTGGACGAATGCCGCAACTGCCAACCATGTTTTCCTTGACATGCTCGAATTATGGCGCGGGAGAAGAACGCACGCAAGCAAATTAGCCTCGAATAACACGAAAGTTACCTCGAATGAGCCGTTTCGGTGACGGCCAACGGGGTTGGGAAGGGACGCAAGAAACAGCGTCGTGGGCAGAGGCTATATAGATGGTTCCAAGGGACTTTGACCCAGGCGATCCGTGGACGGCAGGAGAGGCGATAACCGCCATTTGAATGGAGCCGATTCAGAGAATCCTCCCGAATCCTGACGTTGCGCAGGTGAATCGTAGCTAGCTCCCAGCATCTCTTGAGCGATGGCCGGCATGTCCTCGCCGTAAAGGTCGTGGAGTTTCCAATCGGCCGCGGCGAGCCGAGGTGAATATCGATCGTCGGGCAGTGGGACTTGTGGGTATTTGTCAGCGAACGAGTCTGGGGGGCGCAGAGAGCAGGTCTCGAAAATCGTCCGGATCGACGCCATCGAAGACTGAGATGAAATCCTTCATCTTCTCACCACCAAGGATCTTATCGACTCACGTGTACCGGCTTGCCGTCGCGCAGGCGCGCAATGCCGAGCGGATTGGCATCCTTCAACTCATCCGGCAGCAACGTCTGGGGAAAGTTCTGGAAGCAGACCGGCCGCGCAAAGCGGTAGATCGCGAGGCTGCCGACGGAGGTGAATCGCGGATCGCTGGTCGCTGGATACGGACCGCCGTGCACCATGGCATGCGTGACTTCGACGCCGGTGGGGAAGCCGTTGAAGATGAGCCGGCCGGCCTTCTGCTCGAGGATGCGGACCAGGTCCTGATGCTGGACGAGGTCCTCCTCGGTGCCCAGCAGCGTTGCGGTCAAGTGGCCGTCGAGGCCCTGCGCGATGAGCCTCATGTCGGTTTCATCGGTCGTCACAATCAAGGTGTTGGGTCCGAAGATCTCTTCGTCGAGGGCCAATTCGCCGGGCGCCCGGCCGGGCTGGTAAAGGAACTCTTCGCTGGTCGCGGTGAAGAGCCTGGCTCCGGCGGCGAATCGAGCCGAAGCCTCGGCCTCGGATCCCTGGGCGGTCAGGCCGACCTGCCCGGCGCGCTCTCGAGACGCGCGCTCGTACTCGCGGGCGATTCCTGCCGTGAGCAGCGTATAGGGCTGCGCCGCCTCGACGAGCCGCTGCAGCTCATCCTGAAACTCGCCCGCGCCCTCGGCCCTGGGCAGCATCACAATGCCGGGCTTGGTGCAGAACTGGCCTGCACCCAGCGTGAAGGAGGCGAAGAGGTTCGCCGCCAGTTCCGCCGGCCCCTTGCTCAGCGCGCCGGGCAGGATAAAGACGGGATTGCCGCTCGACATTTCAGTGAAGCAGGGGATTGGATCGGGCCGCGCGGCAGCCAGGTTCATGAGGGCGCGCCCGCCGCGCAGCGAGCCGGTAAAGGCCACGGCGCGAATTCGCGGATGCTTGACCAGCGACGCACCCACCTCGTTGCCGGAGTCGAAAAGGAGGGAGAACACGCCGGGGTGCAGACCCGACTCCTGCACCGCCCTGGCCAGGATATGCGCTGCCAGCTCGCTCGTTCCGGGGTGCGCGGAATGCGCTTTCACGATCACAGGGCAGCCGGCGGCCAGCGCGGAGGCCGTGTCTCCGCCGGCCACGGAGAACGCCAGCGGGAAGTTGCTGGCGCCGAAGACGGCGACCGGACCCAGCGCGCGTAGCATGGATCGCAGATCGGGCCGCGGCAGAGGCTTGCGATCGGGCAGGGCGGGGTCGATGCGCGCCTGCACCCACGAGCCCTCCTCGACCACGCCGGCGAACAGGCGCAACTGGTTTGCCGTACGGACGACTTCGCCCTGCAGCCGCGGGATGGGCAGCGAGGTCTCAAGGTGCGCGCGCTCGGCCAGCACATCCCGATGGGTATCGAATCCATTGGCCGCGAGGCGCAGAAAGGCAGCTTTTTCCGCGCCGCTGGTCTGCGAGTAGCTGGCGAAGGCTTCCCGCGCGAACTCGACGGCCGATTCGACCTCTGCCGGTACCGCGGAGCAATAGACCGGCGGAATCGGCTGGCCCGTTTGCGGATTGACGGCCTGAAACGTGGCGCCGATGCGCGAGCCTCGCGCCGCGCCGAGAAACGAGAGTCCGTGGAGTTCCATGACAATTGAGATTATCGTGCATCCATTTGCCATCAGGCATGGAGATTGGATAGAAAGAGGGTTGCGAATTTCCAGCCACAAAGGCACGGCGAAGAATTTCTTCGTTCCTGCGGGCACGGGTCGCACACAGCGCAGGAGGATTGGGCGTCTTGAGCATTTCAACAGGAATTGTCAGTTCTGAGACTCGTCCTCCGTGCAGCGAGGCGGCGAACCACCGGCTCATTCCGCCGGGGCGGATGGTGCCGTTTCTGGTGGTTACGCCGCTTTTCTTTCTATGGGCCATTCCCAACAACCTCACCGACTTTCTCATCCGGCAGTTCATGAAGTCGTTCGAGGTCAGCCGCTCCGGCGCGGCGCAACTGCAGATCGGCATCTTCGTCGGTTACTTCCTGATGGCGATCCCTGCCGGCCAGATCATGCATCGCGTCGGCTACAAGCCGGGATTCATCATCGGCTTGGCGCTGCTGGGTTCCGGCTGCTGGCTTTTCTGGCCGGCGGCAACGCTCGACAGCTACATGGCATTCGTTGCGGCGCAATTCGTCATCGGCTGCGGGCTGTCGTTTCTTGAGACTGCTTCGAATCCTTTCATTGCGCAGCTTGGCCCGGCCAGCTCCAGCGAGCGAAGACTGAATCTCTCGCAAGCCTTCAATCCGCTGGGTTCGATCACGGCCGGTTTCGTGGGCACGCTGTTCATCTTCTCCGGCATCGAGCTCAGTCCGTCGCAGATTGCATCGGAGCAGGCGGCGGGAATCTACAAGTCGTATCTGCATTCGGAGACCGTGCGCGTGGTGCCGACCTATCTCGTGCTCGGCTCGGTCGCGCTGCTGTGGGCGCTGATGGTGCTGGCCACGAAGTTTCCCGACCTCGGCGGCGAGGACTCGCCCGTACACTCCGAGGTCAAGCCTGCGCATGTGCGCCTGTTCCGCAGCCACTTCATCTTTGCCGTGATTGCGCAGTTTCTCTATGTCGGCGCGCAAGTGGGCACCTGGAGTTACTTCATTCTCTATGTGCGTTCGGCCACCGGGGTGGGCGACAAGGCCGCCGGCTATATGCTCACCGGCACGCTGGCCGCGTTCGCCGTGGGGCGCTTTACCTCGGCGTGGATGATGCGGCGCTTCAATGCGCGCGCGATGCTGGCGGTCTATTCCGCCGTCAACGTGATCCTCGGCCTCGTGGCCGTCATGCGGCCGGGCTGGTTCGGCGTCGGCTGCCTGCTGACCACCAGCCTTTTCATGTCGATCATGTTCCCGACGATCTTCGCGCTGGGCATCAAAGGCATGGGCGAGAAGACCAAAACCGCCGGTTCTCTGCTGGTCATGGCGATACTGGGCGGAGCGGCGCTGACCAAGCTGATGGGCGTGCTGGCAGACGCAAGCAGCCTGCAGGCGGCGTACCTGGTGCCGGTCGGCTGCTTTGCCGCAGTCGGGCTGTATGCGATGTTTGCGGCGGAGCCGAAAACAGCATCCCAGGGCTGAGAAGCGGGTTCTGGACCAGGAAACCGGCCCCGCCTGCTCACCTGACTCCGCTATTCCGCCACGACCGGATTCACCAGTTCGCCGATTCCTTCGACGGTCACCTTGACCGTCTCGCCGGGCTTGAGCCAGCGCTTGGGCGTGCGGCCAAGGCCGACACCGGGCGGCGTCCCAGTCGAGACGATATCGCCGGGCAGAAGCGGAGTGATTGACGAGATGTACTCGATCAGAGCGGGGATGCCGAAGATCAGCTCCTTGGTGGTCGAGTCCTGCATCACTTCGCCGTCGATGCTGAGGCCGATGGCGAGCGCGTGCGGGTCGGCGATCTCGTCGGCGGTCACAATGACCGGGCCAAGTGGGCAAAAGGTGGGAAAGCTCTTGGCGAGACTCCACTGCGACGAGGCCGCCTGCACGTCGCGCGCGCTCACGTCGTTGACGATGGTGTATCCGCAGACATGCTCCTGCCAGGCTGACGCCGGGATGCGATAGCCGCCTTTGCCGATGACGAAGGCGAATTCTGCCTCGTAGTCCGGCTCATTCGAGTTCTTGGGCAGCACGATCGGCTGGCCGGGCCCGACGATCGCCGTCGTCATCTTGAAGAACACCACGGGTGTAGTGGGAATGGGCAGCTTGGACTCGATGGCGTGGTCGCGATAATTGAGCCCAATGGCGAAGATGCGCGGCGGGTTTTGCAGCGGTGCATGAAGGCGAAACGATCCGGCTGCATAATGCGGGCCATTGGGGTTCCGCTTGAGACCCGCCCCGATTACGGCGAGTGCATCCTTGAACAACGCGGCCAGCTCGATCACGCTGCCATCGTCCTGCAGCGCACCGGGACGGACAGGGCCATCGCCAACGGAGAATGAAACGAGTTTCATCGGCCCTCCCGGGCAAAGAGTTGAAATCGGTTATGCCGCCGTCATCCCGCCGTCGATCGTCATCAGCGAGCCGGTGATGAAGGCGGCCTCGTCCGACGCGAGGTAGCGAACCATCGACGCGATCTCCTCCGGCTGGCCGAGGCGGCCCATGGGCTGGCGCGCGCGAAGCTCCGCCCGCGTCTGCTCTTTTGTGTCTTTGTGGAATTTTTCGAGATAACCCTCGACGAACGGCGTTTGCACCGTGCCGGGGCAGATCGCGTTGACGCGCAGCGTCTTCGGGTAATCGACGGCAAGCTGGAGGGTCATGCCATGCACGGCGCCCTTGCTGGCGCAATAGGCGAAGCGCTGCTTGACGCCGACCAGGCCGGCCACCGAGCCGATATTGACAATCACACCCTCGCGCTCGCCGGTCTCTGCCACGCGCAGCAACAGCGGCAGGAAGGCGCGCGTGACCAGATACATTCCGCGCGCGTTCACACTGAACAGGCGGTCGAAGTCCGCCGGCTCCGTGGCTTCGATGTTGCCGACATGGCCGACGCCCGCGTTGTTGACCAGGATGTCGAGCTTCTCAATTTGGCGGGCCGCGGCGGAAACCGATTCGTGGTTTGTCACGTCAAGACGAATAGCGCCTGCCGCAGCAGCCGATCTTGCCAGCGCCTCTGCGGCGCCGAAGTTGATGTCCGCAACCCAGACGAATGCGCCGGCCCGGGCCAGTTCCTTGACTGTGGCCTCGCCAATGCCGCTGGCGCCGCCGGTCACCAGCGCGTGACGGCCGTCGAGACGAAATGCATCGGCATGAAGAGAAGACGAATGCGCATCCGGCATGATCGGAATCTTTCCTGTCGGCACGGGAAGTATACACGCGGCCGCACCGATGAACGATACTGTTGCACAAGGGAACGACCACCATGGCACTGCTGAATGAGGACCGGCTTTTCCCCGCGGACGACAAGACGCGTGCGATCGCAAAGCGGCTCTATGCCGGCATTCGCGGGCTTCCCATCGTGAGCCCGCACGGCCATACCCAGGCCGGGTGGTTCGCGCACAACAAACCGTTCCCCGACCCCGTGGCGCTGTTTGTGCAGCCCGATCACTACGTCTTCCGCATGCTTTACAGCCGGGGCGTCTCGCTCGAAGACCTGGAGATCGGCCACCCGCACATCGAGGAGCCGCGCCGGGTGTGGCGCATCTTTGCAGAGAACTATCATCTCTTCCGGGGCACGCCGACGCGTCTCTGGCTCGACTTCGCATTCCAGGAGCTGTTTGGGCTCGGCGAGCGGCTATCCGGCGCCACCGCCGATTTGTACTACGACACGATCTCGGCAAGGCTGGCGACGGCGGAGTTTCTGCCCCGCGCGCTCTTCGACCGATTCCATATCGAGGTGCTCGCCACCACCGACTCGCCGCTCGATTCGCTGCTGGATCACAGGCTGATCCGTGAAGGCGCACGCGGCGGCGGGTGGACCGGGCGCATCATTCCCACGTTTCGTCCCGACTCGGTCGTGGATCCCGCATTTCCCGACTTTGCCAACAACATCGAAGCGCTGGGCGACATCTCCGGCGAAGACACGGCCACCTGGCGCGGCTACATGCGCGCGCTGGTCGGCCGCAGGCACTTCTTCAAGGCGTTAGGCGCGACGGCGACCGATCATGGCCATCCCACCGCGCGAACGGCGGACCTGACCGACTCGAAGGCCTCGCGGCTTTATGAAACGGTTCTCGAAGGCACCGCCACCGAGGAGGAGCACGAGCTCTTCCGCGCGCAGATGCTCACCGAGATGGCGCGCATGAGCCTCGACGACGGCCTGGTGATGCAGATTCACCCCGGCGCGGTGCGCAACCACAATGCGCAGATCTTCGCCCGCTACGGCCGTGACATGGGCGCCGACATTCCGGCCCAGACAAACTATGTGGACGCGCTGCGGCCGCTGCTCAACCGCTACGGAAACGAACCCGGACTCAGCATCATTCTCTTTACGCTGGATGAGACGGCGTACAGCAGGGAACTGGCGCCCCTGGCCGGCCACTACCCATGCCTGCGCCTCGGTCCGCCGTGGTGGTTCCACGACAGCCCGGAGGGCATGATGCGCTTCCGCGAGCAGGTGACCGAAACGGCGGGCTTTTACAACACCGTAGGATTCAATGACGACACGCGGGCGTTCCTGTCGATTCCCGCGCGGCACGATGTGGCCCGCCGCATCGACTCGGCGTTCCTCGCGCGGCTCGTGGCCGAGCATCGTCTCGACGAAGACGAGGCCGTGGAACTGGCGCATGAGCTGACGGTTGGACTGGTGAAGAAGGCGTATAAGTTGTAGGCGGGAGCAAGCACCATGTTCAGGTCTTTCGCTGTCGCGCTGTTCTTACCGCTAACGCTGGATGCTTCCACAACGAAGACGCCGAAGCTGGAGTCAATCACCGTGGTGCAACTCACCGCCTTGGTCGCCGCCGACCAGGGCAAGCCTGACACTGAGATTGCAGCCGACCTCGCCAAGGTTCAACTCACAGAACACTTGCCCGCAGCGCGACTCGCGCGCCTGAATGCCGCGCTGCCGGGCGAGAAGTCGCGCCAGTCGCTGTTCATTCTGGCTGACTCATCCGAGTTCCTGGGTCCGCCGCAGTCCGAGATCGTTGCCGACCCTATACCCGATGCCGCCACACTGCGCAAGATGATGGTGGCGGTCGTGAACTATGTGAATACGAACCTCCATCAGTTACCGAACTTCGTAGCCAGGCGCGAAACGACAGCCTTCGAAGACCGCCCGGCGGAAGACTCGGTCGGCCCCGGCGGAGCGGGAACGGTCAGCCTGAGTTACGCGCCCATCCATTTCGTCGCCAAGTCGTCGGGCTCGGTGACGTATCGCGACAGCCATGAGGTAATCGACGGCAAGGCGGCTGCGCGGCCTGGTTCACAATCGAAAGGCCTGGTAACTGCCGGCGAATTCGGTCCGTTCCTGAGCACGGTTCTTTCCGACGCCGTGAAGGGCAAGATCACATGGGCGCGCTGGGTGGAGGGCATTGACGGTAAGAACGCGGTTTTCCACTACCAGGTCCCGACGAAGCAATCGAATTACATCGTGCGCTTCTGCTGCGTCACCGAGAACGCCTCCGAGGCCTTCACCACGCACGTCTTCACTGAGCAGGCCGGATATCACGGTGAAATTCAATTCGACCCCGCCACGGGCGCCATCCTGCGCATCACCGCGGAAGCGGAGGTCATGCCGGACGAACTGGTGTCGAAGGCGGGAATGATGGTCGAATATGCTCCAGAGACAATCGGCCAGAAGACGGTGGTTCTTCCGGTGAGAAGCGTGTCACTGCTCGAGGCGCACACGACGCGGCCGCGTAACGGGATGACGTCACCCACTTACACGGGAATGCCGAAAACGTTCCTGAACGACACGGTCTTCACCGACTACCATGAATTCCGCGGCGAGGCGCGCATTCTGACGGGCGAGAATGCGGCGCCCTAAAGTTCACACCTTTCCACGCGCCTCGTTCTCTGCCACGCGCAACTTGACGATCTTCTTCACCAGCGCCACGGGCACCGGCTTGCCAAACGGAAACTGGATCGTCCCCTTCGACGTCTTGTAGCCCTTCAAGTCTTCCGCGAGCGATTGGATCATCGGCGGGCTGCCGGGGAAGAACCCCACATGGCTCTTGAACGCGCCGTACCAGAGGAGCGCACCCTTGTAGCGGAACCCGGGCATTCCGTAGCTGAAGACTTCTGTCGCCTCCGCAGGAACCGCAGCGCGAACAAGTTTGCGAATCGCCTCGAGCATTCCGCGCGCAGGCTCGGCTGCGGCTTCAAGATAATCTTCGATCTTGCTTTCCTCGGAGCCTGCCGGCGCCGCCGCTTTGCTCTTCGCGTATTTCATAGCGTCCTCCTGGATTCTGTTTCAGCATTTCGCGCTTGACGGGCCGGTTCTAGACCTCCACCCTCTGCGCCGGCCGCATGGCATCGCGCACCTCGGCCAGCACCCTGAGATAGGCCAACGACGTTTCGGTGATCTTTTCCGGCGTGCCCGCATCGATCGCCGCCAGGTCCACAAGATCGCTTCCCACGCCGAGCGCCTTTGCGCCCGCGCGAAGGAAGCTCTCCGCGGTCTGCAGCGTGACGCCGCCGGTCGGAATCAGCTTGAGTTCCGGGAACGGCGCCAGCAGCGCCTTGAGATACGCCGCACCGCCCACCGCCGAGGCGGGAAAAATCTTGACATAGTGCGCGCCTGCGCGCCATGCGGTAATCGCCTCGGTGGGCGTGAGCGCGCCGGGGATCGACACCTTGCCGCGCTCGCGCGTCTTCGCCACCACCTCGGGATGGAGGCTCGGGCTGACGATGAACTCTGCGCCGGCGTCGACGGTCGCTTCGACCTCGGCCGCCGTCGTGACGGTTCCCGCGCCGAGCAACAACTTCTCGCCGTATTCGTTCCTGAGCGTCTTCAGCAGGTCGACAGCGCCCGGCACGGTCATCGTAACCTCCACCACCATCACGCCGCCGGCAATCATTGCCTGCACAACGGCGTGAGCCTGGCCCTCGCTGCGCGCTCTCAGCACCGGGATGAGCCCGATGCGTTCAATGGTCTGCTGCGTCGTTTCCGGCATCGTCCCGTCATCGCGCGATTCGCGCCGACCCTCCCTTGATGGCACGCTCCACCTCGGCCAGCGTCGCCATGCTGGTGTCGCCCGGCGTGGTCATGGCCAGCGCACCGTGCGCCACGCCGCAGCGCACGGCCCACTCCACCGGCTTGCCGGCCAGGAATCCATAAATCAGCCCCGAGGCAAAGCTGTCTCCTCCGCCTACCCGGTCGAAGATGTCGATCTCGCGCTGCGGCACGTGAACGATCTGTTCCCGATAGAGCGCAATGGCGCCCCACGCGTTGCGGCTGGCGCTCGTTGCGGTGCGCAGCGTACTGGCGATCAGTTTGAGATTCGGGTAAGCTGCCGCCACCTCGCGAAGCATCCCTTCGTAGCCGGCGATGGGCAACTCGGCAAAGTCTTCGCTCACGCCCTGGATGGACACGCCGAGCATGGCGGTAAAGTCCTCCTCGTTGCCGAAGAGCACATCGACCATGCGCACCAGCTCGCGGATCACTTCTTGCGCCTTCGCCTTGCCGCCGATCGACTTCCACAGTGAGTCACGATAGTTGAGGTCGTAGCTTACCGGTGTGCCGTGGCGGCGCGCGGCGTCCATGGCCTCAGCGGCAACCTGGGCGGTCGAAGCCGACAGCGCGGCGAAGATGCCGCCGGTATGAAACCAGCGCGAGCCGTTTTTCTCGCCGAAGATCGTATCCCAGTCGAAGTCACCCTGGTTCACCTGGCTGGCGGCGGTATGGCCGCGATCGGAGCAGCCCACGGCCGCGCGCACGCCAAAGCCGCGTTCAGTGAAGTTGAGCCCGTTGCGCACGGTGCGCCCGACGCCGTCGTAGGGCGCCCAGCGGATGAGCGATGTATCCACGCCGCCCTGGAGGATGAAGTCCTCGACGAGCCGGCCCACCGGGTTGTCGGCCAGCGCCGTCGCCACGGCCGTCCTCAGTCCGAAGCAGCGCCTGAGCCCGCGCGCCACGTTGTATTCGCCGCCGCCTTCCCACACCTGAAACAGGCGCGTGCTGTGGATGCGGCCTTCGCCGGGATCGAGCCTGAGCATCACCTCGCCGAGACTCAGGCAGTCCCAGCGCCGGCCCGACTCGGGAATCACAAT
>Ga0335069_10001822_pt1 | contig 33634 bp, 36 predicted proteins | sample Lox_Sample_11_FD_206714 | JGI IMG/M metagenome (GOLD analysis project Ga0335069, IMG submission 206714) | Soil microbial communities from Loxahatchee National Wildlife Refuge, Florida, United States - Lox_Sample_1.1 | ecosystem: Environmental > Terrestrial > Soil > Wetlands | place: USA...
ACGATGCCCTGCTTGAGCAGGTTGATGCCGCCGTAGAACTCGATGCCGTCGACGTGGAACTGGTCCCACGACAGTCCGAGGGCGGGCAGCGTGTCCTTCGGGAACACGCCCTGGTGCACGACGTTGTGAATGGTGAGCACCGTGCGCGTCGCGGCGAGCGCCGGCGTCTCGGCAGCGAGGGCGCGCAGGTAGGTCGGCACGAGCGCCGTCGGCCAGTCGTTGCAGTGCACGACGTCCACCGGGCGCCCGCCCGCCACCCGCTGGCGAACGAGCTCCGCGGCCACGCGCGACAGCGCCGCGAAGCGCAGCGCGTTGTCGGGGTAGTCCTCACCCCGCTCGCCGTAGACGCCCGGGCGATCGAAGAGCCCGGGCACGTCGACGACGACCAGGTCGACCTGCGACGGGAGCCTCCCGTCGAACACGGTCGCCTTGAAGGAGCGCTCTCCGAGGGTGAACTCCAGGGGCGTCAGGCGGCGCGCCAGGAGGAGCCCCTGCTGCTCCAGCTCCGGGAAGCGCGGGAGCACCACCGTGACCGCGTGGCCGATGCCGCGCAGCGCCTTGGGCAGGGCCGCCGAGACGTCCGCGAGCCCGCCGACCTTCACGAAGGGCGCGAGCTCGGTCGTGACGAAGGTGATCTCCATCCGGCTCGCGCCTATACCATGAACCCCGACGGCACGTCCGCGGCTATGCCGCGGCGTGGTCGGCACCTGGAGAGTACGATGACGCGCGTTCGGGGCTCCTCCCGCAGGCACGAACGCCCCGAGGGCGTGACCGAGGGGTCGGTCGTGACGGTTCTGCGGGTGCCGCCCGAGGTGGCCGGGCAGCGGCTCGACGTGTTCGTGCAGAGCCAGCTCAAGCGCACGAGCCGCACGCGCGCCCAGTACATCGTGCGCAACAGCGCCTATGGCAGCGACGGTCGCAAGCTCGCGCCCAACGACCGTGTGCGCCCCGAGCAGCACATCCTGCTCTGGCGCCCGCCCTGGGACGAGACGCCGGTCCCGACGACGGTCCCGGTCCTCTACGAGGACGAGCACCTGCTGGCCGTGGACAAGCCGGCCATGCTCCCGGTGCACCCGACCGCCCGCTACCACCGCAACACGCTCATCGTGGTGCTCAAGGCGCAGCGCCCGGAGCACGAGTTCCTCTCGCTCGGCCACAGGCTCGACCGCGAGACGAGCGGCGTGATGCTCGTGTCCAAGACGCGCGCGTGCGACCGGGCGCTCAAGAAGCAGCTCGAGGCGCGCGAGGGGATCGACAAGACGTACACGGCGCTCACGTGGGGAGTGCCCGATCCCGGCGACGGCGCGCGGCGCTTCCGGTGCGAGCGCGCCCTGGCGCTCGACGAAGCGAACAGGCTGCGGGTCAAGATGTGCGTCAGCGAAGCGCCGGGCGCGCTGCACGCTTCCACCGTGTTCGAGGTGCTCGAGACGCGCACTGCATCGGGGCGGACCTACGCGCTCGTGCGCTGCGAGCTCGAGACCGGGCGCCAGCACCAGATCCGCGTGCACCTCGCGTCGCTCGGCGCACCGGTCGTCGGCGACAAGCTGTACGGGCCCGACGAGCGCGCCTTCGCCCGCGCCGCCGACGGCGAGCTCACGACGGACGACGTGGCGATGCTCGAGATGCCGCGGCACGCGCTTCACGCGACTCGCCTCGCCCTGGCTCACCCGATCACGGGCGCGCCTCTGGCCGTCGAAGCGCCGCTTCCGCCCGACATGGAGGCCTTCTGGGCCGCGCTCGCGGCGCTCTAGGGGTGTCCCTAGGGTGTCCCGGGACACCCCCCGATCTGTCCGGGACAGGGGGTCGGATCCGCAAGTGCGCGAGACTTCAGGGGGCCAGATCTGGCACCCACGTTGCTGAAGACCAGGCAGACAGACCAAGGCCTCGCGTGAGAGCTCCACGCGAGGCCGAAGGACGAAGGGTTGCCATTTCGGGCACGAGTGGGCGGCAACGGCCCACGGCGAAAAGCGAGGGTCACTCGAGGCAGAAGCGCTTCAGCGCCCCTGCCTCCAACCGGAGAACCGTCCGATGCTGCGCCCATGCGGCAGCAGCAGAGACCTCCCCGGGAGCCCGAGCCAAGTACCCGTGGGTGATGGGCTGCGCAGCGGGCACGGACCGGTGGCCGAATTCCTCGTTGGGGCAGCTGCGTCATCAACTGATCGCGTACGTCGTGACAACCTCGGCCCACAGCCAGCCGCGGGGGATCCGGGCCGTGAGCTGCCACCGGCGTTCGCCGTCGATCTGCACCTCGCGGGCGACCATCCGCCGGCCGCCGAGGATGGCTTCCAGAACGGGCCGGGCGGCCACCCCGCCCTTGCCCCGGGCCTCGGCCAGCTCGGCGAGCCTGGCCCGGGCGTGGGCCAGGATGCGGCGCTTCTCCAGCGACGCCGGGGGCGTGGCGCTGAGGCGCTCCAGCTCGGCCCGAAGTGTCTCCACCTCCTTCGCGCGCTTGGCAGCCAGCGCCACGATCGCGGGGATGTTGCCATCCGGCAGGGCGATCGCAGTCGCCAGCCGCTCGCCCTCCGCTTCGGCCTGTGCGATTGCCTTCTCGATGCGGCGCCGCTCGGCGGTGCGCCCCTCGACGCTCGCGAGCGCGTCCAGCCGCTTCTCGATCGACGCCAGCGTACGCCGTGCGACGTCGCCGTCGATCATCGGGGCGAGCTTCGCGAGCACGGCCGCGTCCACCGCACGCTCGTTGCGCCGACCGACGCCCGGGCACGCCGCCTCGCCGCTCATCCGGCGCCGATCGCACACGTAGCCCCCGGCCTTGTGCACCAGCGTCGCCCCGCACACGCCGCACCGGCCGAAGCTGGAGAGCAGGTGCTTCGGCGTCGCGCGCCCGGTGCCGCCGGCGCGCGGCTTGGCGAGCTGCGCTTCCAGACGGGCGATGAGGTCGGGCGAGAAGATCGCCAGGTCGGGCCGCGGGAAGCGCCGCACGTTCGACGCGGGCGCACGACGGCGGACCCTCTGCCCGCGCTCGGAGACGTGCTGCACCCGGCCCCAGACCACCCAGCCGCGATAGAACTCGTCGAGCACGATGTCGCGCACGCCGCGCCCCTTCCACGCCTTGCCGGTCGGCGAGGGCACGCCCGCCTTGTTGAGCGCGACAGCGGCGCCGCGGAACGACTGCAGCGCGAGCCACGTCTCGGCCACGCGAATCACTACAGCGACGCGATCCGGCACCGGCCGCCAGTCGGGCTTCCTTGTCACCGGATCGACGAAGCGTTCGTAGCCGTACGGCGCGCGACCCACCGCACGGTTGTCCCTCAGACGCTTGTCGTGTGCCTCACGGACGAGCGGGCCGCGCTTGCGCTTCTCTTCCTCGGCGACGATTCCGCGGATCATCGCGAACCCACCGTCCAGGCCCCCGAGCTTGTAGTAGCCGCGCCGCCTGCCCGGCGTGTCCTCGATGTACTCGAACACACGCGCCCCGGCGTCCCCGAGCTGCACGGCGAAGGCCGTCTGCCGCACCGCCTCGCGCGCCGCTCGATCCATGTCGCGCATGATGAGCACGTCGAACCGCCCCGCTTTCGCCACCTGGATCACCATATCGAGGGGCCGGCCCATGTCGTCGCCTTGCACGTCTTCGAACGACCACACGTAGTCCTCAACGACGGTCACCCCCAGCTCGGCGGCCACCGCGCGCCCGTTCTCGATCTGCACCTTGCACGACTCGACACCCGACAGCTTGTTGAGCTGGTTGCGCTTGTCGTCGTTGCTCTTCCGAGCCAGGATCGCGGCCCTCATCGCTGCACCTCCCGCAAGATGGCGGCGGCCAAGACTTCCGCGATCCGGTCGCGCTCCGCATCGTCGGCGGGAAGCAAGGCGAGCGCTGCGCTGGCGCTGCGAACGATGAGCGCGCAGCAGCCGCGCAGCCGAGGCGCGTCCTCGAACTCCACATAGGTGGCGGCTACGACTGTTTCGCCGGCAACAGCCACGGGCACCGGCGCGACGCCGATGCTCAAGGCGATGCGCGCGTCGCCCCGCGCCAGGGCGGCGGCCACCTCGGGCATGCCCTCCAGGGCGATGCGCATGGGTGTGCTCGACGCCTCGGCCGGGCTGCGCTTGCCGGCGACGTCGAGGTACGCGTGCTGCGCCTTGCAGATCACGCGCACCGGCTCGGTGCTATCTTGGGGGTGAGGGATACGATCGTTCACGCGACACGGTCCTTTCCAGGCCCGGAGCGGTTGCCGCCGCTGCCGGGCCGTCTTCTTTTGTCGGTCTAGGCGGCGCTCTTCCTGCGCTTGATCGCCTTGCGCTCGCGGCGCTCTGCGCGCTCCGCTGCCTTCTTGTCCTCGGCCATCACCTCGCGGATCACATCGTCGATCGAGACTTCTTTCTTCTCGATCATGGTGAGCATGCGCCGCAGAACGACACGCACGATCGTTTGCCGGCTCAGGCCGCGCGCTTGCGCGAGGCTTTCGATCTTCTCGTTGTCCGCGTCGTCCACGCGCAGCAAGATCGCGTCGCGGCGTCCACCGCTGTACGGTCGAGGCATGCGTTTGGGATATCACACGTATCGGCTACGGGTCAAGTCGCGGATCGGCCGATCCCGGCCCTGGGCGGCCGTTTTCCGCTGCAGCGTGCGGTGCGCGGGCGGGCGCCTACTCGGCGGCATGCGCGCTGGCCGGTGCGCCGGTGGGCGGCAGCGACCACACCCGATCAGCCCGGGGCGTCCGGCGGTCGAGCGGCCACGCCATCAAGCGTCGCGCGAGCGAGTACATCCCTCGCGGATGCGGCTCGTCCATTGATGACGTGGACGACAATGATGCCTCCCACGACCAGGCCATACGCTAGGTACTCAAGTGGCTCTACGTCGTGATGATCGAGGACTTCCTCAATCCCAACCGCGCAGACCAACGCGAGTAGGCTCAGGGCGCTGGCGGTCGTCGCTGGAAGGTCCCTGAACGATGCCGAAAAGCAAAGCTGTCCGACTATCGAGGTCGCGATGATCCCCACGAGTATGGCGAGGTCTGCATCCGACGGGTGAACCCAGCGCTCACCCGGGAGCCACGGGCCAATGACGACCAGGACGATGCTCAGGCACGAGACGAGCAGGAGCGGCGAGTATTTCTGGGCCGCTCGTCTTAGGGAGAGCTGCGCGATTACTGCTGCTGCAAGCCCGAAAACGCCGACGATTGTGGCGGCCGTCGGCGGTCGCGTCGACTCCGACGTGTGAACGAGCGATGCCCCTGCGACTGCCACGATCGCGCCGACTCGCGCCCTCCGCGGCACAAAGTCGCCGGTGATGCGAACCGAGAGCAATGCGAGAACGGCCGGACTGATGTCGACAAACACGGAGGCGGTACCGACGTCGGCATGCTGAAGATTCCAGAAGTAACAAAAGATCGACACGGCGCCGGCGACGGCGCGGAGCCAAACGAACGCAGCGTCGCGACCGCGCCGCAGCTTGGCAAGCTCACGCCAGCAGAAGGGGAGCAAGACCGCGAGCGTTGCAACGGCGCGCACAACGGCTAGCTCGGATGAAGGCACACGGCTGGCTTGGTGATGAACGAGGAATGCCATCACACCGAACGCAGCCGCCGCCATCAGTGCGTTGGCGACTCCTCGCCGTGTGTCTTGCTGGGGAACGCTTACGCTTACGACAGCCACGCCCTACTCGACGGCCAGTCGGAGCAGGACGTTATCCTTGTCTTCGACCAACGGTCCCTCCCTATATTCGAAGCGCCCCATCTCTTCGAATCCCAGCCTCGCAAGGGATGCGGCGCGCCTCGTGTACGTGACAACGAGTAGGTCGCGCACGCCGCACTCACGGGCAGCGATGAGGCGAGCCCGGTCCAGGGCGCCCGAGAGCCGCCGTCCACGCGCTTCGGGGGCGACGACCAGTCGCGAAAGCATCCCGATCGGAGTCCGTCCTTCCCTAACAAGGTGACCCCACGACGAGTGCTCGGGGGCGTCCCCGATGCGCGGGTGCACCGTCAGTCGCGCTGCCCCGACGAGGCTAGCGTCGACGAAGCAGGCCCAGTGTCTGGCTTCCTCATCATAGGTATCGAGCCACATGTCCATCGCCTGGAAAGCAGGGAGTCTTTCGTAAGCTCTCCACGCGCGGACACGCAGCCGCGCCACCTCTGTGAGGAGCGACGTATCGGCCGCGTTGAACTCTCGCACGTCGGCGGCAATGGGCTCACTACCGGGCGGCTCGGAATGCAGGTCGGTCGTAGGCACGATCCCCCCTCGCGTCGAATCGTTCATCGTACCACGGCAGAGCACGGCAAGACCCGCGCTTGCCCCCGCTTCCCGGTGTCTGCGCCAAGGGGAGGCGCGCCAAGCGCAACGCGGCCTAGTCACTCGGCGGCGTGCTGCGCCGCGCTCGACGAGGGCAGCGACCACACGCGCGCCTCGCGCGGCCCGCTCCGGCCGCGGGGCGCCTCGATCCCGAGGGCATCGCGCGCGCGAAACAACGTGGAGTGAGCGATGTGCGCCTTCCTCGCCCGTTCGACGATCTCGCTCGCGTGCCGCGGGCCGTCCGCGAGCAGTGCGCGCAGCCACGCTGCCGCGCGTCCGCCTGGTGAGTTAGCCCCCGCATCGACGCGCTCTCGAACGACGCGTCGTCGAGCACCAGCGCCCGACGACTTCAAGGAGGATTCCACGGCGGCGACGATGCGGGGATCTTGTGCGGGGGGCGTGATGACGTAGGCGGCGCGCCAGCCCGCGACGGCGCGAGCGACCACCGCATCAGCGGCCACGGTCAGGCCACGGGCGAGCCGGGCCATGACCGTCGCATGGGGCGCACCGAGCACAGCGACGGCGCCCGATGCGATGAGCGCGCGGCCCTTGCTGAGTGCGTCCTCGAATCGGTCGACGCGGGCGAGTTGCGCGCCGTCAGCGGCGATGATCACGAAGAACTCTGTCGGTGGCGCCTCGCGCATCAGACGCGCCTTCGGCTTCGGCCCCTTCGTCATCGAGGCGCCGCGCTCGGTGATGGAGCCGTGCGCCCGGCGATACGCCATGCCGGCCCGCAAGACGGTGCGCCATCCCGCGCGCGGTTTCGACCATCTCGCGCGGCCGTGCTCGCGCACGCTGATCACGTTCAGGGTTCGACATGCTTGATGCAGCGCGTGTGCGTCGATTCCCTTGCGCTTGGCTGCGGCCCTGACTTCGGTCGCCAGGGCGGGGCCGCGGTCGAGCATCGTGCGAATGAACTCTCTCGCGCGCTCGCTCTTGCCGGAGTCGCGACCCATCACACGCCCCCGCTTGTCGTGAGGCAAGGGCGCGCTCCCAGAGCGGGCCGCCGTTCCAAGCTCGCGCAGACGTCGCGCAATGTGCACTTCTCCGTCGACACGAGCACCGCGGGCTCGCCACGTGCGCTGCGCCCCGCCCCCGATGCCTTGCCGCCGAGGCGTCCGACACGCGCGCTGGGCTCCGGGGAGGCGGTCGCGAGTCCCATCACTCTCCGGTGACGAGCCGAAGATGGCGGATGTCCTCGCCGGTAAACCTCGCCGCGCGAGCCTTCTTGATGAACGCGTGGCCGCCGCCGCACATCACCTCGACGCGACCACCGCGGGGAGCAGCAGCGGCGGCTTCACGGATGCGCGCCGCCTGGAACTCGTCGTCCATCACCTCGGCCGCATCCGCGTCAGCGGCTTCGGGGTCGATGCCGTGCTCGCGCATCCACCTCTCGCTCTCGCGGCGCCCAACGGTGCGCACCACCTCTCCGCCGACGATCATGCTCCGCGCTCGTGTCGTGGTCATGCTGTCCTCCACCTCGTCAGCTCACGTGAACGGCTGCCCGTGTCGTGCGCGAAGGCACCGGCCGCCGCGCTCACGAGCGGCCCGAGGTACCAGGCCGCGAGCCCCACGATCCCCAAGATGGCGACCCACTTGAACGCGCTCGCCCACTCAGGGCTCGCCGTGGGCGCACTGCAGCGGCCAAGCATGCTGTCGAACCATCCGCACTGGCCGCTCGTCGGGATGCCCGGGGGCGGCGTTGCGTTGCACCCGGCGGTCTGCAGTTTCGCCCACCACGTCGGCACCTGCTGACTGACGGCGAGCATCGCGTTGTACGTCTTGTCGACCGCGAGCAACTCCGTCAGGTACGTGAACGGCAGCCGCGGCGTAGTGCTCGACTTCACCTGCGCCCAGGAGCCGCTACCGGTCGTCCATCCTTGCTTGTATCCGGTCCACGCGGTGCGGTCGGCGGCACTGATGCCGGGGCATGCGCTGATGGCCGCATCGAGCGCCCTGATCTGCGCCGACGTGTTCGAGTACAGCTCGTCGACGTCTGTGCTCGTGTCTCCGACTTGCTCCTGCGCACCGGGGTTCGGATTCCACGCCGCATACCCGGGCGACGCGCCGGTGTGTTGCAGCGGCATTCGCGCAGCCGCTGCCATCACGTCGTCGGGCGATACCTGGAAGCCCACGGCGTGATCCTCGGCGTCGACTTCAATCAGCCACGGCGGCGCTTTCATCACCGGCCTCCCGTCGAGCTGAATGCCGCGCAGGTTCGCGCCGTGGCGATTGTGCACTTCGTGGATCTCGCCCATGAATCACCTCGACCCGAAGAAGCTGCGCACCGTCGCCTCGATGACGGCGGCCGTGGCGGTGTCTGCCGGATGCGGGTCCGGCTCGACGTCGATGGTCACCCCGCCGCCGGGTGCACTGTTGGCGTCGACGTAGCGCGCGTCGTCGGGGATGCGATCCACCAGCTCGGCCGCGACCTCCACGACCTCCTCCCGCTTGCTCATCGCGAGGCGCCCCCCTCGCGCAGGATGGTGCCGACCCGGTCGTAATGGGCGGCGCGCAGGCGCACGACACGCGCTTGCATGCGCTCGCGGTGCGAGCCGCCCTTTTCGAGCATGTCTGCACGCTCGCGGAGGCGATTGGCGAGCCGATGCCACACGCCCGCGCCCCGGGTAGTGCGTGTCGTGCGCGTGCCGGCGGCGACACGAGTGCCGCACCGGTGGCACCGGCGGGAAGCGCGCGTCGCGCTCATGAGCCGCGGCCCGTGTCCCCGATGACGCGCACGTCGAAGCGCACGCTTTGGGGGGCCGGCGGCGTCGCCTCGGCCTCCCTCTTCTTTCCCTCACGTGCCGCGCGTCCGATGAAGCGCAGGGCGCCCAGCACGGACCAACCGAAGTCGCGGACGACCTTGTCGAGGAGCGGATTCGGAGCCGACCGGGGGCGCACCAAGCCCGCGTAGACGCCGTTGATGGGCGGCGGCGGCGGCGGTGGTGGCGCGCTCGCGGCTTCGTGGGCGGCCGCAAGGTCGCTCACGATGGCATCTAGCGTGGCGTCGTCGAGGAACGGCATCACCGGCTCCTTCCCAGAATGCGGTCCATGTTGCGCTCGTGACGCTTGCGGTTCTCGTCGTGACGTCGGCGGTTCTCGGCGGCGGTGCGTTCGTCCGCTTCGCGCTGGTTGGCGCGGTCGGCCACCTCGACGACGCGCACCCGGGCATCGGCGACTGACACCAGCTCGCGCTCGCGCTCGCGTTGCTCCTCCTGTGCCCACCTTTCGGCGCCACGGCCGCGGGCGTACTGACCGCACATGCGCATGTCAGCCGGTCTCCTTCAGCTCGGGGTAGGCCACCGGCCGCTTCCCGTACGAGCGCCGGTGCTCCTCGCGCAAGAGGATGCGGAATATCTGCGCGTACGGCAGATCCCAGTCTTGCTGTAGGTCGTTGAGCTGCTGCGCTTCGGACTTCGTGAGGTTCACACGCACACCGCCGACGATCTCGCGCCGGTGACGTTGCCTGGGGATCTCGGGGCGACTCGGAGGCTCGTCGGACAGCGCCATTCACTCAGGAACCTACGATCGATCTTTGCGGTCTGCAAGTGTTCGAAACGTGTAATCGTTATGCCAACTTCGCGAAACGCTAATCAAGAATTGATTAGAAACTGATTAGCTGCGAGCGGCCGTTTTCTGGCGATGTCCGCACGAGCATCCGGCGATCGGCGCCTTACACTCAGCGTCGATGACAGCTCCTGCACCGCGGAAGAAGGCGCCCAACAAGACGAACGGGAAGAGGAACGGCGCCGCGGGGCGCAACGGCGGCGCGGGGTTCGGCCCCGGCACCTTCGGCCCTGGGATGGAGATGCCGCCGGGCGCCCTGAACGAGATGTTCATGCCGCCGATGGATCCGTCCGCGGCCATCGCCGAGTGGCTCACGCGCGCGCTGTCGAAGGGACCAATCGCGCTGGTGCGCTTGTGTCAGAAGAGCCCCGAGGGCGAGCAGGCCATCGCAGACTGGGATCGCGAGGAGATGGAGGGTCAGGAGGCCGACTCGCTGGCGGAGATGTTCTTCTCGCGCGCCGCTGAGGACGCCGAGGGCCTCGACCGGATCGGGCGCTACGTGCTCTTGGCGTACCGCGACCCGAGCAAGCCGTACGTCTCGCGGCACTTCTTCCGGGTCGCGCGCGAGGACGCCGACAGCGTCTTCGAGACCGAGGGCGCCAACTCGACGGGCCTCGTCTCGCAAGCCCACAGGTTCGCGGAAAGCTACTCGCGCGCGCTCCTGTCGGGGTTCGGGGATATGTGGCGCATCATGAGCACTCAGCTCGAACGCCTGTCGCTGCAAAACGAGGAGTTCGCGAATAGACACACCGAACTCCTGTTGGCTCAGCAAGCGATGCTGGACCGCTCGCAGCAGAGAGCCGCGCTGCAGAAGAAAGCCGACGCCGATCTCGCGCGCGAGGAGCGCCGCAAGACCGCGGTCGATGCCGTCGCCGCTCTCGGCGTGACGCACTTCATGGCGCGCATGGGCATCGCAGTCCCGCCCCAGATCCTGGCCGCCTTCCTTCCGGCGAGCGCGCTGCCGCCCGCCACGGTCGCACCGCCGGCCGCACCTGCGCAGCTCGGGGAGCGTCCGCCCCTGCAGCTCCCCAAGCTCCAGGCGGACGTCGCGCGGTGGCTCGTCACGGTGACGCGCGGCGTGCTCGACGTGCTCGCGAACGCGAAGGAAGCGCAGCTCGATCTCATCCTCATGCGGCTGCCCAGCGATGGCGACAGGCAGCTCGTGAAGAAGGCGCGCGCTGGCGTGCTGGAGGCGAGCGAGCGCGGTGGCCACATCGCCGAGACCGACGAGCAGAAGCAGCTCTACACGGACTTCCAGAGCTTCCTGTGCGGGTGCCTGGCCGGAGGGCTCATCGACGATCTCACCCTGGAAGCGCTGCTCGGGCAGCTCCCACCCGAAGCTCAGGACGCAGCCGGCAAGCTCAAGACGGCGCTCGTCTCGATGCGCCAGCAGAACGGCGCCCCGGCTTCCCCGGCGGCGGCGTCGGCCAACGGTGCGAGCGGCGAGGCGAAGCCGTCGTGATCTTCACGCTCGTCTACAGTCTGTGCGGACTCGTCGCGGGGTGCGTGGTCGCCGCGGTGCGAGCGCGCCTGGCGCCCCCGCGTCCTCGCGACGTCTTCACCCTCGTGACGTACGTCGAGCCCGCGGGCGACCGCCGCATGTGGACCCCGGCGCAGTACCAGACGGCCCTTCGCCACACCTGCACGCTGCGCCGACTCCAGCACACTGGCATGTGGATGTTCGCGAGTCTCGTGGCGGCGTTCGCTTGGCCGTTCGTCGCGATCGTCGCGGTGGGCCTCGACGTGCGCAAGTCGTGGGCGGAACGATTCGGGCACGGCGCGCTCGCGTACGAGCACCTCGACAAGCACATCATCGACTTCGTGCGACGTGCTGAAGCTCAGCTCGCCGAGGGCGCGAGCCGGATGCGGGGCAAGTCGTGAGTCGCCGCGAGCGTCCGCGCCCGCCGAGAGCGCGACTGCCGGAGGTGCGTGGACTGCGCGTAGTCGAGGACTACAAGCCGGTGCGCCCGTGCGAGACGCGCGACGACTTGATCCGCGCCGGGCTGCTCACTCCGGCCCACGATGCCGTGGAGCGGAAGCCGAGGCGCGGCGAGGGCTGAGGAGCTTCGCACGCGCGAGTTGCACGAGCGGTTCCGGGTCCGCGGTCGCACACAAGGTGCACGGCCTGCTCGCCAGCGTGGGCGAGATCGGCGCCGGCCACCTCTCGACGCATCCGCAGGTGTGGCGCACGCGAACAAGGCGGGACGCGCTCATGGACGTCTTCGTAGCTCCTGATGGTGCCGCGCGCCGCAACCACGGACTCGCGCCGCGAAGGCGGCCTCAGCTCCTGTCCCGCGATGCGAAGGTGACTCTTGGCGAACACATCGGCGTTGGTCTGGTCGTGCGCTACGCTTGGGGCATGCGGCGGCTCGCACCCTGGCTACCCATCGCGATGGCGCTTGCGATCTCGACCGTAGTCACCGCCTGTTCCCCGACGACACCACGGGCCCTCAGCGTAGCCATCTGGGGTGTTCGCGACCCCGGACGTCAGACGACGCACGAAAGGTGCGCTTTGCCGAGAAGGTCGAAGAGCCTCGCTCCGGCGTGACCGAGCAGGCGGTACCCGCTGGGGACCTCGACGTCGCCGACGCCGCGCAGAGCGCCATCCAGCCCGACCTCGCCGGCAAGACAGGTGCTCGGCGGTAGCGCACGGCCGACCGCGCAGCTCCAGAGCGCGGCGTATACGGCGGCATCCCCCGGATCCCCGTCGCCATAGGTCCGCACCGTGACGTCGGCGGCGATCGGGCAGCCGGCCCGTGCGAGCACATCGAGCAGCACGCGCACCCGCTCGACCGCGACGCCCGAGGTCACGATCTTGCGCGGCGTGCTCGACGTCGCGGCGATGAGCGCCTGGACCTCCACGAGCTTGCCGTCGACGAGCCCGAGGGCCGCACCGACGCCGAGGGCTCGCCTGGGGAATCCGGGGCCGGGGTCGACGTCACGGAAGCCGGCGGCGGTCATCTCCATCGCCGTCGTCAGCGTCGTGTCGCCGTGGCGATTCTTGGTCGAGCCCAGCTCGCGAAGCCGGCTTCGCTGCGGGTGGCCCGTCAACATCAAGACGCCGTCGGTGGCGTGCTCCAGCTCCGGCCCGCCGCGCACCATGCCCGCTGAGTTCACGTGCGCCGTGATGAGCATCGCCGTCCGCATCGCGTGCGCCATCTCGTGGAGATCCTCGGCGAGCGAGAGACGCGGTCACCGCGGCATACGTCGCCTCTTTGGTGCGGCCTGCTGGATCTGAGGACGTCCACGTGAATTCGGGGGCGGGAATCCTTTCGGGAGGTGTCCGTCTGCTGCGGCCGGGGGAACAGGTCGGTTGGGGCGCAGGATATCTGGAGTTCCCCGCGCCTGGTGAGTACCCCATCCACGTCACGATCAAGGCGGAGAACCTCCAAGAGCCTGTGGTCGAAGACGTGGTGGTCTCCGTCGATGCGCCACGCCCGATGAATTCGTAATTGTGCACATTACGATCCCTCCAATACGACGTAGGATCGGCCGTCATGGCGACGAAGAGGAAGGCACCGAGGGTCGATGAGCTTCTCGCGCGGGTGCAGCGCACGGTCGACATGGCCATCCTGACTCTCACAAGAGGCACGTGGCCCCGGGGCGAACCGCTGGGGCTGCGCAACAGGGCTCTCCGCCAGCTCCACACGGCGTCAGACATGCTGGAAGCAGCCACCGGCGTCGTGTTCGACCTCGTCGAAGAGGACGTGGCCCCGAAGCCTCGCCGGACGGCACCGAAGCGACGAGCACGCCGGGCGAGGGTCTGACCGTGGCGAACGTCTACAGAGCAATCCTCCGCGCCCGGGAGGACATGACCGAGTGGCTGATCCACTTCACTCGCGCTGGCGGGGGTACCGACGCCAGAGGCGTCCTGCTGAAGATCCTCGCCGAAGGCGCGTTGCGCCCCGGGCGTGCTGTGCGAGGTGGGCGTCCAACGATCTACGGACCACAGCCCGCCGTCTGCTTTTCGGAGCAGCCGCTGGGTGCGTTCCTGACCTACGTCGATGCGCGTGCTGGTGACCGTTTCGGGCCATCGAGCTACGGCGTGCTCGTTCATAAGCACGACGCGTACGTCGAGGGAGCGTTGCCAGTGATCTACGGCCTCAACGGTGCCGAGGAAATGGATCTGGACCACCCCGACTATTTGGCCGGCGCTCGCCAGTTACTTCCCGAGTGCGTCCCGCTCGATGAACAGCACAGGTACGTAGCGTTCGCTCCGAACAGAGACCCCCATCCTCTGGACTGGAGCCATGAGCGCGAGTGGCGGTGGACCCCAGCCGGATACTCAATCGAAGGGTGTTTCGCGCTGGGTGGATCCGGGACGGCTGGTGGCCGTGGGATGTCCAACGGTCGCTGCCATGTTTTCGTCGAGCGCGATCAAGACGTCGAATGGCTACATGCACAACTGCCCGTGGCGTTGGCTGCCGCTGCTGCGGACGACGCAGAAGGCCGAATGGCAGGCTATCGCCGCGCCTGGTGGCGGAATGCGGTAGGGGAAGCCCGGGTCTTCTCCCTCGAAACCGCCCGCCGCCGACTGAACGAAAACCAACGCGCCTACTACCGCGTCGAGACTTGGCCCGAGAACGCGCGCCCTTACCTCGTTGAGGAGCAAGAATGACTTGTGAGGCGATGCTGCCGACGAAGCTACCGCCGCCCGAGCCCCTCACGTGCGACGGCTGCCAGGTCGCGAAGCTCACGGTCACGTCGCGCGACTTCGATTCAGCGTGGCGCGAGATCCACGGCGCCGGCTGGCTTCTGATGGGCGCGCGGGTGAAGGGCCGGCAGCGGTGGCGCGTGCTCTGCGAACGGTGCAAGCCGTCCGGGGATCCACACGACCCCGGGCCACGCGGCGCCGCCGGGTGACTACGCCGGCAACTCCGGGGTCGCATGAGCAACCCGCATTGAGCCGTCACTTGGCGGAGGTCGTGTCTCGCGCGGCGATGAGGGTCACCGGGCGGCTCTCAAGGGCGGGCATGTTCGCCCCGCACTGCCGCAAGAGGTCGTCCATGATCCTGAAGACCGACGTCACCAGCGGTCCGTAGGACGCTACTGCCCGAGTGGCGATCTCCGCGTAGTCCATGAGCGTCAAGCCGCTCGCCGTCATCACGAGTGCCTCACCTGCCGTGAATCGCGCTGGCATCCCCGTCGGGTCCGGGTCGGAGTCGAGCAGCGGTAGCGTGAACCGCGCGTCTGCTTGAGCCTCGATGGACTTGGTGGCGGGTCCGATGTCGCCGAGATGAAACATCACTTCGTTGCGAACGGTCTTCCGGTTGCCCGTGATCCAGTAGGTCTCCAGGTCCTGAAGTTGGCGCCACGGGTCGAGTTCTCTTAGGTGACGCTTGATTCCGGCGCCGCTGAGATCGCCGAGCGCCTCGAATAGCTCCTTCAAGTACGCGAAGGTCAGAAGCGCGGCGAAGTGGAAGTTTCGTTCGGAGCTGACGCTTCCATCATCTACGTGTTCGGAGTTCAGCTTGATGAAGTGAAGCAGCGCCGCGATGCGGTTGACACCCGCCATCACCCGGAGGAGAGCCGCCACGAGCCGCGCACCGTAGCGGTGAGACAGCACGCTCGCGTCGACCTCCAGTGTCTGTCGCACAGGATCGCCCGCATTCACGATGCGGACGCCGCCTCCGTAGTACGTGGCCCGCCAGAACATCCCCTTTGCTACCGGTCCCTCGACGAATCCGCGACTCATGAACCAGAACTGCGGCCAACGGCCAACGATGGCCTTCTTATTTGCGGTGACACCAAGCAGCTCACCAACGAAGAAGAAGGCATCGGCGTCGTCTGGCAGACGGTCCACGTAGGCCGTCTTTTTCCCGATCTGGTCTCCGGAATGTGCGGACGCGGTGAGCAGCACGTCACCGACTCGAAGCGGTTCCAGGGTGCGGATAACGTCCTGCGAGTCATCGACAAAGCCCTTCTTTGTCTTCGTCAGTACGAGCCCCTCATTCGTAACATCGCGGAACTTGATCACGCGATGCTGTCCGCTGTCCCGATAGTCACTGCTGCGTGGAGTCTTGCCGAGTCGAACATGTGCCACGTCGGCCAACCGTGCCGCGGCCCATCCCGGAGGCAGCTCGTCGCTCATGCCGATGCCCGCGCGTTTGACTTCACCTCGGTGCCGCTCCCTTCGAGGAGGGTGAGCACTTGGTTCAGCTCGGCGACCGCTGCCTCCAACTCCGCGATGGCGTCGTTCGCGAGTTCCTCGGGATCGGGCAGATCGTCCGCGTCTTCGAGCGACTCCTCCTTGAGCCACTTGAATCCATCGAGCTTGAACTCCCTTTCCTTGATCTCGGAGATGTGGAAGTGCCGCCACCGATCGTCCTTCGAGTCGCTAGTCTTGCGCTTTGCCTTGCCGTTAGGGTCTGCGCCGAAGCACTTCTCGAAGCCAGCGAAGTGCTCCGCCGTAAGCGGCCGGTCCTTCTTCGTGATGCCCGGCACGTTCGTACGCGCGTCGTAGATCCAGGTCGTCTCGGTCGCGTAGCCCTTCGTGAAGAAGATCACGTTGGCCTTCACACCCTGGCTGTACGGCGTGAACGTACCGCGCGGCAGGCGCAGCACCGTGTGCAGGTCGCAATCCTCGGCAACGAGCTTCATCACGTCCCCGGCCTGGTCGGCAAAGAGGCAGTTGTCGGGCAGCACGACAGCGGCGCGTCCGCCAGGCTTGAGGATCGTGAGAATGTGCTGCACGAAGTTGAGCTGTTTGTTCGACGTCTCGACGGTGAAGTCCTCGCGCTCAGGCGCTTGGTTGGCGCCCTTGCTGCCGAAGGGCGGGTTGGTGAGCCGCGAGACGCCGGAGCGCGTGGTGCGAGACGTCGGCCGCCGTGTGGCCGAGATCCGACGCGAACGCGGCTGGACCCAGCAGGAGGCAGCGGACCATCTCGGGATGGCGGTGCGGAGCCTGCAGCGCCTGGAGGCCGGCTGGAACATGACCATCGCGACGGCCGCTCGCCTCGCGCGGGATCTCGGCGTTCCGACAGCGGCACTGTTCGAGGCGCCGCGCTCGCGGAAGCGACCGCGCAAAGGCCGCCCGCCGAAGACACCCGCGTAGGTGTCTACGGGCCGACTACGCTCGCTGCTCCGCCCCGGGCTCCTTCGCCGCCCTCGGTCTCCGAGACGCGCATCGAAAAGGGGCTGCCACATCGACAGCTCCTCCCGCATCCGTGGATCGCTGACTGCTGTCGCCGGATGAACTTACGGGGGAAGGTCCGCCAGGCCGTCCCCGTACGTGGGGCGCTCACGACCGCCCAGCCGCAGACAAGGGCCAGCGCAACGAGACGCGATCGCAACGTCATACCGCCGATCGGCTGACACGATCCGATGAAGACGCGCACTCACAAACCCGTCTATCTTTCCCAAGCTCGGCTGAGTCCGGCACGAGAGGGACCATGCGAAGGCTCTTGATTGCTGTGTGCGCGTTGAGCGCGGTGGCTTGCGGCGGCGCGTCCACCTTTCATCCCGCGACCCCGCAGGAGACCGCGGCCGGATCGCCGCTCGGTCCGTCGTACATCCTCGTGCCATTGCCGAATGATGACGACTCGCTGCTCGGGCGCGTGCTGCTCGACGTGCCTGAGAACGGTCGCTCGCTCGAAGAGGTATCGCGCCCCAACGAGTGCGCCGACAAGTTGACGTCGAAGAAGGAAGGCCCGATCGCCAGCACGTTCGAGGACGGTCAGGAACTTGCGGCTGGTGGCAAGGCCAGGGCGGCTCTCGGCGTCTTCGGTTTCGAGGGCGACGCCCAGACGGCAACGCACTTCTATTACAAGCTCGACGTGAACAAGCGCGTCGCTCAGACCGATACGACCGAGTACATCCAGTGCTGCAAGGATAAGGGGACGTGTGGGTACGGGTTTGTTTCGGCACTCATTTACGGCGATGGTCAGTACGCCACTGCCTCAGAGACGAGCGCCGAGGGTGGGATCAACATTCCTGTCGCCGGAGGCGCAGGCGGGTTTGTCAAGGCGAGGGTGCTGCACAAGCGCAACGTCCACGGTTACGTCGCGGCGCTCGTGACCATCACGGACCAGGCCAAGTCGAAGTCCATCAACGTGCTTGGCGATCCGGCGGCAGCGGGCATCGTCCTAACGGAGGAGAACCTGCCGGACCAAGTGAAGGCGAGGTTCTATGCGCAAAGGATTCAGGTTCTAGACCGGGCGACCACGATACCCTGGTACACACCCGGCCAACGGCCGTTGCCTGTCGGATACGGATACGTGTTTGGAGATGGCAATGGGGAGGTGACGGAAAACGAGTTCATCCGTCGCTACGCCGCGCTTACGGGGGACACGAGCTTAGACTCCGCTGAACACAACCGACGGAGCGGGTGGCTCATTGGCGGTGCGATTCTTGGAGCTGTGTCGGTCCCCACACTCGTGGTGTCAGCTCTCAACCTAAGTTCGAAATGTTCGCCGACAGATTATACTTTCTATACGGCTGGCGATCTGACGTCAGACTCGACATGCAAGAACGGGGTATACAACACCGCCGGTCAATTTCCGTCCGGTTGGGTTCCGCTCCCGGGCCACCCTAACGACTACTACGACCCTAACGAAACGAAGGCCAATGGGCTCGCAGTGGGAATGCTGGGGGTTGGCATTGCAGGCACCGCTCTCGCCGTTGGAATGGTCATCTACGGCCTGGCCGCGCACGACGGTGACGCAGATGAACATGTCATCACAAAGCCGGATGCCGACCTGTACGTGGCGAAGTACAACCGCGCGTTGCTCCGCAAGACGGTCGACGAGACAAAGGAGCGCATGCAGGGGCTCTCGGGCAAGAACGCTTCTCCGTCGTTTCAGGTGATGCCGGTCCTCTCACCGGAGTTCACGGGCATCGTGGGCCGGTTCTAAGATCGCCAAGTGTCCTGCCGTCGCCTTCGGCCAGGGACGAACCCTCATGTCTCAGCTCGCGGCAAGGGCTACCGCGTGGCATGAAGCCATGAGATGGCTCGGGATCTGGCGCGCCTCGCTCTCTCGCTCGGCGGCGTCCGTCGCGAGGTCGACGCACGCCGCCTGGACCCGATGCGCCCCCAGCCCGGGAGACCTCGTCTGGTCGACGATGGCTGCCTCTACGAGCTGAAGCTCGACGGCTATCGCCTCCTCGCCGACGTGCGCGGCCGCGACGTCAACCTGCGTTATCGCTCGGGCCACGACTGCACGAGCGCATTCCCCGAGGTCGTTGCCACGCTCGCCACGCTCCGCATGTCGCGTGTGGTGCTCGACGGCGAGGTGGTGGCGTTCGACGAGGACGGCCGTCCCGACTTCGATCGCCTCGCGCCCCGACTTCGTCGCACTCCTGGCCCCAAGCCGCCCGTCAGCTATCACGTGTTCGACGTCCTGGCGGTCGGCGAAGTCGACGTTCGCGGGGTTCCACTCGTCCGCCGCAAGGAGCTGGTCGCCGAGGTCGTCGCGCGGTCGCGGGGATCCCTCCGCGCTGTGCCGGTCGCGGTGGATGATGGCCGCGAGCTTGCCGCGTTCGTCGTGAAGCACGACCTGGAGGGCGTCGTCGCCAAGCGCGCTGACTCGCCTTACGTGACCGGCGCGTCGTCCCATTGGGTGAAGTCCAAGCGCCGGCACGAAGAGGACTTCGTTGTGACCGGCTACCGCGTCGATCGTGAGGGGCGCGTCGATGCACTCGCGCTCGCTAAGCCGCACGGCAAGTCGCTCGTCCGCCAGGGCACCGTGGAGATGGGGACCTGGCGTGTGCGCGACTCGTTGCCGGGCGTAGCGAAGACGCGCGGGTGGTCCGATGCGCCGACGCACGTGGTGGTGACCGTCACGTTCACGGGCCGCACGAGCGCGGGCAGGTTGCGCGAGGCGGCGATCAAGGGCGTGCGCGCCGACACCTGAGTCGCTACTTCCTCATCGCGACCAGTTCGACGAGGTGAAGATCGCCCTCGGCCCCGACGGCCGACTCGATCGAGGGGCGCTGCATCCCCTCGTGTTCGTGTGGCGTCCCTCGCCGATCCGTCTTGCGCGCGTGGGCGAGAAGGCATACCGGACGCACAATGCTCTCAGAACGTGAGCGTCGTGAGCTGCTGCGCGACATGATCGCGGCCGGTCTGCGCCTGCACAAAGGGATCCGGGCCCAGGAGTCCGCTGAGGTCTCCGAGGCGCTGAACGATGCACGCGCGGCGCGTCGAGGGCTCCACGACGGCTACACGTGCGACATGAGCACCGCTTTCGACCGCATCGAGGCAGCCATGCTCGCCGCCTCGACCGCGCCGAATGACGAGGCCGTGCTCCAGACTCTCAGGGACACGGTGGACTCAGCTCCGCGCGGCTACGAAGAGATCCAGGCAGCCGTCGCCGGAGTTCACCTCACGGCCGGACGGGCCAAGGAGATCTCGATACCGGTTCCTCCCATCAGAGCCGAGGCGCGCGGTCGGCTTGCCGCGCCCGGAGTAGTCGATGCCTACGTATTCGGAGAAGCGCGCCACTACCCAGCCTCCGAGGTCGGCGGTTCGCGACGTCGACGTCCGCGCTTCGGCGGCTTCACGGGCTCAACGTTCTTCTTCGCCGCCGCGATGCGCGCGAGGAGCGCGCTCGCCGGCTCGTCGCTGGGATCCTGGGGTACAAGCTTGCCGTTGAAGGCGCGCTCCAGTAACGCTCGGCGCAGACGATCGGCGCGCGCGAGCTGCGCGCGCACGGCATGCTGGGTCTCGTCGGCGATGGAAAGCAGGCGATCTACCTCGCCGACGATGCGAGTCTGTTCGGCCAGCGGGGGCACCGCCAGCACGATGTGGATCATCCGCGTGAGTCCCAGATCCTGGTTGCCTACCCCGTGGGTGTAGCGCTGGGCCTGCGCGTAGCAGAAGGGCGAGTTCAGAGCGTGCTGGATGTAGAAGGGCTCAATGAATCCGACGAGCTTGAGCACTGCAACGTGCACCCAAACGCTGAACTCGCGAGCATAGGTGTTGACGCGAGCGATCCCCGTGGTCCCGCCTTTGGTGTACAGGATGTCCCCGACCGCTGGGCGTACGCGTTTGCACAGCTCGTCGTGAAGGTCGCGCGAGATCCGCTTCGCGCCGTCGAAGTCGACGCCGTCCGGACGAACGTTGCCCCCGGTGATGAACGGAATGCTGTCGGGGTCATCGGCGTACTTCGGGCTGTAGTGAGGCCCGTCCTTCACCGAGGACACGAGTTGGCCAAGCTCGGCCCAGCACCATCCCTCGGGCAGCTCCGGCAGTGCGCTCGTGTCGGGCGACGCGGGCTCCACGTACCTCGCCTTCCATCGATCGTCGCGCGGCATCCGCCCCGTCGCCCGCATCTTCGCGAGCTGCTCCTGCTCCCACCGCGCACGCCGCTCCTTGAGAATGCGCGCGAGCAGCGCGCTCGCCGGCTCGTAGTCGCGGTTCTCGGTGCGCGCGAGCTGCGCCTCGATCTGCACGAGCCGCCCCTCGCCCGCCGCCTTGAGTACTGCGGCGCGGTAGCGCTTCAGGTTTGCGAGCACGCGATCAAGCGCGGTGACGCCTGCATCGATGTCTGAGAGGTGCTGCTCGATCCCCGAGACGATGCGAGCTTGCTCGCGCAGCGGTGCGACCCACATCTCTAGAATAGAGAGACGTTCGGCCCCGAGGTGGTGAATGCCAACGCCCTTCGAGTGATCGACGAATCGTCCAAGGATCGCGTCGCGGAGCAGGTGGTAGTAGAGGAAGCGCGTCATCCCCGTGGGCGGCCGGACGCGAATCAGCGTGTTCTGGAAGCAGCACCCGGGAATCTCGCCGGCCCAGATAGCGGGCTTACCGACTTCGCGAGCGCTCCCGCTGGCCTCCGACATGAGGATGTCGCCGGGATGGAGCGCGTATGTGGCCTGCTCTTCGGGCCTGAAGTTCATCTGCTTCACGTCGCTCAGATCCAACCCGCTCCAGGTCACGTTCGCCGCGCGGAGGTACGGCGTCATGTGCGGACCCTCAGCGTTCTGCGGGGAACGCTGGCGTCCAAGACGCACCTCGGCGAGCGACGCGATCGGTACGGATGCCCACCCGTTAGGGAGGTTTCGGGGCGTCACGCGGCCAGAACCTCATTCAGGTCGGTCATGACCTTCGCCAGCCCGGGCCCGAACACGCGCTGCGCGGCGCCAGCGCCGCCGAGCGAGTTGAAGGGTGCGTACTCGAAGTCGTCCACGGCGATCTCGGCGTTCGCTATCACGTGGTCTCGCATGGCCTCAAGCCATGTCCGCTGCTCATCCGTGAACGTCGCACCTCGCGCTTGTTGATCGCGGATCCAGGCGTCGAAGCGGTCGCGAACTCGGTCACCGTAGGGCTCAAGGGCGGCGTCGTTGTCCGATCCCCTTCGCACGGCGTAGCGCACGAGCGACACGACGTCGGTCAGAAGGCGTGGGGCCGCGGCGCCGCGCACCTTGCTACGGTCGAGGGTCTCGTAGGCGCGCCACAGGACATCGGGGGTCCACCGACGCGGTGGCGCCTCGATCGCATCCGCAAGCGCACGCACGTCGTCGTAACGCAGGCGGGCGTTGTATGGCCGGCTGTAGAGCACCTGGAGTGCGGTGATCTCGTCGCGGTTCTTGGCGATGAAGCTCTCGAAGGACTCGACCAGAGCCTCGGCGCGCTTCTTCGCCTCGTCTGAGAACGCTGCGAACGTGATCTCGTCCTTCGTCGTCTCGTCAATCGCCTGCTCCAGACTCTTCTTCACGTCGGAGAGCGCTCGGCGCAGCTCGGGACGCGTGCGCAGCGGCGCGACGGCGTCCTTGATGAGCCGGTCCGTCACGCTCTGAACGACATCGGGGGGCGGTGGCTGGTCTGCCGGTGTGCCGGCGATCTTGCGGGCCTCATCATCCTGGCGATCGACGTCGAGCGCCGAGACGATCTCGCCGGCGATATGTCCGATGGTGACACCTCCGGCGAGCCCGATGAGCATCTCCTGGTCGCGAGCGTCGAGGCGCCTCTCCAGGCGCGCGAGCCGGGCGGCGAGCGTTCGCAGTAAGTCGGGGTCGCGGCTGCCCTGTGCGACCGCGTCCAAGAGCTTCTCGAACCCGACGGTGCGGTCGCGTTCGAGCGGCATCGTGTCCATCAGCTTGCTCTCGCACACACCGACGCAGTCCACGATGACGAAGCGATCCTTCACGGGCGCGTCGGCAGTCACGAGCTTCAGATCCTGGGTCTTGATGACGCGAACGCCGCGTCCCTTCATCTGCTCGAAGAAGTTGCGGCTCTTGACGGCGCGCATGAACATCACGATCTCCAGCGGCTTGACGTCGGTGCCGGTGGCGATCATGTCGACGGTCACGGCGATGCGCGGGTTGGGGCTGTTGCGGAACGAGGAGAGCAAGTCATCGGCCTTCACCCCGGTCGACTTGTATCGCCTCTCTTCACGCTCGACGCCGTCAGGGCCGACGACCTTCTCGACGACGCGCGCAGTACCGGCCCGGTAGGTGATCTTCTCGCAGAACTCGTTGCCCTTACCGAACTCCTCGCGAACGATGCGGACGATGTCCTCGGCGTGGCTGTCGTCCTTCGCGAAGATCAGCGTCTTGGGTACCCAGGTGCGGCCCGGGAATATCTCGGTGAAGAGCTTGTCCCGGAACGTGCGGACGACCGTGCGGATCTGATCGGGGGCCACGACGTCACGGTCGAGCTGCTCGCCGGTGTACGTCAGATCCTCGTCGAGCTTCTCCCACCGAAGGCGACGGGTCTCACGCTCGCGGCGACCGATGAAGCTCTCGGGGCCAGCCTCGACCGTCGCGCCCTGCTCGGTGATGCGCGTGCGGATCTTGTACACGTCGAAGCTAACGTTGACCCCGTCGGCAACGGCGTCGTCGTGCCGGTACTCCATCACGAGGTTCTGGTTGAAGAACCCGTACGTCTGCTTCGAGGGTGTCGCTGTGAGCCCGACGAGGGAGGCGTCGAAGTATTCGAGCACCTGGCGCCAGATCGTGTAGATGCTGCGGTGGCACTCGTCGACGAAGACGAGATCGAACATCTCGACGGGGATTGCGGGGTTGTACCGGACGGGCACCGGCTCCCGCTTCAACTCGCTCAGCGTGGCGAGCGGCTTGGCCTCGGTCTCGGGGTCGACTGCCTCTTCTCCCTGGAGCATCGAGTAAAGGCGCTGAATCGTAGTGATGACGACGCGCGAGGAGCCCTTGGGTGCGTTGTTGGTCAGACGCTGGACGTTGTAGAGCTGGGGGAACTTGCGCCCGTCGTCCGGCGCGACGTAATCGCCGAATTCGCCCTCTGCCTGCTTCCCCAGGTTGTCGCGGTCGACCAGGAACAGGATCCGGCTCGCATCGGCGTACTTGATGAGGCGGTACGCCGCCGCAATCGCGGTGACCGTCTTGCCGCTGCCCGTCGCCATCTGGATGAGAGCGCGCGGTCGATCCAGCCGGAGCGACTCTTCGAGGTTCTGCACCGCGCGGGACTGTGCCGGCCACAAGCCCGTCGGATCGACGGGCGGCATCGTGAGAATGCGCGTTCGGAAGGTCGCCGGGCGCGGGCTGCGCGGATCGGGTCTGCCATCGATCTCCGGTAGCGCGACCGGATTCGCCTTCGCCCACGCCAAGAGCGTCTCGGGGCGATGGAAATGGAACACGCGCCGGCTGCGCGGCTCAGGGTCGAGGCGATTCGTGAACCACGTCTCGATGCCCGTGGACTCGTACAGGAAGGGCAATGGGCGAACGCGCGCGGGTACCTCTTCGGGGATACCGACCGAATACTTCTCGCTTTGCACCTCGACACCCGAGAGCGTGGTGCCGGCCTTCTTGGCCTCGATGACCCCGAGAGCCTCGCCGTCCACGTACAGCATGTAATCGGCGAACCCGTAGCCACTTCGGAGCGGGAACCCACGCACCACGACTCCGCGGGCCGCGTCGATGTTCATCGCGTTGCGGTCCTGCACGACCCATCCCGCGGCGACGAGCGCAGCGTCGATCTCTACGCGAGCACGATCCTCCGGGCCTGGCATCCCAGCGACCAGGATACCCAGCCGGCCGTCACGTCGCGAGACGCATAGTCACGCCTAGCTACCCGCACGCCGGGGGTCGGTGTTGACTCTCAACGGGGCGCAAGTCTCCCCCGAGGGCGACTGGACAGGGGCCGAGAGAATCTGCAAGCCTCGCGCACATGGCCGTTGAGATCATGGACGCGAGCGGTACGTGGCAGAAGGTGGAGGGCGCGACGGTCAATGAGAAGGGCTCGGGCCATCTGGAGGTGACCTTCTCGCTCCCCGGCTTCAATCATTACCTGGCGTCTCGCACTTCGACCACCATCCCATGCGGATCAACGGGGCCGTCGCGAGGCAGGTCTTCGGCAGCAACGTGACGCACGGCTCGTCCAGCACGTTTACGTTGCAGGTCTTGATGTGACGCTCAGCCGACATCACGCCAGGGGATTCGGGGCGACTCCGGGGCGCGCCACCGTCGCGCACGCGCTGCACCAGTCGAAGAGCAGCGGCCAGCCGATCCACACGTCGCGCCCGCAGTCGGGGCAGCGCACGACGGCGAAGAGCTGGCCGCGAACGTAGACGTATACGAGTGCCCTCACGCCCCCTCATCGGCAGCCCGGGGCCGCCGGTTGCGTCTCCAGGGCGTGTACCATCGAGAGGGTGCGAGCCCGCTGGTGGTCGATCGTTCTGCTCGCGAGGCTGGGATCGGGGATGGGCGGCCTGATCCTTCTGGTCGTCGGCTACCTGTGGTGCACGGATGGCTTCAAGGACGAGCGCCCCTGGCCGGAAGAGAGCCGCCAAAAGTGCCTGGACCTGTGCGGTCCGGGGATGGCGCTCGACAACCAGCTAGCCCTCAAGCTCATTCGCGCTGGCTACTCCCCCGATGGGGGACCGCTGGGCTATTGGGACGCGAGTATCTCCGCCCAAGACCTCGCGCGACTGGTGAAGCACGGGGATCGCGGGGTGAGCCGAGGAGCCGATGCACAGCGCCGCCGACTCTCACAGTCGCGACGAGGGAGCGCCGCGACGACGTGCGCAACCAAAGCACCACGTGCATGTGCCGGCGGAGCGCGTAGTGCACTGTCGCGAGCGTGGTGGGCCACACTTTCCGGGGGCGTCGGCGAGAGACGTGCACCTCGCGGACGAGAGCGCGCATGCGACGGCGAGCCATGCGGCTCATCGGAGCCCCTGTCCCTGCGAGAGATTGGCCCTCGCACTGGTGAGCTGCAGCACGGCTTCTTGCGCATGGAAGACCCGCCATGCTTCGGCGAGGTCACCATCGAGCAACTCCGTCACCGTGCTGCCGTCTTCTGTGGGACGGACAGCGACGTCGGGGTAGCTCAGGCCCCGCTCGCGCAGGAACCGTTCGACGAGAGCAAGAAACGTGTGGGGCGGCTTGTGATCCACGTGAGCGGTGGAAGCCGTGACGCGAGCGCCCGTGATCGCGCACACGGGATCGATCGCTACGGCGGCGTCGCGGAACGACACCACGTGGTCGGCAATGAGTCGGCGCAGCGCCGATCGAACCTCTTGCTCATGCGTCGGCGCTTTGAGGCACGCCCGGAAGCTCCAGTCCGTCTTGCTGCCGTCAACCCGCTCTAGCCAGAAGCAAACGCCCCCGAAGCCGTCAGCATCGACGTAGAAGCGAGCAACACCTACGCCGATCTTGTGCTCCGCTTCTGGATGCATCGCGAGGACATCGGCGAGGAACTGCCAATCCATCGGCAGGCGGCCGTACAGGATCGACTGACACCGCGTCGTGACCGCCGCCTTGGTCGCGTAGGACTCACCACCGAGCGTGTACGTTCGCTTCACGGGCATCCTCCTGTTGGCGCGAGCGCGCGGTAGTAGCCTTGAACGAAGCCATCTCGCAGCGACACGAGGAGGCGCCGCCCGGTGATGTTGTAGGGCTTGTCGGGCGAGCGCCACGTCTCCAGCGTCAGCAGCTCCGGCGGCACATCGGGGAGCGCCTTGTTGTAGGCCGCGCGGATCTTCGCCGATGCGTGCCTGCCCACGGTCGGGATCACCAGCTCGGCGGAGCGGATGATCTCGCCGCGCTCGTCTGCCAGCTCCCACTCGATGCGCTTAAAGGGCGGCCACTCGGGGCCAGCGTCGGGCTTCACCCGGAGCCGCGCACGCACGGCCGTCACGACGGCGAAGCCGTAGCCGCCGCATGCTTCACGTGCCGTCGCCAGCGCCTCTGGGGGCATCGCGGCCGCCACGTCAATCGCGGTGCGCTTCGCATCGAGGCAGTGCGCGTGGTTGCAGTACCAGCCGCCCATGCCCCCGGGATCTCGGGGCGCGAAGACGACGGTATCGCCGGGCGAGTCGCGGCTCGTGTGCTCGCTTTCCCAGGGGCACACGACGTCGATGACGCCAGACTCCAGCTCCCCGTTGACCATGTCGGCCGCGCCGAAGAGCTGCCCGAAGAAGCACGAGCGTGCGGCCTCGATGTCACCCGGGGTAGAGGCGCGCGCGCCGCGCTCTCCCCTTTTATCCGGGCGCCTGGTCTCGGTCGTCGGCACCGTCGCGAGGACCCGATCCACATCGAGCGCGGTGCGGCCCCAGCAGCGCCACTCGTACGTGCCCGATCGGCCGGGCGCGGTGGCGGGCCGGTAGAAGTAGTCGCTGGGCCGGTGCTTGCCCATGTCGACCTTGAAGCCGGCCGCCGCGCTGCGCCTGGCAGCCCAGCTCCACAGCCGTCGGTACTCGTCGATAGTGACGGCACGCGACAGGAGGATCACGAGACGCACCCGCGGCTCTCCATGTTCGGGATCGTGGGAGTAGGAGCTGTGCGCGACCGCAGCGACGCCGCTCCATGTTCGAGCGGCGCGTGCGACGTCGCCACCGCCATCAAGATCGAGCCCGAGCAGATATCCGCGCTCGACTCCGGCGAGGCACCGGTGATCTCCGGCGAACGTTGCCGGGCTCCATCCAGAGAGCCGCTCCTTACGACGAACGTTGGCGATCGGTAGCGCAACGAGCCCGCCGACGAACCGAGCCCACGTCATGGGCTGGCGCCGTCCGAGATCGGGGCGCCACTTGAACGGCGCCGTCGTGATGATGATCGGCTGTGAGGCAGCCGGATAAAGGGGGAGACCGCGCGCGCGCGCTCCAGATCCCGAGAGCGCCCATTCGAGCATCGTCCGTGGCGCCGGCTCACTCGGCCCACTTCGTCGGCGCTGATCTGGTGAATTGAGCCGTCCACCAGATCCCTTGTTTTGCAGGGTCCGGGAGCCACTTGGGCTCAGTGGGCTCAATGGGCTCAATTGATCCATAGAGACATTCCTATGGGGGCGATCCTGCGTTCTAGATCGGTGGTCCATTAGGGCCTCTGTGTGTGGTGGCGTCTGAACTGGGCCAATTGAGCCACGCTGGCGGTTCCCGCTGCCTTTACGTGGGGTTGCGGCGGGCTCACTTCTCCGGGCGGGCTCACTTCGTATTGAGCCTCGACCCTCAGCGCTCCGGCGGTCAGCTCGTAGACCCACGGGCGGTCGCCCCGGTCTCCGGCAACAGATGTCGGTCGCGTCTGGAGGCGCCCCTGGTCCCTCACGAGCAGCTCGCGATCGGCAAGCTCCTTCCAGAACGTCCGGTACTTGAGCGGCATGTGCTTGCCGGCCTTGTTCATCGCCTCGACGACGATCGGGAAGACGACGTCGCCCAGGAGCTGCACCCTGCCATCCGCGCGCCGCCACCCGATGACCTTCGTCTGGAACTCGGTCGGCTTGTTCCATGCGGGCAGTAGCTCGACGCGCCCGGCGGCGAGGAGGGATGCGAGGCACGAGAGCCACTGCTGCACCGGGTCCTCCCCACGGGTCGCCTCCGTGTGGACCTTGAGCTGCTCGCCCGCGGCGACCTTGAACCGACTCCACAGGTCATCCTGTGTTGCTTCGTCGATCGCTCCGATGCTCTCGGCGAAGCTCAGGAACATGCACAGGCCGAGACCCAGATCGGCAGCGGCAGCGGGGGCCCGCATGTGCATCGTCGACTCACCGCCGGTGAACTCGACGCGCAGGGTCTCGAACTGCCGGCGGAGCACTCCGGCGAAGTCATCCTCGGCGGCGCGCTTGGCGACGTACTCGATGTAGCCACGCATTGCGATCGGCAGCTTGTCCGCGTCGGCCTGCACCTCTGAGAGGACGGCGACATCCACGTCGTCACGGCGCAGGCCGATGGCGAAAAGGCGGGCGTTGGTGCTCTCGCCGCTCGGCAGATCCTCCGCGGTGATGACGGCGAAGCCCCGCGGCGGGCGCTCGGCCATCGGCCGCATATCCTTTCCCAGTCTTGCGCGGCTACCACCGTCGCCGATGGCATGGATCACACGCGGTGCGTTGCGGCGGTGCGCGTCGTGCTCGTCGCCCTGGCGGGGCGCGAAGTTGTCTACGACCACGATCGCGTCCTTCGCCCGAAAGAGCGCGTCCTCGATCGCGTTCGCCGTGGCGCTCCAGTTGAGGAGATTCATCCGGTCGGCCGTGCCGGTCCAGAAGCCAAGTAGGAGCGCGGCCAGCGTCGACTTGAACGAACCACTGCGGCCGAAGAGCCACACCGCGACGTCGACCTTGAGCCAGTGCATCGTGACCGAACGGAACACCGCCGCGAGCGCAGGCAGCGTCACGCGGTGGGGCGCCACATCGACGATGCGCAGGGCGGCCCTCACCGCCTCGATGAGCACTCTCGGTTGCGTGGGCTTGGCGGGCAGTGCGTAGCGCCCGAGGGTGCCGGGCAGACGCACCGTAACGTCGAGGTCCGCTCCGATGGCCCCCGACGCCGTGATGTAGCCGAGCTTGCCGTTCACCTCACGCCACCCCGTGTGCGCCAGGACGACGGCGCTCTTCACCTTCTGAGAGACGAACTGGATCGCCGCCCTGACGTCGTGCTCCGCCTTGGGATGGATGATTGCGCGGGCGCCCCACCCCGGAAGCACCCACTCGGCCGGGTGGTAGAACTTGCTCGCGGGCACAGATATCCGTTCGAGCTTCTCTCCGGTGGCGAGCGTGCCCTCGATGATGAACTCGCGGTGCGCTTCCACACCGTCGTCCACCAGGTGCTGCTCGACGATCTGCGCCTTGAAGTTGCAGATGGGCGCAAAGCCGTCGCGCGTCCACTTCGTGAAGCGCTCGTCGTGCACCTCGTAGGGCGACGCCGGGGGGCGTGCCTTCGGCGGCGGTGCGCTCGGCTTCTGCGGTGCCTTCTTCTTCGCGGGGGCCTTGATGGCGGCCGGCTTTCGCTTCAAACTGTTGTCTGTCACTGTCGATCACCGATTCCTGAGAGCTGCGAGACTCGCGACGCCCGGCCCACCACGGCTGGGCGTTCGCATGTTTGGGGGGTGAGGTGATGCCGGGCCCCGGGTGGCGCTCGCGCATGCCGCACGAGCGCGAGCACCAGGCGCAGGGCACACCGCGCCAGCGCCGGCACGTAGGCCAGGCCGACCATCGCCAGCATGGCGACGCACACGCCGCGCAACTCGATCCAGAGCAGCGCCGCGTGCGAGTCGTCTAGTGGGGCTGGGCCGCCGTCGTCGCCGTCAGCAGGCGTCCGGGCGCGCTGCCCCGCCGGTCGCGCGGCCACGGCGCGGGGCCGCCCGTGCGCCACGCGCGGCGCCCGAGGGCGACCAGGGCGCGAGGACACCAGGCGCCGCACGCCCCGGCTGAGGCGCGCGCCACGAGGCAGACGGCCGCCACCGAGGACGAGAGCCGAGCGGGTCGGGCCAGCGGGGCGAACGAGCATGCGCCGCCCCAGCATGACCACGCGCGGGGCGGCCGTCATGCCACGATCTCCAGGGCGATCTCGCCGTCCTCGCCAGTGTCACCGTGTACGGGACATGAACGGCTCGCATCCACCGGGTTCTCTCCCCGTTTCGCGCGCTCCCAAAGGGGCCGCATCCGGGGAGGGAACTCTTGCGACCGCGCGGAAGCCTCAGCGACGCGCACACGTGTATCCCACGCTCTGCTCTTTCGGCGACTCTCAGGACGGGCTCTAGCCCGCTGGTGGGCGATTCAGAGGCCGCGCGGGACTTTGTCGAGATCGAGCTGATCGAGCGCGACGCGAATGAGCGCGCTGCGATTCGCCTTGGTCACGCCGCGCGCCTTCAGCTCGTCGACCAGCTTGTCGAGGCGCTCGAGGTCTTTCGTGTAGAGCGAGATGCAGATGACCTTGTAGTGCTGCGGCTTCGCTGCCGGTTCGGCTTTGCGCGGCCGCTTGTTGCTGCCTTCCTTCGTGTAGAACGCGCCCGAGAGCACGCCCTGCACCTCGTCGGCGTCGAGCACGCGCGCGCCCGCCAGTCCCGCTTCTTGCTCACGCCCGGCCATCGTCGTCCCTTCCTCTCATTCCCCCACTGCGCGGGGCCTGCTCGTCTTGTTGGTCGGCCCGTCGACGAGCAGGTCGACGACGGTCGCGTAGTCCTGCGCCGCGTTGGACTCCGGCGCGTACTCGAAGATGGTCTTGCCCTGTGCCGGCGCCTCCTTGAGGCGCGTCGCCTGGCGGATCGGCGGGAGCACCCGGTCGCCGAAGTGCTCCTCGAGCGCCTGCACGGCATCGCGGCAGATGCGCGCGCGCGCGTCGTAGAAGGTCGGCAGCACGCCGTGGATCTGCACGGGGTGGTGCAGGAGCTGGTTGACGTTCTTGACCGTCTTGATGACCTGCCGCACGCCCACGAGGGAGAGGAAGTCGCACGCGACCGGAACGATGATGCCGTCGGCGACGACGAGCGCGTTCTGATTCATCAGCGAGAGCGACGGCGAGCAGTCGAGGAGCACGACGTCGTACGCCTCGAACGCCGACGCGAGGCGGTCGCGCAGGACGCGGTCGCGGTTCTGCTTGCCGGCGAGGTACAGCTCCGCGGCGGCCAGCGTCTCGTTCGAGATCACCATGTCGAGGTTCTCGCGAACCTTCACGGCGACGTCGGTCGCGCGCATGCCCATGACGAGCACGTGGTAGAGCGTGCGCTCGGCCTTCACGCCGAGGGACACGCTCACGTTGCCCTGCGAGTCGGTGTCCACGAGGAGCACGCGCAGACCGCGCGCCGCCAGGCCCGCGGCAATGCTGACAGACGTCGTGGTCTTCCCGGTGCCGCCCTTGTGGTTGAAGATCGCGAGCCTCTGCGGCGCGTGCATACGCCCCGGCGCACGCGGGGCCGCAGGCACGGCGGCAGCCACGATGGGAGGCGGCGCAGGAGGCGCCGGGACGCCGATGGGCACGGGCGGGGACAGCACGGGCGGCGCGATCACGGGCGCAACGGGCGGCGGCGTCGCCGACGCGATGGTCACGGGAGCCGGAGGCAGCGTCATGGCCCCGAGGCGCGCGCCGTCCGACTCGGCGAGGATCTGCTTGCGGCAGTCGTCCGAGCACGCGTGGCGCAGCTCGCCGCGGACGCGTACGACCTGCGACACGAGCTCCACGTAAAAGCGCTTCCGGCACGCCGAGCACGTGGCGCCGCCGGTCGCCTCCCCGCTCACCGCCTTGCGGTGGCACTCGTGGGAGCAGAAGAAGGCGAAGCCCCCGTCACGCTCCTCCATCTGGTAGCGGAACTGAACGTCGAACCGCGTTCCACAGACGCTGCAGCTCTCGGTCATCGCGGCCATCGTGACGACCAGGAAACATGCCGCGGCCCGCTGGGCCAACTTATGTGCGCGCTTATGGAGGACTCAGTGCCGGAAGTGCCGGACGCCGGTGAGCACCATGGCCATCCCGGCGGCGTCGGCGGCGGCGATGACGTCCGGATCCTTGTTGCTCCCGCCCGGCTGGGCGACCGCCGTGACCCCCGCCTTCGCCGCGGCCTCGACCCCGTCCGGGAACGGGAAGAAGGCGTCCGAAGCGAGCACGCTGCCGCGCGCCTTGTCCCCGGCCTTCTCGCAGGCAATCTGCACCGACACGACGCGCGACATCTGCCCTGCCCCCACGCCCACGGTGACCTCGCCGTGCGCCAGGACGATGGCGTTCGACTTGACGTGCTTGCACACGCGCCAGGCGAACTCGAGGCTCTTCATCTCCTCCGCGGTCGGCGCGCGCTTGGTCGCCACCTTGCCGCGCGTCACCTCGCCCGCCGCGGTGGCGTCGCGATCCTGCACGACGAGCCCACCGCCGACCCGCTTGTACGTGAGCGCCTCGTGCTCGGCCCCGAGCCACGAACCCGTCGCGAGCAGCCGCAGATTCTTCTTCGCGCGCAGCACCTCGATCGCGCCCCGCGCGAACGACGGCGCCACGATGCACTCGACGAACGTCTCGGCGAGCACCCCGGCCGTCGCCTCGTCCACCTCGCGATTGAGCGCGACGATGCCGCCGAATGCGCTCAGCGCGTCGGCGTCGCGCGCCTGACGGTACGCATCGGCCAGCGTCGCCGCCACCGCCACGCCGCAGGGGTTCGTGTGCTTCACGACGACCGCCGCCGGCCTGTCGAACTCCCGCACCGCATCGAGCGCCGCATCCACGTCGACCAGGTTGTTGAAGCTCAGCTCCTTGCCGCCGGCGCCGAGGATCTCGGCGCGCGCGATGGTGCCCGGCTCGGCGTGGCGCTCGACGTAGAAGGCCCCGGCCTGGTGCGGGTTCTCGCCGTACCGGAGCCCGTATGCGCGCTCGAAGGGCAGCGTGAGGTACCGCGGGAAGCGTGCCCGCTTGCCGTCCGGCTCGCGTGACGAGAGATACCCGCTGATGGCCGCATCGTACGCCGCCGTGTGCGCGAACGCCTTGGCGGCGAGCTCCGCGCGCGTCTCGGGCGTCGTGTCGCCGGCGTTCGCGGCCATCTCGTCGAGCACGCGCCCGTAGTCCGCCGGATCGCACACGATGGTGACGCGCGCGTGGTTCTTCGCCGCCGAGCGCACCATCGACGGCCCGCCGATGTCGATGTTCTCGACGATGTGCTCGTGCGACGACGCCGGGTCCGCCGCGACGCGCTCGAAGGGGTACAGATTCACGACGACGAG
>Ga0335069_10001823_pt1 | contig 33633 bp, 32 predicted proteins | sample Lox_Sample_11_FD_206714 | JGI IMG/M metagenome (GOLD analysis project Ga0335069, IMG submission 206714) | Soil microbial communities from Loxahatchee National Wildlife Refuge, Florida, United States - Lox_Sample_1.1 | ecosystem: Environmental > Terrestrial > Soil > Wetlands | place: USA...
CACACTTCCGCACAGCTGCTGATAATGACATTCTCTAATTCGGAGAAGCCATTTTCCCTGCGAGCGGGCGATCCGGAGGAGGTCGATTATGGGTGCTGACCAAAAGTGCGACGGGAAGGTGGCCCTGGTCCGGAAGCAGCCGGGGCTGGGCAAGGCGATCGCAGCGCGGCTTGCGGCGGAGGGTGCCACGGTGGCACTGACCGTCCGCACGAGCGACCCCGATCCCAAATACCAGGGGTCACTGAGCCAGACCCGCGATGAGATCGTGGCGGCCGGCGGTCGGGCCGTCGCGGTCCAGGCGGATCTGTCCCAACCCGAGGGGCGCGAAAGTGTTTCTGGGCCGTGGCAGCTTGACGGTGCAGACGCTCGGAGACGGGGACATCCTCGGCTGGTCGTGGTTGGTTCCGCCGTACAACTCGCGGTTCGACGCGCGCACCATTGAGACGACGCGCGCGCCATCGGCTTCGACGGCAAGTGTCTGCGCGGAAAATGCGAAGAGGACCACGAACTCGGTTACGAGCTGCAGAAGCGTGTTATCGCGGTTCTCGGCGAGTATCTCGACGCGACGAGGTTCCGGCTCCTTGACATCTATGCCGATGCCATCGAATAGGGCAGCCAGCCCAATCAATTTGCGCCAGAACCGGACCGGTGCCGGAATCGGTCGAATCTCGCGCGTCAGGTTCCGAATGCCGGACCGTCGAAGTGGTCGCGGGTGACGAACTCGGCGACCGGCCGGCGGCGCAGTTTGGTCAGCTGCCGCACCGGTTTGCCGAGCGGCACGACCGCGGCGACCGCGTGCCGGTCGGGGATACCCATCAGTCGGCGCACGTGCTCCTCTTCGGCGATGGCCATGGTGGTGATCGTTCCGCCGAAGCCCTCGTTGCGCGCGGCCAACAGGATGTTCCGCACCAGCGCATAGACCGACGCCCCACTGGCCACACCGACCCGGTCCAGGTCCTGGTCGACCGAGGCGACTACGCTCAGATCGACCGAAAAGACCAATACCACAGGCGCTTTGACAATCGGCGCCACGAACGCGTCGGGAATCTCGGTGTGGTCGATGACGTCCTGCGGGACGCCGCTGGGATGCACCGGATTCCAGGGGTTTTCGCCGGCCTGCAGCTGGGCGAAGTAGCGGCGGGCGGCGGCCGAGCCCAGCTCGGCGAGCCGGCGGCGGTCCTGTGGATCGCGCACCACGGTGATGTGGACACCCTGGCGGTTGCCGCCGCTCGGGGCGAACCGCGCGTTGTCGAAGATGCGCCACAGCACGTCGTCCGGCAGCGGGTCGTCGGTGAACTCGCGCGCCGCGAACGTCGTCCGCATCACGTCGTACAGCTCCATCGGCGGGTCAGGCCATCGCCGAGGCGCACCGCTCCAGGCGGAAGGTGCGCTTGTAGCCGGCGGGCCGGGTCGTCAGAGTCACCTCCACCGCACCGGTGGGGGCGATGACGTAGCGCTCCTCCACGTCGGGTCCGTCGTTCCACCGGCCGACCGGCTGGCGCCCGAGGTCGTCACGGTCGAAAAGCTTTGGGTCGAAAGGGAACAGCACCGGGTCGTAGGGCGTGACGTCCCCGTCGGGGCGCCCGTTGACGAGTCGGCTGCACTCCACGAACCGGAAGTGGCCGATGTTGTGCGCCGCCCGGTAGGTCCGTTGGACCACGAGGGGGGCCTGGCCCTCGGCCGGGAGTGATACGTCTTTGCACACGATCGGGTCGAACACGACGTCGGCGCCGGCCTCCGCCTCGCGGAAGACCCCGAAGTTCCGCGAAAAGCGTTCGGATAACGCAAATCCCGCCTCTTGGTCGAGGAAGACGGCGAGCCCGATGGCCGTGGCCGCGAAGGGATGCGGCGAGCGTTTCACCCGCTTTTCGCCGAAGGTGGTGCGCAGCATCCGGGAAACCAGCGGGAAACTCCCCGCGCCGCCCACCACGTAGATGCCGGCCACCTCCGACCACGTCACGTCCCGGCTCGGCGTCGGCGCGTGCAGGACGCGGTCCAGCAGAGTCATCGTCTTGTCGACAAGCGGTGCGCAAACGGAGTAGACGTCGTCGACGGCGCAGGAGAACGGCGGCCGGTCCACTGCCGAGAGGTCCATCAGGAAGCGGCGCGTCTGCGGGCCGACTGCCTCCTTGCGGGCCGCGCACTCCTCCCTCAGCACCTCACGCGTGGCCGCATCCACCTCCGGCAGGTCGGACCGGGACAACGCAAGCTCCAGGATTGCCTCGTCGAAGTCGTCCCCGCCGAGGCGCTGGATGCCCTCGCTGATCACGACCTCGTGGGCGTGGCCGGTCATCCGCAGCAACGACGCGTCGAATGTGCCGCCGCCGAGGTCGTAGACCAGGACGTACTCCCGCTTGGCGGTGATGGTGGAGCGGTACCGGTGCGCGTACTCCAGGCTGGCGGCGGAGGGCTCGTTGAGCAGCGCGACGACGTGGAAACCAGCCGCCAGGAAGGCATCCAGCGTCAGGAGGCGCTGGGCGCTGGATGCGTTGGCCGGCACGCTGATCGCGGCCTCGAGGGGCTCGCCGGGCGTGAGGGTGGCGTTCGAGCGACGCTCGAGGTCGTCTTTCAGCCGTGCCAGAAAGCCGGTGAGCAGCTCGGCCAGTCGATGGTTCCGTCCGGCCAGCGTCACCTCGGTCTGGGGCCCGGCCTCGTTGAGCAGGCGCTTGAACGACCGCAGCACCGACCACGCCGGGTCCTGCCGGACGGCGGCGGCGTCCGGTCCGAAGCGCAGGTCCCCGGCGGCGTTGGCGGCGATCAAGGAAGGCCACGTGTCCACGCCATCGAAGGACACCACGGGGTAATTGCCACGATCGACGGCCGCGACGACGGTGTGGGTGGTGCCGAAGTCGATACCGACTCTCATCGCGCAATCTTAGGACCGCGAAGGGTCGTCGGAACAGGATTTTTGTCCGGCGCGCCGCGGGCCGGCCCCCGCCGGCGCGCGGCGCGCTCAATCCTCGAAATGACGCCGGTAGTTGCTCCGCTCAAGCCAGTACTGCAGTTCGTAGATCCCTTTTGCGACTACCAACATCAGCACAGCGGAGGCCGCGGCGATAAGCACGCTCATAACGGCGTCGCCCACATCCGCCGCACCATGGCGACGAACCGGTCGCGGGCGCTCGGCCGGCGGGTACCGCGCGCGGCCGCGGTGCTGAACACCACCTGCTGTGTGGTGATCAAAACCTCGGTGGACGGCGCCTTTACCGCCGGTCCGGCCGAGGGCGATTGAGGAAGAGGCTCGTCGACGGCGTCCGCTTTGCCGGTGACTTCGGCTGATGAGACCAACATTTGGGTTACCTCGTTTCCGGTACGGCATCGATGACCGGATGAGTCGGTCGATGGTGCAACCACCGTAAAACCGACGAGCACCTGCAGTCGTGAGTAGTTGACTACTCGTTTGTGCGCGCTCCGGCTACCCCCAGGCTGCCCGGCTCGCCGTCTTGGCCCGGCGCGCTCCGGTGCGCTCCGACCGCGAGACCGTCCGGCTCGGAACGTCGCGACGCGGCGCTCCACTGCTGCTGCAAGTCTCGCTCGGCGGCGGTGGGGATCAGGCCCGCCGGGGCGAACCGTTTCGACGGCAGCGGGTGCTCCTCCGTCAAGGGCCTGCCGCCGCCCCGAATAGCCTTGAGTGCCACCGTGATTCCCGCGGCCACGACGATGACGACGACCAGCGCGAACAGGATCGACAGGGTCCCCTGGATGAAGGTGTTGCGGATGACGTCGTCGAGCTGATGGGCGTTCTTCGCCGAGCCGAACGCCGTCTTTCCGGCGTTCTTCGCCGCCTGATACTGGAAGTGCTGGGTCCAGTACCCGACTGCGGGATCTCCGGAGAAGATCTTCTGCCACGACGCGGTCAGCGTGACGGCCAGGTCCCACAGCAGCGGAACCCCGGGGATCCACGCCCACCTCAGCAGGCCTTTCTTGATGACGACCACGGTGACGACGGTCAGCGCGATGGCCGCCAGGAGCTGGTTGGCGATACCGAACAGCGGAAACAAGGTGTTGATCCCGCCCAGCGGATCGGTCACGCCCATCAGCAGCGTGCTGCCCCACGCGGCCACCACGGCCAGGCTGCAGACCCATACACCGGGGCGCCAGCTCGGGTTTCGCAGCTTTGCCAACGGGCCACCGAAATTACCCAGCGTGTCGGAGAGCATGAAGCGGTTGACCCGGGTCCCGGCGTCGACGGTGGTCAGAATGAACAGCGCCTCGAACATGATCGCGAAGTGGTACCAGAACGCCTTGAGCCCAGCGCCGCCGAAGACCCGCTGCAACACCTCGGACATGCCGAACGCCAGGGTTGGTGCACCCCCGGTACGCGACACGATGGACTTCTCGCCCACGGCGGCGGCTGCCTGGTTGAGCTCGTCCGCGGTCGCCGGCGCGCCCGACAGTCCGAGTCCGTTGACGTAGTGGGCGGCGGTCGCAGCCGTGCCGCCGGTCTGCGCGGCCGGGGCGTTGAGGGCGAAGTACAGGTGCTGATTGATGATCGACGCGGTAATCAGCGCCATGACGGCGACGAAGGACTCGGTGAGCATGCCGCCGTAGCCGATCAGCCGCATCTGACCTTCCTTCTCCAGCAGCTTCGGTGTCGTCCCGGACGAGATCAGCGAGTGAAATCCCGACAGTGCACCGCACGCGATGGTGATGAACAGGAATGGGAATAGCGCACCGGCGAACACCGGACCGTTGCCCTTGGTGGCGAACTGGGAGATTGCGGGGGCCTGCATCTGCGGGTGTGCGACGCAGATGCCGAGCGCGATCAGCCCGACCGCGCCGACCTTCATGAACGTCGAGAGGTAGTCGCGCGGCGCAAGCAGCAACCACACCGGCAGCACCGACGCGGCGAAACCGTAGATGATCAGACACCAGCACAGCGTCACCGGGGACAGGGTGAACCAGGCTGCGCCCCAAGAGGTTTCGGCGACCCAACTGCCGGACGCCACGGCGAGCATCAGCAGCGCGAAGCCGATCACCGATACTTCCGATACCCGCCCGGGACGCAGGAAGCGCAGATAGCAGCCCATGAACAGGGCGATGGGGATGGTCATGGCGATGGAGAACACCCCCCAGGGGCTTTCGGCCAGGGCTTTCACCACGATCAGCGCCAGGACCGCGATCAGGATCACCATGATGACCAGGCAGCCAAGGAGGGCGGCGGCCCCGCCCGCGGCGCCCAGTTCGTCGCGGGCCATCTGGCCCAGGGAACGGCCGCGCCGCCGAGTGGAGATCCACAACACCAGGTAATCCTGCACGCAGCCGCCGAACACCGCGCCGACGACAATCCAGATGCTGCCCGGCAGGTAGCCCATCTGGGTGGCCAGCACCGGGCCGACGAGAGGTCCTGCCCCGGCGATCGCGGCGAAGTGATGGCCGAACAGCACCCGGCGGTCGGTCGGGACGTAGTCGGTGCCGTCGTCGAGAACCTCGGCCGGACTGGCGTGGTCGTCACGCGGGCGGACGATCTTCATCTCGATCAGCCGGGCATAGAACCGGTAAGCAATGATGTACGAGCAGATCGCCGCGACCACGAACCAGACGGCGTCGACCGTCTCGCCGCGAGCGAAGGCGATGATCGCCCACGCGATGGCCCCGATCACGGCGATCACGCCGAAGATGATCTTGTGCCGAAAAGTGATGGGGGAGCGGTCGATGATCGCGACCGGCGGTAGGTGTTCGTGGGTGCGGATGTAGCTGACGTCTTTGTCGCGCTCGTTAACTGCCACGGCGGAAACCCTACGCGCGCAAACCTGACAATGGGTGTTTCAGTAAAGCGCGCGCACGGTGTCGATGGTGTCGGCTTCCGCCGGACTTTTGTCGTCGCGGTAGCGAACGACCCGGGCAAACCGCAGCGCCACGCCCCCGGGGTAGCGCGACGAGCGCTGCACGCCGTCCAAGGCCACCTCTACCACCTGCTCGGTGCGCAGCCTGACAACATAGCCGTCGGTGCCATTGACGGCGAGTTCGGTGAACCGCGCGGTCTGCCAGTCCAGCATGGCGTCGGTCATACCCTTGAAAGTCTTTCCCACCATGACGAATTCACCGCTCGCCGGATCACGCGCGCCGAGATGAATGTTGGAGAGCTTGCCGCGACGGCGTCCCGATCCCCATTCCACCGCGAGCACCACCAGATCCAGTGTGTGCACCGGCTTGACCTTCAGCCAGCCCGCTCCGCGCCGGCCCGCCTGGTACGGTGCCGCCGGCGACTTGGCCAGCACGCCTTCGTGACCGGCGGCCAGCGTTGCGTCCAGGAAGCGGGCGGCCTCGGCAGGGTCTGCCGTCACCAGCCGATCGACCCGGTGCACGGCCGGCACCAGCGCATCCAGCGCGGCCAGCCGGTCGGTGGTCGGCGCGTCGAGCAGGTCCACCCCCTCGCGGTGCAGGATGTCGAAAAAGAACACCGATAATTGCTGGGTTGCCCGTGCTGCGGCCACATCGACCGATCGGCCGAACCGGGATGCGGTGACCTGGAAGCGGTGCGGCCGGTTGTCCGGTCGCAGCGCGATCGCCTCACCGTCGGCGATCAGGTCGCGCACCGGCAGCGCCAGCGCCGCCTCCACCACCTCGGGTAGCCGGGCGGTGACGTCGTCGAGGCTTCGGGTGTACACGGTGACCTCGTCGCCGGCGCGGTGAATCTGCACGCGGGCGCCGTCCAGTTTAGCTTCGAAAATGGTTGTGCCACAGTGTCTTTTGAGCGCATCGTGCACGCTGGTCGCCGTCTGGGCCAGCATCGGGCCGACCGGCCGGCCGACTCGCAGAGTGAACGCGTCCAGTGCCGCGACTCCGCCCGACAGGGCGGCGGCCGCGACCGCCGGCAGGTCCCCGCCCAGCATGGCGGCGCGTTGCACCGACGCGACCGGGAGCCCGGCGGCCTTGGCGACCGCGTCGGCCATCACCCCGCCCAGCGCACCCTGGCGCAGCTCACCGCCCAGCAACCGAAGCAGGAAGGTCTGCTCTGGTTCGGTGGCCGCGGCGAAGAGACGCGCGACGAGCTCGGTGCGCCGTGCCTGTGCGCCCTTGCCGGAGACGGCGCCGATTTGGCCGAAGGTGGCGTCGACGCCGGTGACGGTTAGGAGCGGATCTGACGCCGGCGCTGGACGGATGCGCAACGACGCCCAGCCGACGCCGATCTGGCGTTGCCGCAGCTCGCCGGAGAGCCAGGACACGACGATCGTGACCACTTCCGGATCGGGCGCGGCTAAGCGCAGCAGGTCGGCGATGCGGGCGACTTTGGTCAGGCGCGACGACGTGCCGCCCACCTCGAGCGACGTGGCCGCCACGTCGAAAAGGAGCACGAAAGCCAGCTTGGCATGGCTCGGTGACAAGCCTTCGGCGCGGACACGCTAGCGTGCCGACGTAACGTTACAGGTTGCCAGGGATCTGATAACCCAAAAGGAGAGGTCTCGATGGAGATCAACGGGAAGAAGGTGGTCGTGATCGGCGGCGCGTCGGGCATGGGCCGGGCCACCGCCGAGCTGCTGGCCGAGCGCGGCGCGCAGGTCGCGGTGCTCGACCGTGAGAATTCCGACGGCAAGACCGTTGCCGAGGGCCTGTCCGGGGGAGGCGGTGCGTTCTATCCGGTCGACGTCACCGACTTCACCGGCACCGAGGAGACCTTGCAGACCGCGGTCGACAAGCTCGGTGGCCTGCACGTCGTGGTGACCACCGCGGGCGGCGGCATCGCCAAGCGGACGCTGACCAAGTCCGGCCCGCACGACCTCGAATCCTTCCAATCCGTCATCGACCTCAATCTCATCGCCACCTTCAACATCAGCCGGCTGGCGGCCGCGCAAATGGCCAAGAACGAGCCCGAAGACGAGGAGCGGGGCGTCATCATCAACACCGCTTCGATCGCGGCCTTCGAGGGCCAGATCGGGCAGGTCGCCTACACCGCCGCCAAGGCCGCGATCGCCGGGATGTGCCTGACGATGGCCCGCGACCTGGGGTCGATGGGCATCCGGGTGCTGGCCATTGCACCAAGCTTGTTCTTGACCGGGCTGACGGCCATGGTCCCCGACGAGATGGCGGCCACGTTGACCCGCGACGCCGCGTTCCCGAAGCGGATGGGCCGGCCCATCGAGTACGCCAAGCTGGCCGCGGCGATCGTGGACAACCCGATGCTGAACGGGCAATGCATACGGCTGGACGCCGGACAGCGCTTCGCGCCCAAGTAGACACCCCTGCGGTTCCCCGCCCGGCATTAAGTACACTCTTTAGGCAGCCGCCCCGCTTCCCCTCGGAGCGGGGAAGGCAACCAGCCTGGCGAGGAGGGCCCTTATGGGTATCGCACTGACCGACGACCATCGCGAACTCGCCGGAGTCGCCCGCGCGTTCTTGATCTCGCAGAAAGCGCGCTGGGCGGCGCGGTCGCTGCTCGATGCCGCCGAAGAGGCCCGTCCGGGGTTCTGGCACAACCTGGTCGAGCTCGGGTGGCTCGGCCTGCACGTCGACGAAGAGCACGGCGGCTCGGGGTTCGGGTTGCCCGAACTCGTGGTGGTGATCGAAGAGCTCGGTCGCGCGGTGGCCCCAGGGCCGTTCGTCCCCACCGTGATCGCGTCAGCGGTGATCGCCAAAGACGGTAGCGCCGAACAAAAGTCGCGCCTGCTGCCGGGGCTTATCGACGGAACCGTCGCCGCCGGAATCGGCCTGGACAGCCGGGTTCGCCTTGCCGACGGAGTAGCCGACGGTGACGCCGGGATCGTATTGGGTGCCGGGCTTGCCGACCTGCTGCTGATCGCCGCGGGTGAGGACGTTCTGCTGCTGGAACGCGACCGCGCCGGTGTGTCGGTCGAGGTGCCGGAGAATTTCGACCCGACCAGGCGTTCAGGGCGGGTCCGCCTGCAGAACGTGAGCGTCACCGCCGCCGATGTCCTACCCGAGGCGCGCGAATCTGCATTGGCCCGGGCGCGAACGCTGCTTGCCGCCGAGGCGGTGGGCGGGGCGTCGGACTGCGTCGACGCCGCCGTCGATTATGCGAAAGTGCGCCAGCAGTTCGGCCGCACCATCGCGACTTTCCAAGCGGTGAAGCATCATTGCGCGAACATGTTGGTGGCCGCCGAGTCGGCGGTGGCCGCGGTATGGGATGCGTCGCGTGCAGCATCGGAGGATGAAGAGCAGTTCCGGTTGGCCGCTGCTGTGGCGGCGGCCTTGGCATTGCCCGCCTACGCCCGCAATGCCGAACTCAACATCCAGGTACACGGGGGCATCGGCTTCACCTGGGAGCACGACGCCCACCTGCATCTGCGCCGGGCGCTGGCGATCGCGGCGCTGTTCGGCGGTGACACACCGGCCCGGGATGTCTTCGAGCGCACCGCAGCCGGTGCCACCCGGGAAAACAGCCTGGACCTACCGTCGGAAGCCGAAGAGCTGCGCGCCCAGATCCGCGCGGACGCCGCGGACATCGCCGCCCTGGACAAGGAGGCGCAGCGCGACAAACTGATCGAGACGGGTTACGTGATGCCGCACTGGCCCAAGCCCTGGGGCCGGGCCGCCGACGCGGTAGAGCAGCTGGTGATCGAGGAGGAGTTCCGCGCGGCAGGCATCAAACGCCCCGATTACTCGATCACCGGATGGGTGATCTTGACCCTCATCCAGCACGGAACCCCTTGGCAGATCGAAAGGTTCGTGGAGAAGGCGCTCCGTCAGGACGAGATCTGGTGCCAGTTGTTCTCCGAGCCCGAGGCCGGCTCGGATGCGGCGTCGGTCAAGACGCGTGCCACCCGGGTTGACGGCGGCTGGAAGATCAACGGTCAGAAGGTATGGACGAGTGGCGCCCAGTACTGCAGTCGCGGGCTGGCCACCGTGCGCACCGACCCCGACGCCCCCAAGCACGCCGGCATCACCACCGTCATCATCGATATGAAGGGGCCGGGCGTCGAGGTGCGGCCATTGCGGCAGATCACCGGCGGATCGGAATTCAACGAAGTTTTCTTCAACGACGTGTTCGTTCGCGACGAGGACGTCGTCGGGGCGCCGAATTCAGGATGGACGGTCGCACGCGCGACGCTGGGCAACGAGCGAGTCAGCATCGGCGGCAGTGGTTCCTTCTACGCCGGACTGGCGCCCACGCTGGTGCAGCTGACCCAGCAGCAATCAGGTCGCTTGGCGGGGGCCACCATCCGGGTCGGTTCCTTCCTCGCCGACGATCATGCGCTGCGGCTGCTGAACCTGCGCCGCGCCGCCCGCAGCGTCGAGGGCGCCGGTCCGGGCCCGGAAGGCAATATCACCAAACTGAAGCTGGCCGAACACATGGTTGACGGCGCCGCGATCTGGGCGGCGCTGGTGGGACCCGAGGTCGCGCTGACCGACGGGCCCGGCGCGGTGGTTGGCCGGCTGATAATGGGCGCCCGCGGCATGGCGATCGCCGGCGGTACCTCCGAGGTGACCCGCAATCAAATCGCTGAGCGGATCCTGGGCATGCCGCGCGACCCGCTGATCAACTAGCGCCCGCAGCCCTCAGGCCGGCGCGAACAAGGGTGCGCCGCCGCTGCCCTTCTCCGGCTGGACCTGCACGGGCATGCCGCAGGTGACCGAACCTGGTTCGCAGCCAACAATATTGGCGGCCACCCGCAGGTCCCGCTGTTCGGCGAGTTCGACGATGGCGATCACGTACGGAACCGGGATTTCCGGGTTGTACGGGTGATAGTTGACGGTGTAGGTGAACACGGTGCCGCGCCCGGAAGCCGGGCGGGCGATCAGCGGGCTGCCGCACTCACGGCATTCGCCGGTGGCCGGATGCACCCAGCGTGCGCAGCGGTCGCAATATTCGATGAGCAGCGAATCGTCCGGCACGACGAATACAGTACACTCTATTGGTCGATGCGGTGCAGGTGTGGTCTGACGGGCGGTATACATGGCGCATTTCGAAAAAGACGCGATTTTGTCCGGCATCGGCATCTCCCGAATCGGCCGTCGGACCGGCATTCCCGGCCTGGAGCTGACTATGGAAGCGGTACGCGCTGCCATCGAGGACGCGGGTCTGCTCGCATTCGACATCGACGGCATCGCGACGCTGGGTGACACCCCGGCCGCAGATGTCAATGCGCAAATGCAGATTGACGCGGCGGATTGCGGATCGGGTTTCGGCACCGGTGGCCTACTCAGTCCGGTGATGTCAGCATGCCGGGCCGTCGCCGAGCGGCGCGCCCACCATGTGGTGGTCTACCGGACGATCCAGATGCTCGGCGGCACCGTCGGGGTGAAACCGCAGGAAAATGCGCCGGCACCGCCGCTGGCGCGGATGTTCGAGACACCGGCGGGTGCGCCGCGGCCGGCGGTCGGCGCAATCGATGACGTCAATGATCTTGTTGCGGCACAGGCGTATTCGGCCGCCAACTGGCTCGCGCTCAACTGCCGTCGCCACATGGAGCTGTACGGGACGACCAAGGAGCAACTGGGCTGGGTGGCCCTCAACGGCCGGCGCAACGCCGCGTTGAATCCCCGGGCCGTTTACCGCGAACCGATGACCATGGCCGACTACCTGGGGGCGCGTCTGGTGTCGACGCCGTTCGGGCTGTTGGACTGCGACGTTCCCATCGACGGCTCGATCGCGGTCGTCGTGTCACATGCGCAGTACGCCGCCGACTGCCCGCACCGCGCGGTGGCAGTGGAGGCGATCGGCGGTTCCGACGGCGCCGGCGGCTGGTTCCACCGCGCGGACTACCCGAAGATGGCGATGTCGGATGCCGCGGCGCAGATGTGGTCGCGGACGGAATTGAAGCCAGCCGACGTCCAAGTCGCCGAGTTGTACGACGGCTTCACGTTTCTCACGCTTGCGTGGTTGGAAGCCCTGGGTGTCTGCGGCGACGGCGAGGCCGGGTTTTATGTCGAGGGCGGCGCACGGATCGCCCGGGACGGGGAGCTGCCGCTGAACACCTACGGCGGTCAACTCTCGGCCGGCCGCATGCACGGCTACTGGGCACTGCACGAAGGGTGCTTGCAGTTGCGCGGCGAGGCCGGGGAGCGGCAGGTGTCAAGTCGCCCCGAGGTCGGCGTTGTTTCGGTCGGCGGTGGCCCCGTCGCCGGATGCATGTTGCTTACCTGTTGAACGTAGGAGAGCGCGATTGACTCGATGAGCCGCGAGCCGGCCACCGGCGCGGTGAACAAACTGGCTTCGAAGGTTGCCCGCGACATCGAGGCGGATATCGTTCGCCGCGGCTGGACCATCGGTGTTTCGCTGGGCTCTGAACAGGCTCTGCAACACCGCTACGGCGTGAGTCGATCGGTGCTGCGGGAGGCCGTTCGACTGGTCGAACACCACCAGGTTGCCCGGATGCGCCGAGGACCGGGCGGCGGGCTGATCACCTGCGAGCCGGATGCCGGACCCGCCACCCGCGCCGTCATCATCTATCTCGAGTACCGCGGCACGACTTTGGTCGACCTGCTCAACGCACGCATGGTGCTCGAACCGTTGGCGGCCTCGCTTGCCGCGGACCGGATAGATGAAGCCGGCATCGCTCGGCTGCGGGCGGTGTTGCGTGGCGAAGCGCAATGGAAGCCCGGGTTGCCCGCGCCGCGAGACGAATTTCACATAGCCCTGGCCGAGCAATCGAAAAACCCGGTGCTGCAACTGTTTATCGACATTTTGATGCGGCTCACCACGCGGTATGCCCTGGCATCGGAGACAGATTCGGCCAATGAGGCCATCGAGGCGGTCGACAGGATGCACATCGACCACTCCGAACTGGCCGCAGCCGTCACCGCCGGCGATTCGGCGCGGGCCAAGACGCTCAGCGAACGGCACATCGAGGCGGTGACCGCGTGGCTGCAGCAGCATCACCCCGGCACCGGCAGCCACAGGCGAAAACCGCGCCGGGTGCGCCGGTCGGGCGGCGAGGCGCCACGCGGCAAACTCGCGGAGATGCTGGCGGCCGCCATCGCTGACGATATCGCCGTCAGCGGGTGGCAGGTCGGTTCGGTCTTCGGCGCCGAGACAGCCTTGCTGGAGCGCTACCGCGTGAGCCGGGCGGTCTTGCGGGAAGCGGTGGGGCTGCTCGAGTATCACTCGATCGGGTATATGCGCCGCGGGCCCGGCGGGGGGCTCGTCATTGCCGAGCCCAAGGCGCAGGCCAGCATCGACACCATCGCCTTGTGCCTGCAATACCTCAATCCGAGTCGGGAGGACCTGCGCTGCGTCCGCGACGCGATCGAGATCGACAACGTCGCCAAAGTCGTCAAGCGGCGCAGTGAACCACAGGTGGCGGCGTTTCTTGCCGCGCATCGGTGCGTGTTCTTCGAAGACGCTCAAGGCCCGCCGGGTGATGTGGGCACGGGCGCGGTCGACGAGTCGCGGTTCCACGTCGGGCTGGCGGAGCTGGCGGGGAATGCGCTGCTCGACCTGTTCCTGCGGATCATCGTCGAGTTGTTGCGTCGGCATTGGGCGAGCACCGGACAGGCGCTGCCCACCTGGTCGGACATCACCGCCGTGCATCACGCTCACCTGCGGATCGTGGAAGCCATCGAGGCCGGCGACGAAAGCATGGCGCGCTATCGCATTCGTCGTCATTTGGACGCCGCCGCGTCCTGGTGGCTCTGACCGCAGGCGGATTTGCACCCGCACGATTCAGGCATACCTTCGGTTCGACCCGTCGCCCGGGCCGAACGGATGACAACCCAAGCAACGCGCCGGGAACCGAGTGTCCGTCCAGGGGTCCCCGGCGGGCGGCTTGTGGTCGCCGGTTAGACACATGTAAACCAATAATGCAGAATTTTCTGCGGCCGTGAGCTGATGCGGCGAACGCGAGCGACCCCCTTCCGGAGAACCAGTCGGTCCTCCGGGGAGACCCGCGACAGAAAAACCTTTGGTGATCGGTTAGACGATGACGTGCAGCGGTGCCGCGACCGACGCGTCCGGGCCCTGGGCTGCCGGCACGACGGTTCCGCTTCCGGTTGTCGACGAACCACATCCCGTTGGTATCAGCACCGCGATCAGTCCTGCCGCCACGGCTAGAACTTTCAGCGTCCTCTTGCTGTTCGCGTTCATCGGAAGCCTTTCGCTTGCGGATGCAGCGCCGTGTTGTGCAACACATGGCGAATAGATGTTATCGCCGTCGAAGCGGACGCCGGACCGCTTCTGATTATCTGGCGGTGAATTCGGCGCAAACGACCAAAACCCGCCAACGTCGCAGACGGTCTGGCGTTACCGTGAGCTCTGTCCGCCACAATGCACCCCCGTAGTAATAGAACTGACAATTGGATCGGCATGAGCACACCCGAGTCGACTCGGTCGTCACGCTGGTTGGGACGACGGTTTCACATTGGGCGCGTTGGCGTTCCGACCTTCGCGGCATTGCTCTATCTGGGCTTTGCGATCGGGGTGCTGTGCGGCGGGTACGTAACCGGTCTCGACTACCGGCGCTTTACGGTATCGGCACTAATCCTGCTGGTATTCGCGCTGATCGGCGCCCGCCTCTGGTATCTGGTCGGTCACCCGAAATTTCTTTCCGACCCTGGCGGTAGGGTGCGCGTGCAAGATGCCGGTGCCGCGCTCTACGGCGGCCTGGTGCTCAGCTTTGCCGTCTCGTGGCCGGTGCTCCGGCTCACCGGTTTGGAGTTCTGGCACGCCTGGGACGGTGTGGTCATCATCATGCTGGTCGGGATGGTCGTCACGCGTATCGGTTGCCTGATCAATGGGTGCTGTTCCGGGCGAGAAACGCAGGGGCCCTTCGGGTTGTGGCTGCCCGATGAACGCGGGGAGTGGAAGCGTCGCTATCCCACGCAGCTGCTGGAAGCCAATTGGTCGGCCACCATTCTGATCGTCGGCGTGCTGCTGTATGAGCCGTCCGAGCCCCCGGGACTGTTGTTTCTGGGCTCGGCCGGTGCGTATGGAATCGGTCGGTTCGGTCTGGAGCGACTTCGCGCGGACGCCACCAGGGCCGCGCTCCCGACACGCATGAATGTGGCGTTTTCGGCGATGCTGGCGGTGGTCGCGTTCACGGCCTTCCTCGTGAAATTGCCATAAAGCAGTTGCACGAGCAGCTCGTCGGCGTCTAATGTCCATCCTCGTGCGTCTTCTCGAGCGTGTGGTAGTAGCCAGCACCCACAGCGGGGTCTGATCCAGACCGACCCCCCGCTGTGGGTCGGAAGCTACTGCCGTCGGTCGCTCCTGCTGACTACAGAAGACCGGCACAATGACTCTTTCGCTTTCGAATTCGCTTTCGCAGCTGGAACCGACCAGCGCCCCAACCCGGCAGTGCCCGGCCACCGCATGGCTCAGCCACCACTTCGGCACCGGCTTGCCCCGCGGTCTGCGTGAGCAGGCGGACCACCTGTCCTGGGAGAGTTTCGTGGCCACTTACGCTCGCACGGCCGGCCCGATCCGGCTGGGGCATTGGGCATGCACCGACACCGAACGGCCGGCGCGGCGAATGGGTCCACAAGCCCGCAACTTCCGGGCCGTGATCGCCATCGGCGATCGGATCAGCACCTCAACCGCCGCTGCCAGCGGCTCGATCGCGGCGCTCACCGCGATGCTGCATGAGCGCGGGGTCGCGGTCGAAATCCTGAAGTTTCATCAGTTGCGCTCTAGCGGGCACACGGCCACGTTCATCAGCGGCGGCAGCGGCGGCCGCGTCGAGTGGGCGATGGGGTGGTCAGAGGACCCGACCCAGTCGGCGCTGCGCGCGCTGATCGCGTGCGCCAACCGGTTGGTGACCTGATACGGCCGGCCCTACAGCGGGCGCAGCACGATCGGCATGCCGTCCATCGGCATGGGGATGGTGCGGTAGTCCCACTTCGCCTGGTAGCCAGGCCTGGGCAGCTCCAGCCGGTAGCGGCGCAGCAGCCGATGCATGATCGTCTTGATTTCCAACTGCCCGAACACCATTCCGATGCACTTGTGCGCGCCGCCGCCGAATGGAGTCCACGCATACCGGTGGCGCTTGTGTTCGTTGCGAGGCTCGGTGAACCGTTCCGGGTCGAATTTGAGCGGATCGGTCCAGATCTCCGGAAGCAGATGATTGACCCCGGGAAACGCGGTGACGTTGGTGCCCTTGGGCAGGTAGTGGCCCAGCAATTCGGTGTCGCGCACCGTCTGGCGCATGGCCCACTGCACGGGCGTCACCAGCCGGATCGACTCGTTCATCACCAGGTCCAGCGATTCCAGCTTGTCCAGCGATTCGATGTCGAGCGGCCCGTCGCCCAGGCGGTCCGATTCGTCGCGGCAGCGTTGTTGCCACTGCGGATTGGCGGCCAGTTGGTAGGCCATGTTCGTCGCGGTGGTGGTGGACGTGTCGTGTGCGGCCATCATCAGGAAGATCATGTGGTTGACGATGTCCTGGTCGGAGAAGCGGTTGCCCTCTTCGTCCTCGGTCTGAGACAACACGGTCAGCAGGTCGTTGCCTTCTTTGCCGCGGCGCTCCTGGACGCGTTCGTCGAAGTAGTTCTCCAGCGACTGTCGCGCCCGGAGTCCACGCCACCAGGTGAACGGCGGCACGGGGTTGCGAATGATCGCGTTGCCGGCGCGGACCGTCACGGTGAACGCCTTGTTCACCTTCGTCACCAGTTCGTGGTCGGTGCCCGGCTCGTGGCCCATGAAAACCATGGACGCGATGTCGAGGGTGAGCTCCTTCATCGCCGGATAGAGCAGGAAGCGCGGGTCGTCGATCACCCAGTTGTTGGTGATCACCTGCGACACCACCGTGTCCATCTGCTCGACGTAACCGGCAAGCCGGGACCGGACGAAGGCCTCCTGCATGATCCGCCGGTGGAAGAGGTGCTCCTCAAAGTCGAGCAGCATCAGGCCGCGCTTGAAAAAGGCGCCGATCACCGGGGTCCAGCCCTGCTGCGAGTAGTCCTTGGTGCGATTGGAGTAGAGCTCCTGAGCGGCGTCGGGGCCGAGCGCCGCGACGAACGGCAGCAGTGGAGAGTCGCCGAAGATGAGCGGGCCTTTGGTCTGATACAGGAACATCAGGTAGTCCGGTCCGCCGCGCAACATTTCGATGATGTGCCCGATGATCGGCAGCCCCGCGTCACCCACGACCGGTTTGAGCCCGCTGCCCGGCGGCGGTTCGGCGAGGATGTGCTCCGGGAACTGGGTGTTGCGGAGCCTACGCTCCACCATGCCCATGCCAGGGAAGTTGTTGACCGATGGGGTGAACCGGCGCCTCGCCTGATCCAGCAGATACTGCGGGGTGCCGATGGTGGCGGTCATTGACGCTCCTTTGCGTGCCCACAGACGTGACAGCGATCACTGACCACTATCCTTCGGGACAAACTTGACGGCTGTCAAGTTTGCTTTTCGCGCTGCGTGGTGCAAGGTCAGGGAATGAGCAGCCACGCCGACACTCCGGGGCCCGGTGTGCAGCGGCGTGGCGACAAACAACGTCAAGCGATCCTGCAGGCGGTGCGTGACCTGCTGCAGGAGAAGCCTTTTGCCGAGCTGTCAGTCAGCACCATCAGCCTTCGGGCCGGGGTCGCCCGATCCGGCTTCTACTTCTATTTCGACTCCAAGTACGCGGTGCTGGCACAACTGATGGCCGAGGCCGCCCAGGAACTCGAGGAACTCACGCACGATTTCGCGCCCCGCCAACCGGGTGAGTCGCCCGAGCAATTCGCCACCCGGATGGTCGGCAGCGCCGCGGCGGTGTACGCGCACAACGACCCCGTCATGACCGCCTGCAACGAGGCCCGCCACACCGACAGAGAGATCGGCAACCTGCTCGACCAGCAGTTCGAGGTGGTGCTGGGCCAGATTGTGGCCATCGTCGAAGCTGAGATGGAGGCCGGTACCGCGCACCCCATCAGTGACGACCTTCCGACGCTGATTCGCACCCTGGCGGGCACCACCGCGCTGATGCTGACCGGTGACCCCATACTGGTCGGCCGCCACAATCATCAAGGCGATCGGGAGCGCCTCGTGCGGGTGCTCGAGCGGTTGTGGCTGCACGCGCTCTGGGGTGGCGGCCACACGGCCGGATAGGGCGAAGCTCACTCCCCGGTATCGTCACCGCCATGGCGCAGAAGGCATCCGGGCGGTATTTCGCGGGAAAACACTGCTTCGTCACCGGTGCGGCCAGCGGGATTGGCCGCGCTACGGCGTTGCGGCTGGCCGCGCAGGGCGCCGTGCTTTTTCTGACCGACCGCTACCACGACGGCCTGGAACGCACCGTGGCCGACGCGCGTGCCCTGGGCGCCCGGGTGCCCGAGTACCGGGCGCTGGACATTGCCAACCATCACGAGGTGGCGGCGTTCGCCGCCGATATTCACAGCCGGCATCCCAGCATGGATGTCGTGCTGAACATCGCCGGGGTGGCGGTGTGGGGGACGGTCGACCGGCTGACCCACGAACAGTGGAGCAAGGTGATCGCCACCAACCTGATGGGGCCGGTCCACGTCATCGAAACGTTCGTGCCGGCGATGGTGGCGGCCGGGCGCGGCGGGCACTTGGTCAATGTGTCGTCGGCGGCCGGATTGGTCGCGCTGCCCTGGCATGCCGCCTACTGCGCCAGCAAATTCGGCTTGCTGGGGATGTCGGAGGTCCTTCGCTTCGACCTGGCCCGGCAGCGCATCGGGGTGTCGGTAGTGGTGCCCGGCGCGGTGCACACTCCGCTGGTCAATACCGTCGAGATCGCCGGGGTGGACCGCGACGATCCCAGGGTGGCCCGCTGGGTAAATCGTTTCGTCGGTCATGCCGTGTCGCCGGAAAAGGCCGCCGACAAGATCTTGGCCGGAGTCGCGAAGAACCGATACCTGATCTACACCTCGGCGGACATCTGGGCGCTGTACGCCTTCAAAAGGTGGGCGTGGTGGCCGTACAGCGTGGCGATGCGTCAGGTCAGCGCGCTGTTCACCCGGGTGCTACGGCCCAGCCCGCCCCCTCTGCTGCGGCATGGCCAGTTCCAGACGTACTCCCAGCAAGCGGACCGGCCGGTCGAGCTCGAATAGGTCCAGGACCCGCAGGACGGCAGCGACGATGGTGTCGCGATCGGTGGTTGGTGCATCGAGCTTGCGAATCTTGGTGCGGGTGTAGAACGTTGCGGTCCGCACCGTGACCGCTACCCGGGTCACGATCCGACCCGCCGCCACCACCTCTGCCAGTGCTTGCTCGGCCAATTCGGTTACGGCTGCGTTCATTTCGGCTCGATCGGTGAGATCGCGCGGAAACGTGACGACGTGGCTGCGAGACCGCGGAATCCAGGGCTCGGCGCTGACGGTGCCGTCGCCGCCACCCTTGGCGATCAGCAGCAGCCACAGGCCCGTGCGCGGCCCGAACGTCGATGTCAGCAGTTCCGCGTCGCTATGGGCAAGGTCTCGTACCGTGGTGATACCCAGGCGCGCAAGCTTTTTCGCTGTTTTGGAACCTACGCCCCACAGTGCGTCGACCGGCCGGTCAGCCATCACCGTCATCCAGTTCGCATCGGTGAGCACGAAGATGCCGTCCGGTTTCGCAAAGCCGGTGGCGACCTTGGCGCGCTGCTTGTTGTCGCTGATGCCCACCGAGCAGGACAGCCCGGTTTCCGACGCGATGACGGTGCGAATCTGTTCGGCGACTTCGACCGGATCGGTCGCCGTCACCGCGCTGTAGGCTTCGTCCCAGCCCCACACTTCCACCGGGTGTCCCAGGTCGCGTAGCAACCCCATCACCTGTTCGGAAGCCGCGTCGTAGGCGGCCGGATCTGACGGTAGGAATGTCGCGTCGGGGCAGCGGCGCGCGGCGGTCCGTAACGGCATGCCGGCGTGCACACCGAATTCACGGGCTTCATACGAGGCGCAGGTGACGACCTTGCGCGGCTCGCTCGGATCACCGTTGCCGCCGACGATGACCGGCAGCCCGACCAGTTCGGGGTGGCGACGCAGCTCCACCGATGCCAAGAACTGGTCGAGGTCGACATGCAACACCCAAGTCATGCGGTGATCACCTCCCACAGAGCTTGCGTGCCAGGCTTTCCCACGCGTCGCCCAACGTCGCCACGGTGTGGCCGCCCTCGTCGAGCTGATGGCGCACATAATCCGCGTCGAGCAACGCCAGCAGCGCGTCGGCCTGGGCGTTGAGGTCGCCGGTCGTCCCAGCCGATTGCAGCAACACCCGCACGTGCGTGCGCAAAACGGCCGTCGGCGGGCCGTAGCGGGTATGCGGGGCACGGTTGGCCGCCGACAGCAGCGCGTGGTGGGTGTCGACGAAGCGGATCCGCTCGCGGCCAAAGGCGAGCAGCCGATCCAGCGGTGCAGCGTCGGGTCCCAGTGGCGGCGGGCCAAACAGGAACGCCTGCTGGCTTGCCCGTTCATCCTCGTCGAGCAGCACCATCATCAGGCCTGCCCGACTGCCGAACCGGCGGAACAGCGTCCCTTTGCCGACGCCGGCAGCCGCGGCCACATCGTCCATCGTGACGGCGTCCGCCCCGCGCTCGGTGACGAGGCGACGGGCCGCATCCAGCAAGAGTGCGCGGTTACGCGCGGCGTCTCCGCGTTCCTGCGGAATATCCTGTGGAACGCATCCGGGTATCACTCCCGACTGCTCGACACCGCTCACAACTGCACTGTAATGCCGCCGGAATAAACCGGACCATGGTCCGGTTGGGCCGTGGAAGGATGGGCATCAGCAACGGAAGGGAACTGTGACAGTGCCAGAGAACTCCAGCACCAAAATCTTGGCGTTAGTCGGCAGCCTGCGCTCGGCGTCGATCAACCGCAAGATCGCCGAGTTGGCGGTCTCGGTCGCTCCCGACGGTGTCACCGTCACGGTGTTCGAAGGGCTGGCAGAACTGCCGTTCTACAACGAGGAGATTGACGACGCGATGAACGCGGGCGCACCGCCGCTGGCCCCGGTGGCCGCGCTGCGCGGCGCGGCGGCCGACGCCGATGCGGCGCTGGTGGTCACTCCGGAGTACAACGGCAGCATTCCGGCCGTCATCAAGAACGCGATCGACTGGCTGTCCCGGCCGTTCGGCAACGGCGCGCTGAAGGGCAAGCCGTTGGCGGTCGTCGGCGGGTCGTTCGGTCGATACGGCGGAGTATGGGCGCACGACGAGGCCCGCAAGTCGTTCGGTATCGCCGGCGCCCGGGTGGTCGAGGCGATCAAACTCTCGGTGCCGTTCAAGACCCTGGCAGGCAAGGCGCCGGCGGAGGACCCCGAGCTGTCGGCGAATGTGCGTGACGTCGTCGGCAAACTGGCCGCCGAGGTCAGCTGACTGGCCTTCCTTCGGCGAAAGCCAACCGGCCGCTCGCCGATGACCAGCCACTTCGTTGCTGGCTGCTTAGTTGATGCCGCCGGGCGCAGCTGGCGGCTTTGCTGGCTGGGGACAGTGCCCGTTGTGTGCGGCTGTACCGCAATCGTGTCGGTGCCCGCTGATATACCGGTGCAGATGGGCGCTGCACAGCACGGCGTGTGATCTGCGACATGCCGTACGGATGTCGCGCAGCATGCTTACGACCAGGGAATTTCAGAATTGTTATTCAGAACATCTTGTATCTCGAGATCTTGTCAGCCACTAGGTGTAGTGTTTCGGGGACCGGCAGATCCCAGGATCACCAAGCCAGCCAGGCCCTGGTGGACCTCCCGGAGTGGGCTTGAAGACGTCGAACTCGGATCGTTCGACCCGCCAGCCGCAGGACGGGAATCTGGGGACTCGACGGACCGCTGAACCTAGCAAAGACGCAGTACCCAGTAGTTGCCAGACCGTTGGTTTCCTTCCGCAAAGGAGCGGCATTCCATGAGCATCACCGTGTATACCAAGCCGGCATGCGTGCAGTGCAGCGCCACCTACAAGGCTTTGGACAAGCAGGGCATCGCCTACGACAAGGTCGACATCACGCTGGACCCCGAGGCGCGCGACTACGTGATGGCGCTGGGCTACCTGCAGGCGCCCGTGGTGGTGGCGGGAAACGACCACTGGTCGGGTTTTCGGCCCGACCGGATCAAGGCGCTCGCGGGTGCCGAACTGAGTGCGTAGCGCGGCAGACGATCAGGTAAGGAAGGGGTTGTGGTGCCATGGACATCCCGGGGCGCAACCTAGGTTGGATGAGTGGCGACCCGCTTCGCCCGGTCGCGCCGCGCTTGCGAACACCACTGGTCTATTTCTCCAGCGTGTCGGAGAACACCCACCGCTTCGTGCAGAAGCTGGGTATTCCCGCCACCCGGATACCGCTGCATGGCCGTATCGAGGTCGACCAGCCCTACGTGCTGATCTTGCCGACCTACGGCGGAGGCCGGGCCACTCCGGACCTCAATGCCGGTGGCTACGTCCCTAGGCAGGTCATCGCCTTTTTGAACAACGAGTACAATCGGTCGTTGATCCGCGGCGTCATCGCCGCGGGCAACAACAACTTCGGCGCCGAATTCGCCTACGCGGGCGACGTGGTCTCGCGCAAATGCGGCGTTCCATACCTTTACCGCTTCGAATTAATGGGAACCCCGGACGATGTGGAAGCCGTCCGCGCGGGCCTCGCTGAATTCTGGAAGGAACAGACGTGCCTCCAACCGTCACTGCAGAGCCAGTAAGCTCCGGGGCTCACGCCTTGCCGGGCGAAACGGACTACCACGCACTGAACGCGATGCTGAATCTGTACGACGCAGACGGCAAGATCCAGTTCGACAAGGACGTGCTGGCGGCCCGCGAATACTTCCTGCAGCACGTCAACCAGAACACCGTCTTCTTCCACAATCAGGACGAAAAGCTTGACTACCTGATTCGCGAAAACTATTACGAGCGTGAGGTTCTCGACCAGTACTCACGCAACTTCGTCAAGGCGCTGCTGGACCGCGCCTACGCCAAGAAGTTCCGGTTCCCGACGTTTCTCGGCGCATTCAAGTACTACACCTCCTACACGCTGAAGACGTTCGACGGAAAACGCTACCTGGAGCGCTTCGAGGACCGCGTGGTCATGGTGGCGCTGACCCTGGCCGCCGGCGACACCGGACTGGCCGAAAAGCTGGTTGACGAGATCATCGACGGCCGGTTCCAGCCGGCCACCCCGACCTTTTTGAACTCGGGCAAGAAGCAGCGCGGTGAACCGGTGAGCTGCTTTCCAGCCGGAACTCCAGTGGATACCCCCGAGGGCCCGAAGGCGATCGAGACTCTGCATGCAGGTGACCAGGTGCTCTCACACGACGGGTCCTTCTCCGTCGTCGAGTCCGTCATCGAGAACCCCAACGACCAAGCCCTCCTGTCGATCTCACACTTCGGGCACGGGGAGCCAATCCTGTGCACTCCCGAGCACCCGATCTTGGTGTGGACCACGCGCGATGTGCAGACTCTTATCGATGGTGACGGTGCCGACCCATTCAACGGATTCATCTGGTTGGCTGCCAAAGACATTCGTCCCACCGACTTCATCGTGACGGCAGCACCACTGGAGGGACGGTCGCGGCGCGTCTATGACCTGATGGAATACGTCGGGGCGGGCGAGTACGAAGAGGTCGACGGTCTCATACACAAAGTCAACTCGGATCGGAAGCACCGCAACAAGCAACGCCACCACATCAGCTTCATATCAGTGAATCGCTACGTTGAAGAGTCGTACGACCTTGGCCTTATCCTCGGCTGCTACGTCGCCGAAGGCCACATCTCTAAGCGATCGGGACCCGCGGACCCGACTCCCAACGGCATCCACTTTACGATCGGCACACACGAACTGGAGTACCAGCGGGAGTTGGCGGCGGCATTTAAACGAGTGTTCGCCGCGGACCTCGCGATATACCAGAGTGTGTCGGACCGGTCGGTGCGCATGATTTGCAACAGCAAGGTCGTTGCGTCGTTGTTCCTATCCCTGGTCGGCACGGGATGTCACTCGAAGCGGTTGTCCCACGACGTCTTAACGGCCGATGAAGAGTTTCAACGTGGATTGCTCGCCGGGTTGTTCCGCGGCGACGGATGCAGTACCACTGGCGGCATGGTGCTCGACTTGGTGAATCCGGAGCTGATTGATCAGGTGCAGCTTCTTCTGCGCCGGATCGGGATCGTCTCCAGGATCCGTCAGTACATCAATAAAGCAGGCAACGTGACGGGACAGGTGTTCGTGCCCGGTCTGCCCGGCGCCAACGAAGAGTTCATCTTCGATGTCGGCAAGAACCTACACAACTATGTCGGCCAGAAGGGGGCGTCGCGCACGACTTATCAGGTCGTGCATGGGCGGCACGTATACGGAATCCGCGAGTTGCGGCGCACGCAAGAAGTTCCAACGAAGGTCTACAACCTCCACGTCGAGGATACGCACACCTACACGATTCGCGGCACGGTCGTGCACAACTGCTTTTTGCTGCGCATCGAGGACAACATGGAGTCCATCGGGCGATCGATCAACTCGGCACTGCAGTTGTCCAAGCGCGGCGGGGGAGTCGCGTTGCTGTTGAGCAACATTCGCGAGCACGGCGCCCCGATCAAGAACATCGAGAACCAGTCCTCGGGCGTCATCCCGATCATGAAGCTGCTCGAAGATTCGTTCTCCTACGCCAACCAGCTGGGAGCGCGCCAGGGTGCCGGTGCGGTGTACCTGCACGCGCATCACCCCGACATCTGCCGGTTCCTGGACACGAAGCGGGAGAACGCCGACGAGAAGATTCGGATCAAGACGCTCTCACTCGGCGTGGTGATTCCCGACATCACCTTCGAGCTGGCCAAAAAGAACGAGGACATGTACCTGTTCTCGCCGTACGACGTCGAACGGGTCTACGGCGTGCCGTTCGCCGACATCTCGGTAACCGAGAAGTACTACGAGATGGTCGACGACGCGCGCATCCGCAAGACCAAGATCAAGGCCCGGGAGTTCTTCCAGACGCTGGCCGAGCTGCAGTTCGAGTCCGGCTACCCCTACATCATGTTCGAAGACACGGTGAACCGGGCCAATCCCATCGAGGGCAAGATCACGCACTCGAATTTGTGCTCGGAGATCCTGCAGGTGTCCACGCCGTCGGAATTCAACGACGACCTGTCGTATGCCAAAGTGGGCAAAGACATTTCGTGCAACCTCGGGTCGCTGAACATCGCCAAGACGATGGACTCACCCGACTTCGCCCAGACGATCGAGGTGGCGATCCGCGCGCTGACCGCGGTCAGCGACCAGACCCACATCACCTCGGTGCCGTCGATCGAGCAGGGCAACAACGACTCGCACGCGATCGGGCTCGGGCAGATGAACCTGCACGGCTACCTGGCCCGCGAGGGCATCTTCTACGGGTCCGAGGAAGGCATCGACTTCACCAACATCTACTTCTACACGGTGCTCTACCACGCGCTGCGGGCCTCCAACCGCATCGCGATCGAGCGCGGCATCCACTTCAAGGGTTTCGAGTGCTCCAAGTACGCGTCGGGGGAGTTCTTCGACAAATACACCGAGCAGGTGTGGGAGCCCGCAACCGACAAGGTGCGCCAGCTGTTCGCCGACGCAGGAATCCGGATCCCGACTCAGGACGACTGGCGGCGGCTCAAGGAGTCGGTGCAGGCGCACGGCATCTACAACCAGAACCTGCAGGCCGTGCCGCCGACCGGGTCCATCTCCTACATCAACCACTCGACGAGCTCGATTCACCCCATCGTGTCGAAGGTCGAGATCCGCAAGGAAGGCAAGATCGGCCGGGTCTATTACCCGGCGCCCTACATGACCAACGACAACCTCGAGTACTACCAGGACGCCTACGAGATCGGGTACGAGAAGATCATCGACACCTACGCCGCGGCCACCCAGCACGTGGACCAAGGGCTGTCGCTGACGTTGTTCTTCAAGGACACCGCCACCACCCGCGACGTGAACAAGGCGCAAATCTACGCCTGGCGCAAAGGGATCAAGACGCTGTACTACATCCGGCTGCGGCAGATGGCGCTGGAGGGCACCGAGGTCGAGGGCTGCGTCTCCTGCATGCTGTGACGCCGCTACCCGAGCGTGCATTTCACGACGCTTTGACGGCCTGTCGGCGTCGGGAAATGCACACTGGGCGGGGGGCGACTAGCCGGTCTGCCCAGGTCAACGGCCCGCCGAGGGTATGGTGCTTGATGTGGTGAGAATTCCCCGACCCCACCCCAGTGTGAAGCCAGGGGTGAAAATCGATGCGCGCAGCGAACGCTGGCGCGAACACCGCAAGAAGGTGCGCGGCGAAATCGTCGACGCGGCGTTCCGCGCCATCGACCGCCTGGGCCCGGAGTTGAGCGTCCGGGAAATCGCCGAAGAGGCCGGCACCGCCAAGCCGAAGATCTACCGTCACTTCCACGACAAGTCCGACCTGTTTCTGGCCATCGGTGAGCGCCTGCGCGACATGCTGCGGGCGGCGATCTTCCCGTCCATCGACTTGAAAACCGACTCCGCCCGCGAGGTGATCCGGCGCAGCGTCGAAGAGTACGTCGGCTTCGTGGACCAACACCCCAACGTGCTGCGGGTCTTCATCCAAGGCGGTTCGGCGGCCAGCCCGCAGATCCTCGACGAAGGGCGTGGCATCACGCTGGCGATGGCCGACTTGTTCGACAACGAGCTGCGCGAGATGGAGCTGGACCACGCGGCGTTCGAACTCGCCGCGCACGCGGCCTTCGGGTTGGCGGCGTCGGCGACCGAGTGGTGGCTGGGTCCCGAGCCCGACTGCCCGCGGCGAATGCCGCGGAACCAGTTCGTCGCGCATCTGACCACCATCATGATGGCGGTCATCGTGGGCACCGCGGAGACGCTGGGCATCGCGATGGATCCCGACCTGCCAATCCACCACGCGGTGCCGAGCAAGCCCGCCGTGAGCTGAGCACCACCCGCCGTTGACATCACCGCCGCATCGATAACAGTCTTGCCATCCGATACCCTGGGTACTGGGTATTCGCTTCGGGGTGGGCGCCAGCAAACACCCCGGCTGAATTCGATGAAAAGAGCACAATGACCGACACCATGACACAAGCCGAGCCGACCGCGCCGACGTGCGAGCCGGTGCACACCCGCGCCATCATCATCGGCACCGGGTTCTCCGGTCTGGGCATGGCCATCCGGCTGCAGCAGCTCGGTGTGGACTTCGTCATCCTGGAGAAGGCCGACGACATCGGGGGCACCTGGCGCGACAACAGCTACCCCGGCTGCGCCTGTGACATCCCGTCGCACCTCTACTCGTTCTCGTTCGAGCCCAAGCCGGACTGGAAGAACCCGTTCTCCTACCAGCCCGAAATCTGGGACTACCTCAAAGGGGTCACCGATAAATACGGGCTGCGCCGCTACATCGAGTTCAATTCCCTGGTCAACCGTGGCTACTGGGACGACGACGAATACCGCTGGCATGTGTTCACCTCCGACGGGCGCGAATACGTCGGCCAGTTCCTGATCTCGGGGGCCGGGGCGCTGCATGTTCCGTCCTTCCCCGACATCGCGGGCCGCGACGAATTCGCCGGCCCCGCTTTCCATTCCGCGGAATGGGAGCACACCGTCGACCTGACCGGCAAGCGGGTGGCGATCATCGGGACCGGCGCCAGCGCGATCCAGATCGTGCCGGAAATCGTGGGGCAGGTCGCCGAACTCCAGCTCTACCAACGCACTCCGCCGTGGGTGGTGCCGCGTTCCAATCCCGAGATCCCATTGCGGTTGCGTCAGGCCATGGAGAACGTTCCCGGGCTACGGGCGCTGGTGCGGCTGGCCATCTATTGGGGGCAGGAAGCGCTGGCCGTCGGCATGACCAAGCGGCCGAACGCGCTGAAGTTCATCGAGACCTATTGCAAATACAACATCCGCCGCTCGGTGAAGGATCGCGAGCTGCGCCGCAAGCTGACCCCGCACTACCGCATCGGTTGCAAGCGAATCCTGAACTCCTCCACCTACTACAGTGCGGTCGCCGACTCGAAGACCCAGCTGATCACCGAGGGCATCACTCGCATCACGCGCGATGGAATCGTCACCGCCGACGGCACCGAGCACCCGGCCGACGTGATCGTTTATGCCACCGGCTTCCACGTCACCGACTCCTACACCTATGTTCAGATCAAGGGACAGCACGGCGAGGACCTCGTCGACCGCTGGAACCGGGAGGGGATCGCCGCCCATCGCGGCATCACCGTCGCCGACGTGCCCAACCTGTTCTTCCTGTTGGGACCCAACACCGGGCTGGGGCACAACTCGGTGGTGTTCATGATCGAATCCCAAATCCACTACGTCGCTGACGCGATCGCCAAGTGCGACAAGTTCGGTGCGCAAGCGCTGGCCCCGACCCGCGCCGCGCAGGACCGCTTCAACGACGAGCTGCAACGCAAGCTGGCGCATTCGGTGTGGAACACCGGCGGCTGCAGCAGCTGGTATCTCGACGAACACGGCAGAAACACGGTCATCTGGGGCGGCTACACCTGGCAGTACTGGATGGCGACTCGCTCGGTCAAGCCCGACGAGTACCAGTTCTTCGGAGTAGGCGCTTCGCGCGGTCGCCAGGGCCTAAGCCGCGCCGGTCGGGCATAAAGCACGCGCGTTTCCGCTGAACCTGGTCCTGCCAGTACCAGGCTCAACGGGGCCACAATGCCAACTCTTGGGCGGGAATTCCGCAGGGCCCCCGTGCGTCCTTGGCCGCGGTTCATCCGCGAGAAAGGCGACCACCATGACCGGCAGCAACGAGTTGTTCCTGATTACCGGCGCCACCGGCAACACCGGCGCACACACCGTGCGGTTGTTGCGTGAGCGCGGCCGTCGCGTCCGCGCCCTGGTGCACTCCGACGATGAGCGCGCCGACCGATTGCGTGAATTGGGCGCCGAAGTGGTGCAGGGCGACCTGCTGGACTTTCCCTCCCTCAGCGCCGCGACGGCCGGGGTGAGTGCGGCCTACCTCAACTATCCCGTCGCCCCCGGCTTGCTGGAGGCCACCGCGAACTTCGTGCAGGCGGCCAGCGAGGCCGGCGTGCACGCGGTGGTCAACATGTCACAGATCTCGGCGAGCCGGGAAGCCAAAAGCATTGCCGCTCGCCACCATTGGCTTGCCGAGCGGCTGCTGGACCGCAGCGCTCTGGTCACCACCCACCTGCGGCCCACCTTCTTCACGTTCTTTCTGAACATGTACTGGATCCGCAACAACGGCGAAGGCCTCTATCGGCTGCCCTTCGCCGATGCCCGCCATGCCCCCATCGACGCCGCCGACCAAGCACACGTCATTGCCGCCATCCTGCAAAACCCCGACCCGCACGACCGCCAGATCTACCCGCTGTATGGCGCCGAAGAACTCAACTGGCACGAAATCGCCACGAAAGTCCAAGCCACGCTGGGGATCCCGGTGCGCTACCAGCCGATCGACATTGACGCGTTCGCGGAAGGTCTCACGGCCGCCGGCGCCTCGGCGCATTTCGTGCAACACATCAGCAGCGTGGCACAGGACTACCGCGACGGAGTCTTCGCCGGGGTCAACAACCTCGTCGAGGTGATCGGCGGAGTCAAGCAGGCCGTGGGAGTAGTCACCGGCATGTGCGCTGAACGTGCTGCCGAAGTAGCGGTTGGAGAACACCACGCGATTGGTGATCGAGTCGGCGAAGCCTGGCGCGAAGGTGTCGAAGATACGCACACAGGTGTCGGCGTATTGCTCTTTCCAGCTTCGGTTTTCGTCGGCGTCCAGGCCGGTGGGGAAGTAGGGCGTGAAAACCGTTGCGCTGTACTTGCCTTCGGGCGCCAGCGACGAGTCGACCATGCTCGGGATGTACAGATAGGTGGGCGGCGCGTCGGGAAGCTGTCCTTTGCGATACTGCTCCCACGCATCGCTGATGTATTCTGGCGACGGCGCGTAGGCGACGGTGGGACACCACTGCCCGCCATGATCGCCGATATCGCCGCACACAGCCTGGCTATCGCGGTCTTCGCCTCACTGGAAGCCTGGATGAGCAAGGGTGGCGACGACTTGGACGAACTGAGTCGCCTCACCGATGTGGCGCTGAGCGCACTCGACGAGGGTCTCGGCCATACGCTGCGGCAGGTGGGGCTGGATTGAGCCAAGCGGCACGACACGGCAAACACCACGTCTTGTGTTGCGCCGGCTTGTCGTACCCCAGGGGTAGTGTTTGTGGCCTAAGTACCGCAGGCAAACCGTCTGGTGAAGTGGGGTTCTGGTGACCGAAAACATGAAGCTGATTGACCGCGTTTCGGCGATCAACTGGAACCGGCTGCAGGACGAGAAGGACGCCGAGGTCTGGGACCGGTTGACCGGGAACTTCTGGCTGCCCGAGAAGGTGCCGGTCTCCAACGACCTGCCGTCGTGGGGCACCCTCACGGCCTACGAAAAACAGATGACCATGCGGGTGTTCACCGGGCTGACGCTGCTGGACACCATCCAGGGCACGGTGGGGGCGGTCAGCCTGATCCCGGATGCGCTGACCCCGCACGAGGAAGCCGTCTTGACCAACATCGCCTTCATGGAGTCGGTGCACGCCCGCAGCTACAGCAACATTTTCTCGACGCTGTGCTCGACCGCCGAGATCGACGATGCGTTCCGCTGGTCCGAGGAGAACCCCAACCTGCAGCGCAAGGCCGAGATCGTGATGCAGTACTACCGCGGCGACGAGCCGCTGAAGCGCAAGGTGGCCTCGACGCTGCTGGAAAGCTTCCTGTTCTACTCGGGCTTCTATCTGCCGATGTACTGGTCGAGCCGGGCGAAGCTGACCAACACCGCCGACATGATCCGGCTGATCATCCGGGACGAAGCGGTGCACGGCTATTACATCGGCTACAAATACCAGCGCGGCCTGGCGCTGGTCGACGACGCCAAGCGTGCCGAGCTCAAGGACTACACCTACGAGCTGCTGTTCGAGCTCTACGCCAACGAGGTGGAGTACACCCAGGACCTCTACGACCAAGTCGGGCTGACCGAGGACGTCAAGAAGTTCTTGCGCTACAACGCAAACAAGGCGCTGATGAACCTTGGCTACGAGGCGCTGTTCCCACGCGACGAGACCGACGTGAACCCGGCCATCCTGTCGGCGCTCTCGCCCAACGCCGACGAGAACCACGACTTCTTCTCCGGTTCCGGCTCGTCGTACGTGATCGGCAAGGCCGTCGTCACCGAAGACGAGGACTGGGACTTCTAAAGGGAAGACTTCGGCGATTGTGAGCGGCCGTTTCTCCCGCGTAGCGCCATGTCCGCACGTGCAAAACGCCGCCCAGCGCCAGTCTGGGCGGCGTTTCCTTTGAGGCTCAGCTAACAGCGTTGCGGAAGCTAATGCCCTCTTGGCCGGCCTGTATCCACTCGTCAACATCGACTACCGGGTGGCATTTGTACTGAACGTAGTTCGCGAGCTTGGCAGTGCCTTCCAGGATGTCGGCGGGGTTATCAGCCTCGCAGACCATGAACCCGCCCTCGGCATCGACCCGACCTACGAATTGGAGAATTCGCACGCGCGGCTGCCACTTGCTGTACAGCTGGTACGCGCGCCGAGTGTCGGCCTCGGCCTCCTGGCCGCCGATGCCAGGACGAACACACCACTCCAACACGTACTTCATCACAGCTCCTACGAATTCCCGACCCAACGGCTGGACGCCGCTTGTGCAACTAGCGTTGCCCACCTGATTAAGTGGCAAATGCCGCTGCACGGATAGGGCCAAAGGTCATCAGAGCCGAAAGCCACCCGGCAGACGGATCGCTCGATTCGGGCGGCTTGCTACACCGCCGTTCGCGCCGACGGCGGCACCCAGCTCTGCAAAACCTTGCGGCCGATCAGTTGGCAGCCGTGGGTGTGCGCCAATTGCTTTGCCGCGGTAGTGAATTCCTGGTTGCTCACCACGATGCTGCGGGTGCACCCGTGGTGGCGTGCACCGGAGACCACCTGCTGGACCGCCGCGACGCCGACCGCTTTGCCGTAACGCTTGCACTGCACCGCCACGGTCTGGCCGTCCTTTTCGGCGATCAGGTCGACGCCGTAGTCCCCGACCGGTGGGGTGAACCGGACCCGCCAGCCGGCCCGGCTCAGGCGTGCGGCGACATAGTTCTCAAACTGGACCCCGTCCATCGCGTCGATAGCCGTCATCGTGGGCCGAGCCCGGCGCGGCCACTGGCGTTTTGTGGCCCACCCCAGCAGTACCTCGACCAACAAGATCGCGTAAAAAGCCACGAAACCCGTCCGGGCGCTGTGGCCGACGACACCAACGAACAGCCCGAAGGCCAGCGGGATGACGAACAGGGCCGTACTCATCCGTGGGGACGCCCTACGCACCCCTTGATGGTAGAAACGCGAGACGACAATCCCGCGGCAGACATGTTCAGACAGTGAACGGCGTATGAATTGTGGGGATGGTGCGACGGCCCGGTAGCGTCGTTGATGCCCCTGCCGTGACACTGTTGGCGTGACAAACACCGCCTCTCAGAAGGATCATCGCCACCACTTCTGCCGTTCAGTGATCCGATGGCTGCAGGTCGGCTACCCGAACGGCGTCCCAGGACCGGACCGCGTGCCGCTGATGGCGTTGCTGCGCAGCACACCACTGACCGAAGACCAGATCCGCGAGGTGGTGCGCCACATCACCGCAGTGGAAGGGTCTCCGGAGACGGTCGACCACCCAATCGACCGCGACGAGATCGCCGAATTCATTTCGGACATGACCCAATTCGACGCCAGCAAGGAAAACATCATCCGGGTGGCCGCCACGCTGGCCGCCGCCGGGTGGCCGCTGGCCGGCATCGATGTCAGCCAGGTCGTCCCCGACGACGAGCACGCAGAGGCAGCCGAACTGGTCGCTCGTGAGTCCAAGCCCGAAGAGAAATCAGAGGTCGCCTCGTAGCGCCGAGATGTCGATGACGAAGCGATAGCGAACGTCGCTCGCCAGGACACGCTCGTAGGCTTCGTTGATGTAATCCGGCTTGATCAGCTCGATCTCGGGCGTCATATCGTGTTGGGCGCAGAAATCCAGCATCTCTTGGGTTTCGGCGATCCCGCCGATGTTCGAACCGGAAAGGCTGCCGCGCGCCAACGCCAGCGGGAACGCCCCAACTTCCATGGGGTGCTCGGGGATACCCAATTCGACGAGGGTGCCGTCGACGTCGAGCAGGTTCAGATAGTCGTTGAGTTTCAGGTTGGCCGAGACGGTGTTCAGGATCAGGTCGAAGCTGCCGCGCAGGTTGCCGAAGGTGTCCTGGTCGGCCGTCGCGTAGTAGTTGCTGGCGCCCAGTTTGACGCCCATGTGGCCCAGGCCTCCCAGACCGATGATCGCCAGCCGCGTGCCCTGGCCGGCCTTCCAGTGCCGCAGCGGCGAGAACAGCGTGATCCCGGCGCACAGCAGCGGCGCCGCCTTGTCCAGCGGCAGCGAGTCGGGGATGCGCACGACGTAGTTTTCGTCGACGACGATGGCTTCGCTGTAGCCGCCCTGCGTCGGCTGTCCGTCTTTGCCGATCGAGTTGTAGGTGAAGGTCGCTCCCCGCTTGCAGTACTGCTCGAGGCCGGCCCGGCAACTGCTGCATCCACGGCAGGAATCGACCATGCAGCCGACCCCGACGTGGTCGCCCACCTTGTATTTGGTGACCTCGGATCCCACCGCGCTCACCACGCCGGCGATTTCATGGCCGGGGACCACTGGGTAATTCGGTTGGCCCCACTCGGCTTTGACGGTGTGGATGTCTGAGTGGCAGATGCCGGCGAACTTGATGTCGATCGCGACGTCGTGCGGGCCGGGGTCACGACGGGCGATGGTGGTCTTGGTCAGCGGTTCCGTTGCCGACGTCGCGGCATACGCGGAAACAGTGCTCATGCAAATCCTTCTTCGATGGTTACGCGTCCGTCAAGAGCTTAGCTA
>Ga0335069_10001824_pt1 | contig 33597 bp, 37 predicted proteins | sample Lox_Sample_11_FD_206714 | JGI IMG/M metagenome (GOLD analysis project Ga0335069, IMG submission 206714) | Soil microbial communities from Loxahatchee National Wildlife Refuge, Florida, United States - Lox_Sample_1.1 | ecosystem: Environmental > Terrestrial > Soil > Wetlands | place: USA...
CGCGACGAGGTAGCGCCTCGCGATCTGCAGCTTCTCCTCGGCCGTGTAGCCCGGGAGCTGGATCACCTCCATCCGGTCGCGCAAGGGGCCGGGGATCGTGTCCAGAACGTTCGCCGTGCAGATGAACATCACGCTCGACAGATCGAACGGCACCGCGAGGTAGTTGTCGCGGAACGTCGAGTTCTGCTCGGGATCGAGCACCTCGAGCAGCGCCGAGCCCGGATCGCCGTGGAAGCCGCCGACGCCGAGCTTGTCGACCTCGTCGAGCATCATCACGCAGTTGTGCGTGCCGACCTTGCGCATGTTCTGGACGATGTTGCCGGGAAGCGCGCCGATGTACGTGCGCCGATGGCCGCGGATCTCGGCCTCGTCGTGGACACCACCCAGGCTCACGCGCACGAACTTGCGCCCAGTCGCCTTCGCGATGCTCTGCCCGAGTGAGGTCTTGCCCACGCCGGGCGGACCAACGAAGCACAGGATCGGGCTCCTCCCGGAGGGATTGAGCTTCCTCACCGCGAGGTACTCGAGAATCCGCTTCTTGATCTTCTCGAGCCCGAAATGATCGTCGTCGAGGATGCGTCGCGCCTGCGCGATGTCAATTGCAGCCTCCGACTCCGCCTTCCACGGAAGCTCGATCAGCCAGTCGAGGTACGTGCGGATCATCGAGTATTCCCCGGCGCCTTCGGGCATCCGCTGCAGGCGCTTCAATTCCTTGCGCGCCTGCTTGTCGACCTCCTCGGGCATCTTCGCTTCGTCGATCGCCTTTTCGAGCTCCGCGACTTCGGCGGCGGCTTCGTCGCCCTCGCCGAGCTCCTTCTGGATCTGGCGCATCTGCTCGCGGAGCACGTGCTTGCGGTTGCTGTCCTCGATCGAGCCGCGCGTGCGCTCGTCGATCTCGCGCGACACCTTGAGCACCTCGATCCGGTGCGACAGGAGTTCGAGGAGCTTGTCGAGGCGCGCCTTGAGGTCGAACGTTTCGAGCAGCGCCTGCTTCTCGGAAGGCGCGATGTCCATCAGCCCGGAGATGAAGTCGGCGAGACGTGACGCTCCGGTCAGGCCGGTGAGCGCGCCGACGACCTCCTCGGGCACCTGCGGAAGGAGCTGCAGCGTTTCGAGCGCGCGCTGCTTCAGCGCGTGCGCACGGCCCTCGGTGTCGGGATCGCCGGGCTCGGGCGGGTCGATGATCTCGACCTGCGCGGCCATGAACGGGTAGCCTTCGATGAACTGCAGCACGCGGAAGCGCTTCGCGCCCTGGCAGATCGCGTGATGCGTGCCCTCGGGGCTGGTGATGTAGCGCAGCACGTTGGCCGTCGTGCCGACCCAGTGCAAATCGTCGGGACCGGGCTCCTCGGCCTCGGCGTTGCTCTGCAGCAGCACCCCGAGCGGTCGCTGGAGGCGGGCCGCTTCGTGCGCCGCGGCGCGCGAGCGCTCGCGCCCGACGGTGAGCGGCACCACCATGCCCGGAAAGAGCACGACGTTGCGCACCGGGACGATGATGAGCGCGTCCTCGGGCAGCGCGCGCGGCGTTCCCTGGCGGGTGGGTTGCGCACCCCGTGCGGGCTCCTCCTGGCGGAGGTTCGCGTCCGCGCTCGCGGGCGTCTCGTCGGTCGGGCGTTCGTTCATGATTGCGCGCCCCCGGTCGACTTGGCGAGGCGCAGGACGAGGCAGCCGTTTGCCGATTCGCGCGTGCCCGCTTCGAGGTGGGCCAACGGCAGCGGGATGCGCCTCTCGAAATTGCCGTACGGAATCTCGAGGCGCCGCACGACGTGATCCGGCCCGGCGAACGGGAACCGCGCCTGCGCACGCACGACGAGCGCCCCCGCCTCCATCGCGACGTCGACGGCCTCGGCGGCAACGCCCGGCAGCGCGACGACGACGACGATCTCGCGATCATCCTCGAACACGTCGACGGGCGGCTCCCACACCGCCTGTGCCCGCTCCGACGCGCCGAGGCGGAAGAATTGGCGATGCATCCGCTCGGCCTCGTCGATCAGCGCGCAGGCCTGCGCCCACATCCAATCGGTCGAATTGCGCGATGACATGGGGTTCGCTCCGTCAGACGTTGGCCTCGATCCACCCGAGAATTCCGCGAAGATCCATCGCGCCCGACTGGCGAGCGACTTCGCGCCCGCCGCGGAACGCGATCATCGTCGGAATGCCGCGGATTCCGAAGCGCCCCGCGATGTCGGGCGCCTCCTCGGTGTTCAGCTTCGCGACCCGGACGCCGGAGGCGAGCCGGTTCGCGGCCTGCTCGTACGCGGGCGCCATCATCCGGCACGGACCGCACCAAGGCGCCCAGAAATCCACGACGACGGGCAAATCGTTCGACCCGACGTGCCGGTCGAAGTTTTGCGGGCCGAGCGCGATGGCGTGGCCGGGGAAGAGAGGTTCCTTGCACGTGCCGCAGCGCGGGCCCGCCGTGAGGCGCTCGCTCGCGACGCGATTCGTCGCATCGCAGCTCGGGCACACGACGTGGAAGCTTTCATTCACCTCACCCACCTCCCTCGGAAAACGACGGTCGGGTATGTCGCGCGGACTGCCCTTCGACATTGGACTATGTGGGCGCGACGCGGGGAATCAACCCCTCGCCCCGGGCGTGCGCCGACCGGCAATCAGCCTCACGCCTCGGCCCGCGCGTCACGAGGAGCCGGCCGCTCGGCGTCGACGAGCGATCGGCAGAGCGCCCCGTTCCGCGCCGCTTCGTCGGCCGAATCTTCGCGCATCGTCGAAGCCCGGACCTGCGTCCGCACGGGCGGGTGGCGGCGGCCCATTCTACCGCCGGCGCGATCGCCTTCCCGCAAGGCTCCTCGTCGTGTCCGGCACGGCGACCTTGACTGGCAGCCCGCAACCTGTTGATCGACCTCTGTTTGCCCCGCGTCGCCCCAGCGATGCTGCACAATCCGTCTCGTGGATGCCCGACAAGCCGGCCGCGCCGCGCTCCTGGTGATCGCATTGATCGGATACGCGCCTGCTCGCGGCGAGGACAAGGTCCAGCTCGATCCGTTCGCACGCGCGACGAACGGATATCCCGCCTGCCCCGAGCAGGCACCGCCGCTCCTCACCGCCGAGGCCGCGCGCGTCGAGTCTCACGTTCGCGTCGAGCGCGGGCTGCGCTGCGCGATGGAAGGCAAGTGCGAGCCCGGCGGCGCCTACAAGCGTGACGCGGAGGTCAACCAGCGCGTTCGCGCACGGATCGCCGGCGACGCGCGCTTTGCCGACACCTCGATCTGGGTGACGACGACCCGCAAGTGGGTGACGCTCGAAGGCTGCGTGCGCTCGGCCGCGCAGCGCAAGGCGCTCGTCGCGCTCGTCACGAAGCAGCCCGACGTCGAGCGCGTGTTCGACGAGCTGTCGACAGGACTGCCGAAGAAGGCGGCGCGCGCCGGTACGCCCTAGTTCCCGCGCCACCGAACGCCCGGGCCGTCACTCGTCGTGCAACATGCCGAGGAGCCGTTCGATCACGCGGTCGCTCATTCGCAGTCCGCTGTGCTCGAACTCGTTGGTGAGCCACATCTTCAGGCCAGCGACGTGCGCAGCGGTTTCCTCCGAGTAGCGGCGCGGCACGTACATGTCCTCGGCGTAGACCACCGCTGCGCAGCGCACGTCGTTGCGGGCGAGCCGCGGCGGGTCGTAGAGCATCGGCCAACGCTCCTCGTTCGCGAGGATCTCCGCGACCTCGCGCAGGGGGCGCAGGTCCCGATAGTCTTCGAACATCCACGGATAGATCATCTCGCCGGTGAACGCGGGCTTCTTGCCGGGCGTCCAGTTCGTTTCCGGAAACTCCTCGCGCACGCGCTCGGCCGACCAGCGCGACGCGCGGCCCTGGGTGTAGCACATCTCGTGCAGCACCGCGAAGATCGGGTGCGCCTCGAACATCTGCGCACTCTCGAGCGCACGCAGGAAGGGATACGACAGCTCGTCGCCGGCAACTCCGGTGCAGAACGCGTCTTCGAGCAGGTAGTGGAGATTCTCCATCCCGTCATCGAAGCCGAGCAGAAAACCCGCCTGCTGGAAGCGTCGAACGGTGAGCATTCCGCCGGTCGGCAGCGCGACCGGTTTCCGGTGCAGGTGCTCGAGGATGCGCGTACAGCGCTCGAGATCCTGCGGATAGCGGGCGAAGAACTTGCGCGTCTTGCGCGCGACTTCCGGATAGGTCTCGCGGTAGTAGTCGTCCGCGCTCGCGGTGAGCGGCGGCAAGCCGCCGGTCACGAACACTTCGCGCAGGCCCTCAGGATGCGCGGAGAGGTAGTGGACCGCGCAGAAGCCGCCGTAGCTCTGACCGAGAACGCTCCATTTCTCCTTGTCGCCGGCGAGCTGCCGCCGAATCGATTCGGCATCGTCGACAATGCTATCGGCCCTGAAGTGCATCAGGTAGTCGGCCTGAGCTCGCGCGCTGCCGCGCCGCGCGAGCGTCTGCGGCAGGACGACGCTCGAGCGCCCGTTGCCGCGCGAATCGAGCAGCAGGACGCGGTAGTGGTCGAGTGCATGCCCGATCCAGCCGGTGTTGGCGAGCGGGCGGGGCCCGCCGAACCCGGGCCCACCCTGCAGAAAGACAAGCCAGGGCAGGTTCACGGCCGACTTCTTGACGCTTCGCACCTCGCGTGCGAACAGCGTCAGCTTCTCTCCGGCGGGCGCGTCGTGGTCGAGCGGGACCTCGAACTCGTAGTCGGTGAGCACCATCGCGTGATGGCGGACGGCGGCGAGCGTTCGAAACTCCGGCATCGTTTTCCTCCGATTCGATTTGTTATCCTACCCTGCGAACGGTGCGCGCGAGCCGCTCGCCGCCCCGATTTCATTCGCGGGAGATCGATCGTGTCCGACCATGTCTACAAGCTGCTGGAGCTCACGGGGTCGTCCACGCTGAGCATCGAGGATGCCGTGCAGAAGGCGATCGCCAAGGCGCATCTCACCGTGCGCAACATCCACTGGTTCACCGTCACCGAGACGCGCGGCCACGTCGTCGACGGCAAGGTCGCGCATTGGCAGGTGGGCCTCAAGGTCGGCTTCACGCTGGAATAGGCCGAATGCCGCTCTCGCGCGGCTTCGCCGACCGCGGATCGGGCTGCACGCGCCGCAGCGCGGGTCGGCCCGCAAGCGCGCGCTCGCCGCCACCGCGACGCGGGGGGATTGTCAACTAAGTTGACAAACCCGCGCGGAGGGGCGGCCGCGCGAGCGGGCCCGCGTAGAGCAGCGCCATCTCGCCCACCGCCGAGCGCGCGGTCACTTCGATGAAGGCGTTCGGCGGCCCGGCTCCGAGGGCATGCCGGAACTCCCATCCGGTCGTGCCCAGCCGCGTGTCGTTCAGCACGGTTCGGACGTCGTCGCGCGGAAGGCCCGTGGGGCAGCGGTGCAGCGTTCCGTCGACGAGGATCTCGACCGAATCGAGCGGGCCGTCGTCGACCGAAGCGGCCCAACCGCGAAGGTAGAGCTCGCCCGTTTCCGACACGTGGCATTCGTCGACCCATCCCCACGCACCCTTGCGAAAGCCCGCGAGTCCGCCGAGGTCGCGGCTTCGCGCCGGAGAGACGACGTAGAGGTCCTGCTCGTTGGCGAGGCCGCGCCTGATGTGAAAGTACGGATGATCCTGGCCGCAGGCGGCGGCGATCGCGCTCTCGACGAAGGCCTCGCTGACGAACGTCGTCCCGTAGGCATCGGTGTCGAGCTCGGCATTCTCGCTGCTCGCGATGAAATGGAAGCCGTCCGCCGGCATCGGGATGCGCGCCGGCAGCAGGCACTCGTCGTGGACGCTGAAGCAGACGATTCCGTCCGGCGTCGCGAGCGATACGAGCCGCGCGAGCCAGCCATGGAAGAGATGGCGGGGCAAATGCGAGAAGAGCGACGCCACCCAGATGAAATCGAAGCGAGCGTCGGGTTCGAATCGCAGCGGGTCGACGTCGGAGAGCAGCGCGTGCGCGCCGAACTCGCTCGCCGCGAAGTCGACGGCGTCGTGCTGGATCTCGGAGGCCCAGATTTGCGTCGGCGGCACCGAGAGCGTCAGGAAGCGCAGCAAGCGCCCGTAGCCGCACGCGAAGTCGAGGAGCCGATGCCGCGGATCGGGCGCGCCGAGCACGCGCCGGAACACCTGCTGCGCGGCGTTGTGCTGCTGGAGCGCGACGTTGAAATACTGGCTGACCGACCGATTGACCTCGTGAAAATGGCGCAGCGAATGCTGCAGCATCTGGTCTCGCGGATGGATTCGCGTGCTGAGCGCGCGCAGTCCCCGGGCGTCGTTTCGGTATCCGAGGTGCCGCCACACGGCGCTGCGAAATGCCGGATCCAGACACTGCTCGTTCGCCTTCGCGAGCAGCGAGCCTTCCATAGCGTCCATGCGCGACTCCAGCCGATCCCCGCGGCGATCAGCGCGGGCGCCGCGAGTTTACCGTCTCGATGCGAGCCCTGCCCGCCCGGTTGTGAAGCTACAGGGCGCCACGCTGCGTCGAGCAAGCGATCTCCCGCAGCCTGGCCCGTGCGCCGAACGTCCATGGAATGATCCGGTGCGGCCGGTTCCCGGTTTGCCGTGCGGATTCGTCGGGACGACGGGCCGGAGCCGCCTCGGGATTCGGCGTGGCCTCGGGGGTTGCCGCAACGGCCGGTCCCAGGATACTCGGGCAGGCCCGCATTTTGCTATGGTGGACGACGCACGCCCGAATTCGGGCTACATCGCGGACATAAGGGTACAGGATGACCATCGCCAAAGCGCTCGTCGTGGACGACTCCAAAGTCGTCCGGGTCATGTTCAAGCGGATGCTCGAGGCCCGTGGCCTCGGCGTAGAAACCGCTGCCTCCGGCCAGGAAGCGATCGACCACCTGAAGTCCCACTCGGCCGACATCATCTTCATGGACTACATGATGCCGGCCGCCGACGGCTTCGAAGTGACGAGCATGATCGTCGGTAACCCGCAGACCGCGGCAATCCCGGTCGTCATGTGCACGGCCAACGATACGCCCAACGACCGTGCGCGCGCGAAGGTTTGCGGCGCGAGCGGCTTCCTGACCAAACCGATCGGCGAGGCCGCGCTCGACGGGGTCCTCGCCGAGCTGGGCGAACGCCCGCCGGCGCAGGCACCGGTCGCGATCGCGCCGATCGCGCAGCCGATGCCGCTCGCTGCAGGCATCTCGCGGGAAGAGATCGTCGAGATCGCGCAGCAGATCGCGCGCGAGGTCGCGGAGAAGCTCGTCCAGGACGCGATCGCCGCGATGTCGACGGAGTCCGACGAGAAGTTGCGCAATGTCGCGCAGAGCGCGGCGCAGGACGTCGCGAAAGAGGCTGCCCACGAAGCCGCGACCGCTGCGGCGCGCGACGTCGCGAAAGGCGCTGCGGAGGAGGTCGCGAAGAGCGCGGCGCGGGAGGTCCTCGCCACATGGAGAGCCGAGGCCGCGAACACGAGCGAGCATGCCGAGAACGCCGCGATGGCGGCTGCGGAACGTATCGCGAAAACGATCATGGTCCAGGCCGCCGACGAGGCCGACGCGACTCGGCGCGCGGCGCAAACCACCGTCGACGAGAAACTTCGCGAAGCGCTCGCCGCGGTATCGTCGAATGCCGAAGGCGCCGCGCACCAGGCCGTCGAAGCGGCGAAGGCGGAAATCCACGATACGGCGCGCGCCGCGATCGACGCGGCGCGCGCGGAGCTCCACGAAAGCGCACGGAGCGCGGCCGAGGCCGCGGCGAAGTCCGTCGCCGAGTCGACGGCGCGCACGACCGCCGAAGAAGTCGCGCGGACCGCGCTCGCCGCATCGGGCACCTCCGACGCGGGAGCCCGCGGGGAGCTCGAACAGCGTGCGGTCGCGGCGGCCGAGGCGGCCGCCCGCGGCATCGTCCAGAAGGCCGGCGCTGACGCCGACGACGCGCGCCGCTCGGTCGCGTCGCTCGTCGACGAGAAGCTGCAGGAAGCGCTGGCCGCCGTGCATGCGACTGCCGAGAAGACGATGCTCGCCACGCTCGACGCGGCAAAGGCCGACATCGCCGATTCATCGCGCCAGGTGCTCGAAACTGCCCGCGCCGACTTGCACGAATCGGTCCGCGCAGCTGCGGAGGCTGCCGCGAAGCCTGTCGCGGAGGCCGCGGCACGGACGGTAATCGAGCAGGTCGCGCGGGAAACGCTCGCCGCTGCGCTCGCCGAGGAAGGTGCGTCGCGTGGTCGTGTCGAGCAGGCGACGATCGCGGTCGCCGAGCGCGTCGGCCGTGAGCTCGTGCAGGTCGCGTTCAGCGCTGCGCAAGCGAAGCCAGTTACTGCCCTGGGCGGATCGGAGCCGGTTGCCGTTTCGCTCGGATCCGAGCAGGCCGCTCCGGTCGATGCCGGGGCGGCAACCGATCGCCCATCCGACGCACCAACACTCGCGAAGGCGCCGCCGGAACCCCTGCCTGCCGCGCGCGGCATGCCGGCGGGGGTCCTACCGTGGCTCGGGGCCGTGACGCTGGCCGTCCTCTACTTGCTTGCGAAGACCTTCCTCTAGCAGCTCTCTCCGGTCCGGACTTCGGCGCACCGGCTCGGTTGCCTCCAGTGACGAATCCCGACTTTGTCTGACGATTCATGACGTTTCGCTCGTCGTCCCCGGGCGCGCGCCCGGCGCTTGGCACGCTGTTTGCTGAGCCAACGCCATCACCGCCCCGGGATCGCGATACCCCAGAACGCACACCATGTCGATCTATCACGAACGCCGCAAGCAGCCGGGAGCGGCGAAGCAGGTTGAGCCGATCGCGACGGCCAACGACTCTCTCGAGTTCAGCGCCCCAGGCGCCGACCAGGCCGAGGCGCAGAACATGGCCTGGATGCGCAAGGCGCGGCCCGTCGAATACATGCTTCCCGCCACGAGGAGGTGGCTCGAGGCGCTGCCACCGGGAATACGTCCCCTGACGCTAGCCCAGCAGTACGCGCGCATCGCGAACCTGCTCGCTCAGCAATGGAACGACGACAAGGCGTGTCGCGCGTATTTCGACGACCTGTTGACGGGCCGCCGGGGCAAGCGGCGTGGTTTCCCCGCCAACGTGCGCCGGGAGCTATGGACGTTGCGCGCGCATTACCAGCGGATACGCGTGACGGTCGACGGCCCGCTCGCGATCGTCTGATCGACCGCTCCTCCGCCTAGCGCGAATTAGCGCCGACGGCGGCGCCGCCCGCGGGAACGACGACGACCGGTGCCCGCGCGCCGGCAGCAGCGGGGCCGCTACTGGATTCCCGGGTGTAGATGCCCGACGAGGTCCGTGAGGCGCGCGCCGACAGGATATCTGCCGCGCTCTCGGCGGGCTTGACAGTTGCGTACGCAGGGGTCGCGACGTTCTCGGGACAGGTTGCCGTGTCGAACCAGAGCAGTTGGCGGCCCTCCTTGCGCAAGCGGTCCTGCCCTGCGCTCCAATCCGGACCAGCCAGAGGGAACGGTGGTTCGGTCGCGCGGTAGAGCGTGTTATCGCCGGAATCGACGATCTCGTAGCATGTGACCGCGTTGGCGCTGCCAACGACTCCTGCGATCAGACCGAGCAGGTACACGGCGCGTAACGACATGGTCCCTCCTGAACTTGCACCTCGCCCGGCGCAGGCGATGACGAAATCGTACGCCGCGTCTGCCATCCGGTGGAAGCGGGAGGTGAAATATCGACGCTAGCGGCGCGCGATTCGTTGCGCGGTTGTCGACTGTGGGTCGCGCAGCCGCCAGAACGAGGGCGCACCGTCCGGTTTTCGGTGGTGACGCCGCGGGGGCCAAAGCGCGATCACGACTCCGCTCAGGCAGCCGACGACGAATGCGATGACGAATACCAGCATCGACGTCATGATCACCCGTCCCTCCTATGGGTGTCCGAGGGATTGTCGATTCCGTTCGTGACGCGGTGATGACCGCACGTCAGCACGATCTGCCCGTCGAGCGGGCCATGGGCCGGACGGATGGGCATGATAAGGTTTCCGGAAGGAGGGCGGGACCGGGGAGAAACGATGGACAGGCGGGCATTCGTACGCGCTGCGGCGCTCTGCGCGGTGCCGGCGGGCATTCTGGGCGCTCAGGAGCCCGCGAAATCCGCGCGTCTCGGCGTCGTTTCGACGGGCGGCAACGGGCGATCGGCGCGTTTCTACGTCGCATTCGAAGAGAAGCTGCGCGAACTCGGCTGGGTCGACGGAAAGAATCTCGCGATCGACTTCGCGGTCGGCGAAAGCCCGGTGGAACTCGCCGAGGTCGCCACCCGGATGGTCAAGCACGTCGATGCGCTGCTCGCCGCGGGTCCCGAGGCCGTTCTCAAGGCCGCGAGCGACGCCACACGCACGATCCCGATCGTGATGGTCGCCCTCAATTACGACCCGGTCGAAAAAGGCTTCGCCGCGAATCTCGCGCGACCCGGCCGCAACATTACCGGCGTCTCCTTCCGCAATCCGGAGGTCGGGCCCAAGCAGCTCGAGCTTCTCAGGGAGATCATCCCCGCGGCGTCGCGCATCGGCGTTCTCTCGACCGCATATTCGACGGATCAGGTTTCACCGATCGAGAAGGAAGCGATGCGACTGCGACTGCGGCTAGAGAACGTCGTCCTCGTACCACCCTACGATCTCGACAAGGCGTTCGCGGCACTCAAGTCGCTGCGCGTGGATGCCGCGCTTGTGCTGGGCGACCCGATCACGTATCGCGAGCGTGCAAGAATCGCGGCGCTCGCGCTCGAGCGCCGGCTCGCCGTCGGTGGATCGCTGTCGGGCGTCTACGCCGGCTATCTGATGGGCTTTGGCCCGGACCTCGATGCCGCTCTCGCCGTCGCGGCGGAGTACGTCAACAAGGTATTGCGCGGCGCAAAGCCCGCCGACATGCCGATCGAGCAGCCGGACAAGTTCGATCTGGTCGTCAACCTCAAGACCGCGCGGGCGCTCTCGATCAATGTTCCGCAGGCCGTGCTGCTGCGCGCGAACGAACGGATCGAGTGACCGGGGCGGGAGCGCGGGGGATTCGCCCGCAGCGTTCTCAGTGCAACTGCGCCGAGCTCATCCGGACAACCAGGTCGAACGCCTGCTGCAAACCCTCGACGTTCGCGATCCCCTTCCCGGCGATGTCGAATGCCGATCCGCTCGCGCAGGTGGCGACGGGGACGGGCAATCCGCCGAGCAGCGTGACGCCACGGTCGAATCCCATCAGCTTCATCGCGATCTGCCCCTGGTCGTGGTACATCGTGACGACCGCGTCGAAGTCGCCCCGGCGGGCGGCGACGAACACGGTGTCGGCGGGAAACGGTCCGCGGGCGTCGAGCCCCTCCGCGGCGAGCGAGCGCACCGCAGGCTCGATCACGTCGATCTCCTCGCAGCCGAAGCTGCCGCCGTCACCGGCGTGAGGATTGAGCCCGGCCACCGCGATGCGCGGATGTGCAACGCCGGATGCGCGCAGGTTCCTGTCGATGATCCGCACCGCATTGCGTACGCCTTCGCCGGTGATCGCCGACGCGACCGCAGCGAGAGGAATGTGCGACGTCACGCGCGAGGTCCAGAGATCGCCCGTGATGTTGAACTCGGTAACGAAGCCGGCGATGCCGAGCGCCTGCTGCAGCAACCGCATCTCGTCCTCGTGCTGCAGACCGGCGATGCGCATCGCATGCTTGTTGAACGGCGCGAACAGGACGCCGTCGATCGCGCGGGCGCGCACGCCGTCGGCAGCGACCGACAAGCTCGAGAGCACCGAGCGGCCCGAGGCGACGGTGGCCCGGCCCGTTTCGATTTCCCGCGGCGCGATCCAGTCGAACGCGACGAGCGTCGCGCGGCCGGCATCGAAGGCGAGAGCGTCGATTCCCGCAGCGCGCCGGACGTCGAGCGCGACGCCCGCCGCCTTCTCGCCCAACGCGAGCACGTTGGGATCGGCGAGCAGCACGACGTTCGCGCGCTTCACGTTGTCGGCGCGCGCGAGCAACTTGACGACGAGCTCGGGGCCGATGCCGCTCGGGTCGCCGAGCAGAACGCCGACGACCGGTTTGTCTCGCGTGGTTGCCATCATCGACCTCGGATTGCTGATTCGACCGCCGCGCCTACTCTTCGGCCTTGATGTTGTTGTCGCGTATGAGCTTGCCCATCCGCTCGTACTCGGCGCGGTTCATTTCGGCGAACCGCTCGACGGTGATCGCGCCCGGCTCGCCGCCCAGCGCGCGCAGCCGCGCCTGAACGTCCGGCAGCTTCAGGATGCGGTCGAGCTCGGACGCGAGCCGATCGACGACGGGCTTGGGCGTCCCACCTGTGACGAAGAGACCGTACCACGTGCTCATCTCGAACCCGGGGTATCCCGCTTCGGCGAGCGTGGGGACGTTGGGGAGCTCCGCCGAGCGCTGCGCCGTGGTCACCGCGAGGGGCCGCAGCTTGCCGGCCTTGATTTGCGGCATCGCCGACGACGTCGTGTCGAGCATGATTTGCACGCGACCCGTGATGAGGTCGGCGTGCGCCTGGCTGCTCCCCTTGTACGGAACGTGGACCGCGCTCGTCCCTGTCACCGTCGTGAATCCAACGCCGGCGATGTGCTGCGTACTGCCGATCCCCGACGAGGCGTATTGGAACTCGTTCGGCTTCGCCTTCATCAGCGCGACGAGCTCGCGCACGTCCTTCGCCGGAACGCTTTCGCTGACGACGAGCACGTTGGGGACGACGACGACCAGACCGACAGGCTGCAGCCCCTTCAGCGGATCGTAGCCGAGCTTCAGCAAGTGCGGGGCAATCGCCTGGCCCGTGTTGGTCGCCGCGAGCAGCGTGTAGCCGTCGGGCGGCGCTTTCGCGGTGAGGTCGGCGGCTATCGTATTCGACGCGCCGGGCCGGTTCTCGACGACGAACGATTGCTTGAACGCCTCGCTGAACTTCTCGGCGAGTATGCGCGCGATGATGTCGGTGCCGCCGCCGGGGGAAGCACCCACCAGGATGCGGACCGGTTTCGTCGGATAGCTCTGTGCGCCCGCGGGCGCGGCTGCAACGAGGGCGCCGAAGATCACGAGGACACAACGAAGCACGATCGAGCGCATCTGCTCTCCTCAGGCGAGCCTGCCGCCAACTGCGTCGCGCTGCGGGAAGGCAGTCGCCGTGGCCGGTCCACCAAGCCTGCGAGGGGAACGGCGCGCCCCGCGGAGCGTAGAGGCAATCGCGCGCGGGAGCAAGGGGCGGATTCCCTTTACAGCCGGAGGGTCGCGGTCAGGCGCGCGGGATTGAGCAGCAGGCCCAGCGCCGTTCCAATGCTCGGTACGGCAACCCTCGCGGCGAGCAGCGTTTCGACCGCGGCGCCCTCGCCCTCGATGACGGCGATGCCGAGCCCCGCCGCCGCGAGCATTAAACGATCGTTCCTTCCGTTGCCGATGCAGACGCAGCCGGCGGCGCCAAGACGTTCGATGTAGCGCAGCTTCGCCGAATCCTGATCGCCCGGCGCAAGAATGGTGATTGCGCAGGGCACGCTCGCCATCGCCTGCCTGACCCGACCGAACGTGTCGGCGGTCACGACGTGGATGTCGAGCGCCGAGCCGAGGCTCCGCAATGCGTCGGCCACCCCGGCGATCAACATGCCGTCGACGGCCAGCGTGCCGTTGAAATCGGCGACGAGGTGCGCGAAGCGGAGCGGGGTGCCGGGGATAGCGATCTCAAGCATGCGACTCCTTCGCGCGCACCACGGTGACGGCGCACGAGGCGTGGGCGATGACCTGGCGTGCGACCGACCCGAGCAGCCAACGCGCGAGCAAAGTATGTCCGCGACGGCCGACGACGATGTGATCGGCGCGGCGCCGCTCGGCGCAGAGCAGGATCTGCTCCGCCGGGTGTCCGACGGCGATTTCGAAGCTGGTCCGCGGCTCGCCTTCGCCGAGCTTCGTCCGCAGCGGCTTCAGCAGGCGTGCGCAATGCCGCTTTCCCTGCTCGATCAGTTCCTCGGTTTCGACCTCGGTCCCGTACTCGGGAGGTCGGGCCACCGCGAGGATGTGCAGCTCGGCTCCGTAGCGGCGCGCGAGACCGACCGCAAATTCGCAGGCTTCGATAGCGGCGGGCGAGCCGTCGTAGCCCAGCAGCACACGCGAGATCATGGCGTCCTCCGGATCGCTTGCTTCGGCGTGACGACGGGGGCGGCGCTCGCCTGGTCGCGCGGCAGCAGGTGTCGCGGGAGAAAGAATGCGTTGGCAATCATCGTCGGCACGACGGCGCTGCCGATCACTGCAGCCACCAGGGCCGAATACTGACCGCGGTCGACGATGCCATGCGACAGACCGAAGAGCGCAGAGATTGTGCCGAACGTCAGCCCGGTCGACATCAACAGTGTCGTATAGACGCCCTCCTGGCGCGGTGAGCCTGCAGCACGCGTCACCGGGTAGACGCCGACGACCTTTGTCACCATCTTTCCGAGCAGTAGCACTACGAAGGCAACGGGCGCGGCGACCAGCGCCGGCAACGACACGAGCGAGCCCGCACGAATGAAATAGAACGGCGTGAGAAATCCGAATGTCAGCGTCCGCAAGCGTCGGATCAGCGCGTGATCCTTGCCTACCGTTCCGGCGAGCACCATCCCGAGGAGATATGCGGGCAGCACCGCTTCGCTGTCGGCCCAGCTGGCGAGCGCCCCCAGGCCGAAGAGGCAGACCATCAGGAATTTGGCCTCGAGCTCGGACGGACGATTGCCGAAGGCGCGGAAGAATCGCGGCGTGAGCCAGGGCAGGACGAGGAATACGAAAACGCCGCAGACGATGAACACGAGCGTTCGCAGCGTGAACGGCGCGAAGATCAGGCCGAGCGCGACGACCGTCCCGAGATCGGTGACGAAGCACGCGGCGAGAACTCCCTTCCCGTACCCGGTGCCGTTGAGGCCGAACTCGAGCATGACGGCATAGACGACTGCGACCGAGGTGGTCGACATCGCGATGCCGGCGAGCCAGCTGGCATCCGGATTCCAGCCCAGTCCCCAACGGGCGATCGCCGCGCATCCGAGAAACGGGGCGATGAAGCTCACCATCCCGATGGCGCCCGCCTGCTTCCATTGGCGGCGGAAGACTTCCGGGTCGAGCTCGGCTCCTGCGAGAAAGGTGAGGAGGATCGCGCCTGCACCGGAAAGGAACTTGATCCAGCTCGCGTCGCCGTCGAGCAGCGCGACGCCCAGTCCCGCGCCAATGATGAGTTGCGCGATGGTTCCGACGACGATCTCGGACAGCGCGGTCGCGATGCGCAGCCGGATCGACGCGAGGGTGGCGAGCAGCGCAAGCCCGAGCCAAAGGGCGGCCTGGCCCCAGATTTCGGTCATCCCCGACCTTTCGCGCCCGCGTCGGCCCCGCCGATCGTGCCGAATTCGACAGGGGTCTTCGAATAGCAGACCTTCACCTTCTCGGCGTCGAGTCTCGCGAAGATTCGATCGGCCTCCTCCGCGGTCACTGCCATCACGATTTCGAGCGGCTGGTCCGGGAAGTTGACGAGGTGCCTGTGATGCAAGTGCCGGTGGTGACCGTAGCCCTCGCTCGCCGCGATCAGGGTCGCGCCGCCGATGCCCATGCTCCGCGCCTCCTCGACGATCCACTGAGCGAGCGACTTCCCGCGGTGCCGGTGGTCCTGCTGCGTGAAGAACGTGAGTTGATACCCGACGACGACTTTCGGGCGTTCCGAGCCTGGGTTCATCACGCCTCCTCCCTTCCGGTCATCCCGAATTCGATCGGCGTCTTGATGTAGAAGAGCTCGACCTTCTCCGACTCCAGTCGTGCGAACAGCAGAACCGCCTCCTCGACGCTCATCGCCATCACGACTTCCACCGGCGAATCGGCAAGCTCGATGAAGTGCGCCGAGTGGATCCGCCGGTGGCGACCGAAGCCTTCGCTCGCCGTGATCAGCGTCGCGCCGCCGATGCCGAGTGCACGGGCTTCCTCGACGAGCCAATGCGCCAGTGTCTTGCCGCGGTGGCGGTGATCCTGCTGCGTGAAGAACGTCAGTTGGAAGCCCTGCACAGAGCCCTCCCCTTGCGCTGCGTCCTGTTGATCGAATCGAGCGCGCCGGCGACGCGCGGCGTGAGCGAGGCGACGCGCTGAGCGCGAGCGCTGAAAGAATCGAGGCTGGGTGTCTTCAAAGCGTCCTGTCCTTCGAACCCATACCCGGACAGGCGCGGCAACGATCCTACGCGACCCGTTCCGGTTCTTGCGTAGGCATCATTAGCCGGACATCGGCGCTTAACGGAGGAATGCCATCTCCTCCGGCGATTATGACCCCAATCCCGTCAATCTGCCAATCGGGCCGCGCTCGCCTCGCGACCTGGAGGCGGTTCGGCGCCTGCAGGCCTCTGCGCGTTTGCCGAACACAGCGTGCCATCGGCGCGGGGCATCCGCACCCGATGCACGGCCAGATGGGACGGCGTGCGCGAACGCGGCACCTTGTGCACGAAATTGAAGCGGGCGACGTGGTAGCTCGAATCGAAACCGAAGAAATTGAGCTTCATCCGTTCGAGCTCCTCGGCGCGATAGGCATCCAGCGGCTTGACGCTCTCGTCGGCCGCACGGCGGCGGTTCTTCTCCGCGATGCGCCGCGCGAACCCCGAATCGCTCGCGAGCGCTGCCGCGCGACGCGCGACCTCCGCACGAAACGCAGCCGGGTCGGCTGCGAAGTGATCGTCGATCAATCCCATCCGCTTCGCCTGGCGCACGCCGATCGGCAGCCGGTTTTCGACGATCGCCAGCGCACGCTCGCGATCGACGCGTCGCGGTAGCAGATACGTCCAGTATTCCGATCCGTACAGATTGCCCATCGACTTGTAGTGCGGATTCAGGATGACGCCGTCGCGGGCGAACACGTGATCGGCGGCGAGCGCCAGAAAGGCGCCGCCGGCCCCTGCATTGCCGCAGAGCGCGGCAAGCGTGATCTGCCCATCGGTCGCGACGATGTCGCGGACGAGGTCGTCGATCGCGTTGATGTTGCGCCACGACTCCTCCGCGGGATGCGCCGAGGCTTCGATCACGTTGAGATGGATGCCGTTCGACCAGAACTCGTCTCCCCCCGTCAATGCGATCACCCGCGTCGGGCGCGAGCGGGCATACGCATAGGCGCTGCGCAATGCTTCGCACTGCGTCGTGTCCATCGCCCCGTTGTAGAACGGGAAGTGCAGGAGCCCGACGGCTCCCGCCTCTTCGTAGCGGATCGGACGCCATGTCGGATAGTCGACGACCGCCTGCGGCGCGAGCGCCTTCTCGGGGATCGACGCGATCGCGTCGCCGAGCACCATCGTGGCAGGCAGCTTGAACGCCCCCGCGACGTCGGCGCGCTTGAGGTGCGTGATCCAGACCGCGCCATCGACCGTGGCACGGCAGACGGCGCGCTCGCGCCGCGCGATGATGGTGCCGGGCACGCCGCGAAGCAGCCCTTCGCGGTGCGCATCGTAGAGATGGCAGGCCAGCCCCGCGATCTCGTCGCGCACGCCGGGCGAGCCGTCCGCAGCGCGGATCTTGCGCAGAATCTTCGCGGTGTCGTCGTGACGCCATTCGATCGCACGGTCGGCTTGGCGCATCGGCGGCTGCAATCGCCCCCGAACCTCGGGGCGCGAGTAGTCGAGCGGCGTCGGAGCGAACGCGGGGTCGTCGAGCCGCGCAAGCGTTGCCTGCAGGCACGCTGCAGCCGCCTCGGTCACTTCGTGCCGATAGAGGCTCGATTTGGATGCCTCGCGCATCGGAAACGCCGCCGACGCCCAGATGTCGCCGGCATCCATCTCGCCGTTGGCCTGCAGCGCCGTGACGCCCCACTCGCGCTCGCCGCGCAAGACCGCCCAATCGAGCGCGGAAGGGCCGCGATCTCCGGGGATCCCCGGATGGACGACGATGCATCGATCGCGGCGCCAGACCGATTCCGGGATCGCGCGCTTCAGGAACGGCGCTACGATCGCATCCGGGCGGAACATCGCGACGGCCTCCTCCGTCACGCGGTCGTTCACGTCGAACTCGATCGACACGGAATGGCCGGCTTCCGCGAGCTCGACATAGAGGCGCTGCGTCAGGCTATTGAACGCGTGCGTGAGCAACAGGATGCGCATCGCCTTTCCATGCGAGGATTGATCCGGATCTTCCTCAGCAGATCCGCGGCAGCTGCTCTCCGGTCAGCCAGTCGACGTTGCGCCGGCCTCCGAATGCGGTCTCCATCTGCACGAAGCCATGCGGGTCGTCGACGACCTCGCCGACGATCGCGGCGTCCGTTCCCAGCGGATGAGCCCGCATCGCAGCGAGCACATGCTTCGCATCGTGCGGCGGGACGATCGCCACGAGCTTCCCTTCGTTCGCCACGTACAGCGGATCCAGGCCCAAAAACTCGCAGGCCGCCTTCACCTGCGCCTTGATCGGGAGTTCGCGCTCGCGGATCACCATCCCGCAGCCCGATTGCCGCGCGATCTCGTTGAGCGTCGTCGCAAATCCGCCGCGCGTCGGGTCGCGCAGGCAATGGATGCCGGGAGCCGCCGCAACCATCGCCGCGACGAGCTCGTGCAGCGCCGCGGTGTCGGATTCAATCGTGGTCTCGAAGGTGAGGTTCTCGCGCAGCGACATGATCGCGACCCCGTGATCGCCGATGCTGCCGCTGACGAGAATCGCGTCGCCGGGCCGCGCCCGATCGCCTGCGATGTCGACGCCGTCGGGGACCACGCCGACGCCGGTCGTCGTGATGAAGACCCCGTCGCCTTTGCCCTGCTCGACGACCTTGGTGTCGCCGGTGACCACCGGAACGCCGGCGGCGCGCGACGCCGCTGCCATCGACGTCACGATCCTGCGCAAATCGGCGAGCGGAAAGCCCTCCTCGAGCACGAACGTGGCCGCGAGGTAGAGTGGCCTGGCGCCGGACATCGCGACGTCGTTTATCGTCCCGTGCACGGCGAGGCAACCGATATCGCCCCCCGGGAAGAAGAGCGGCGACACGACATGGCTGTCGGTCGCGATGACCATCCGTCCCGGCGGAACGTCGATTCGCGCGCCGTCGTTGCGCGTGCGCAGCCACGCGTTGTCGAACGCATCGACGAAGAGCTCTTCGACGAGCTGCGCAGTCGCGCGCCCGCCGGCGCCGTGCGTCATGTCGACGCGGCCGTGCCGGAAATCGATCGGGCGAACGTAGTCGGGCCGGACCGCGCTCATCGATCCTTGAATCGGCCGTAGGCGTAGTGCGCCGCGCAGGCGCCTTCGGAGGACACCATGCACGAGCCCATCGGATTCTCGGGCGTGCAGACGGTGCCGAAGAGCTTGCAGTCGGTGGGGCGCTTGACGCCGCGCAGGATCGCGCCGCATTCGCATGCCCTGTTGTCGGCGACCGAGCGATACTCGATGCCGTAGCGCTCTTCCGCGTCGAACGCGCGGTACGTTTCCTTGATCCGCAGCGCGCTGTACGGCACTTCGCCCAGCCCGCGCCACTCGAACGAGCGGCGCAGCTCGAACACCTCGGCCACCAACGCCTTCGCTTTCGTGTTGCCGTCGCGTGTCACCGCGCGCGTGAACTCGTTCTCCACTTCGGCGCGGCCGTCGTTCAGCTGGCGGACGAGCATCAGGATCGCCTGCATGACGTCGAGCGGCTCGAAGCCAGCGACGACAACGGGCCGCTGGTATTCCTCGGCGAAGTATTCGTACGGCTGCGTCCCGATCACGGTCGACACGTGCGCCGGACCGATGAAGCCGTCGAGAGGAATGGTTCCCAGCTCGCGCACTTCCGGAGACTCGAGGATGTTGGCAATCGCTGCCGGCGTCAGCACGTGATTGCAGAACACGCTGAAGTTCGTCAGCCCGAGCTCGGCCGCCCGGCGGATCGCCACCGCCGTCGGCGGCGTCGTCGTCTCGAAGCCGATCGCGAAGAACACGATCTCGCGCCCCGGATTGTCGCGCGCGATCCGCAGCGCGTCGGCGCTCGAGTAGACCATTCGTATGTCGGCACCCTGCGCCTTCGCCTTCTGCAGCGAGAGACCGTTCGACGCCGGAACGCGCATCGTGTCCGCGTACGTCGCGACGATCATCCCGCGCCGCTTGCCGAGCTCGATAGCGTTGTCGATGCGACCGATCGGAAGCACGCATACGGGGCAACCCGGACCATGGATCATCCGCACGTTGTCGGGCAGGAGATCGCTTATGCCGTAGCGCGAGATCGCATGCGTGTGCCCGCCACAGAATTCCATCAGATGATAGCGGCGCTCCGCCCGCGCCTCGATCGCGATCGCGGCCGAGAGCCGTTGCGCGATCGCGCCGTCGCGAAACTCATCGATGTACTTCACGCCGCAGGCTCCACGGTCGCGTTCGGCGCAAGCGCCACCCCGGCGAGCAGGGCGAGCGTTCGCGCCGCTTCGGCAGGGTCGAGCCGCGTCAATGCGTATCCGACGTGGACGACGACGTAGTCGCCCGGCGCGACGCCGTCGAGCAGCGCGAGCGAGATGCGCTTGCGCACGCCGTCGACGTCGATCAGCGCCTCGTCGGGACCAAGCAGCTCGACAACCCGGGCGGGAAGCGCGAGGCACATCTCAGCCGTCCAGCCCGCTCGACTGCATCGCGACCCAGGCCTGGCCGAGGCTCAGTCCGCCGTCGTTCGGCGGAACGGCCATCGCTTCCAGCATCGAGAGGCCGTGCGCAGCCAGTTCGGTGCGCAGCCCGCGCGCGAGAATCGCGTTGAGGAAGCAGCCGCCGGCGCATGCGACGACGCCGATGCCGCCGGCCCTCGCGCTGCGCGCGACCCATGCGCCGAGCGCGCGGATCGCTGTCGCGTGGAAGAGCGCCGCACCGAAGGCCGCATCGTGCTCGTCGGCGAGCCGCGCGAGCAGAGGGCCGAGGTCGAGCTCGTTCGCCTCCGAGATCGCGAACAGCGTGTCGTCCGGGGCAACGCCGCCGCGTCGATCGGCGAGCCCCTCGAGCAGCATCGCCGCCTGCCCTTCGAAGGCGCTGCGACGCCTCACGCCGAGCAGTCCCGCGGCTGCGTCGAAGACCCGGCCCATGCTCGACGTGACCGGCGTGTTGACGTTTCGCGTCAGCATCGAAGCGACGGTCGCTGCGGCGGGCTCGTCGGCGAAGCGGCGCGAGATCTCGTTCCCGCGCCCGCAGCGGGCGAGCGCCGCGGCGGCCATTCGCCACGGCTCGCGCGCTGCGACGTCGCCCCCGGGAAGCCGTAACGGCGCGAGCCTTCCCATGCGCTCGCAACGCGCGCCGTCGACGCGCAGCAACTCCCCGCCCCAGATGCCGCCATCGGTGCCGAGGCCGACGCCGTCGAGCGCGAGCCCGAGCGCGGGCCCGGTCCCGCGATGCTCCGCGAGCACTGCTGCGATGTGCGCATGGTGATGCTGGACACCGCGCAGAGCGATATCCCGGGCATGCGCGAGCCGCGCCGCGTGGCGTGTGCTGAAGAAGTCCGGATGCAGGTCGTGCGCGACAATCTCCGGCGTCACTTCGAGCGTGCGCAGCAGGTGCTCGACGGCGTCCACGAGCGCCGCGCACGTCGGCGCGTTGTCGAGATCGCCGATGTGCTGGGAGACGAACGCTTCGTCGCCGCGTGTCACGCAGACGGTGTTCTTGAAGTATCCGCCGAGCGCGACGACCGACGGTCCCGGCCGCCGCAGCCTGATGGCGCGCGGCGTGTAGCCTCGCGCGCGACGAACGAACTGCAACCCGCAGGACGCGTGATCGCCACCCGCGCGGAGAACGCTGTCGTCGCAACGCGTTACGATCGCCCGGTTGTGGACGAGCCACGCATCGGCGATCCCGGAGAGCCGCCGCAGCGCCTCGGCGTTGTCGGTCACCAGCGGCTCGCCGCCCGGATTGGCGCTCGTAGTCACCAGAACCAGGTCTTGCGGAGCGCCGAGCCATTCGGTGCCCGTTGGACGATCGGCCGCTTCGTTGAAAAGCAGGTATTGAAGCGGCGTATACGGCAGCATCGCGCCGAGCCATGCAAGCCCCGGCGCGACGCCGCGCAGCTCGTCGTCCACGCCGCCCCGCTTGCGCAGCAGGACGATCGGGCGCTCCGCGGATTCGAGCAACGCGGACTCCCAGTGGCCGACGTCCGCGAGCGACGAGAGCGATGCGACGCTTGCGACCATGACCGCGAACGGCTTTTCGTCGCGGGCTTTGCGCGAGCGCAGGCGCGCGACCGTGTCCGAGTTGCGCGCGTCGCAGACGAGGTGGAATCCTCCGAGGCCCTTGACGGCAACGATTTCACCTGCGCGCAACCGAGCCAAGGTCTCGGCGATCGGATCCGCACAGGCAACCGCAGCGCCCGCCGCATCGACGAGCTCGAGGTTCGGTCCGCAGCGCGGGCACGCGTTGGGCTCGGCGTGAAAGCGCCGATCGTCCGGATCGCGATACTCACTTGCGCATTCGCGACACTGAACGAATGGCGCCATGCTGGTCGTCGCGCGGTCGTAGGGCAGCGAGCGCGTGATCGTGTAGCGCGGGCCGCAGTGCGTGCAATTGACGAACGCGTAGCGGTAGCGGCGGTCGCGCGGGTCGAATAGTTCTCTGAGGCATGCGCCGCAGATCGCAATGTCGGGTCCGATCGCCGTGGTGGCGCGCGTGCGCTCGCTCTCGAGGATTGCAAATCCGGGCTGGGCGCTCACCGCGCAATCGCACTCGGCGATACGGTCGATACGCGCCTGCGCGGGCGCCTCCAGCGCAAGCCGCCGCCGCAACGTGTCGATGTTCGCGGGATCGCCCTCGACCTCGAGCACCACGCCTCCGCCGTCGTTGTTGACCCAGCCGGCGAGCGAGAGCTCGCGCGCGAGGCGATAGACGAACGGTCGGAAGCCCACGCCTTGCACGACGCCGGCCACCTCGAAGCGCCTGCGCTGAATCCGTTCCGGTGCAGTGGCGATCGCCATCGCGGATTCCGCGTCCATCGAGCGCCGGTACGCTAATCCGCCGCGGAGACGCCGGACTCGGTCGCGGCGACGCGCGGGTCTGGCGCGTCGGCGGTGTTCGCGCGGCGGGAACCCGCCTCCGTGACGCCCCGCTCGAGCCAGGCGATCCAGTCGGCGAAGCCTTCGCCGGTTCGCGCCGAGACGAGGATCACCTCGATTCCGGGGCGAACGCGGCGCGCATAGCCGATCGCTGCGTCCAGATCGAATTCCACGTGCGGGAGGAGATCGATCTTGTTCAGGACGAGAAGATCGGCGGCGCGAAACATGTCCGGATACTTGAGCGGCTTGTCGTCGCCTTCCGTCACGGAGAGGATCGCGACCTTGTGCGCCTCGCCGAGATCGAACGCCGCCGGACAGACGAGATTGCCGACGTTCTCGATGAGCAGCAGGCTTCCGTCGGCGAGCGCGAGCTGCGACAGGGCGTTCGCGACCATCTGCGCGTCCAGATGGCAACCCTTTCCGGTGTTGACTTGGACTGCCGGCGCCCCGGCTGCGCGCACGCGATCGGCATCGCGAGAGGTTTGCTGGTCGCCCTCGACGACGGCGATCGGGGTCCGCCGGTCCCAGGCGCCGATCGTCCTCACGAGCAGCGTCGTCTTCCCCGAACCCGGGCTCGAAACGAGATTGACGGCGAACACGCCGCGATCGGCGAGGAAGCGACGGTTCGCGCCGGCGATCGCGTCGTTCTTCGCGAGAAGGTCGCGCTCGACGGAGAGGATGCGCGCGGCGTGCGTCGCGGTGTCTTGCGTCGTCGCTCCGATGTCGGTGTCGCGCGTCGCATCGCGCCCGCCCTCCCCGGCCTGACGAAGCCCGTGCCCCGGGCCGTCGGCGCGGTGGTGCAAGCGTGCGCGGTGGTCGTGAGCGTGTCGGTGGCTGCCCGGCCCTTGGAGCACCCGAACGTAGCGATATTCGGAACCGGTGGCGGCGTCGCCCGGGGGGGTTCGCCCGCTGTCAATCGTTGCGGATGCATCCCGGATGGGCTTGCCGTCGATGCGTGCCTCGGTGTGGCCGCAGCCGCAGGTCGTGCACATCATGCTTCTCCTTGCAGGGTCGCGCGCTCCCGTTCCCGAGCGCCTGCGACCTCGATTTCGCGCACTCGCATGGCGCCGCCATCGGTGACCGCGAGCTGATAGCTGCCGCAATGCGGACACGCCTCGCCCACGCGCGCGAGCGGGACGGTCGCTGCGCAGGGCATGCACCAGGCGGCGCCCGGCGTCGCCTCGATATCGAGACGGGCGCCGTCGGCGACACTCCCGCGCATTACGATGTCGAAGCAGAAACGCAATGCCTCGGCTTCGACGTGCGACAGCGCGCCGATCTCGATCCGCACGCCCGTGACGCAGCGCGCACCGTGCTCGCGCGCGGTTTGCTCGACGATCTCGAGCACGCTTTGCGCGAGTGCCATCTCATGCATCGCGAATCTCGATGCGAAAGGCGACGCAGGGGTCGAGTCCCTGCACAGCGAGCCGCGTTTTTTGCTCGAGCGTCGCGCAGTCTTGCGCGATGACTCCTCGCAAGCCGCGGGCGAGCGCACCCTCGGGATGGAAGTTCCACTCGGTCGGCGCGACGATCTGGTAGCGCGTGATACGGCCGTCGGCGACACGCGCGCGATGCAGCAGCAGACCCCGCGCCGTCTGCACTGCGCCGAGGCCTTCGCCATCTGCGAGAGGCACGCTCTCGGCGAGCGCTCCGGGGTCGCGAACCGATCGGGAATCGAGGCCTGCCAGCAGCGTCGCAAGCTCGGCGAGGCGCGCCGCCATGCGCACGGCGACGCTGTTGCCGTGGCGGGCGAGAAGCGACGCGACGAGCGGCTGCGATCGCATGCGCGCGAGCGCGCCGGTTTCGACCGGCTCGCCGTGCCATGTCGGCGCGGCCGCGAACTGCGCGCGCCGCACCATCGCCGGCACGACTGCGTCCAGCAGGGCTTCTCGCCGCGGAGGCGGCATCAGCGCGACGTCGCTGCGTCCGAGACTCGGCATCGTGTCGAGAAGCAGGCCGAGGAGCCGCGCGGGGAGCGTGGCGGCGCGTTCGATCCAGGCCGTCAGGGCGCCATCGTCGCTCAGCGTGAGCCATTCCGCCGGCGGAATTCCGTAGATCTTCTGCTCGGCGATCGTCCGGAGTGTCGCCGCCAGGTCACGGAGCGCTTCCGTCCCGCCGTTACGTCGCGCGGCGCCCGGCTCGCCCGTTTGCGATGCGATCGCGCGGCGCACGTCGGCGACGCCTGCCGCGTCGACGTCGCGATGCATCGTATGCGGCCAGTCGATCAGCAGGCGCCAGAAGTATTCCTGCACGGTCTCGAGAGCGACATCCGCCGCGAGCATTGCCCCCTCGACAGTCGCCCCTGCGCCCGTGAGCGCGCGGGAGCAAGCCGCGCTCTGGGCGTTGCCGCAAATGCTGAAGAGCCGCGGCAGCCGTTGCACCGCCTCGCTGGGCGTCAGGCCTTCGAGCACGCGGCTCGCCGCGAACGGCCGCGACGACGCGACGCGCGCATCGCGAACGCGCTGCCCGTCCCAGGCTACGCGGACCACGATCTCACCTTCGACGCTCATCGCCTCTGCCCGGCATGCGGCCGTGCAACAGGTCGCGGCGGGAAACCGCGACGCTGAGGTCCGCTTCGAGCGGCGCAAGGGGCACCGGCGCATCGCGCGAAGCTGCCGCCGGCGCCGGGCGAGACGATTCGGTGCCCGGAAGCTCCGGCGCTTCGGCGTTCGCGGGGTCGAAGAGCGCTTCCCGAGCGAGGAGCGCCGTCTGCCGCGCCGTCGCGTGGTCGGCGAATTCGAGCACCGGCGAGAATAGCGAGCAGATCAGGTAGTCGCCGGTCGCGCCCTCCCGGGCGCTGATGAAGTCGAACGGCCCTGCGGGAAACGCGTATCGGCGCTTCTCTCCCGGAGGCAGCGGTTTCCAGGCGCTAGCGTCGCGCGGCGCGAGCAGCAGGTTCATCGACCATGGGGTGAGCATCACGCCGAGCCAGTAGTGTCTCCACGGCGCAAAGCCGATTGCCTCGACGCCGATCGCCGCGTTGACGAACGCGAGCCCTTGCATCCTCTCGGCGTGGACCGCGCGAAACGCCGCCTCGAGGCGAGGCGAAGGGTCCGGCAGCGGCGAATCGACGTCAGTCATCGTGCAGCACGAGGAACTGGTCCGGGAGGCAGGCGCACGTCGGGCACGTCCAGTGCGGCGGCAGCGCGGTGAACGGCGTGCCCGGCGGCACCTGCCACACGGGATCGCCGAGCGCGGGATCGTAGACGTACCAGCACACCTTGCACTCGAGGCGCGTCGTGGGACCGATCTTCGAGGAGTCGCCCAGATACGAGCCTTCGAACGTCTTCATCGCGGTGTCCGCCGTGCGATCGCGGCCGCGCCGGTCACGATTCGCCCATCCACTCGACGAGCTCGCCGAGACGCTCGCGACTGTCGACCAGATCCTCGACTGCCGCGAGCGCGACTTCCGGCGCTTCGACGATCTCCAGCGTGTTGAGGATCAGCGTGTTCATCGTGTTGAAGTACTGGACGCGCCAGACATCGCGCGCGAGCGTCGACGTGATGCGGCAGTTGCCGAAGCCGCGGGAGATGATCGCGACCGGCCCGATCGGAAGCGCCTGTTCGAGCGCGCGGTGATCGTCTGGCGTCAGCGGAAAGAGCGTGAGGTTCACGACGTGCACCGGATGCCCGGGCCGCCGCTCCCGCATCCACTCGGCGATTTCGGCGAGGAGCGACGGCGAGTTCATCGCGCCGTCGAGCAACGCGACCGGCGCCAGCAACGGCGCCGCCGCGCCTCGGGCCGTGTCGACGACGATTCTCGGCAGCGATCCCGCCTCGATCCGGTCGGCGACGAGGCGCCGATTCTCGTCGAGCTCGCAGACGCGCCAGATGCCGGCAAAGACGCTCTCCTGGATGTGGACGGTCCGCGCCCCGCCGATCCTGATGCCGACCTCGCCTTCGCCGAGCATCTGGTCGATCACTTCGAGCGCGGCGGACGACATGCCGCCGATGTCGATGCACGGACCATGGGCCGCCATTGCGGGATCCCAGGGCTCGAGCGCTTCGAAGAACTCCTGCAGCGTCTCGCGCGCTTCGGACAGCGCTTCCGGGCCGGCGCGCTCGGGGGCGAACGGCATCCGGAACGTGTTCATGACGCGCGGGATCTCGAGGCACTGCGGCGCGTCCTCCTCCGGGTGCGATCCCGCTCCGAGCACGCGTATGGGTATCTGGAGATTTTTCATCCGATGCTCTTCGTTGCCGGCGACCTGCAGCCGTCTGCGTTCGCGCCCGACGCGATCACCGGGATGCAAATTGTCGGAGGCCGCTTGGGCGCCGTCTCGAGCAAGCGTGCAAGCTCCTTCAGGAACTCGTCCCAGTCGCGCAGGCCCTCGATGGCGCCGACGTGCTTGCCGTCGCTCAGCACGACGAGCGCCGGCCAGCGCCGGAAGCCGTACCGCGCCTGCAGCGGCCGCGCGCTCTCGGGCATCAGCACGCCGACGCGAAAGCGGCCCGGGAACGCGCGGATGAGCTCGGGCACGATCACCGCGATGTCGAGCGTCTCGCGCACACGCACCGGGTCTTCGGTAAAGACGAGCATCGCATGCCCGGGTTGCTCAACGTACGCGTCGATGTTCGCAGCCGTGATTTCGGTGCATCCGTGCCGCGTCAGCAGCTGCGCGAGCAGCGGATGCGCGGGCCGCGGATCGACCGTGCCGGTTACCGCCGTCGTCATCGGTTCGTCCCTTCCGCGTGCGTTCCCACCTCCCGCTCGAAACCCGCGAGATCGGCGAAATAGGTGTCGAAGTTCGTTTCACCGGCAAGCGCGGCCTCGAGCGCGTCCAGCGCGTCGTTCGTCCACGCGGCCTCCTCGGCCGTGATCGCGCGCCGGGCGCATCCCTGGAACGCGAGGACCCAGCTCCCGAGCGGCACGTCGCCGACGAGCATCACGTCGAGCTGCTGTCGCCTGCCCCGGCCTTCGCACCACGGGCGCCCGTCGCTGATCTCGACGACCCGCATGGGAATTCCGATGCACATCGGGCGGCCTCTCCGTTAGAAGCGCGTGCGCGCAAGAACGCGCGGATCGCCTATCCGGCAGGCTTCCTCGCTCGACGGGCGGCCGCTTTCGTAGGCGACAAGACCGAGCGCCGGGGCGTTGAGCGGAGCGACGGGGACGTCGCGCTCGCGCGCCCGCGGACGGAATCCCCATGCCGCGAGCTCGCGCGCCGCGATCTCGACGGCCTCGGGAATCCGCGCCCTGACGCTCGGACGGAGGCTGCCGCCGAGATCCGACAGCTCTTCGGGCTGCACGCCGATCAGCGTCATCGTCTCCGGCGCCTCGCCGCGCAGTTGCGCAAGCGCGAGGATGTCGTTGAATCCGGTCTGATGCGGGCTCAGCTTTCCGCGGCTCCACGCCGGAACGTCGCCGTTGCGAAGCACGCGCAACGTGCCCGGCGCCAGTCCGAAATCGATCGCATCGAACACGAGCACGCGCCTCGCCGCCGCCACCGCTCCGTAGAGGTAGACACCCTGCGTTCCGCCGTCGACGACGGCGACGGAGTCGGGCAGCACGTATTGCGCGTGGAGCGCCTCGATCGCACGCACGCCGAAGCCCTCGTCGGCCCATAGGACATTGCCGATTCCCAGCACCAGCGCTTCGCAGCGGTCCGTCATCGCAAACGCGTGTTACCCCTCACGTAACACCGACACACTACGCGCGCCGACAACCGCTGCTTTGCGCTGCATCAACATTGCGCGCATGGCGCGGTACCGGTGGGCAGGCCATTTCCCGCAGCGCCAGCGAGGCGTCAACGGTCGCTCCCGCAAAGCGCGCGGCCCGGGACGCGCGCCGCTGCGAGTCAGCGCCGGACCAGCGCGCCCGCGCTCCTCGCGGCAACGTGCATGTCCCATGCGAGCTGCAGCTGCATCCAGAACATCGGGTCGGTGCCGAAGTAGCCGGCAAGGCGCATGGCCGTGTCCGGCGTGATCGCGCGACGGCCGCGGATCATCTCGTTCACCCTGCGGCGCGAGATGCCGAGCGCGTCTGCGAGCTCGGTCTGATTGATCGCGAGCGGCGCGAGGAAACGCGTTTCGAGGAAGCGGCCCGGGTGCAGCGGCGTGCGCGAGCCGAAGGCGATCTGCGCCGGCCGTGCACGGCCCGCGGCTGCCGCGCGCCGGCGCGCGCCTGCGCCGCGGATCGGGATCGTCATCCCCCGGGATCCTGCAGCTTCAGGCGCCCGGCTCGCGCTTGAAGAGACGAATGCCGCTGATCATCGTGCTCACGATCGACTCGCCGCTCATGATGTCCTCGCGGAACACCATGTAGACGTGGACGAGCGAGAACAGCAGCAGGTACCACATCGCGAGGTGGTGCAGCGTGCGCACCATCTGCGGATCGCCGAAGACGACGAACACCCAGCCGAAGAGAGTCATCGGCAACGACCCCCAGCCCCACTGCTCGCAGTACAGCGCAAGGCCGGTAACGATGATGAACAACGTGCCCAGCGTGTACATGAAGAACATCGCCGCCTGCGCGATCGGGTTGTGGCCGATCCAGAGATCGCTCTCGCGTTTGAGGAAGAGGTAGTAGCCGAGCTGTCTCCCGAACCCGCGCCACCACGCTGCATTCAAGAACGGCGGGAGAAAGATGGATCGCGCATGATGATTCCCGACGATCGCCCAATAGATCCGCACGACAAAGGCGACTATGAATACCCATGCCGTCGAGAAGTGGACGATCCGTATCCACGCGAAGAAGTAGGTGTCCCAAGCTTCGCCGCCGATAGCCGGCAGCGGGCTGCCGATGAGATACCCGGTTCCCGCCAGCACGACCATGCATAGAGCCATCACCCAGTGCCAGATGCGCACCGGCGCTTCATAGACATAGACGGGTTCGAGCGGGCCTCCAAGAACACGCCCCGAAGCTTTCTCGATTCGCATTCGCTGCCTCCGATCTAGCGGATCTTCACGGCGACGAGCTCCTCGCCTTCAGGCGAAATCACGTGCGACGCGCAGGCGAGGCAGGGATCGAAGCTGTGGATCGTGCGCAGGATCTCGACCGGCTGCTCGGGCTTGGCCATGGGCGTGTTGAGGAGCGCTGCCTCGTAAGGGCCGATCTGCCCCTTGGCGTCGCGCGGACCGGCATTCCACGTCGTAGGGACGACCGCTTGGTAGAGATCGATCCGCGTGTTCTTGATCTTGATCCAGTGCCCCAGCGCGCCGCGCGGCGCCTCGCAGGGCCCCGCGCCTTTGCACTCGGCAGGCCAGCTGGAGGGCTCCCATTTGTCCATGTTTGCCGTCGCGAGATCGCCCGCCTTGATGTTGGCGATCAGGTCGTTGTAGTACTTGACCATCCGGTGCGCCGCCCACTGGCACTCGAGCCCGCGCGCGGCGGTCCGGCCCAGCGTAGAGAACAGTGCGGTGACCGGCACGTCGAGCACTTTCAGCGCGCCGTCGACCTGCTCCTTGATGTCCTTGCGTCCGCGGGCGTAGGCAATGACGTAGCGGGCGAGCGGCCCGACTTCGACCGGCTGCCCCTTCCACCGCGGCGACTTCACCCACGAGTACTTCGCGCTCTCGTCGATCTCCTGGATATTGGTGCGCGTCCCCTTGGTTTTCGGTCCGAGGGTGAAGTTCGGCTCGGTCACTCCGTCGAACGGGTGCAGGCCATTCTCTTCCTGCGTGTACTTGTACCAGGAGTGCGTCACCCACTCCTGGATCTGCCCGGGGTCCTTGAGATCGACGTCCATCACGTTCTTGAGATCGCCGCCGATGATCACGCCGGAGGGCAGGCCCAAGCTGTTGTTCGAGTAATCGTTCGGGATTTCCGGAAACTCGCCGTAAGCCATCAGGTTCTGGCTCGACAGGCCGCCGCCCCATTTCGCCCAGTCCTTGTAGTAGCCTGCGATTGCGAGGAGGTCCGGGATGTAGACCTCGTCGATGAACGTGGCGGTGCGGTTGGCGATGTCACCGACCATGTTGAGCAGCGCCATGTTGTTCGCGCCCACCGCGCCGGTGCCGTCGACATTGAGCGGGCTCGGCACGCCGCCGACGAGCCAGTTCGGATGCGGATTCTTGCCGCCGAAGATCGTCTGGATCTTGACGACCTCGCGCTGGAAGTCGAGCGCCTCGAGGTAGTGCGTCGTCGCCAGCAGATTCACTTCCGGCGGCAGCTTGTACGCGGGATTCCCCCAATAGGCGTTCGCGAAGATGCCGAGCTGGCCGCTCTCGACGAACTTCTTGAGCCGGTTCTGCACGTCGCGGAAATACGCGGGCGACGAGTTCGGGTGGCTCGAGATGCTCTGCTGGATTTCCGAAGTCCGCTTCGGATCGGCCTTCAATGCCGAGACGACGTCGACCCAGTCGAGCGCGTGCAGGTGGTAGAAGTGCACCAGGTGGTCCTGCGCATAGAGGGTCGCGTGCATCAGGTTGCGGATGATGTTCGCGTTCTTCGGGATCTTGATGCCGATGGCGTCCTCGACCGCTCGCACCGAGGCGAGCGCGTGCACGCCCGTGCACACGCCGCAGATGCGCTCGGTGAAGGCCCACGCGTCGCGCGGATCGCGACCCTTGAGAATCACCTCGAGCCCCCGCCACATCGTCCCGGTGGACACCGCGTTGCGAATCACGTTGTCCTTGTCGACGTTGACTTCGATCCGCAGATGCCCCTCGATCCGCGTGATCGGATCGACGACGATGCGCTTGCCGCTGTTGTCGAGCGTGAATCCCTGGGTCTGCATGACGGTCATGACTGATCCTCCACCTCGCTCACCTTGTCGTTGCGGGTCTTGCTCCGGGCCTGCTTGATCGCGCTGATCGCCGCGTGCGCCGCGATCGCGGCGCCGGCGACCGCCGCCACGCCCAGTCCGATCCGATCGGCGGTCCCTTCGACTCCGCCCAATCCGGGCGCGCGAATCGTCGTCAGGTGATCGTAAAACGAGCCCTTGTCCCAGAACGCATCTTCGGAGCAGCCGATGCAGCCGTGACCCGACTGGATCGGGAACGAAAGCCCCTCGTTCCAGCGCGTCGCCGAGCACGCGTTGTAGGTGACCGGTCCCTTGCAGCCGACCTTGTAGAGGCAGTAGCCCATCCGTGCACCGGCATCGTCGAAGCGCTCGGCGAACTGCCCGGCGTCGAAGTGCGGCCGGCGGTAGCACTTGTCGTGCACGCGCTGGCTGTAGAACATCTTCGGCCGCCCCTGCGCGTCGACGTCGGGCAGCCGCTCAAACGTCAGCATGTAGGTGACGACACCGGTCATCACTTCCGGGATCGGCGGGCAGCCGGGAACCCGGATGATCGGCTTGTCGGTGATCACCTTGTGGATCGGCGTCGCCTGCGTGGGATTCGGCTTCGCCGCCTGCACGCAGCCCCACGACGCGCACGACCCCCATGAAATGATCGCCTTGCAGTCCGCGGCGACCCGGCGGAGCTTCTCGACGTAGGGTCTGCCGCCGGGGATGCAGTACACGCCGTCGTCGGCGAGCGGCGGGTTGCCTTCGCACGCGAGGATGTAGTTCCCCTTGTACTTCTTGATCGTGTCCTCGAGCTGCTGCTCGGCCTGATAGCCCGCCGCCGCCATCAGCGTGTCGTCGTAGTCGAGCGAGAGCATCGACAGCACGACGTCTTTCGCGAGCGGGTGCGCGGAGCGGATGAACGCTTCGCTGCAGCACGTGCATTCGAGGCCGTGCAACCACACGACCGGCGTGCGCGGCTTGGTCTCCATCGCCTTCGCGATCTCCTGCGCTCCGGCGTTGCCGAGGCCGAGCGACGCGGCGGTCAGGCTGCAGAACTTCAGGAAGCTGCGACGCGTGATGCCCTGGCTGCGCATCAGGTCATAGTAGGTGTCAATCGGCATTGGTCCTCCGAGTCGCGCGGGGCACGCGAGGCCCGACATCCCCGCGCCGGTTTGCGCTTCGTCATCGAGCACGGCCATTTAGAACTCTTCCGCGAGGCGACAGCTTGACGCCGGTCAACGTGGCGGCTCGCCGGACGCGATATTGATTGGGTGCGCGGGGGAAACGCGCCAGTGAGCGCCTGAAGAGCTGTTACGGATTGTGTAACACCCGACGTCGCGCGATCTCGGCCGCGGAGCAAGGTGACGAGCGAGCGATCGCTGTTCGATTCGACCGCCTGGCCGAATGCGTCGCTGCGACCCGCCGTCGAAAGGGCAAGGGTGCCGATGGCCACGCCTTCATCCACCGATGCCGCAGTCGAGGCCGCGATCAGCCGCGTGCTGACCGCCGAGCGTTCCGCGAACGACGACGTCGAGCGTGCAACGCGCGACGCCGCGGCGATCGTAGAGGAAGCGCGCGCGACTGCGCGCGCTATCGCCGAGCGGACTGAGCGGCGCCTGCGCATCCTGCGTGCGGCATTCGAGTCGCGCGCCGAGCGCGACGTCGGCACAATCGACGCGCAGGCCCTCGCGGAGGACGCGCCGCGCGATCTCACCGCCGAAGACCTGGCTCGCCTCGACCGAGCCGTTGCCGTGCTGTCCGCCGAGCTCACGGGGAAAACGGGATGAGACGCTGCGGCGATCTCGAGTACGCGTGTGCGCGCATCGGCGCGCGCTTCGGCGAGCGTCCGAACGAAGCGGCATGGCGGGCGATCGCAGTCGTTCGCGGCTTCGCCCCGTTTCTAGATGCCGCGCGCACACCGGCGTTTCGGCGGTGGATCCGCGGCATCGCGCCCGACGCGACGCCGCACGCCATCGAGTCCGCGCTCTCCGGGCATTGGCGCGCGCTGATCGACGAAGTCCTCGCGTGGATGCCGGAGCGCTGGGGTGCCGCGATCGCGTGGGCGGGCGTACTGGTCAATCTGCCGAGCGCGCAGCAC
>Ga0335069_10001825_pt1 | contig 33593 bp, 29 predicted proteins | sample Lox_Sample_11_FD_206714 | JGI IMG/M metagenome (GOLD analysis project Ga0335069, IMG submission 206714) | Soil microbial communities from Loxahatchee National Wildlife Refuge, Florida, United States - Lox_Sample_1.1 | ecosystem: Environmental > Terrestrial > Soil > Wetlands | place: USA...
GCCTCGAGGCTCGACACCACGCGCGCGATCTGCGCCGGTTCGCCGCGCCCGAAGGCGCTCACGTTGGCGGACGGCACGAGCGCGGCGAAGAGCGGGCTCGCGTTCAGCGCGCGGACGCCAGTTGCGTCGCCCGCCGCGCCGATCGCCTCGCAGAGCGCGCCGAGGACGCGCGCCTCGTCCTCGAAGACGAGCGCGTCGAGCGCGGCCGCGACGTCGAGGTCGCGGTGCGCCGCCGGATTCCACGCGACGGCCGCGCCGTAGACGAGCGGCGCGAACGAGATGGACGGCGGCTGGAGGTGGCCGTGGTCGCCCCAGTCCGTCAGCAGGAAGCCCTGCGCGCCGTGCGCGGCGCCCTGCTCCGCCGCGTCGAGAGCGTTCGCGCGCGCGTTCGGCCAGCGTCCGACGAGCGAGTTCCAGCTCGACGTGCCGGGGCACACCCAGAAGGGTCGGCCCGCCTCGGCGAAGGGCCGCACCACGCCGGAGAAGCCGCGCAGCACCTCGTCCGTCATGCCGAAGCGCGCCGCGATCTCGCGCACCGGGTCCGGCAGCGAGGCGGGCTCGAGTGGCGCCTCGTAGTGCCACGCCAGCGCGACGAGACCCTCGCGCGGCAGCTCGGGCACGAGCTCCGCGTGCGCGCGCACGATGTCGCCCCAGAAGAGCACCTCGCAGCCCTCGGCGCGCAGCGGCAAGAGGAGACGCATCAGGTGATCGAGGTAGACGCGACCGCGGCCGCGCGCCTCCACGTCCGCACGGCTCTTCCCGCGCCCGAGCTCGAAGGTCTCGTCGCACCCGATGTGGACGCGGCGGCTCTTCAAGTTCTGCATCAGCTCGCGCACGAGACTCAGCGCGAACGCGGCGTTCTCTGCGGTTGGCGCTAGGACCGCGGGTGGCCTGCGTCCGAGGCCAGACAGCTCGAATCCCTCCGGCGCCTCGGCGCGCTCGCGGTAGCGCGCGTGGCGGAGCCAGCGCTCCATGTGGCCGAAGCAGTTCTGGTTGGCCGCGAGCTCGATGCCGCGCTCGGCGCATCGGGAGTCGAGCCAGCGCAGGTCGTCGGGCGTGAGCGGCGACGCGTCGCGCCAGACGTCCTCGTGACCCCGGTACGCGAACGCGTGCTCGACGTAGAGCTCGAGATGGTTCATGCGAAGGCGCGCGAGGAGATCCACGAGGCGCTCGAGCGTCGCGCGCGTCGGCACGCGGTCGCGGCTGACGTCGAGCATGTAGCCGCGCACCGCGAGCGCGGGCCAGTCGCGGATCTCGAGCGCGGGCAGCGGCCCCCGCGTCTGCGCGCGGAGATCGTCGAGCGTTGCCTCGCCGTAGCGACGCCCCGCCGCGTCGCTCGCCGCGAGACGGACGCGGCCGTCGCCGATCGCGAGCGCGTAGCCCTGCGGAGGCAAGGAGATGTCGCGCTCGTGGAGGATCGGCGCGTCGGCGGGCGCGCCCTCGCCGCCGCGTTCGCGCAGCACGCGCGGCAGCGGGAAGAGGCGCGGCGGCATGGCGCCGCAGCTTACAATCGCGCTTGCTCGTGGCCAGCCTCGTCATCGACGCGCATCACCACTTCCTCGACCCCGCGCGCATCGACTACCCGTTCCTGCGCTTCCTGCCGCAGCTCGCGCGGCGCCTCGGCGCCGACGACCTCGCGCCGCTCGCGCGCGCGGCAGGCGTCGCGTGCACCGTCGCGGTGCAGGCGTCGGACTGCGAGGCCGAGACCGCGTTCCTCCTCGACGAGGCCGCGCGCTCGGGCTTCGTGGCGGGCGTCGTCGGCTGGGTGCCGCTCGCGGATCCGGCTGCCGCCGCGCGGGCGCTCGATCGCTTCGCCTCGCATCCGGGTCGCCTCGTGGGCATCCGCCATCTGATCCACGACGAGCCGGATCCCGACTGGGTCGTGCGGGAGCCGGTGCTCGAGTCGCTCGCGCTGCTGGCGGAGCGAGGCCTCGCGTTCGACCTCTCCGCCTTCCAGCTGCGTCACCTCGAGCACGTCGAGACCTTCGCGAAGCGAGTGCCCGACCTCCGCGTCGTGATCTGTCACTACGGCATGCCGCGCGTCGATCAGCAGCAGTGGGAGCCATGGGCCGGCGCCTTCGCGCGCGCGGCGGAGAACCCGAACGCCTGCGTGAAGATCTCGGGGCTCGACCTCTTCCTCGGCGGCCCCGACCCGGCGCGCACGCGGCGCTACTTCGAGCACGCGATCCAGTGTTATGGCGCCGAGCGTCTCATCTGGGCGTCGAACTGGCCGGTCTCGCTCCAGCTGCGCGGCTACGCGGAGCTCCTCGACGCCGCGCGTGTGCAGATCGCGGACCTCGACGTGGATTCGCGCGACGCGATCCTCGGCGGCAACGCGCGCCGCGTCTACCGGCTGGCGGCTAGCTGACCGACGCGCGGCGCAGCGCGAGGCTGCGGGCGCGGCGCATCGCTTCTACGTTTTCGCGCATGCGCGGGTGGGGGGTGCTCGGGGTCGTCGTCGCGACGCTCGCGGCGGGCTGCACTCTTCCCGTTCAGCGTCACGACTGGAGCACCTACGACGGACCCGGCGCGCGCTACTTCCAGATGGAGGAGCTGCGCCCGCCGAATCCGCCCGATCCGCTCGAGCCCGCAAACCGCTCCATCTCGTTCGCGAACCACGTGCTCGTCGAGGGCGTCGCGGAGCCGGTCGGACAGGTCTACCGGCTGATCATTCCATTCTTCGTGCGCGAGCGGCTCCGCGACTTCGCCGCGAATCTCCTCTGGCCGCGCAACCTCGTGACCAACCTGCTCGAGGCGCACTTCCGCCACGCCGGCACCGAGACCGCGCGCTTCGCGATCAACACGACGGTCGGGGTCGGCGGGCTCTGGGATCCGGCGCAGCGCCTCTGGTCGATCGACCCGCACCCGGAGGACTTCGGCCAGGTCTTCGGCGTGTGGGGCTGGCGTCCGTCGACCTTCCTGATGCTGCCGCTCGCCGGTCCGAGCAGCGTGCGCGACACGGTCGGCCTCGTGCCCGACACCTTGCTCGACCCGACCACCTATCTCCCCGTCCCGGGCGTCGGCCTGGCGCTCGCCTACAACGACCTCGTCGACTCGATCGAGCCCTATCGCCGCTTCGTGCGCAGCAGCTTCGATCCCTACGACGACGCGCGCATCGTCTGGACCATCCGCCGCGACGAGCAGATCTCCGAGCCACCGCCACCGCGCCCCGAAGGCGACAACACCCCCGCGGTTCAGACGCTCGAGTCGGCCTTCCTGGCGCCGCGCAGCGCGAAGTTCTGGGAGCGGCTATCGACGGGACACGCCGCGATCGCCTCGACCGGTCGCGAGCTGCCGTACTCCTACCGGCTCCGGCCCGGCGCGGCCCCGATCGTCTATGTGGTGCCGGGGCTCGGTACGCACCGCCTCGGCAACTCGACCCTGGCGCTGGCCGAGATGGCCTGGCAGCGCGGCTTCTCCGTGGTGCTCGTCAGCAACGCGATGTGCTTCGAGTTCATGGAGGACGCGGCCTCGGTCAGCGTGCCCGGTCACGCGCCGATGGACGCGCGCGACGTCCATGCCGCGCTCGACGCGATCTCGCGTGACCTCGAGGCCCGCTTTCCGGGGCGCATGAGGGGCCGCGTCTACATGGGCTACTCACTCGGTGCCTTCCACGGCTTCTTCGTGGCGGCGGCCGAGACCGATCCGGCGAACCAGCGCGTCGCCTTCGACCGCTACGTGTTGCTCGATCCGCCGGTGCGTCTCGTCGAAGGCCTCGGCAAGCTCGACCGCTTCTACAACGCGCCGCTCGTCTATCCGCCGGAGGAGCGCGCCACCGAGGTGCGTCGCATCCTGCGGAAGGCGATGCAGATCGCGAGTCGGGGGCTCGAGGAAGGCGCCCCCGGCTACACGCGCCTCGACACGACCGAGCTCGGCAGCGAAGGGCTCGAGCCGGCCGCCGAGCTGCCCTTCACCAATCTCGAGGCCGAGTACCTGATCGGGCTCTCCTTCCGGCGCACCTTGCTCTCCGTCCTGTGGGTGAGCCAGGAGCGCGATGACCTCGGCGTGCTTCGCACGAAGCGCAGCAACCTGCGTCGCTGGGCCGCGTACGAGGAGATGTCGGACTACTCCTACACCGAGTACCTCTACGCCTTCGTGCTGCCCTACTATCGCGACCGCCTGGGCCTCGTCTTCACCGCGAAGCAGCTCGTGCAGGAGAACGACCTGCACATGCTGTCGCTCCCGTTGCGCGGCAATCCGAAGCTGCGCGTCTTCGCCAACACCAACGACTTCCTCACCACGAGCGAGGACGTGCAGTGGTTCACCGATGTGGTCGGTTCGGACCACGTCTCGCTCTTTCCGACCGGCGGACACCTCGGCAACCTGAACCGCCCCTCGGTGCAGCGCGCGATCATGGACTCGATCGAGGATCTGCGTCAGCCGTGATCTTGCGCGGCCGGCGCGTCGGCCTCCCACGGCGGCACGGGCTGGAAGCGCGCAAGCACGAAGTCGACGAAGGCGCGCAGCTTCGGCGCGAGATTCCGACCGCGCGGGTACACCAGGAAGATGCGCTGCGACGACTGCGCGAACTCGTCGAGCGCGCTCGCGAGGCGGCCGGCGGCGAGGTCCTCGCCGACGATGAAGCGCGGCATGTAGGCGATCCCCGCGCCGCCGAGCACCGCAGCGCGCAAGGTCTCGCCGTGATTCACCGAGAGTCGACCCTGCACGCGGATGCTGCGGCCGCGCCGGAATCGCCACAGCGACGGCGTCGGCAGGCTGCTGTAGAGCAGGCACGCGTGCGCGCGCAGGTCTTCGGGCTGCTTCGGGACGCCGCGGCGCCGGAAGTACTCTGGCGACGCGACCACCACGAGCGGGCTCGGCGCGAGCGCGTGCGCGACGTAGCCGGCGTCGGCGTTCGCCGCGATGCGGACCGCGACGTCCACGCGGTCGGCGCTCCAGTCGGGCGCCGCGTCGGAGAGTACGAGATCGAGGCGGATCTCCGGCTGCTCCGCGAGGAAGGGCGCGACGAGCGGCGCGAGGTGGCGCATGCCGAAGGTCACCGGTGCGACCACGCGCAGGAGTCCGCGCGGCGCGCCCTGCAGGCTCGCGATCGCGCGCTCGGCCTCGGCTGCCTCCTCCGCGATGCGCGCGCAGCGCGCGTAGAGCTCCGCGCCGATCTCGGTCAGCTGCATGCTGCGCGTGGTCCGCTGGAGGAGCTGCGCGCCGACGCGCTCCTCGAGCACGGCGATCTGCTTCGCGACGGCGGCGCGCGTCTGTCCGAGCTGCTTCGCGGCGGCGGCGAAGCTCCCGGCCTCGACCACCTTCGCGAAGAGCACCATCTGAGCGACGGGCAGCACGGGCCCTCCGATCGTCAACCGAAGACGCCAAGGTCGGGGCTCGAACGCTCGATTGTCAATCGCGCCGCGACATCTCGCGCAGTGCCCGAACTCGGCCTCGACTCGCAAGAGCAGCGGGTATGATGCCCGCGCGAAAGGAGGATCCATGCCTCGCCGGTCGCGTGCCCTGCTGTCGGCCTCGCTTGTTCCCCTCTTCCTGGCTGTGCTCGGCGCCTTCGGCTGCGCGAGCGGCCGCGACGCCGAGGCGACGTCCGCGCGCGCGGCCGCCCCGCCGCCCGCACCCCCGACGCGAGAGGAGCGGATCCGCGCCGCGACGCTCGCGGTGGACGACGCGAAGCTCCGCAACGCGGACGCCGACCCCGCCGACTGGCTCACGCACGGACGCACCTACGCCGAGCAGCGTTACAGCCCGCTCGCGGAGATCGGCGCGGACAACGTCTCGCGGCTCGGCCTCGCCTGGAGCCTCGACCTCGGCACCAGTCGGGGCGTGGAAGCGACACCGATCGCCGTCGACGGCACCCTCTTCGCGACCGGGCCGTGGAGCCTCGTCTACGCGATCGACGCGCGCACCGGGAAATTCGTCTGGAGCTACGACCCGCAGGTGCCGAAGAGCGTCGGCCCGCGCGCCTGCTGCGACGTCGTGAACCGCGGCGTCGCGGTCTACAAGGGGCGCGTCTACAGCGGCACGCTCGACGGGCGGCTGCTGGCGCTCGACGCCGCGACCGGCGAACTCGTCTGGCAGGTGCAGACGACCGACACCGCGCGGCCCTACACGATCACGGGCGCGCCGCGAGTCGTCGCGGGCAACGTGATCCTCGGCAACGGCGGCGCGGAGCTCGGCGTGCGCGGCTACGTCTCCGCCTACGACGCCGAGACGGGTCACCTGGTCTGGCGCTTCTACACCGTCCCCGGCGATCCGTCGCAGCCGTTCGAGAGCAAGCCGCTCGAGATGGCGGCTGCGACCTGGACCGGCGAGTGGTGGAAGATCGGCGGCGGCGGCACCGCCTGGGACTCGTTCGCCTACGACCCGGACCTCGACCTCCTCTACATCGGCACGGGCAACGGCTCGCCCTGGAGTCGTTATGCGCGGAGCCCGGGCGGCGGCGACAACCTCTTCGTCAGCTCGATCCTGGCGGTGCGCCCGAAGACCGGCGACCTCGTCTGGTACTTCCAGACGACGCCCGGCGACAACTGGGACTACACCTCGACCCAGCACATGGTGCTGGCGGACGTCGTGATCGATGGAGCGCCGCGCAAGGTGCTGATGCAGGCGCCGAAGAACGGCTTCTTCTACGTGCTCGACCGCGCGACCGGCGAGTTCCTCTCCGGCAAGTCCTACGTCGAGGTGAGCTGGGCGAAGGGGCTCGACGCGAAGGGACGCCCGATCGAGGGGGACGACAACGACTACCGCAAGGGCACGAAGACCGTGCGCCCGTCGCCCTTCGGCGGCCACAACTGGCAGCCGATGTCGTACCACCCGGGAACCGGGCTCGTGTACCTGCCGGCGCAGGAGGTGCCCTTCTTCTTCAAGTTCGACCCGAAGTGGAAGTACGACCCGGGCACGTGGAACACCTTCACCGACATGACGGTGATCCAGGACGTGCCGCCGAAGCTCGTGTCGGGACACCTGCTCGCGTGGGACCCGCGCGCGCAGAAGGAGGTGTGGCGCGCGCAGTACGCGCTGCCGTGGAACGGCGGCACCTTGGCGACAGGCGGCAACCTCGTGTTCCAGGGCACGGCGGACGGACACTTCGTCGCGTATCGCGCGACCGACGGCGCGAAGCTGTGGCAGGCGCCGGCCGGCAGCGGCGTGATCGCGGCGCCGATCACGTACCAGGTCGACGGCGTGCAGTACGTGACCGTGATGGCGGGCTGGGGCGGCGTCTTCGCTCTGGCCGGCGGCGAGGCCGCGCGCTCGGCCGGCGTCCGCAGCGTCGGGCGCGTGCTGACGTATCGGCTCGACGGCAATGCGCCCTCGCCGCCGGCCCCGGCCCTGCCGCCGCCGCCGCGGCCCGCGATCTCGCTCCACAGCACGAAGGCGGACATCAAGATGGGCGGCGACACCTACGCGCGCTGGTGCGCGACCTGCCACGGCATCGGTGCGGTCGGTGGCGGCGTACTGCCCGATCTTCGCTACGCGACGCCCGAGACACACGACAAGCTCGAGGCGATCGTGCTCGGCGGCATCTACCAGGACCGCGGCATGCCGAGCTTCGCGAAGTGGCTGAAGGAGGCGGACGTCGAGCGCATCCGCGCCTACATCGTCTCGCGCGCGGAGGCTGCGGCCGTCGCGGCGGAAGGTCGTTAGGCCGCGCGGCGCGCGCGAGGCTCCGCGTAGCGCCGCGCGTGCGCGAGAAGCGCGGCGAGCGCGAGCGCCGCGAAGAGCGCGCCGCAGGCGAAGGTCCACGCCGGGCCGAGGCGCTCCCACAGCACGCCGGCCGCGAGGCTCGCGAGGAAGAGCGCCGCGCCCGAAACCAGGTTGAAGAGGCCGAAGGCGGTGCCGCGCAGCCGCGCGGGCGCCGTATCGGCGACGAGTGCCGCGAGCAGTCCCTGCGAGAGCCCCATGTGGAGACCCCATAGCCCCGCGCCGATCAAGGTTCCGACGACGCTCGCGACACTAGCGAGCACGCAATCCGCGACGACCAGCACCGCGAGACCCGCCGCCAGCACGAGGCGCCGGTCGAGGCGGTCGGAGAGTCGACCGGCGGGCGTCGAGGCGAGCGCGTAGACGGCGTTCATCGCGATCATCACGACCGGTACGAGGGCGAGCGGCAGGCCGACGTCGCGCGCACGCAGCACGAGGAAGGCCTCGCTGAAGCGGGCCAGGGTGAAGACCGCGCCGATCGCCACCACCAGCCAGAAGGCTGCCGGGAGCGAGCGGAGCTCGCTCCCGCGGAAGCGCGTCGCCTCGCGCGCACCGCGTCCGGCGCGCGGCGGCTCGCGCACCCCGAGCGCGAGCACGGCGACCGACAGCACCGCGGGCGCGATCGCGACCGCGAACACGCGCCGCACGTCGTCGTGGTAGGCCGCGAGCAGCGCGATCGCGAGCAGCGGACCGAGGAACGCACCGACCGTGTCGAGCGCCTGGCGGAGGCCATAAGCCGCGCCGCGCGAAGCGGCGGGCGTAACGTCCGCCACCAGCGCGTCGCGCGGCGCGCCGCGGATGCCTTTGCCGACGCGGTCCACGCAGCGCGCCGCGAAGACCTCCAGCGGCGTCGTCGCGAGCGCGAACACCGGCTTGGTCAGCGCGGCGAGCCCGTAGCCGAGGAGCGCGAGCCCCTTCCGGCTGCCCGTCCGATCGCTCCACGCGCCCGAGACCACCTTCGTGACCGACGCGAGCCCCTCGGCCACGCCCTCGATCACGCCGAGCAGTGTCGCGCTCGCGCCGAGCGCGCTCACCAGGAAGACCGGCAGCAGCGCGTGGATCATCTCGGACGAGACGTCCATGCAGAGCGAGACGAGTCCCAGCGCGAAGACGGTACGGGGGACGGCGCCGGGACGCGGGCGCTCGCTCAGCCCTTCTGCTCCCACGCCTCGAGCTTGGGCGCCGCCATCTCGGCGCGGAAGCGGTCGAAGGTCCAGGGCCAGCTCATCGGCACGCCGCGGTCGTCGAGGTACCAGCTCCGGCAGCCGCTGCCCCAGATCGTGTGTTTCGCGGCCTCGGTGCGGTCGGCCTCGAGCTGCACCGTCGCCTCCTCGCTGGGGCAGATCTCGCGGCAGCCGCTGCGCAGCCGCGCGACCAGCTGGAGCACGTACCCGAGCTGGAGCTCGGCCACCTCGATCAGCGAGAAGTTCCCGACCGGTCCGTTCGGGCCGTTCAGCATGAAGAGATTCGGGAAGCCGGGGATCGAGATCGAGAGATACGCGGTCGGACGCTTCTCCCACACGTGCTCGAGCTCGACGCCGTCGCGGCCGACCACGCGTATGGGGCGCAGGAAGCGGTCGACACGGAATCCGGTCGCGAGCACGAGCACGTCGAGCTCGTGGAGGCGTCCGTCGCGCGTGCGCACGCCCTTCGCCTCGACGCGCTCGATGCCCTCGATCACGACCTCCGCCTGCGGCTGCTGGACCGCGCGGTAGAAGTTGTCGGACATGACGAGGCGCTTGCACGCGGCCTTGTAGTTCGGGCGCAGCTTCTCGCGCAGCACCGGGTCGCGCACGTTCTGCTCGAGGTTCGCGAGGCAGGCGTCCTCGATCGCCTTCATCTGAGGCGAGTTCGCGTCGACGAGCCCGTTCGAGAAGGCGGAGAAGAGCACCGCCATGTCCTCGTGCAGCTTCTCCACGAGCTCCGGGTGGCGCCGGAACTCCGCGCGCTCCGCGTCGGTGTAGCGCGGGTTCTCCTGCGGCATGATCCACTGCGCCGTGCGCTGGAAGAGCGAGAGCTTCGCCACGCGGTCGACGATCGCGCCGACGATCTGCACGGCCGAGGAGCCGGTGCCGACCACGCCGACGCGCGCGCCGTCGAGCTTCACCCGGTGATCCCAGCGCGCGCTGTGGAAGAGCGCGCCCTCGAAGTCGTCCTGGCCCGCGAGGTCCGGGAACTTCGGGTGGTGGAGCACGCCGGTCGCGGCGATCACGACATCCACCTCGTCGCGAAGGCCGCTCTTCGTCTCGAGCCGCCAGCGCCCGTTCGCGAACTCGAGGCGCGTCACCTCGTCGCCGAAGCGAATGCGCGGCGTCACCCCGTGGCGTCGGGCCACGCCCTCGAAGTAGGCCTGGATCTCGTCGCCCGGAGAGAAGCGCCGCGTCCAGTCGGGGTTCGGCTCGAACGAATAGCTGTAGAGATGGGACGGGACGTCGCACGAGATGCCGGGGTAGGTGTTCTCGCGCCAGGTGCCGCCGAGGCGGTCGGCTTTCTCGTAGACGGTGAAGTCTTCGTAGCCGGCCTCGCGCAGCTTGATCGCAGAGAGGATCCCGGACATGCCGGCGCCGATCACGGCGAAGCGCAGGTTTCGTGCAGCGGGGGATCGTTCCATCGACTCACCTCGGCCGGCGTCGGCTTGACGGGATCCCTAGGGAACCGGAAATTGCGGCGATGAACAAGCCGGAGGTGCAGGTCGCGATCCTCGGTGCGGGCTTCGCCGGCATCGGCACGGCGATCCGCCTGAAGATGGCCGGGATCGAGTCCTTCACGATCTTCGAGCGCGCCGGCGAGATCGGCGGGACCTGGCGCGACAATACCTACCCGGGCGCCGCCTGCGACGTGCCGTCGCACGTCTACTCGCTCTCCTTCGAGCCGAACCCCGGCTGGACGCGCCGCTTCTCGCCGTCCGAGGAAATCCAGGCCTACCTGCTGCGCCTGGTCGAGAAGTGGCAGCTCCGGCGGCAGCTGCGCCTCGGAACCGAGATCGCGGAGGCGCGCTTCGACGAGGCGCGCGGCCTCTGGACCTTGACGACGCGGGGCGGGGAGACCCACGAGGCACGCGTCGTGGTGTCGTGCGTCGGCGGGCTGGTCGACCCCTCGATCCCCGACATCAAGGGCATCCACAGCTTCGGCGGGGAGATGTTCCACACCGCGCGCTGGAACCACGACTACGACCTCACCGGGCGAAACGTCGCGGTGATCGGCACGGGCGCCTCCGCGGTGCAGGTGGTGCCACAGGTCGCGCCGCAGGTGGCGAAGCTCTCCGTCTTCCAGCGGACGCCGGCGTGGGTCGTGCCGAAGCAGGACGCTCGCTACTCGGAGCGCGCGCGCCGGATGTTCGCACGCTTCCCGCTCGCGCTGCGGGCGAGCCGCTTCGCGAAGTACGCCCTCTCCGAGATCCTCGGTCCGATGGTCTTCCTCGACAGCCCCCGCCTCTCGGCGATCGGCGAGGGCATGTCGCTGCGGCATCTCGAGGCGCAGGTGCAGGACCCGGAGCTGCGGCGCAAGCTGTGCCCGCACTTCCAGTTCGGCTGCAAACGCATCCTCGTGTCGGACGACTACTGGGCGAGCTTCGAGCGCGAGAATGTCGAGCTCGTGACCGAGCCGATCGCCGAGATCCGGCGCGAGGGCGTCGAGACGGCCGACGGAAGGCTCCACGAGGTCGACGCGATCGTGCTCGCGACGGGCTTCGCCGTGAGCCTCGCGCGCGCGCCCTTCGCGATCGGCGGCCGCGGCGGTCGCACGCTCGACGACGCCTGGGCAGGCGGCGCGGTCGCCTACAAGGGGCTCGCGGTCTCGGGCTTCCCCAACTGGTTCATCCTGATGGGGCCGAACACGGGACCCGGACACACCTCGGTGCTGGTCTTCACCGAGGCGCAGATCGCGCACGTGGTGCAGGCGATCCGCAAGATCCGCGACGAGAACCTCCGCTCCGTGGAGGTGCGCCAGGACGTGCAGGATCGCTACAACGCCGGCATCCAGGCCCGCATGCCGCGCATGGTCTGGCACACCTGCCAGAGCTGGTACCTCTCGCCGGACGGCAGCAACCACGCGCTCTACCCGGGCTTCGCCGCCGAGTACGCGCTGCGCACGCGGCGCTTCCGCGCGCGCGACTACGAGATCGCGCGCTTCTAGTCGGACTCGTCCGAATCGAGCTCGCCGGACTCGTCGTCCGCGGCCCCGAGCACGAGCGTCTCGAGCTCGCGCTCGATCCGCAGGAACCGGACCGCGAAGCCGGACTCGGTGTGCCGCACCACCTGGCCGACCGCGTGGAGCTTGCGCCCCGTCTCCGGCTGCAGGAAGAAGAGATCGGCGACGGCGCCCTTCGCGAGGTCCTTGGTCGGGCGGTAGACGTGCGCGCCCGTCGCCGAGATGTCGAAGATCGTGCCACTGCCCTGGATCGCGCCGGCGACGAAGCTCACCGTTCCGGGCACGCGCGGATGCTCTGCCGAGACGCGGACGGCGCGGCTGCGCTCGCGACGCCGCGTCTTCGCTCCGGGCTTCTCCTTCTCCTCGCTCATCGCCCGCTCACGCCGCGAGCAGCCACGCGTAGCCGTCGCGCAGGGCCTCGCGCCCGCCGCGCTCGAGCACGTCGCCGTGCGCGACCACCACGCGATCGAAGTCCCAGCCGAGGATGCGCTCGAGGCTCTTGCGCGCCAGCCGGCGGTCGCGGATCAGCAGCGGATCGAGCTTCGAGGGCCCGAAGCGGTCGTAGCTCCGGATCAGCTGCATCAGGAGACGCGTCACGGGATGCGTGCCCGCGCGGAAGTTGAAGGCGAGGTCGCAGAGGATCAAGGTGCCGCTCTTGCGGTGGAAGAACACGACCTCGTTCTCGTACGGCCGTCCGCGGAAGAAGGTCTGGTCGATCTGGCCGCGCCACTCTTCGGGCGCCTCGTCGTCGAGGATCGCCTCGTGGACGAGATCCTGCCGCTTGCGCTCGAGCCCCGGCGCGATCCAGAGCCGCGCGCCCGGGTACGACCGCGCCACGTCCCCCGCATACAGATGGTGGACGCGGTTCGGCGCGACCGCGTAGCGAACGGGCCCGAGCGCATCGAGCTCCTGCTGGAGTCCCGCGTCGAGCGACACCGGGGAGTGCAGGAGCAGGCTGCCGTCGTCCAGCCGGATGACCGTCATACGCGTGCCGACCACGAGCCCGTAGAAGCTCTGCGGCCGCTCCGCGACCCAGAGATCCGGACCGAGCGCGCGCAGCGGACGCGGCATCAGGCTCCCGTGAAGCGCGCGGCGCGCTTCTCGAGGAAGGCGCGGATTCCCTCCTGGCCGTCGTGCGTGCCGGCCATCGCGGCGATGCCGCGCGCCTCGTGCTCGAGCTGCGCCTCGTAGGCGGTGGAGAAGGTCTCGGCCAGCAACGACTTGACCACGCCGTAGGCGCGCGTCGGGCCGTCCGCGAGCCGTCGCGCGAGCGCGGCCGCCTCGGACCCGAGCGACGCGTCCGGCACCACGCGCGTGACGAGCCCCCAGGCCGCCGCCTCGGACGCGGAGAGCGTGCGGTTGGTCAGCATCAGCTCCTGCGTGCGCCGCGCGCCGATCAGTCGCGGCAAGAGCCACGAGGAGCTGCCGTCCGGCGAGAGACCCGCGGCCGTGTAGGCCATGGTGAAGCTCGCCGACTCGGCCGCCAGCACGAGATCGCCCGAGACCGCGAGGCTCATGCCCGCGCCGGCGGCCTTGCCGTTCACCGCGACGACGAGCGGCGCGCGCATGCGCGCGAAGCGCGAGGTCGCGGCGTGGAGATAGGTCGTCAGCTCGAGCAGCGCGGCGGGGAGATCCTTGCCGAAGGACGCGAAGCTCTTGAGATCGCCGCCCGCGCAGAACATCGGGCCCGCGCCCGTCAGCACGACCGCTCGGATCTCCGCATCCTCGTGGCAGCGGATCGCCGCGTGCATCAGCGCGCGACCCATCTCGAGGTCGATGCCGTTGGCCTTCGGGCGATCGAGCGTCAAGGTCGCGACGCCGTCCTTCTGCTCGAAGCGAAGTCTCTGCTCGGTCACGACCTCTCCTTCTACGCCTGATCGAAGATGATCACGCTGCGCGCAATCTCGCCGCCTTCCAGCCGAGCGAGACCGGTGTTCACGTCCTCGAGCGGGAGCCGCAGCGAGATCATCTCGTCGAGGCGCAGCCGCCCGTCGAGGTAGAAGTCCACGTAGCGCGGCATGTCGATGCGGAAGCGGTTCCCGCCCATCATCGAGCCGAGGATCTTCTTCTCGTTGATGACCACGTCGAGCATGGGCAGCGGCACCTGCGCGCCGAGCGGGACCACGCCGACCAGCACCGCGCTGCCGCCCCGGCGCACCATCGCGACGGTCTGCTGCACGGTCTCGGGCGTGCCGATGCACTCGAAGGCGGTGTCGACGCCGCCGCCGCCGAGCGCCTGCACCGCCGCGACCGGATCGCCCGCGCTCGCGTCGACCGTCTCGGTCGCGCCGAGCTTGCGCGCGAGCTCGAGCTTCCAGGGAATGCGGTCGACCGCGACGATGCGCCCGGCGCCCGCGATGCGCGAGCCCTGCAGCGCGGCGAGCCCGATGCCGCCGCAGCCGACCACCGCGACGCTGCTTCCCGGCTCGATGCGCGCGGTCCGCAGCGCGGCGCCCATGCCGGTCGTGACACCGCAGCCGATCAGCGCCGCGCGGTCGAGCGGCATGTCGTCGCGGATCTTCACGACCGCGTGCTCGTGCAGCAGCAGCTCCTCCGCGAAGCCCGCGAGGTGCGCGAACTGCACGAGCGGCTCGCCCTTTGCCGAGAGGCGCGACGGCTCGCCCGGTCGGCGCGCCGTCGCCTCGCCGCCGCAGAGATTCGGCCGGCCCGAGAGGCAGTACTCGCAGTGACCGCAGAACGCGGAGACGCAGCCGATCACGCGATCGCCGGGGCGCACGTGCGTGACCTCGGCGCCCACCTCTTCGACGATGCCCGCGACCTCGTGGCCGAGCACGGTCGGCAGCGGCGCCGGCAACGTGCCGCGCTGCACGTGCAGATCGCTGTGGCAGATGCCGCACGCGACCGTGCGGACGCGCAGCTCGCGCGGTCCCGGTCGCGCGAGCTGGACTTCCTCGATCGCGAGCGGCTTTCCATAGGCGCGCAGCACGGCGGCTCGCATGGTGTCTCCAGGGCGGCGAGGCGGCCGAGTATAGTGGCAGCCCTTCCGCGCCGCGTGCGCGAAGCGAGGTTCGCATGCGCTACGGCGTGACGATTCCGTTCGACGGCATTCCGCTCGGACAGCAGCGCGCCGCCTTCGAGGAGCTCGAGGCGCGCGGCTACACGGACCTCTGGACCGCGGAGGCCGGCGGCAGCGACGGCTTCACGCCGCTCGTGCTCGCCTCGCAGTGGGCGCCGTCGCTGCGGCTCGGCTGCGCGATCTTCCCGGTCTTCACGCGCGGACCCGCGCTGCTCGCCATGAGCGTGGCGTCGCTCTGCCAGGCCGCGCCCGGTCGCGTCGTGGTCGGCCTCGGCTCGTCGTCGAACGTGATCGTCGAGCAGTGGAACGGCATCCCGTTCGAGAAGCCCTATCCGCGCACGCGCGACACGGCGCTCTTCCTGCGCGAGGCGCTGCGCGGCGAGAAGGTCACGCACGACTACGAGACCTTCCGCGTGAAGAACTTCCGGCTCGGCGTCGCGGTGCCCGAGCAACCGAAGATCCTGATCGCGGCGCTCCGCAGCGGCATGCTCGGCCTCGCCGGCAAGGTCGGCGACGGCGCGATCCTCAACTGGCTCTCCGCGGAGGACGTGCGGCGCGTCGTGCCGATCGTGAAGAGGCACGGCGCCGACAAGGAGATCGTCGCGCGCCTCTTCGTCTGCCCGAATCCGGACGCCGAGAAGGTCCGCGCGATGGGCCGCATGGCGGTGAACGCCTACCTCAACGTTCCGGTGTATCGCGCCTTCCACGAGTGGCTCGGACGCGAGGCGCTGCTCTCCGGCATGTGGGAGCGCTGGGGCGCGGGCGACCGCAAGGGCGCCGCGGCCGCGATCCCCGATCGCGTCGTCGACGACCTCATCATCCACGGCTCGCCCGAGCAGTGTCGCGAGCACATCGCTCGTTATGTGGAGGCCGGCGTCGATACGCCGGTGCTGGCGCTGCTGCCTCTCGGGATCGATCCGCTGCGCGCCGCGCGCGAGCTCGCGCCGCGATAGGACGTCTCCCAGCCGTCACCGTGGGAACGGCTGCCCCGAACCGGACATCCGGAGCGTTCGACCGAGGGAGGCGATCTCCGCGGCCGCGGCACGCTTGCCCGCGCCGGCCTCGCCTGCGATCGTTCGCCGCCGAGGAGGACGCGATGCGTCGCTTCGAAGGCAAGGTGGTGTGGGTGACGGGCGCGGCGTCGGGCATCGGGCGCGCGACGGCCGAGCGAGTCGCCAGTGAAGGCGCGAAGGTCTTCGTGACGGACGTGCAGGCCGACGCGCTCCAGGAGACGGTGAAGCGCGCGGTCGAGCTCGGGGGCGAGGCCGAGGCGCGCGTCTGCGACGTCTCGAGCGAGTCCGACGTCGAGGCCACCGCCGCGGCTTGCATCGCGCGCTTCGGCCGCCTCGACTCGCTCTGCCACGTCGCCGGCATCCTGCGCTTCGCCCACACGCACGAGATGCCCTTCGCGGAGTGGCGGAAGATCCAGTCGGTCAACCTCGACGGCACCTTCCTCGTCTGCCGCGCGGCCCTGCCCCACCTGCTGGCCACGCAGGGCAACATCGTCACGACGTCGTCGGTCGCGGCGCTCGCCGGCCTCGCGTACGGCGCGGCCTACGGCGCGTCGAAGGGCGGCGTGCTCGCCTTCACGCGCGCGCTCGCGGTCGAGTACGGCAAGCAGGGCGTGCGCGTGAACACGGTCTGCCCCGGCTCGATCAAGACGCCGATGACCGCCGGCGGCGCGGGCCTCCCGAAGGACGCGGACCTGAAGCTCGTGATGCGCCAGATGGCGCTCGACAAGGCGCGCGGTCCCGAGACCGTCGCGAGCCTGATCGCCTTCCTCGCCTCGGACGACGCCGCGCACGTGAACGGCACGGAGATCCGGGTCGAGGGCGGCACGCTCGCCTGACCCGAGATCGTGTCGGACCGGTCGCCGCGCTCGTGGCTGTCGGCGCTCGCGCTGGCGCTCTTCTCGCTGGTCGGCACGCTCGTCGCGGCCGAGGGAGTGCTGCGCGTGCGCAAGCACGCGGGCCTCGCCGATCCCGATCCGACCCACGCGGTGCGCCTGATCGGCGCGGCCTATCCCGCGAGCTACGACGCGCAGCTCGGCTACGTGCCCACTCCCGACGCGCGCGTCGAGCTGGCCGGGGCGCCGGTCGCGATCGACGCGCGCGGACTCCGCGCGAACGGCAACGAGCCGGCGCCGCCCGAGCAGCCCTCGGTCCTCGCGGTCGGCGATTCCTTCACCTTCGGCGACGAGGTCGACGACCGCTCGACCTGGCCGTCGGCGCTCGAGCGGCGCCTCGGCCAGCGCGTCTGGAACGGCGGCGTCTTCGGCTACGGGCTCGATCAGATCACGCTGCGCGCCGAGCAGCTCGTCCCCGCGCTCACGCCGTCGGTGCTCGTCGTGAGCATGATCCCGGACGACGTGTCGCGCTGCGAGGACTCGTATCGCTTCGCGCACAAGCCGTGGTTCGCGCTGGAGGGATCCGCACTCGCGCTGCGCAACGTGCCGGTGCCGCGACCCGAAGCCCCGCCGCCGGGCGACTCCGCCCTGCGCCGATTGCTCTCGCACAGCTTCCTCGTGGATCTCGTGCTGCGCCGCATCGATCCGCTCGGCTGGCCGCTGCGCGGTTCGGTGCGCGTGCAGCGCGACGGCGGCGCCGTCGCCGCCGCGCTCGTCGACCGCCTCGCCGACACCGCCTCGCGGCGCGGCATGCGCCTCCTGCTGGTCGCGGGCTGGCATCCCGCCGCGCGTAGCGAGCTGCTCGATCCGGTGCGCGAGCGCGCACGCGCGCGCAGCATCGAGCTGCTCGAACTCCAACCGGTATTCCTTCACGAGATCGAGACGCACAGCGGTGACTGGTCGCCGCTCTTTCACGTCGCGGCGAGCTATGGCGGGCGCGCGGGCCACATGACGCCGCAGGGCAACGCCATGGTGGCCGCCGCGATCGCGGAGCGGCTGCGCATTCCCGCGACCGCCGGAAATCCGTAGTCCCGCGGCGCTCCCTCTACGCGCGCCGCGCGAACGACGCGAGCAGCACGTCGAGCGCGTGCAGCAGCTCGTCGCGTCGGCGCTTCCCGGTCGACGCGAGCACGTGTCCCTGCGCAGCGAGCAGCGCTGCGAACGACCGCTCGGCCAGCGCGCGCCCACGCGCGGAGAGGATCACGTCGCGGCGGCGGCCGTCGCCGCGGCCCGCCGCTCGCCGCACCAGGCCCTCGCCCTCGAGCTTCGCGAGGATGCGGGTCATGCCGGCGGACGACTGCCCGACGAGCCGGCGCAGCTCCGTCGGCGAGCGCCGGAAGGCCGGCGGCGACGTGCGGAGCATCCCGATCGTCGTGAACTCCGCGTGGTTCAGGTGATAGGGAGCGAGCGCGCGGCGCTGCAGCAACGCCTGGAAGCGCGCGAGCGCCTCCAATCGGCCGAAGATCGCGAGCACGCGCGGGTCGACAGCGCCGCGGATCGCCTTCCAGGCCGTGGCGTTCTCGGCGAGGTGCCGCGCGAGCTGCTCGGGGTCCGACAGTCCTCGCATGCGGCGCCTAGAGCGGCGGGATCGGGAAGGCGAGCGGCACGGATCCCGCGCCGACGCCGCCGTCGACCGAGAAGCTGTGCCCGGTGACCCAGCCGGACGCCGGCGACGCGAGGTAGAGCGCGCAGGCTGCGACGTCGTCGGGGGCGCCGATCCGCTTCATCGGGATGTTGGACGCGACCTGCCGCTTCATCTCCGGCGAGAGCGCCGACGACGCGCCCGGCGTGTCGATCTGCCCGACCACGATCGCGTTGACGCGCACCTTCGGCGCAAACTCGGCCGCGAGGATGCGCGTCAGCTGGTTGAGCCCGGCCTTGGCGCTGCCGTAGGCCGCCATGCCGCCGACCGCGAGCGTCGACGCGCCGGACGAGATGTTCACGACCGCGCCGCCGCCCGCGCTCTCGACCATGCGCGGCACCGCCAGACGCGTCAGCAGGAAGGGGCTCGTCAGGTTGAAGCGCACGATCTTCTCGAAGGCGCGCTCGGAGAGCGCGAGCGCTGGGCGCGGCAGCGCGCCGCCGGCGTTGTTGCAGAGCACGTCGAGGCGGCCGAAGCGCTCGAGCGTCGCAGCCAGCAGCGCTTCGAGCTGCTCCGTGTGGAGGACGTCGCATGGCACCGCCAGCGCCTCGCGACCGCGCGCTCGCACCAGCTCGACGGTCTCGTCGATCTCCGCCTGCGTGCGGGCGGCGCAGACGACGTTCGCGCCGGCGTCCGCGTAGGCGAGCGCGATCGCGCGGCCGATCCCATGTCCCGAGCCTGTTACCAGCACGACCCGCTCCGTCAGTCGGAAGGCATCGAGGATCATCGCTTTCTCCTTGCAGGCGCCCCAGTCTCCCATACAGAATAGGTAGCCAGCTACTCATTCCGGGAGGAGTCGTGTCGAGCTACCGCGTGGTGCAGTGGTCGACGGGAGGCGTGGGCGCGCTCGCGCTGCGCGCCATCGCCACGCGGCCCGATCTCGCCCTCGTCGGTGTGTATGTGCACGGCGAGGGCAAGCGCGGCCGCGACGCCGGAGAGCTCGCGGGCATCGCACGGCAGGGCGTCAGCGCGACCTCCGACGTGGACGCGCTGCTCGCGTTGGCTCCCGACTGCGTCTGCTACACGGCGGTCGGCGAGTCGCGGCCGAAGCAATGCGTCGATGACTTCTGCCGCATGCTCGCGGCCGGCATCAACGTGGTGACGACGTCGGTGCCGGGCCTCGTGCACCCCGCCGGCTTCGATCCGAAGCAGGTGGCGCGACTCGAGTCGGCCTGCCGCGAAGGCGGCGCGACGCTCTACGCGTCGGGCGTCGAGCCGGGCTTCGCGGGCGACCAGCTCGTGCTGACGCTCGCGACCTTGACGCACCGCATCCGCACTGTCCGCACGCAGGAGATCTTCGACTACGCCGCCTATCCGGTCCCCTTCACGATCTTCGAGGTGTTCGGCTTCGGCAAGGCGCCCGAGCACCGCTGCATCATGCAGCTGCCGGGCGTGCAGACGATGTCGTGGGGGCCGGCGGTGCGCATGGTGGCCGACCGGCTCGGCGCGAAGCTCGATCGCATCCGCGAGACCTACGAGAAGTGCGTGACCCCGCGGCGCCTCGAGGTCGCGGCCGGCGTGATCGAGCCGGGCACCGTCGGCGCCGTGCGTTTCGAGACGATCGGCGTGGTGGAGGGCCGCGACGCGATCGCCATCGAGCACGTGAACCGCATGGCGCCGGACCTCGCGCCCGATTGGCCGACGGCGTCGCGCGACGGCACCTACCGCATCGTCTTCGAAGCAGAGCCCGCGCTCTCGTGCGAGCTCCAGCTCGGCGGCCCGCGCGACGCCTCCGCGCAGGGCATGATCGCGACCGCGATGCGCGTCGTGAACGCGATCCCGTATGTGTGCGAGGCGCCGCCCGGCCTCACCTCGTCGGCCGAGCTGCCGCTCACCTTGCCGCGCCACGCATTCGAGGTCGCATAGCATGTCCGGTGCGCTCGACGGGAAGATCGCGATCGTCACGGGTACGAGCCGCGGCGTCGGCGTCGGGATCGCGCGCTCGCTGCTGCTCGCGGGCGCGACGGTCGTCGGCTGCTCGCGGCGCGAGCTCGCGTCGCTGCCCGCGGCCGAGGGCATCCCCGGTGCGGCGGAGCGCTCGGCGCAGTGGGTGTGCGATCAGGGCGACTGGCGCCAGATCGACGCCTTCGTCGCGCGCGTCGCGAAGGCGCTCGGCCGCATCGACATCCTCGTCAACAACGCGGGCGGCACCGTCCCGACGCCGCACGCGGAGGACGTGCCCGCGCTCGTCGCGAAGATCCAGGGCGCGCCGCGCGCCGACGACCCCTTCGAGCGCACCGCCCTCTTCCACGCGTTCGCGATCCAGATGAATCTCGTGTCGCCGCTCTGGTTCGCGCTGCGCGTGGCGCGCCAGATGCTGACTCAGGAAGGAACCGGCTCGATCGTCAACATCTCCAGCGGCGCGTCGCACTCGGCGGGCGCTCCGACCCTCGTCTCCTACGGCGCCGCCAAGTCCGGCATGAACCACATGACGAAGTCGCTGGCGCAGGAGTGGGGGCCGCGGATCCGGGTCAACTGCCTCGCGCTCGGACCGACCACCACCGAGAACTTCCAGCGGCTCGTGCTCGGACCCGACGACCCGGACGGCAGCCGCTACTTCCAGAATCTGCCGCTGCGCCGCGCCGGCGAGCCCGAGGAGGTCGGCAACGCCGTCGTCTTCCTCTGCTCCGGAGCGGCGGACGTGATCAACGGCGCCACGATCCTGATGGACGGTGGCATGCTGCCCGGCGTGCTCTACGAGCCGGGCATCGCGCCGATCCGCCAGATGCTGGCGGCGGCCGAGCGGAAAGGACGCGCCTCATGACGACGACGAGCGAGAAGCGACGGCCGTTGCGCGTGATCCAGTGGTCGACCGGCAACGCCGGCAAGAAGGCGCTGCGCGGCATCCTGCGGCATCCCGAGCTTCTGCTCGTCGGCGTGCACGCGCACACGCCGGACAAGGTCGGAAAGGACGCGGCCGAGCTCTGCGGGCTCGACCGCCCGACGGGCATCCTCGCGACGAGCGACACCGACGCGCTGCTCGCGCAGGATGCCGACTGCGTCTGCTACACCGCGCAGGGTGAGACGCGCATTCGCGAGACGATCGACGACCTGTGTCGCATCCTGGCGTCGGGCAAGAACGTCGTCAACACCGCGATCGTATCGCTCGTGTATCCGCCCTTCGCGAGCCCGAAGCTGCGCACGCGCCTCGAGGAGGCCTGCCGTGCGGGGCAGAGCACCTTCCTCACCACCGGCTTCGACCCGGGCTGGTCCGGCGACTGGATCCCGCTCTCGCTGGCGTCGTGCTGCGAGCGCGTCGACCAGATCCGCGTGTCGGAGCTGATGGACTACTCCACCTACGAGGACCCGGGCTTCACCGGCGTGTACTTCGGCTACGGCCGTCCGCTCGACTTCGCCGCGCCGCTGCTCCAGCCCGGCATGATCAAGGGCGGATGGGGCGGCATGGTGCTGATGCTGGCCGACGCGCTCGGCATCGCGCTCGACGAGATCCGCGAGGAGCACGAGCGCCTGCCCGCGCCCGAGAGCTTCGAGACGAAGATGGGCAAGATCGAGAAGGGCACCTGCGCGGCGGTGCGCTTCGAGGTGCAGGGCATGGTGGGCGGCAAGCCGATGGTGGTCGCCGCCCACGTGAACCGCCTGCGCGACGACGTGGGTCCGCAGTGGGACCGCCTCAGCGGCAGCAAGACGAGCGGCTACAAGATCGAGGTGAAGGGCTCCCCCTCGTTCACCTGCGAGATCGAGCCGATCGGCGAGGACGGCGACCACAACACCGCCGGCATCACGGGCACGGCGATGCGCGTGGTGAACGCGATCCCCGTGGTCTGCGACGCCGCACCGGGCGTGGTGTCGGTGCTCGACCTGCCGATCTTCACGGCGCGGGTGCCGAAGCGGTAACGTCGGGCGCGGAGGAGCACCTCGCTGCTCGGCGCGCTCGGCGAACACCTGCGGCACCACGCCCGCTTCTACATCGCGGGCGTCTTCGGCGCGCTCGTCTACGCCGTGGTGCGCTCGGTCGAGCCGTCGCTGCGGCTGATCGTGGCCGGCGACGGCTTCTTCGCGTCCTACCTCACCTCCACCGCGCTGCTCGCATTCCGCATGACGCCCGAACAGCTGCGGCGGCATGCGAGCTACGAGGACGAAGGCGTGGCCGTGATCCTCGTGCTGACGACCTCGGCCGTCTCGCTATGCCTGGCGGCCATCTTCGCCCTGCTCGACCAGCTGGGTCACCCGCTCCCGCTCGCCCTCGCGGTGGCCAGCGTGCTGCTCGGCTGGGGCACGCTCCACACCGTCACCGCCTTTCGTTATGCGCACCTCTATTACACGGCATCGGACGAGGGCGACGCGGGCGGCCTCCAGTTTCCCGGCACGGAGGAGCCGCACATGTCGGACTTCCTCTACTACTCGCTCGTCATCGGCATGACCTCACAGGTCTCCGACGTGCAGACGCTCTCGCCGCCCATGCGGCGCACCACGATGGCGCACGGCGTGATCTCGTTCTTCTTCAACACGGTGATCCTGGCGCTCGCCGTGAACATCGCGGCGGGCTTCGCGAAGTGAGCCGCCGACGCGGCTAGCTTCGCGACAGCGCCTCGACGAACACGACGAAGCGTTCGACGAAGCCCGCGAGGAACTTGCGCGTGCCCTCGTTCGGGATCGAGCCGTCGTCGGCGAAGAGCTCGTCGGTGTAGCGGATGTAGCACTCGGGCTGACCGAGGACGGCGCGCGTCAGGGTCAGCAGGATGCTCTTCAGGTGCACCTGCGCGATCGCCGCGCTGATGGGGCCCTGTGCCGTGCCGGCCACCGCCGACGGCTTGCCCGTGAGCACGCTCGTGCCGTACGGACGCGTCGCCCAGTCGATCGCGTTCTTCAGCGCCGCGGGGATCGAGCGGTTGTGCTCCGGCGTGACGAAGAGCAGGCCGTCGGCCGACCGGATCTCCTCCTTCATGCGCGTGACGGCCGGCGTCGGCTTGTGCTCGTCGTCCTGGCTGAAGAGCGGCAGGTCGTCGATGCGCACCCAGATCGGATCGAAGCGTCCCTCGCCGAGCTTGACGAGCGCCTGCGCGAGCTTGCGGTTGATGGAGTCGCGCCGCGTGCTGCCGACCAGGACGGCGATCTTCACCATGAATCCACCCGGGCTGGAGGTCGGGGGAATCTGTGCCGGACGCGCGCGCGATGCAATGCCGTCGCGGCCGGCAGCGCGCGTTTGACCCCGCGCCGACGCCGCGGATATCGTGGCCTGCCGAGATGGCTCGCCTGCTCTTCTACTTCGACTTCGCGACCTGGCGGCGCATGCTTCGCCTGGCCTGGCAGGAGCAGAACCCGCGCAACCGCCGCGCGCTGCTGCGGACCCTGCTCGTCACGGTGCCGATCGTCTCGAGCTTCCACGCGCTCTGCTTCCTGCTCGACGGACTCTTCCCGTCGCTCTGGCAGACGCGCGTGGAGAAGCCCGTCTTCATCATCGGCCACGCGCGCAGCGGCACGACGTTGCTCCACCGCCTGATGAGCCGCGACGAGGAGCGCTTCAGCGCGTTCCTGCTCTACGAGCTGTTCTTTCCGTCGCTCCTGCAGAAGAAGCTGATCCGCGCGGGCGCGCGCTTCGATCGCCGCTTCCTCGGCGGCGCGCTCGAGCGACGCGTGCGCGCGTGGGAGGAGCGCCGCTTCGGACCGACGCAGCACATCCACCCGCAGAGCCTGACGGAGCCCGAGGAGGACGACGGCGTCCTCACCTTCTCGTGCGCGTCGGGCTCGTGGATCGTGCGTCTTCCCTACATGGGTCTGTTGGACTTCTACTACGTCGACCGCTGGCCCGAGAGGAAGCGCCGCCGCATGCTCGGCTTCTACAAGGAGTGCGTGCGCCGCCAGCTTGCGCTGAACGGACCCGCGAAGCAGCACCTCTCGAAGAACCCGACCTTCGCGGGCCGCGTCGAGGGAATCCTCGAGACGTTCCCGGATGCGCGCATCGTCGTGCCCTACCGCAACCCGTACGAGACGGTGCCGAGCCTGCTGAAGCTGATGCAGGTCTCGTGGCGCATGCGCAAGTGGAGCGACGCCGAGATGGCGCGCTCGCTCCACATCCTCGCGGAGCAGTCGTACGACACGTATCAGTACCCGCTCGAGGTGCTCGCGCGTCACCCGGAGACGCCGCGCGCGATCGTCGACTACGCGGAGCTCGTCGCGGAGCCCCAGAAGGTGATCGAGCGCGTCTACGCCGAGCTCGGGATGTCGGTCACGCCGGAATACCACGAGGTGCTCGCCGCCGCGCAGCGCCGCGCGGAGAAGGCGCACGAGACGACGCACCGCTACAGCCTCGAGGAGTTCGGCCTGCGCGGCGACGAGATGCGTGCGCGGCTCGCCGAGCTTTTCGCGCGCTTCCACTGGGACGAGTCCGCGCCGGGCGCGGGCGAAGGAGTGAGCGATGGCCGGTGACGACGCGAAGAAGAGCCTGCGCGCGGCGTGGAACGAGCTGATCGCGCGGCTCGAGTCGGCGCGCGACGCGATCGACGACCCGAAGCTCTATCCGCCGCCGCCGACGGATCGGAACCTCGCCGAGGGCTACCGCTATCTGATCGGCTTCCTCTACGGGGGGATCGGCCGCGCGCTCGACGATCCGTCCTTCCCGACCTTCCGGCGCGCGATCGAGCCGATGGACAAGGCCACGATCGACAACGCGGACGCGGTCTACCTCTACGCGCCGATCGACGGCAACGAGAGCTACGTCGTGCGCGCGCGCGCGGGCGACACGCGCCACTGGCGCGGCGAGGCGCCCGCGAAATCCGGCCGCAAGGCGCCGCAGTACATCATCTTCGAGACACCGTCGGGCTTCGCCGGCGACTCCGGCAGCATCGCCGAGCTGCGCCCCGGCTCGCGCGCCAACGGCGGCGTGCTCGACTCGACACAGATCGAGGTCGCACCGGACGGGAGCTTCGAGGTGCTGCTCGCGCCGGCGCGTCCCGAAGGTCACCGCGGCAACTTCATCGCGACGAAGACCACGCGCATGGTGCGTCGGCCCGACGGCACGTCCGAGCAGGTGGAGTACGTCTCGCGCTGGGTCGTGCTGCGCGAGCTCTTCCACGACTGGGCGCGCGAGGACGTGCTCGATCTCGAGATCGTGCGGGTCGGATCGGAAGGAGAACACCCGGCCCCGCTCGATCCGGCGCGGGCGGCCGCGCAGCTCCGCCGCGTCGGCGAAATCGTCGACCACCAGATGCGCTTCTGGAACGAGTTCTATGCGGTGACGCTCGAGACCTACGAGGACCGCAACGGGGACGGCAAGCAGTTCATGCCGCGCAACGACATGAACGCGGCCAACGCGGCGTCGCTCGCCACCGGCGGAGGTCAGGCGACGAACGTCTACTCCGGTGGCGTCTTCGACCTCGGGCCCGACGAGGCGCTGATCATCGAGAACGCGGTGCCGGTCGCGCCGCAGTACTCGGGCTTCCACCTCTCGAATCTGTGGGGCGAGTCGCTCGACTTCGCGAACCACCAGAGCAGCCTCAACATCTTCCAGGCCGAGGCCGACGCCGACGGCGTGCGCCGCTACGTGATCGCGCACCGCGACCCGGGCGTGCCGAACTGGGTCGACACGACCGGCCTGCCGCAGGGCTTCCTCACCTTCCGCTGGGCCTACTCGCAGCTCCCGTCGCAGCTCCCGACCGTGAAGGTGACGAAGGTGCGCGAGGGCGAGATCCGGAAGCACCTGCCGTCTGGCACGCGCACGGTGTCGGCGGCCGAGCGCCGCGAGGCTATCCGGGTCCGGCAGACACACGTGCAGCGGCGATATCGCCAATATTAGGCGGAGGCACACGAGCCATGTCGATGCGGGAGTGCGAGGGCAAGGTCGCGTTCGTGACAGGCGCGTCGCGCGGCATCGGCGCGGCGATCGCGGAGCGGCTGGCCGCCGCAGGCGCGCACGTTGCGTGCGCGGCCCGAAGCGTCGAGAGCCCGCACGCGAAGATCGCGGGCACCGTGCGCGAGACCGTCGCGCGCATCGAGTCGCGCGGTGGGCGCGCGGTCGCGATCGAGTGCGACGTGCTGGACGCGATCTCGCGACGCGCGGCGATCGCGGCCTGCCGCGATCGGCTCGGGCCGATCGACATCCTCGTCAACAACGCGGCGCAGGGTCCCTATCGCCCCTTCGAGAAGTTCAGCGACAACGACTTCCGCATCACGTTCCACGCGAACGTGCTGGCACCGCTCGAGCTGGCGCAGCTCGCCGTCCCCGACATGCGCGCGAAGCGCCGCGGCTGGATCCTGAACATCTCGTCGGCGACCGCCGAGCCGCCGCAGGGTCCGCCCTACATCGCGTGGGAGCAGAAGGGCGGCCACCACCTCTACGCGGCGAGCAAGGCGGGGCTCAACCGGCTGACGCAGGGCCTCGCGGCCGAGCTCTCGACCGCCGGCATCGCGGTCAACACGCTCGCGCCCGTGCAGGCGGTGATCACGCCCGGCGTAGCCGCCGTCGGCGCCGACAAGTGGATCGAGCCCTCGATGATCGAGCCGATCGAGGCGATGGCCGAGGCCGCCCTCGCGCTCTGCTGCTGCGACCCCGAGAAGCTCACCGGCCGCGTCACCTACAGCCTGCGCCTGCTCGAAGAGTTCGGCCGCGAGATCCGCACGCTCGACGGGGGCGCGGCCTACCGGGCGTAAGCGGTGACACGCAGCCCCGGGATCTTCCTCTCCGCGCCCCTGCGCATCGATTCGGAACTACCGGTCGCTACCGCGATCCGACGACTCGAGCACGCTTCGAAAGTTCTCGAGCGGACGCCCTGGTACACCGCCTATCTCACCGCGCGGGTCTCGTACGCTCGCGTCCTCGCCACTATCGAAGGGCGCAACCGGCGCCATTTCGAGTTCGTGGGATCTCTCACACCCTCCCCGGTCGGATCCTCTCTGGTTGGTGTGCTGCGCCTCTCTCGATTCCCTCGCTTCTTCTTGTCCGCGTGGTGTGCCTGCTTGATGATCCTGGGAGGAATCCGCTTCCTCTACGGCGTCCTCACGCAACCTCCGGGTCCTGCCGCGGCACAGACGCCCGTCGCGATGGTGCTCGCACTCGCGTTCATCTGGATCGGGTTCGGTCTCTTCGCGTGGTTCTTGATCCAGCGGGCGATCGCCCGCTCCGCAAACACGATCACGCAAGCGATTCGGAAGGAGCTGTCGGAACCGGCCACCTGAAACGCTGCCGCTCTCGCGCGAGCGAGAGCGACGCATTTGTGCAGTCTCAGTGCGGCGTCAGTCCGCCGTCCGCGATCACGACCTGCCCCGTGACGAAGCTCGCGGCGTCGGACGCGAGGAAGAGTGCCGGGCCGACCATCTCGTCGGGGTGCGCGGCGCGCTTCTGGAAGCTCGCGTTGGCCATCATCTGCTGCACGGCCGGCGGGTTGTTGCGAACCATGTCGGTGTCGACGGTGCCGGGCGCGAGCGCGTTGACGCGGATGCCGCGCGAAGCGAGGTCGGCCGCCATCGAGCGCGTGAACGCCATCAGCGCGGCCTTGGCGGCGGCGTACATCGACTGATTGACCGCGAACAGGAACGCGCCCGCCGAGATCACGTTGACGACCGCCGCGCACGGGCTCTTCTCGAGGTGCGGCAGCGCCGCCTGGATCAGGAAGACGGGACCGCGGAGATCCACCTCGAAGACCTTGTCCCAGGCCGGTTGCGTGAAGCGCCCGATCGGCTCCGTCAACGCCGTCGCGGCGTTGTTGACGACGATGTCGAGACGACCGAAGCGGTCGACGGTCTTCTCCACGAGCGGCCCGAGCGCGTCGAGTGAGCCGAGGTGCGTCGGCACGCCGAGCGCCTCGTAGCCCTTCGCGCGGAGCGCCGCCTCGGTCTCGGCGCAGGCCTCGGCCTTGCGGCTCGCGACGACGACCTTCGCCCCGGCCGCCGCGAAGCCCTCCGCGATCGCGCGACCGATGCCGCGCGTCCCGCCCGTCACGATGGCGACGCGCCCGGAGAGATCGAAGAGGTTGCGCACGCCGTCGCGATCCACGAGGGCCGCATGATGTCGCGCTGGCGTAGACTGCGCCACCGCATATGCGGGTCTTCGCCAGCATGGATCAGCGCATGGGGCTCGCCGACGTCGAGTCGCACGCGCGCCGCGTCGAGTCACTCGGCTACGACGGCCTCTGCATCCCCGACGCGCTCCACGACGGCTTGCTGCTCTCGCAGGCGGCGCTCCGCGCGACGACGAAGCTCGTGGCGCGCACGAGCGTGCTCGTGTCCTTCCCGCGGAGCCCCATGCTCGTCGCGATCGCGGCGTGGGATCTCCAGTCGGTGTCGGGCGGGCGCTTCGAGCTCGGGCTCGGCACGCAGGTGCGCGGCAACATCGTCGGCCGCTATTCGACTCCGTGGACGGCGCCGGTTCCGCGCATGCGCGAGTACGTGCTCTCGCTGCGCGCGATCTTCGCGGCCTTTCAGCATGGCGGCGCGCTCGACTTCCGCGGCGAGCACTACCGCTTCACCAGGCTCCAGCCCTTCTTCAACCCCGGCCCGATCGAGCACCCCGACATCCCGCTGCTCCTCGGCGCGGTCGGGCCGCGCATGAGCGAGCTCGCGGGCGAGGTCGCGGACGGCATGCTCACGCATCCGACCGGCAGCGCGCCGCGCACCTTGCGCGAATTGACGCGACCCTCGCTCGCGCGCGGCGCCGCGCGCGCCGGCCGCGACGCCTCGAGCCTCGAGCTGATGGCGGGCGGACTCGTGATCACGGGCGCGACCGCGTCGGAGATCGCGGCCGAGCGCGAGCACGTGCGCGAGCTGCTGACCTTCCTCTACTCGACTCCCGCCTACTGGCCGACGCTCGAGCTCCACGGCTGGCGCGAGGTCGGCGAGAAGCTCCACGCGCTGACGCGCGAAGGACGCTGGGCCGATATGAAGGGCGCGATCACGGACGCGATGCTCGACGCGCTCGTGCCGCAGGGCTCCTACGACGAGATCGCGGGCGTACTGCGCGAGTGGTACGGCGGCCTCGCGACCAGCCTGACCTTCCCGTTGCCGGACGACCCGACGCACGACGCGAAGGTCGCCCGCGCGATCGCCGCCCTGCGCGAGGGGCGATAAGCTGGCCCGCAGTCAATCGAGGACTCTCCGTGACGACCTTGCCCTTCCGCCCCTTCGATGCCGACAACCACTACTACGAGGCGCTCGACGCCTTCACGCGTCACCTCGACCCGAAGCGCGGCCCGCGCACCGTGCAGTGGGCCACGATCGAGGGGCGCAAGTACCACGTGGTCGGCGGCAAGGTCAGCCGCGCGGTCGTGAACCCGACCTTCGATCCGGTCGCGAAGGCGGGCGCGATGCACGCCTACTTCCGCGGCAACCCGGAGGGCAAGAACCCGCTCGAGTTCCTGCGCGAGCGCGAGCCGATCCCCGCGGAGTACCGCGACCGCGACGCGCGCATCCGCGCGCTCGACGCGCAGGGGCTCGAGGCCTGCTGGCTCTTTCCGACCCTCGGCATGCTCTACGAGGAGCTCTTGAAGCACGACGTCGAGGCGGTCTGCTGGACCTTCCGCGCCTTCAACCAGTGGCTCGACGAGGACTGGGGCTTCGCGTACCAGAACCGCATATTCGCGGCGCCCTACCTCGCGCTCGGCGACGTCGACTGGGCGGTGCGCGAGCTCGACTGGGCGCTCTCGCGCGGAGCGCGCGTGGTCTGCATGCGTCCGGCGCCCGTGTGGACGCCGACCGGACCGCGCAGCCCCGCCGATCCGCGCTTCGATCCCTTCTGGGCGCGCGTCGCCGAGTCCGGCATCGCCGTGGTCGTGCACGCCGGCGACTCCGGCTACACCACGAACGGTTACACGCAGGACGGCTTCGGAGCGAAATTCGACGAGGGCTGGAAGCCATCCATCAAGGCGCTCAACATCGAGCGCGCCGCCTACGACTGGCTGATCACGGTCGCCTTCGAGAAGCTCTTCGAGCGCTTCCCGAACCTCCGCATCGCATCGATCGAGAACGGCTCGGAGTTCCTGCCGGACCTCTTCCGCAAGCTCCAGCAGTCGGCGGCGCGCACACCCGGCTACTACAAACAGCACCCGGCGGACCTCTTTCGCCGCAACGTCTGGATCAATCCCTTCTGGGAGGACGACGTCCACGAGGTCGTCTCCTTGATGGGCGCCTCACGTGTGATCTTCGGCTCCGACTGGCCGCACATCGAGGGCATGCCGCAGCCGCTCGACTACGTCTCCGAGCTCGCGAAGTTCGACGACGACTCGAAGCGCCGGATCCTGCGCGACAACACCCGCGAGCTCAACGCGCTCCGGCCGGCTTGACCGTGGCTGCCGAGCTACCGCGACTCCGCACGATCGACGGCGCCGACACCGTCGTCGCGGCGCTGCTCGAGCACGGCGGCGTGATCGTCGAGGACCTGCTCGACGCGTCCGCGCTCTCGCGCATCAACGCGGAGGTGGATCCTCACCTCGCGCAGGCCGACCCCGCGCGCGCGCATCTGAATCCCGCGATCGCGTGGTTCTTCGGAAAGCGCACACGCCACCTCACCTCGCTCGCGGCGAAGTCGCCGTCGTTCGCGACCGACGTGCTCTGTCATCCGCTGCTGCTCGCGGCCTGCGACGCCGTCCTCGGTCCTTCCTGCGCGCGCTACCAGGTGAACGTCGCGCATCTGCTCGACCGCGGTCCGGGCTCCGAGGCGCAGCTCCTGCACCGCGACGAGCTCGTGTGGATCCACGTGCCGCGGCCGCACCCGGAGCTCCAGGTCGCCTCGATCACCGCGCTCGTCGAATTCCGCCGCGAGAACGGCGCGACGCGCGTGGTGCCGGGCAGCCACCGCTGGCCGCTCGACCGCAAGCCCGATGAGCACGAGATCGCCGACGCCGAGATGCCGGCCGGCGCGTCCGTCCTCTATCTCGGCTCGACGATCCACGGCGGCGGCGCCAACTCGACGCGCGACGCGTGGCGGCGCGGCGTCCACCTCTCCTACGTGGTCGGATGGCTTCGCACCGAGGAGAACCACTACCTGGGGACGCCGCCGGAGGTCGCGCGGCGGCTTCCGCGCCAGGCTCAGGAGCTGCTGGGCTACGCCGTGCACGACGCGATCGCATCGGGCGGCGGCTACCTCGGGGCCGTCGATCTGCGCGACCCGGCCGACATGCTGGCCGACGGCACTCTCTAGGCCACACCTCCCGACCACGGGCGCCGATACACTCCGCCGCCATGAAAGAGCGGATCGCCGCCGCGCTGGGCCCTGTCGTCGGGCTGACGCTCTTCGGGCTCGCGGCGTGGATCCTCGATCGCGAGCTGCGCGAGTTCCACGCCGGCGACGTGATCGCGCACCTGGCCGCGATCCCGTGGAGCCACCTGGGACTCGCGCTCGTGTTCTGCCTCGCGAGCTACGGCTGCCTCACCGGCTACGACACGCTCGCGCTGCGCTTCACCGGCGTGCGCCTTCCGTACAGCCGCATCGGCCTCGCGTCCTTCGTCGCCTACGTCTTCAGCCACAACCTCGGGTTCTCGTTCCTCGGCGGCACCGCGGTTCGCTACCGCATGTACACGACGTGGGGTGTCTCGGCTGCCGACCTCGCGCGCGTGATCAGCTTCAACGCCGTGACCTTCTGGCTCGGCTTCCTCACGGTGGGCGGCGTGACGCTCGCGCTCGAGGCGATCGCGCTGCCGGCGTCGTGGCACTCCTGGGTCGCGACCACGAGACCGCTCGGTGTCGTCCTGGTCCTGCTGCTGGTGCTCTGGGCGCTGACCGGGCTCCGCCGTCCGGTGCTGCGCCTGCGCGAGTTCGAGCTCCCGCACCCCGGCCCCGGCACGACCTTCCTCCAGATCGGGCTCTCGAGCTGCGACTGGCTGCTGGCGGGCTCCATCCTCTACGTGCTGCTGCCGCATCCGCCCGGGGTCACGTTCGCGCTGGTTCTCGGCATCTACCTGCTGGCGCAGGTGGTCGGGCTCGTGAGCCACGTGCCCGCCGGCCTCGGCGTGTTCGAGACGGTGCTCGTCGTGCTGCTCGGACCGTATCTGCCGGGTGACGTAGTGCTCGGCTCGGCGCTCGCCTATCGCATCGTCTACTACCTGATCCCGCTCGGCGCCGCGATCTCGCTCTTCACCGGCTTCGAGCTGCTGCAGCGGCGCCACGTGCTGCTCGCGGCGCGCAGCCTGCTCGCGCAGTGGGCTCCCGAGTTCGTGCCGCGCGCTCTGGCCGTCGCGACGTTCGCAGCCGGCGCGCTGCTGCTCGTCTCGGGCGCGACGCCCGCGGCGCCCGGCCGCATGGAAGCGATCGACCGCGTCCTGCCGCTGCCGCTGGTCGAGATCTCGCACTTCACGGCGAGCCTCCTCGGCGTCGTGCTCGTGCTGCTCGCGCGCGCGATCCAGCAGCGGGTCGATGCGGCCTACAGCCTGACGCTCACCGTGTTCCTGGTCGGCGCGGTGCTCGAGCTCGCGAAGGGGCTCGACTGGGAGGAGGCGAGCGTGCTGGTCGCGATGGCGATCGCGCTCGCGCCCTGCCATCGCTTCTTCTACCGGCGGAGCTCGCTGCTCACCCAGCCCTTCTCGCCAGGCTGGACGACGGCGATCGCGATCCTGCTGCTCGGCACCGGCTTCATCGTGCTGCTCGCGTACCGACAGGTCGAGTACCAGCACGAGCTGTGGTGGCAGTTCGAGCTCGAGGGCCATGCGCCGCGCTCGCTGCGCGCGCTCGCCGGCGCGGCAGTGCTGCTCGGCGCGTACGCGGTGGCGCGCCTGCTCCGACCCGCCTCGGCGCCACCCAGCCTGCCGACTCCCGAGGAGATCGAGCGCGTAACGCCGCTGGTCATCGGCGCGCCGAACGCGGAGGCCCACCTCGCGCTCGTCGGCGACAAGCCGCTGCTCTTCCACCCCTCCGGCACCGGCTTCCTGATGTACGGGGTCCGCCGCCGCAGCTGGATCGCGATGAGCGACCCGGTCGGACCGCCCGAGGTGCGACGCGAGCTGGCCTGGCAGTTCCGCGAGCTCGCCGACCAGCACGGCGGGCAATGCGCGTTCTACGAGGTGCAGACCGCCGACCTCCCCGTCTACCTCGATCTCGGCCTGGTGCTGCGCCGGATCGGCGAGGAGGCGCGCGTGCCGCTCGACGGCTTCACGATGGAAGGCGGCGGACGCAAGAGCATTCGCAATACGCTCCGGCGTGTCGAGCGCGAGGGCTGTCGCTTCGAGGTCGTGCCGCGCGACCGGGTCCCCGAGCTGATGCCGAAGCTCCGGCCCGTCAGCGATGCATGGCTGGCGAGCAAGCAGACGCGCGAGAA
>Ga0335069_10001826_pt1 | contig 33583 bp, 32 predicted proteins | sample Lox_Sample_11_FD_206714 | JGI IMG/M metagenome (GOLD analysis project Ga0335069, IMG submission 206714) | Soil microbial communities from Loxahatchee National Wildlife Refuge, Florida, United States - Lox_Sample_1.1 | ecosystem: Environmental > Terrestrial > Soil > Wetlands | place: USA...
TGGGAGCTAACACTGCGGGCAACCCAAGCGCTCCGCCGAATGCGCCGTCGCCCGCGGTTGATCACTGCCTTCTGGAAACAGGCTGAACTGTGGTGAAATAGTCACTGTATTATGCAGGAGTCAATAAGAAGCCTCAACCGCTGGTTTCTTAGGTCCCCACTTCTTCATTCGGGCAAGCAGTGTCGTGGGTTTCACGCCCATAAGCTCAGCTGCGCCGTCGGGGCCTTTGATCTTCCAAATTAGCTTTTTGGAGGGCGAGCAAAAGGTTGTCACGCTCGCGGCGTTGAAGTTCGGTTTCGGTCAGGATCTCTGGTTGAACTGCCTCGCCGGCTGGCGGCTCTACCCGAAGTGTAGACTGGGCTTGGGGTGCGGGCAGGTTTCCCACCGGCAGGTCAAACTCCAGCGCCCCGCCACGAGCCAGAATCACGGCACGCTCGATCACGTTGCGCAATTCGCGAACATTGCCGGGCCAGTCATAGCTTTGTAGTTTCGCGATCCCCGCCCGGGTCAGACGCGGTTTGGCGCACTTCAAGTCGCGCGTGGAAAGATCAACGAAATGTTTCGTCAGCGACGGGATGTCGTCGAGCCGTTCACGAAGCGGCAGGACGTTGATCGGGAAAACGTTGAGCCGGTAATACAGATCTTCGCGGAACTTGCCGGTGGCGACGGCTTGTTTCAGATCGCGATTCGTGGCCGCGATGATGCGCACGTCTGCCCGGCGCGTGCGGTCCCCGAACGTTTGCCATACCAAGTCCATACAATCAGACTACATGATGATCTGCCTGGCTGACGCCCCAGACGTTTGTCAGCATGGCATTAATTTGGGTGGGACTTGGTTCTACCGACATCCAGATCGCCAGTTCCCCCTTGCGTTTTTGTCAGTCGCTTCTGGTATTCCGGCGAAGAGTCGAGCGACCTACTCGGGAAGAGCGCCCAAAAGGAGTGAAGCTCCCCCCACGGGGCAAAGACGGGGAGAGTTGAAGATTGGGAGTCGATCCTCCACTCTCCGGTGGCTAGGGTCGTCAATCACCCTAATGAATCTTGCGCGACGAGAATTGGGAAGAGACACTCCGCGGTGGAGATTTTCTTCCGATTATCGGCGCGGGAAGTTTTGATACTCCATGGATTTTTCGGGCCATATTTTGGCTAAAGTGGGGAAAGGCGAAAGTCAGAAATAGCCCGTGAACATTGGCTAAGATAGCGGTAGCTCAAGGGAGAAAACTGCTCCGGGCACACCCCATGCAAGTGCGCTACCAGACCGCGTTACGTCCCGACGCGCTGATTACGCGCAAAGTCCAGCATACGCCGCGTTGCCAGTGCAAGCGCGCCGCGGCGGGTGGTCCGCCTGCACATCAAATCAGCAGATACGCGGCAAATAGTTCGCCAAACAGGATGCTCACGGCCATCAGGTAGAGCAAGCCCGTGGCGGACTGGTTGGATTGTTTCTGGACGCATTGCAGCTCCATCACTCCCAGCACGGCGGGCAGGGCGAGGCCCCAGAGCAGGCGCATGAGAAAGAAAAACAGATCTCCGTGGAGAGACCACAACGACGGTATGAACGTCCGCGCCAGATCGGCGTCGAAATCGCCCAGCATGAGCAGCGTGCCGACGACGACCGCAATGCGCAGGCCCAGGGCGATCAGGAGGATCTGGGAGAGCCGCAGCAGATGCTCAAAACTCAAGCGGCGCATGACCAGATACCAATGCCCGAGGATCATGGTGACGGTGACCGCGCCGAGCAGCACGGTACCCGTGATCACGCCGGCGTCAAAGAAACCGGGCGCCGTCGTGTCGATTCCGCGCAGGGTCAGGCTGTTGGCGGCCAGCGGCATGACGCCGAGCAGGAAACCCAGCAAGCCAGACGCCAGCAGCAGCGCGCGGCCCGCACTGGGTTTGTCCAATCGGAATGCGCCGAACGCGGCGGTGGCGCCGATGACGGTCAGGCCGAGGTAGCGGACGTCGGCCCAGGCTGAAAGCAGCACCCATTTGGAGAGCACGAGCGCGACCGCGGCGGACAAGGCGCACAACAGGCTGACAAACGTAAAGAAGCTGGTGAGGATCTCGCGCGGCGACAACAGGCAAGTGACAAGCAGACTACCGATACTCAACTCGGTGAGCACGACGCACAAAACCTGAATGAGTTTCATCGGGCCGAGATCTCCCATCGTGGGGAAATGCGCCGGGCGTCGACGGTCGAAATCTCTACGGCGTCCACGACCCAGCTCACAATCCGATCCATGTCCATTCCCTCGTATAAGGTGCGACTTGTCCGACGAATCCCCTGAAGCGTCGATCCGAAAGCACGATTAGGGCGGGATCACGAGAACCGAATTCGTGCTGCCGTCGGCATCAACCTCTTGAGCCGAGTTCTCCGGGTCGAGAATCCACTTGCCGTCCACAATGAACTTGTAAGGGTAATGGCCGGCCGTCAATTGCACGCTATCCACCCAGGTACCATCGGCTCGTTTGTGCATGGCGTTGGCGGTCGGGCTCCATTTGTTGAATACGCCCGCCAAGCTGACGATGTGGGCGCTCGGCGCCGAGACGGTAAACTCGACGGTGTACGTGCGTTCCTTGGGTTTGGGCGGCGGCGTGGGTGGTGGTGGCGGTGGGGGCCTTGGCGTTTCGTGGTGTTCCGTCGGTGGCGTTGTTGGACCCGGCGGTGGTTGCGTCCGCGGGGTGCGCGGCCAGAAGAACCAAGCCAGGATACCCACAATCGCCAGCACGATCGCCACCGCGGCAGCGACCAGCACCCAAGGGGACTGGGGCGGCGGCGCGGGCGGTGGCGGTGGCGGCGGTTCGAGTTGGGGATGCAGATCCACCCCGAGGCGTTTGGCGGTGGCCTCGGTCTTGGCATCTTTGAGGTCCTCCAACAGAGCGTCGTAGTCGCGGTACCGCATCAAGATGCTCTTGTTGAGCATCTTGTTAACAACCTCCTCGGTCTTGCGCGTGAGATCGGGATTCACATCGCTCAACAAGGGCGGCTTTTCATTGAGGCGTTTGGCCGCCAGTTCCTCGGGCGTATCGGCTTCAAATGGCGGACGTCCGGTCAGCGCCTGGAACAAGGTGGCGCCGAGGCTGTAGACATCGCTGCGAAAATCTTCGGCCTTCTGGCCGACGCGCTCGGGAGAAATGTAGTAGGGCGAACCCCAGATGCCATCGGAGGCGGCGACTTCGACATTGGCGAGTTTGGACAGGCCGAAATCGAGGACTTTGGCGCCGGTATCTTCGGTGATGAAAACGTTGGCGGGCTTGATATCGCCGTGAATCATCTTGTTCCGGTAGGCGGCTCGCAAGCCTTCGACGACGTCGATGGTCAATTCCAGGGCGCGCTCTTCGGGAAGAGGGCCGTCCTTCTCGATGATCTCGCGCAGGGTTCGTCCGTGAAGCAGTTCCATCACGATGTAGTACTGGCCTTTTTCCTCGCCGACGAAGTAGATCTGGACGATATGGGGATGGCTGATGGCGGCGGCGGAACGGGCCTCCTGCAGGAAATCGTTGAGGAACTTCGGGTCGTGGGCCAGGTCCTCACGCAGGACCTTGATGGCCACCTCGCGATTCAGGGTGGGGTCAAACGCGCGGAAGACGGTGCCCATGCCGCCGTGGGCGATCTCTTCCAACAGGTTGAAGTGACCCAACTTTGATGAATCCGGCATCGATCTGTCGATTCTAGCGGTTCTCAGGACATGCGCAAGCCCTGGTTGCGCTCCACGAGCCAAAGGGCGCGCGACACCCACCGTCGTCCTGCTCTTGTGTGCAAGCGCGTCTTGCGATACAAGTCATCTGTTGCCTACAATCTAGCCGTGAGTAGCGTCTCAGACAACATCAAAGTGGTGGAAGACCGGATTCGGTCGGCGGCGGAGCGGGCAGGGCGCGACCCGGCGGAGGTCCGGCTGGTTTCGGTGAGTAAAGCGATTGAACCAGAGCGGATCGAGGAAGCGCTGCGGGCGGGTCTGACGGTTTTCGGCGAGAGCAAGGTCCAGGAGGCGAAGGCGAAAATCCCGCTGGTGTCGGGGCAGGCGCGGTGGCACATGATCGGCCATCTGCAGTCCAACAAGGCGCGCGACGCCGTGGCGCTGTTCGATCTCATCCACGGGGTGGACAGCCTGAAGCTGGCGGAGGAGATCGACAGGTGGGCGGAGCAGGCCGGCAAGACGCAGGCGGTATTGCTGGAGGTCAACGTGTCGGGCGAAGCCAGCAAGTTTGGCTTGAAGCCGGAGGATTTGGAGTCCACCTTAGGGGGAATCAACCGATTGACGCGTGTGGAAGTGCAGGGATTGATGACCGTGGCGCCGTTCACGGAGGAAGCGGCGGAGGTGCGTCCGTATTTTCGGCGGCTGCGGGAGCTGCGGGACGCGCACGGGTTGACGGAGCTATCGATGGGCATGTCGCAGGATTTCGAGACGGCGATTGCCGAGGGGGCGACGATGGTGCGCATCGGGACGGCCATTTTTGGAGAACGACAACGGCGTGAGCCTTCAGAGTAAGAACATTGCATTCATCGGCGCGGGCAACATGGGCGAAGCGTTGGTCCGCGGGCTGCTCGCGACAAAAACGGTGTCGGCATCGCAGATCATCGTGACGGACGTGCGCGCGGTGCGGCGCGAGCATTTTGCGAAAACGTTCGGCGTGCGGGCCGTCGCGGACAATCGGCAGGCGGTGAAAGCCGCCGACATCGTGGTGCTGGCGGTCAAGCCGCAACAGGTGAGCGAGGCGCTGCTGGATTTCAAGTGGGCCATGACCGACCAGAAACTGATCATCTCCATTGCGGCGGGCGTCACGACGGCGCGGATCGAACAGGAATTAGGGGAGAGGACGCACGTGATCCGGGCGATGCCGAACACGCCCGCGCTGGTGGGCGCGGGGGCGGCCGGGGTGGCGAAAGGGGCGCACGCGACCGACGACGACCTGGCGACGGCGGAATCGATTCTCCGCGCGGTCGGCATTTGCGTGCGCGTGGACGAGAAGTCCATCGACGCGGTGACGGCGCTGAGCGGGAGCGGCCCGGCGTATTTCTTTTATGTGACCGAGGCGATGATTCAGGCGGGAGTGACGGCCGGACTGGATCGGGCGTTGGCGAAGAGGCTGGCGGTGCAGACCCTCTATGGCGCAGCGAAACTCCTGGTCGAAAGCGGCGAGGAGCCGGACGTGTTACGGCGCAAGGTGACGTCACCGGGCGGAACGACCGAAGCGGCAGTGAAGGTGATGTCCGAGCGCAAACTGTCGAGCATTTTCGACGAAGCGATGAAGGCCGCCGAGAAGCGTTCGCAAGAACTCTCGGGCTCGTAGCTAGGCGGTGTGGGATCGTTCGCTAGGAAAGCGCCAATGGCAGAGTAACGGTGAAGATCGTTCCCTGCTCCGGAATGCTGGTGAACGAGACTTTTCCCTGCAGGTAGCGTTCACAGAGCAGCTTGATGCCGTAGGTGCCGACGCCGCGTCCCTGGCCCTTGGTGGAGAACGAGCGATTGAACACCTGCAGTTGCACCTCCTCGGGCATCACCTGGGGATTCTGCACCCAGAAACTGACCTGACCGTGGCCGTTGGGTTCGCATCCGGCGAGGACGCGCTCGCCGGACGAGGAGGCTTCGAGGGCGTTCTTGAGCATGTTTCCCAAAATCCGCGCCAGTTGCGTCTTATCGGTGGTGAACAACACGTCCGCGGACGACGGCGCGATTTGAATTGTTCGGGTATGTGCGACATCGAGATGCCGGTACAGCGAAGCGACCTCGTGCAACAGGGACAACGAATTGACCGCGGCGGGGTGGAGTTTCAGGTCGCCGTTTTCGGCAGCGAGCAATTCTTTGTGGCCGTTGATCTCGTCGGCGGTTCGTTGGATGGCGACTTTGAGCTCCTCAATGAGGTTGGCTTCGCTTGGCGAGGCGGTCGCACCGACGAATTCCGCCAGGCCCTGCAGGACCGTCAGTCGGTTCGAGAGGTCGTGGAGGAAGGTGCGTTCCAGCACTTGGAGACGTTTTTCGTGGCTGATATCGGTCACGGCAAAGACGGTGAACGGTTCGTCATCAACCGTGAACGGGGTGGAAACGACGCGGAGATCCAGCGCATCTCCAGCTGGGCGGCGAAGCAGGTGGCATTCTTCGACGGCCTTGTTGCCGCGCAAACCGGAGAGGATGGCTTTGACGGCACCGCATTGTGAGCAGAAGCACGTCGTACCGCAACCGCCCATCGACTCCGTGGAATGCTGACAGCCGATCGCCTCGCCGGGCCGAAGGCCATAGACCGACTTCCGATCAGCGATATGGAAGGCGTCTTCCAGGGCGCGGTTGGCGTAAACGATCTGCCGGTGTTTGTTTATGACGACCACGATATCCGCCACGCTGTCGAGTAGCTTGTCCAGGTGGGGGACGCGAGAGACGGTGGCGATTTGGTGGAGCAATTCCTCGGCATCCGCACGGGTGGCGCGAGCGAAATCAGTCGGAATTTCGGCCAGAAGGGTTTCCATAGCAAGGCCGTAGGGGGAGCATAATCCGCACCATCCGTGGCGTGGCTTACCTGTTGCGCGGCAAAGTGATAAGCCTGGCGGCATGGGGGTGTATAGATGAGGCTTATGGAGGGCATGCCGACGGGCAGTCGGCCGTCGGAAGAACTCTGCCTGGCGGGGGCGACTCGTCGGATGCCGTCACGGCCGGTCGCCAGCGTGCGTTGCGTCCGTGATGCGTTCATAACGCTAGGTCGTGGGACGCCGTGGGCTGCGACAGCCCAGAAAGCGTTCGGGGCGGCAGGTTAATGAAAGAGGTGCGCCAGTCCACACCCTCAGGACGGGTTCCAACGATCCGCACGGTCTTCTCTCCCAGCCCGCCCTCGAATTGAATAAGGAATAGATCTGGTCTGCAAGCGCTTCACCAGTGACAAGGCAAAACAGAATCCTCCGTAAAGACTCAAGGACGATTTTGGGCGTTTCACAACAGGAAGGGCAGGGCATCAAAGCTGGCCGTAGCTTAAGAGTGGAACTCGGCAAGGCTTGAGGGATGAGCGCAGGATAAGCAGGGAGTTTCTTGCTAATACCCGGAAAAACGGAAAGAGGCAGCCACGCAGTGGCTGCCTCTTTTCCAAGGTAAGTTGTTGTGGAATGCTTCTGTTTAAGCCGCGACCGTCGTCCACACGAACTTGCGCCAAGCGAACAGGCCGAGGAGCGCGACACCGAGCAAAGCGATCGTCGTGCCGCCATCGGGAACGGTGCTGGACAGTGGCTGATTGAACGTCACGTTGTCTATCGCGAAGTCCCAATCACCAGCAGCAAAGCCGCCGCCGCCGAGGTACTCAATCGACACCATGGTCCCAGCAGCAGCAAATCCCTCTGTCTGCAAGGACGAGCCTGTCGTCGCCAGAGAAAAGTTTAGTGAATCCCCGACGTTATCGAACATTTCGTAGTTGCCCGCAAGCGCGTTCAATATTTGAATCTGGAAGTTTTGAATTGGCGCCGTAAAGGTCACGGTTAGCGGGTTGAGCAAACCCGGACCACCACCTACCAGGTCGGATGAACCCGTGGCATAAACACTGGAGTTATCTGTGGTTTGGTTAGATTCGCCAGTCAAAACGACGCCGCCCGCGAAGGTGGCCGTATAGCCAGTGAAACTGTAAACCAATGTTTGTTCTGCGCCTGCTACGGCAAATGTCGACGGACCGGTAAGGTCTTCGAATGTCACTTCGTCGGCATGGGCAGATATTACAGCCCCTGCAGCAAGAGCGGTTGCCATCCCGATGAATAAGGCTGTTTTTTTCATACGCGTGTCCTCCTGAGTGTGTCCTCCGAGATTTCAGCTTTGGTAAGCATATCGCTTGTCCTCTATTCGACTTTACCTCGTCACCAACGAGACTTAATTTAGTTTCATAGCGAGAATCGTGCCACAGACTGTATCTTGCTTATTAGACGGCAGTTACACACACTGACAAACTGAGGAGTGTAAACGAATCTGACACATTTCCGCAGTTTTCCCAACTTCCTCTTTCAACATGTTGCACAAGTAATTGTAGGACAAGCTTTTAGCGCAGTAATCGGAAACCGTAAGCTTTTCCGACGCGCCGCAGCAGCCCACAACGCCATCTCCTTTCGCGCCGTGGGCTTCTAAAGCCGCAGCCTTAGCGTAGGGCCAGCCATACGCGCTCGAATGTCCGGAAGGCTGTTCCGGCGTTCGGCGGTTTGCGCCGCCTGCGGTTTGGACTCGCGAGGTTGTGCGTGAGTCCGGCGAAGTCAACGCCGGGTTCGGCGCAAGTGTCTGGCTACGAGCGCAAAGGCAGCACCGGTGGCAAGCAAGGCCCAGGTAGACGGCTCCGGGATGGCGAACAAGAGCATGTCTGCATAGGTGCTCCCCTCGGTTGGGAACCGTAAGGATAGATGATGCCAATCGTTTCCGACATGGTGAACGTTGAGCCCAGGCCGCTGGTAATAGTCAGATTGGTAACCGCGAGCATGCTCCCTATGGAAAAGGCGGCAACCGTTGCATTGTTGACGGTGCCGGTCATGACCGTGTACACGGAGGTGTTTGACATCAGCATGCTCAATGAACCTCTTCCGAATGGGAGGGCGGCAAAGCCGGTCTCCGTGGCGCTGATGAACAATTCTCCCGGGTGGGTACCGGATAACGCCGGGACATTTATGACGAGGTAATCATGGGTGGGGTCGCCCTGGTAGGGCTGGGAATACGCGGTGATGCCGTCAGGAAAACTCCAATTAGTGAACGTCAAGGCACCGGTGTTGACGAAGCCACTACCACCATCGGTGAAACTCGTTGTGTAGTCAGAGAGCCCTTCCCGAACTATCAGCGTGAGAGTCAAACTGTCCTGAGCGAAGGCGAGACTGGCGCGGGTCAGAACGGCAATGGATAAGGTCAACACTAAAAGAAGCAAATTACGGTGCGCGGTTGCTTTGGGCTGAAAAATAACGCGGCGTATGCTCATGATGCCCTCCAGAGCCAATGGCACAGACGGGGTGAAAGCCCTCGTAGTATAGGGCAGACCCGGCCAGGAGCGCAAGGCAATAGCAGGCGTGTGGGGTAGGTTATCGGAGTGTCTTTCTGAGCAGAACGACATTGGGCGGGGACCATCCGAGCGCCTCGTAAACTCCGCGGGCATCCTTCCACACGTCGCTGATCAGGACGGCGCAACCGCACTCGGCCAGGATGGTTTGAACGTGTTCGAGCAACTGCTTGCCGATGCCGCGGCGTCCGGACGCCAATCGTCACCCCAGAACCCGGGGACGGACTGCATCCGGGAGACGATTCGGGGTGCGTCAGTAATGGAAGCGGTTCGGATCATGGCATTGTTCCGGCCGAGTAATAAACGGGCACAATTAGGTTCATGGCCTCAGCACCTCGGAATCGCAGTATGAATGGATGTACCACGTCAGGCAAGTGCAGACCGGCACCGGGAACGATAATGGCACGTTAGTCGTGGTCTGTCACGCACAACTGAGGGCTTGTCTATCGATAGGGCTCCTTCTAGACTGACGGTGCGGTGAGCGTGACCGTCTATACGGCACTTGCCTGCTTGCAGCCGGTGCGGGAATACACGGAGGCATTTCATCGGGCCACGGGGGTGGCATTGAGGCTGGCGCCAGCGAGCAGTCTGTCGAAACGGGCCGCCTTTGGCCGGCGGGGCAATCCGTTCTGTGAACTGGTCAACCAGGCGACCGGGGGATGCCCGGCGTGCCTGGGCATCCAGCAAAAACTCCAAGCGTGCCTGCGAAAGAAACTCGCGCCCCAACAGATCGCCTGTCCGATGAAGCTGGTGGATCTGGCCGTGCCGGTGGTTGTCGAGGGCAAACACGTCGCGACGTTGTGGGGGGGACAAGTGTTCCGCCAGCCGCCGAAGCGACGCGATTTCGATCAGATGGCCGACGTGCTGATCGCATGGGGAGTCAGCCGCGACGATCTTCCGAAACTGCGCGAGGCGTATTTCGGGACACGGGTAGTCTCCGACGAACAATTCCAAGCCATCCTGCGGCTACTGATGATATTCGCCCAGAATCTCGTGGAGGCGGCGAACCGTTGTCTCCTGACGTCACACGCCGGGGAGGCGGCGGCGGTGGCTCGTGCCAGGGAGTGGGTGCAAGTGCATCTCGGGGAGCCGTTGACGATGCGCGCGATGGCGGAGCGGGCGCGTCTCAGCCCGTGCCACTTTTGCCGGCTGTTTCGGCGGGGTACCGGGCTGCGGTTCACCGACTACGTGTGTCGGGCGCGGGTGGAGCGGGCCAAGCGGTTGCTGATCCGGCGCACGGCGCACATCGCCGATGTGGCGATGGAATGCGGGTTTGGCGACATTTCGTATTTCAACCGGGTGTTCAAGAAGTGTGCGGGGGTGACGCCGACCGAGTATCGGTTGGGCCGGGCCCGGCGGCCGTGCGGCGCCATCGCAAAATTCTCCAGCTGAGCGTCAATCCTGTCCTAGCCGTCAAGCGGTTGATTGTCTAGCCTCGTGCCCCAGCGAGTCGAACCGGTTCTTCTTCACCGGGCAGATGGCCACTGTGGCCCGGGCAAGCGGACCCAAAACAAACCAGCGAGATCCGAGACTACGACAACCAGGAGGAGAGGGATATGAACAGACTTCAGAGATTGGTCATGGCAGGGGCGATGGTGCTCTTGGCAGCGCCCGGCCTTGCTTTCGGGCAATACATGGACATTCTTGTCGGCGACAAAGACAACTTCGCCGACCACAACGGCGCGGACGCCGTCACCCTGCGTCCGGCATTCGCGAGTGCGATGGCCTGTGACTGGGAAACCTACAACGACGGGCTGCGCGACATGGACGTGCACTATACTGTCCAAGGGAACACGAAGTTCGCCATGAGTTTTCAGGACCTGCCGTTGATCGATGTGACACAACCTGTGCGGCTGATCGTCGGCATGAAGGCCGACGGGAGCACGGGAGCGAATGATGGGCTGTTTCTCCAGTACGACGGCGAAACGCCTCCCGAGAATTACCAAACCACCCGTTGGGATATCAGCTTCCTGTGGGGCCAGGGGCTGAACTCATATTGGCCGCTGACCGGGAACCCCGGCACCATCTGGGATAACAACGAGTCGATGATCGTTACGCAGTATCTGGGGGGCTTGACCGTCCCCGGAGGCGGTTCGTTGCTGGACCAAATCAACGGCGTCAACGCCCTGGATGTCTGTGTGAGCGACGATACGGGAGTGGACTTCGTGGAACTGTCGTTCACGGCGATTCCCGAGCCGTCGTCGCTGGCGCTGGTCGGTGGTGGTCTGGCTGGACTGTTTTGTCTGGCCGATCCTCGCCGACGGACGAAGAAGTAGTTCTGGTGGTACGCTGTCTTTGCGTTGAGGACTGGGATCACCTGGGGCCAAGGGTGCTCGGGGCTGCTAGGACTGTCGGCTGAGTTGGAGCGCCCTCAGCAGAGGTTGGTTCCGCGCCTCCACAACACCAACTGCTTGAACGCCGCGGGCTGCCTCAGCCCGCGGCCTCGGCAGGGGGGGGGCACAACCAATCCCCGCTTGTGCCTCCGTCGCAATCCTTGTTACAGTGACGCGAAGGCGAGATGATATGCCGAACTCTCCGCGTACAACCGACCGTGGCTCTCACCTCCACCAGAACCCATTCGATGGCGACCGCTACGATGTGGACCAGTTCTATCGACGCATGGCCGCTGAGCAGAACCTGCCATTGGGAATCATCGGCGGGCTCGTGGGCGCGTTGCTCGGCGCGGCGGTGTGGGCAGGCCTTGCCATTGTAACCGGCTTCAATTTCGGTGCCATTGCCATTCTGATCGGATTTCTCGTCGGTCACGGCGTCCGTTTTTTTGGCCGGGGCGTTACACTGGGTTTCCCGGTTGCCGGCGCTGTGCTGGCAGTGCTCGGCTTGGTTGTGGGCAGGCTGTTGACTCTTTCGGCCGTGTACTCGTTGCGACATGGCGTGAATGTGAGCACTGCATTCCTGGATCTGGTGAGTCGGCCCGATGCCACCCTGCGGACGTTGCTTCGGGTCACCGGCCCGTTGGACGGCTTGTTTTATATCGTCGCCATTTGCACGGCCGCCAAGTTGTCCTTCCGTCCCGCGCTTTTCAACCAGGATTGAGACGGACCCGGGCCGGCCGCGGATTGCAGATTGAGTTGATGCTGACCGCGTGACCTCCCACTCCGTGGAATGTCAAGTGTCAAGAGTTGACCCCACAGGCTATTTACCATTTCGCTCGGCGCACCACCGATGATGTCGTCACCGACAGGTGTCGCCCCTTTAAGCAAGACTGGAACGCAGGTGGGCCTGAAGGCCAGGAGGGCTGCCTGCACAAGCACGGCGCGGCTGGTTCCCTGACGGACACAAAAACGCAGTTGAAATTCGCAGGCGTCCCGCTAATCTAACCACGCTTCACGGTTGCCAGTCCCGACATGAGGCGTCGGGGCAAGATGATAGAGCAGCCCCGAAAGCGTTCGAGGCTGGTCGGCGGTTTTCGGTGCCAGGGTAGCTCAGTGGTAGAGCAGGGGACTCATAAGCCCTTGGTCGGGAGTTCAACTCTCCCCCCTGGCACCAAACTTCAATTTGAACAGGTGCCCGTGGCTTGGCGGAAGAGAGCAGCCCCGAACCCCCCCCGGAGAATGCCGGGGTCGCCCTCTGGCACGGGAAATGCCGATATGCTTTGACAGCGCAGGCGCAGATGACTAATGTGCGGACGCCGATGATGAACCGTTACTGTAGCAGCTTCCGTCGAGTGGGCGCAATCGCGCTCGCGGCGATCGGCCTGATGGCCACCCGAACATCCCAGGCGGACACGAATCTGGTGAACCGGAAATCATGGGTGGTGGACGGCACGGATGACCCGGCGACGAACGCCAGCCTGATCACGGTAACAGTGAACGGTCATCCGATGGGCGCGTTCGGGGAACTGGCGTTTTCCTACAACATCGAGGGGACGAACGTGCTGCCGGTGGGAGTGGTGAAGGGGAGCGGGGAAATCAAGCTGGCGTTGCCCAACGGGCCGTTTGGCGGGTCGTTTTTCCTGACGGGCTACTGGGATTGCGACGCGGGGTACCTGCCGACGATGACGATCAGCGACCTCGATATTCGGGTGAAGGGGGGAAAAAAGGCGGTAGTGGAGATGAAGGGAAAGATCTCCAACGGCGTGACGATGGCGGCGAAGGATTTTGAGTTGATCATGATGATGCCGGAGCCGCAGTTGGTGCAGGCCGAGGTGAGTTACCGGCTGATGGCCACGGCGGATGTCTGTGTCGATGACGTGATCCATACCAATCAGGACAATTTTCAGATCGCGCGGATGGCGTCGAACTATCTTTCGGCCGAGGAGAACGAGAACAACGTGGCGCGGTTCTCGAAGGTCACGAGCCACACCTGCGTGCTGGAGTACTGCAACACGACGACGAAGACGTTTTGCTACGGGCTGGCCAATCAGGACAGCCTGGTGTTGACGAACAAGCCGCCGTCGTTGGGCGCGCCGGCGATCTGGTTGGTAAACAACGCGACGGCGAACACGAACGCGCCGACGCTGGGGGTGAAGTTCCTGGTGCCGTCGAAGGGGACGATCAAGCCGCAGGGACTGGAACAGGCGACGGCGGATCCGACGGCGGAGAACGTCAGTTTCTGGGGGAACTGGCGGAAAGCGAAAGCGAGCTACCGGGCCGGGAAGAAGGTTACGCAGGTGCGATACATGCTCGTGGTCAAGACGCCCGGACGATTGAGCTGCGACTACAATAATTGATCCGGCGGCTTCGCGCGGGGCTCCGGTCGAGCCCACCCACATGAGTAAGACGGTCATCCATATACTGTCGACCAGCCACGCGGGCTCGCATTATTTGTCGTTGATGCTGGGCAGCCACTCACGAACGATGCACGTGGGCGAGCTGTTCCAGTTGAAGCGGGAGAAGGGCATGATGCTGGGTCAGGTCTACTTTACCTCGAGCCCGGTGTTCGACGGGATCGGTCCGCACAACATCCGCGACGTGTACGAGATCGTGTTTTCGCGGATCGATCCGCATGTCGAAGCGGTGGTGGACACGTCGAAAGTCCTGCGCGGGTGGAGCGAGATGTTCGTGCGGGACGAGCGCCACGAGCACAAGTACGTACATTTGATTCGTGACCCGCGGGCGCTGGTGTGGCGGGCCCTGGTGAAGCGGGAACGCAAGAGCTCGTGGCGGATGCGCTGGAAGCTGGTGCGGTCGTGGCCAGCGGTGCCGGCGGGGGCGGCGTTCGGGGATTTGGAGTCGATGCTGACGTACCGATGGCTGCAGCAGAACCGCGAGATTACCCGATTCATCCGTGGCCATCGGCTCGACGCGAATCTGGTGACGTACCGCGACCTGGCAAAGGACACGGCGGGAGAAATGGGCCGCCTGATGGAGTGGATCGGGTTGCCGTTCGAGCCCGACCAACTGGAGTACTGGAAACGCGAGCACATCGGCACGCAGAAGCGCGGGTACGATTGGGTGAAGGAGAAACAGACCACGTACTTCGACCTGCGCTGGAAGACGGAATTGGCCGAAGCGGTCCAGGACCGGATCGTGGCGGATCGCGCGGTGAACGCGTATCTGGCGGAGACGTGTTTGAGATTTACAGAGGAGGGACTGCACCGAGAGGCCGGTGCCAGTCCGTACGCTCCGCGTCGGTGACCGGGGGAGTAGGTCCCGACGATTTGTGTTTCCGGCTGTACTGGGGAGACTTTCCCCGCCGCGGAGGATGACGGGGTTTCCCCTCACAGACAACCATGACCGTTTGGGCTAGAGTGCGTTCCTTTCTGAGCAGGATAGACAACCGAGGCGCACAACAGCCCGAGTGTTCGAGAACATGGAAATGCTAAGACTGTTTTGGCGGGGCGGCGCGGAACAGGCCGAGTTTCTCCGCACGTTGGAACCCGTGGTGGTGATGGGGCGTGGGCATAGCGGGACGCGGGTCCTCTCCTGGATCTGCGCGCATCTGGGGGTCCGCATGGGGGCGGGCGAAGAACATTTCACGGGCGACCCCGACGACGAGGCGTTCACGGATCGGATTGAAGTGATTGCGGCGCGCAACCTCGGGGTGAATTCGCTGGCGGCCGTGCAGGCCGGTGATTTGCGGCGATTTCAATCCGCCGCGGCCGCGTATTTTCGGCGGTTAACCCCGCCGACGCAACGCTGGGGCTGGAAGTTCCCCGAGACGTATCTGGTGGCCCCGTATGTGGTGAAGGCTTTTCCCAGGGCGAAGTTGTTGCACTTGGTACGTGACGGGCGCGACCTGGCGTTCAAAACGCATTTGACGGATAATCCCCGGAAGAAACTGGGGAGAGCCGTGCTCGCCGAGTGCGGGGCGATGGACCTGCCGCGTCATTTGCAGGCGGCGTCCTCCTGGGCGTATCAAGTGGATCGGTTCGACGCGTTTCGCCGGGAGCTGGCGGACTCTCAGGTGTTTGACGTACGGTTCGAGGATTTGTGTGTGGCTCCGGTCGAGTGGACGGAGAAACTCTGTGGTTTTCTGGGGCTGCCGATGACCGAGAGGTGTCGGCAGTACCTGACCAGCGAGATCAATCCCCGCAACGTGGGGCAGTATCGCAACGAAAGCGCGGCGCTGGTGCGGGAGGTGGAGCAAAGAACCGGCGGGACGTTGAAGCGGCACGGCTACGTGCCGCAGGCAGAAGGTTGAAACCCGGTAAGCTGGGAAACCTCGTCCGGACAATTCAGTTGCGGGGCGGGGCGGCGGCCAATCTCTTTTCGAGCAGGAACGCGTGTTTCATGAACACGCTGACCATGTGCATGAACGCGACGATCCAGCCGCGCCAGCCGTCGCGCCAGGCCTGTTTCAGGACGAGGTATTTCAAAAACTCGAGCCAGGGCCTGACGAGGAGATTGTGCGGGCGGAAACGGCGGCCCTCCTGACTGTAGGCATCGGCGAGAATGCGGGAATACTGGAGCATTTTCCGAAAGTGATCGGCCAGATCGCGATAGCTGTAGTGGAGTAAATCGCCGTCCAACCGCGCCGTGGCCCCGGTGACGTCGAGCCGGTCGTGCGGGTCGCGTCCGTGCCACTGCGCCGCGCTGCGCCGGACGAGGCGGATGCGCCACTCCGGATACCAGACGTGCCACAGCCAGTCGCCAAGGTAAAACGTCCGTCGGCTCACCAGAAATCCGTCAACACCAGGCTGGGGGCCTGCCAATTGTCGGCGGATCGCGGTGCTGAGTTCCGGCGTGAGCGCTTCATCCGCGTCGAGAGCCAGCACCCACGGTTGGGCGCAGCGAGTCAATGCGACGTTTTTCTGGGCGACATGACCCTGCCAGGGATGAACCTCGAACCTGGCGCCGAACCGGCGGGCGATTTCCGCCGTGCGGTCCGTGGAGCCGGAATCGACAATGACGATCTCGGCAGCCAGTCCGCGCACGCTTTCCAGGCACCGCGGCAGGTTGTCTTCTTCGTTGAGTGTGATGATCGCGACCGACAATGGCAGCGGGGTGTCCACGCGCGCCTTATAGCGCAGCCGCCGGGAGCGTCGCAACGATTTTCCTTCACTTCAGTTTGGCGCTTCCGATATAGATGCGCTTGCGTTGAACGTCTTGCACCTCAACACGGAGCGCTCGTGGCGCGGCGGGGAATGGCAGACGCTGTTGCTGGCGCGCGCGTTGAGCGACCACGGTATCCGCAGCAGCATCGGCTGCCGGCGCGGCGCACCGTTGGCCGACCATGCGCGGGAGAATCAATTGCCCATCGTGCCGCTGGGCGGCGACGCGCTGAGCACCTCCGTGGGATTGGCGCGGGCGGCGCGCGACTTCGATCTGATCCACTGCCACACGGGCCGCGCGCACAGCCTGGCTGCCGTGACGGCGCTGTGGCACCGGAAGCCGGTCATTGTGACGCGGCACATCGAATTGCGCCCGCCTTCGACTTGGTTCAATCGCTACAAGTTCCGCAAGGCCGCGGCCGTGGTCGGCGTTTCCGAGGCCGTGACCGCACAGCTGCGCTCCTGGGGTGCGCCGGCGGAGACCTTGCGCACGATCCCGTATGGCGTGCCGCCCCTCAAGACCAACCCGCAGCGCGCGCAGGACCTTCGGCGGCGACTGGGGATTGACCCCGCGCAGACGGTTATCGGCACGATCGGGGCGCTGGTGGACCACAAGGCCCATGAGGTGCTGCTGCGCGCGGCCCAGCGCGTCGCTCGTGGACGGTCCGACGTGCGGTTTGTGATTGTTGGCGAGGGCAAACGGGAACCGGAGCTGGCAAGATTGCGCGGCGAACTGGGATTGGAGCGGGTCGTCGAGTTTGCCGGTTACGTGCCCCAAGCCGCGGAATGCCTGCCCGCGTTTCAGGTGTTTGCCCTCTCCTCGAACATGGAAGGGTTGCCGAACGTGATCCTTGAGGCGTTCGGCGCCGGCGTGCCGGTGGCGGCGACGGCGGCCAGTGGCACTCCCCAACTCGTGCGCGATGGCCAGACCGGGTTGCTGGTGCCAGTGGGTGACGACGCGGCGCTTGCGAAAGCGATTCTTCGTTTGATTGATGACCCCGCCCTGGCGCAACGGGTCGCGGCAGCGGCCCGCCGGTACGTGGAGACGGAGTTTACCCTGGATCGAATGGCGGAACGGTATCGGGCCGTGTACGAGGAAGTGCTTGGGCGGGCCGGAGGAACCGAGGGGACGCGATCCGTGGCGTGATTGACCTTCGCCCGCGGCCTCCCTATCATCGCGCCGTGGTTCGGACGGAACAGCATGGAATGAACTGGGAAGCGCGGGAGGATTTCGTGCCGCTGCTGTCATCGGTATTGGAGAGCCCGGGCGAGGCCGTAAAGAATTCCGGAATCACCTCGGTCACGCGTCACCACCTGGGCGATCGACAATTCTACGTCAAGACCCAGTCGCACGGACAACGCTGGTGGTGGCCTCTCAAGTACTTCTTCAAGGCCCCGCGCGGACGCGACGAATGGCGTCTGGCCGGCCGCCTGGAGCGGTTCGGGATTCCGGTCGTGCCGCACCTGGCCTACGGCGAGCGCTGGGGTCGAAGCGGTTTGCGGGAAACCACGCTGATTACCGAGGGACTCGCCGGCTATTTGCCGTTGCCAAAAGCGACCGACCTCAACGACTCCACGTTCCAGAACCGGCTGGGCCAACTCGTGCGACAAATGCATGAGGCCGGCGTCATCCACGAGGATCTGAACCGGGCGAACCTGCTTTACGCCGCCACGGTTGCTCACCTGCGGTTGGTGGACCTCGACAAGATCCGCCTGCGGCCCGCGCTGACCGTGCCGCAACGGCTGTCCAATATCGCCTTGATCGGCGCGCGATTGCCGTTGACCGATTCCTTCTTCGATGCCTACGGGACGGGGTTCCCGTTCTCCCGTGAAGCCATCAGGCAACGGGCGCGTACGGAACGCGAGGCCCTGGCGTCGCAAATCTCGCGGCGCTGGCGCGCGCACACCAGCGAGATGGACGTTCGTCGCGTCGGCGAGCTGCGCTGGCGCGTGCGGCGGATCTACGACGACAAGGCGCTGGCAAAGATCCTGGAGGCGCCGGATCGCCTCTCGGCGGCGAACGAAAATGGATTCGTTCTCCAGCAATTCGGATGCGGTCGGTCACGAGCGGACCGCTGCTACCGTGAGGCGTACCGGCTCGAGTTGCTCGGCGTTGGCGCTCCCCGCCCGGTCGCGGTTGGCGAAAAGAGGCTGCTGGGAATCTGCCAGCGGAGTTATTTCGTGGCCAAGCTGTAAGAAGGCGTCGCGGAATTCACGGGACCTCGCACACCACACGAAACCCACGGGTGTCCTTCAGGTCGCCGGGATCGTCGCCGTCGCGCAAGGCGCTGCACGTGTAACGCAGCCCCGTGTTCCAGGAGCCGCCCTTGTCCACCCGGCAATGCCCCGTCGGCGGACCTTGCGGATCAACCGCGTCGTTGGTCGGAAACACCGAATACCAGTCCGATACCCACTCCCACGAATTGCCGAGCATGTCGTGGAGTCCCCACGGGTTCGCTGGAAACGAGCCGACCGGCGCGGTGTACTCAAACCCATCGTTGGCATAATGTGCGTGATTCTTCTTATCCGACGACCAGCCCAGGTTGGCCTTTGTGCGGTCCAGGACATCACCGCCCCAATAGGTGCGGTTGGTGGTGCCTGCGCGACAGGCGTACTCCCATTCGGCTTCCGTTGGGAGCCGGTATGACCGTCCCTCCTGCGCCGACAGCCAGCGGCAGAAACGTTGCGCGTCCTGCCACGAGATCGGTTCGACCGGCTCGGTGTTCGCGTCATGGTCGAGTTGATACGCGGGACGGTGATGCTTGTGCTCGGTGTCGTACCGATCGTACTGGGCGTTGGAGACCTCGAACGCGCCCAGGTAATACGGTTTGGTCAGGGTCACGCGGTGCGGCACGTACATCGGTCCGCCCAGCGGATCACTCGGCCCGACGTCCTTCGATGTTTCTGCGTCCAACCCCATCACAAAGGTGCCGGGCTCGATCCGCACAAGCTTCATCCCAATCGAGTTGATGAGGTAGGTGATGTTCGTTTGCCGCAATCCTTCCGGCGTGGCCACCGGCACCTCGACCGGTTCATTGGACCACGCGGCCGGCGATTTCGGCCAGTTCGACCGGTCCACCGCAGGCAGATCCTGCATCGATGCGTACGGCGGATGAAATCGCCACGTCTTGCGGTACCAGTGGTTCAACCGATCGCCCACCACCCAGCAGGCCGCGATCAATACGATCGCGCCGATCAACCACGGCACGGCTTTTCCCGAGTTTTCAGACGCCACCATGGCGGCGCAGGATAGGTGTTCACCGCGGGTTCGTCAAGGAACAGTCAGGCCGCGTCAGTCCGTCTTCTTGTCGCGTTGGAACACCGCCAGATGCAAGGTGTGTAGGACGCGCATCTGGGCGAAATCCTCAACCAGGCGGAATCCCGCGTGACGGAAATACCCCTCGACCTCGGCCAACGGCGTCGCAAAGCGGTCTTTGTCCTTGCCGCTCAGCTTGCGGCGGACCGACTGCACGGAATACGGGCTGAAATAGGACAGCACGACGAATTGGCCGGCCACGCGGCAGAGTTCACTGATTACTTTTTGGCGGATCACCGCGTTGGGAAAATGGTGGAATAACCGGAAACACACGATCGTGTCGAATTGTCCGCTCGCGTAGGTCAGTTGCTCCAGGTCCTGACTGTCCACCGTGCACGGCAATCTCGCCTGGGAAGCGCTCTCCCGAGCGATGGCAAGCATCGACTCCGACAAATCGGCGCCGCTGGCTGCATAACCCTTCTTCGCCAGATGCAGCATGACCCGTCCGCCACCGCAGGGGATGTCGAGGACGCGATGGCTTTTCGGAATGCGCCGGAACGCGCGGTCGATCAACCGCATCTCGGCGCGATGCTTGTGCGGTTTGCGCTGCTGATAGCCCTTGGACTGCTTCTCGTCGTACTTGACGCGTCCGGCGTATGCGGGTGTGGTTTGGGTCATGGTTGATTAGTCGATAAGGCAACCCACGCGAAAGCCGTGGATGTCTTTTTGGTCATGGGGCGCGTCGCCATCGCGGTACGCGCAACAAATCCGGTAGTACGGGTGCATCCATCCATTTCCCTTGTTGGCGCGGCATCCTCCCGTCGGCGGTCCCACGGGATCGATCACCGCGTCCCTAGTATAAAACGGCGTGTACCAATCCGACACCCATTCCCGCGCATTACCGATCATGTCGTACAGGCCCCACGGATTCGGCGGGAACGAGCCGACCGGCGCGGTGTAGTCATATCCGTCATCGCTCCAGTGACGATGGGTGCGTTCGTCGTACCTGGGCCCGCCGATATTCGCCTTGGTGCGATCCTCGACATCGTCACCCCAGTACGTTCGGTTGGTGGTGCCCGCACGGCAGGCGTATTCCCACTGCGCTTCGGTGGGCAAACCGTAGGGGTGGCCTTCTTTCTCCGACAGCCAGCGGCAAAACGATTGGGCCTCCTGCCACGTGACAGGTTGCACGGGGTGATTGTCGCCGTCAGGTCCACGTTGGTAGAACGGCCGGCGGTGCTTGTGTTGCGTGTCGAACAGGTCGAACTGTTTGTTGGTCACTTCAAATGCGCCGATGAAGCAGGGCTTGGTCAGCGTGACCGGATGCTGCAAATACATCGGCCCGTTGCCACGCTCCGGACCACCCCCGCGGGGGGCGTTTGGCCCGACCGAGTTGGTCATGTTGTCCGGCAACCCCATCAGGAACGTGCCCGGCTCGATCCGCACCAACCTCATGCCAAGGGAATTGATGTAATACGTGACCTTCGCCGGCTTCATTCCTTCGGGCGTGGCGGTATTGACCACGACGGTCTCGTTGGACCACACCACCGGCGGATTGGGCCAGTGCGAACGGTCCGCCGGCGGCAGATCCTGCATCGTGGGATCGAAATGCCACTGCTGGCGGTACCAATGGTTGACGCGCTCAGCGGTTTTCCATACCACCGCGATCACCGCCGCCGCGATGAGAATCGGGACGACAAGCTGTTTTGTCTTGCTTGGCGCAGACACGGTGACGGGAGAATAGTTGCCGCCGCGCCTTTCGGTCAAGTGGGCAGATGAGATTGTAGCCGCGATTGAGATTCGCGGCTGCAAATCCGCGCTCTCGACAACGGGGTCGTTTGATTTACAATCCGCGGCCAGGATGACGTTCAATTCTCCCGCTACGACCACGGTCAGGCCGCAAGCATCACGGTCTTCGCTGGCGCCGTGGGTCCGGCCCGTCGTTGTGGCCATTGCGCTCATTTTCATCGTCATCCTTGGCATCAGCACCGTCTACCGCGCCGGCCCGTACACGATCGGCGGCAAACACTGGGGCTCGCGCGTTCATCGCTGCGATTTCACGGTGGATACGGCGGCGGGCCGGGCGGTGCTCGACGGCGCCGACATTTATCAGGCGCACAACATCCGGGGCTGGTATTACATTTACCCGCCATTGTTCGCAATCGGCATGGTCCCATTCGCGCTCGTGCCGACGTTCTGGGCCTCGCTGGCGTGGTACATACTCTCGGTGGTCCTGGTCGCGCGAACGGTCAGGATGTGCGTGACATTGGTATCTGGTGCGTTGGATTTCAACGGGGACCTCCTGTGGCTTTACGCGCTTCCGCCGTTGCTCGTGCTATTCCCGCTGATGTCCGCGCTTGCCCGCGGCCAGACCTCGCCCGTGCTGTTGTGGCTGGTCACGGCGGGTTTGTTTTACGGATGGAAGGGACACGACTGGCGCGGCGGGATTTGCTTCGCCGGCGGTATCGTGCTCAAGGTGTTTCCGGTTGTCCTGCTCGCCTATTTCGTCTGGCGAAAACGCTGGCGATTCGTGCTGGTCACGCTCACGGCCACGGCAATCGGTGCCTTCATCATCCCGGCCGCCGTGTTCGGATGGCAACGGAACGTCGATTATCTGCGCGAGTGGGTGGACGTGATCGGCAAACCCGCGCTGGAAGCCGAATCCGAACGCGCCGACAATCCGCTCTACGGTCAGTTGCTCAGCTCGCAGTTGCCGCGCAATCAATCCCTGTCCGCCGTGCTGACGCGGCTCACTGGCAATGCACAAGCCCGCTGGGCTGGCATCGGCTTCGGCGTGATCATGGCGGGGATCATTCTTGTCGTGGGCGGGAAGATCCATCCCGGCTCGGAAATCCACATCCTGTCAGCGGCAGTCGTGTGGATGGTGCTGATTCCGCCGGTATCGTGGGCGCACTACTTCATGTTGCTGCTGCTGCCGCTGACGGCGCTCGTGACGGCGGCAATCGAAAGCGCGAGAGAACCTGTGCGCAACGTCGCACGCGGGGCCCTCGCATTCTTCGCGTTGCTGGCGCTGGGATTGTCGGGCAGTCGCGCGGCGCAGGCTTACGGGCCGCTCTGTTGGGGGACACTGGCGCTTTGGGCGGCCTTGGTTGTCTGCGCGCGGGCGGGCCGCGCTTCCTCAATCCAACGCGAGTAGTACGGAAAATCGCCGGGTTCTTTTGTCGGTCGGAATTTCCAACGGCGGTAGAACCACAACCAGTGTTCCGGATTTTGCCGGATCAGAACTTCGCAATAGCCCAGACACCGCTGGCTGGTGGTGCACAGGTCCGTTTCGTCATTGCCGGTGTTCGCGCACGGAATCTCCGGTCCGTACACGATGCGAATCCGTCCGTCCGGCAGCGGGTAGGCCACGCCGCCAATGATTGGCGCGCCCGTATGCCGCGCCAGGGCCGCCGCCGCCGAGAACCCGAACACCGGTTTCCCGAAGAAATCGAGCCAGAGTCCGCCGCGCCGGGGCACGGCATTCAGGTCGATGAGCAAGGCGATGCACTCGCCGCGCTGGAGCGCCTTGAGAAGCTTGGGTATCGCGTGACGCTGGAGAATGAGCTGGTTGCCGCCGCGCCCGCGCAACCGCTCGAAAATCCGTGTGAGATGAGGATTGCGGAGTTGTTCCATCACGATCGTCATGGGAAATCCCAAAAGGGCCGTGGCGATGCCGAGCGTCTCCCATTCGCCGAAATGAAACGGGACGAATATAATGCCTTTGCCACGCGCCCGGGCGGCCTCGACCATCCGCAAACTGTCCGCGTCGACTTCGACGACCGCATCGAGAGTGGCACGGTTCAGTCGCTGGGCCCAGAACAGCCCCAGGAAGCTGCGCGCAAAATTCTGAAAGGCGGATCGGGCAATTCGCCGCTTCTCTTCGGCCGATGTTGCCGAGCCGAAGGCGATGTCAAGATTCGTCAACGCGATCCGCCGTTCGCGTGGTGCCACGTGAAAGGCAATCCACCCGGCGCTGTTGGCGAGGCGCACCAGCATTCTTCGCGAGAGCAACGGAATCGTCGCCGCCAAGAGTTCCAGCAACCAGCCTTCGCAACGGTACCGAGCGCGTTTCCAGAGTGAACGAGGTTGTTGTCGGTCGCTCACGCTACACCTGGATCGAAACCGTGTTTGGTTTGGCGCGACGGACGCGATCGAGTTGGGGAGCACGCAGCGGCGCGGCAACCCGCAGGGCGTGGCGAAGGAGTTCCTTGTCGGCGCTGGTCAAACGCGCGTGACCGCGGTACCGCAGAAAAAAGCGCAACCGCTCACTGCGCCGAAAGAACGAAGGAGCCGGAGAATCCAGCGTGGCCAGGTCTTTCGCGCGGCTGGCCAGGTCCGCCCACGAGCTCCAGCGGCGACCCTTGTGTGAGTCGATGAGGTAAAAATGCTCCAGGGACCTCGCACTGAGCAGAATATTCCGCCAGAAATAGTCGTGGTGCACGAAGCGGTGTTCGTGCATCCGCCGGGTGTAATCGGCAAGGTTGTGGATGAGTTCGCGCTGTCGTGTCCGTCGCTCGGGTGTCGGCATCGCGGGCAGAACATCGCGAATGAACAGATCCAGGGACAGGGGCGACGGCACGCCCTCACTGATCAGACATGACCGGAGCAACCAGCCGTTGTGGCGTTCTTCGCCGTAGGCGACCGGGACCGGGGCGTCGAGTCCCCACTCTCGGAGTTGCCTCAGATTCTCGTATTCACGCCGCACTTTGGAAATCCCGAAAAACGTCCCCCGATAAGAACCGCTCCATCGGAGCCTGGCGGTTGGATACCAATATTTCTTGATGTACAGGATGCGCGTCTGCTTGTCGTCCTCGACTTCGACGCGCCGCACTTCCGTCGCGGTGCCGCCGCTGAGGACGACGCCTTCGCGGACACGGTATACTGTGTCGACGGTGGCCGGCCCGTGCTGGCGCAGCAAATTCTGCCAGGCAGGATCGATGACCATGCGAGTGGTGGTTGCACTCATCGGCGGCTACTTGTTCATGAACTGGCGCATTTCCTGCATTGCGGCCAACATTTCCTGACGGTGCCGGCCCAGGGCCTGCCGAGGGTTGGGGAGAGGAACGTCGTTGGTGTCGAGCACGGCCGGGCCACGATTGTAGGCCTCCAGCCCAAATGGCGTGATGGAGTTGCTGTCGACCACCGCGCCTGAGTTCCAACAGGAGACGAGGAGGAATGGGTGGATCGCGTTGGTCGTCAATGGCAGTCCCTGGGTGTAATCGGTCAGCGGATTCTTGACGCCCATGTACGTGAGGATGGTCGAGGGCACATCCTCGTGGCTGGTCATGCGCTCGATTCGTTGTGGTGGTTCGCCGGGAATACCGGCCGCGCACAGGGTTCGCGTCTGATAGCGGTCAAACGCGCTGTCGTGACCAAACAAGCCCAGTTCATTGAACGCCTCGCCATGATCGCCGACGATAAATACCAGCGTATTTGACTCCGCCCCCTCCTCGCGAAGCGTTTGCAGCACGCGCCCAATCTGTTCGTCAATGTAATGCAGGCTGTTGCGGTAACGGTTGAATGCAAGCTTCATGTCACCCGGCTTGGGGTGGGTGAGCTGGATGTAATTCAGTTGGTCCGTTAACGTTCCCGTATCAAACACTGCGTGCTGTGGCGGGTAACGATAGGGTTGGTGCGAGGCGTCGTAAAAGACAAAGCCAAAGAACGGGACGGGCTTCTCGTGAATGAACTTGATGAGCTCATCCGTCATCACCTTGTCGCGATCAACACGCGGGAGATCCTCGCCCCAATGGTCGGTGACGGCCGGGGAGATCTCGATAAAAGCGGTGCTGCGGAACTCCGGATAGTTCAGATCAGTGCAGCTCAGGATGCGGAAATGATATCCCAGTTGCTTGAGGGAGTGCACAAGGACCGGGCCCTGACGGCTGTTGAGGACGCTTTGCCAGTAGGTGCCGTGAATCCCATACAGCAAACCAAATATGCCGTAGCGGGTGGCATTGCCGGAGCTGTAGTTGTTGTCGAAGACAAGGTGGTCCTCAGCCCAGCGCGTGAGGTGAGGCATGACGTCCATCGTCAGCATGTCGAAGCGGCCGCCTTCAATGACCAGCAGCAGCACGTTGGGGCGCGGGCCGCCGGCCCGGAGGCGAATGGGTGATTTGGGATAATCCAGGGCGTGCGCCGGAACCATCTTCAATTCGGATTTGCGGGCCGTGTCGATGCCAAAAAGGTTGCGGGCCAGTCGCCGAACGGTGGGCGCTTGGTAGAAGGGGAGGATCGCGTGGAGCCGGATCACCTCGAGGTCGTCGGCAAGATCGCCCACGTCGTAAAGGATCTTGTCGAGGGCCATTAGCAACAAGACCGAGGAGCAGAATGTGATGAGCCCGCGCGGTGTTCTCCATCGCGGCACGAAGGCGTTGCGGCCGAGTCGGGGCAGCACGAGCCAGGCGAAACCGAACTCCGATCCGAGAATGACGACGATGGCGCAGATGGCGGAAGTGACGGTTCCTGTGCCCGCCGTGACGGTGTCACCGGCCCCGGGTGTGGTGAGCAGGTTCCAGATCATGCCGTTAAAGTGAAAGCGCCAGAGTACGTACGTGATGGAGTCGGCGTAGATGAAGACGCTCAACAAACCGAAGAGCAGGGGCGCGAGGGTCAAGGTGAACCAGCGCCGGCGCACCAGCAGTACGGGCAGACTGAGAACGGCCGGGCCGATGGCCAGAAAGAAGAAATTGGCCGTGTACGCCAGGAGCGTCATCGCCCATCCCGCCAGGGAAGTCCCCGTCGGGATGTTGGCCAGATAACTGCGACCGATCACCATCAATTGGGCGACGCTGAACAGATAAATGTAGACGACGCACTCCGCGTGGGATGCCGAGTCGCGTGCATTCGTTATGGAAGCAGTCTGTGCCATCTGCCACGCCACCGGTGGACTGTTCCACAGGTGAAACTGGTACGCACGTTAACAAAGTTGTGCAATATCGCCAAGGCCACAATGAAAGAGAAGCAAATTCATTGCGTTTCGCGACGGCCTCCTGTACTGAAAAGAGCATGAAACGGCACCGGCGGATCGGGATTCTGGGCGGGACGTTCAATCCGATCCACCTGGGCCATCTCCTCATCGCGCAGGATGCCACGGAACAGATGGCGCTGGACTGCGTGAAGTTGATTCCGTCCGCAACGCCGCCACACAAGACGCCGGATGCGTTGGCCGGCGCGCGCGACCGAATCCAGATGATCAGGCTGGCGATTCGCGGAAACCGCCGGTTCGAGGTCGACGACATGGAAGTCCGGCGCGGCGGCACTTCGTATTCGGTGGACACATTGACCGAGCTGCGGCGGCGCCATCCCACGGCGGAGTTCTACTTCATTATCGGCGCCGATTCGCTGCGCGAGCTGCATTTGTGGCGCGAGGTCGGCCGGCTGGTCAGGCTGTGCACGTTCGTCACGGTGCCCCGGCCCGGGTTCGAGGCCAGGCCGATCGTCGATCGGCGCCTCGATGCCGCCTCGCGAAAACGTCTGCGCCAGTATGTCTTGCGCGGGCACTGCTGCGACATCGCCTCGCGGGAGATTCGCGCGCGAGTTGCCAGCGGGCGGTCGATACGCTATCTTGTGCCCGATGCGGTTACCGAATATATCCGGAGGCACGGACTCTATCAGTGAAGGGCACTAGCGGGCTCGCCTCCGAAAAACTTGCCAAGCTGTGCCGCGAAATCGCCCTCGACAAGAAGGCCGAGGACGCCATGATCCTGGATGTGCGCGGCATTTCCAATGTGGCCGATTTCTTTCTCATTTGCAGCGGGACTTCCGAGCCGCACCTCAAAGCCATCGCCAACGAAATCGACCGCCGCTTGCGTGAGGAGGGGATCCGCCCGCTCCACCGCGACGGGTTTCCACCGAGCCGCTGGATCGTCATGGATTACAACGACGTGCTGGTCCACATCTTTCATCCCGAACTCCGCCAGCGCTACGGCCTCGAAGACCTCTGGGGCGACGCCAAGCGCGTGAAGTAGAAGCGTTCGACGGTCGTTACGTCGGCTGGTTATCTCCGCGTTTTCTGCTGGACACCGTTGCGCATCCGTTTACCCTTGCGCCGTCTTGAGCAGCGGACCCGTCATCAGAGTCGAGGACTTCCATAAAACCTACCGCAACACTCTGGCGGTGGCCGGACTGAGCTTTGAAATCGCCGGGGGCGACATCCTCGGGCTGATCGGTCCGAACGGAGCGGGCAAGACGACGACCCTTCGGGCCGTGACGGGGATCATACCGCCGACGAAGGGAGTGTTGCGTGTCAACGGGCATGATGTCGTCACCGACCCGGTGGCGGCGAAGCGGGGCATCGCTTATATCCCCGATGATCCGCGGCTGTTCGACGCGTTGACGGTCTGGGAGCATCTCGAATTCACGGCAGCAGCGTACCGGGTGGCCGATTTCAAGCCGCTGGCCGAACGCCTGCTTCAGGAGTTCGAGCTGACCCCTCAGCGCAACACGATTGCGCAGGAGCTGTCGCGCGGCATGCGGCAGAAGGTCTCGATCTGTTGCGCCTATTTGTACGATCCCAGGGTCATCCTCTTCGATGAACCGCTGACCGGGCTCGATCCGCGAGGCATCCGCACGTTGAAGCAGTCGATCCTCGACCGGGCGGGGAAGGGCGCGGCGATCATCATCAGCTCGCATCTGCTTTCGTTGATCGAGGACCTGTGCACGCATCTGCTGATTCTGCACCATGGGAAACGCCTGTTCTTCGGACGGGTCAGCGACGCGCGGGGGGCGTTTGCGCAAATGGATGCGGACGCATCGCTGGAAGACGTGTTCTTTCGGGCGACGGAACCGGGGCCGCCGATATTGCCGGCCCAATCCTGAGCCACCCGGGGAAATCCCATGGATGCTTCGTTGTGGAAACTGATCCGATTGCGGATGCGCGGCGCGATCCGGCACTCACTGCGGGGGTTGAAGACGGTGCGAGGATTGCTGCGGTTTGTCTTCGCCTGCGGGATGATGGTGGCGATTGTCGCCCCGGCCTTGATTGCGAGGGTCAGTGAAGAGCGGATGGTTGATCCGCACACCATGCGTACGGTTGTTCCCACGCTCTTGCTGGTCATGTTCCTGCTCGCCGTTGTCAATTCCGGGGGTGACAAGGCTGTGTACTTTTCCCCGGGGGAAGTCAATTTCCTGTTCGGCGGGCCGTTCCATCGGCGCGAGTTGCTGATCTACAAGCTGGTGTTCGGCGTGATCAGCGCGGCGATCGGCGCGGTGTTCTTCTCGATGCTGTGTTTGACCTATTTCCGATCCTGGCTGGCCGCGTACGTGGGGATTTTCCTCTCGCTGGTGCTGATGCAGTTCCTCGGCACGTCCTGCTTGATGATCGCGCAGAGCATCGGGGAGGGTGTCTATTCCCGTTGGCGGAAAATCGTTCTGGCGGCTGTGGTGATTTGTCTGGTGCCACTCGCCGCACGCTCCTTCCTCGCGAGCGGCGGGGACCTGGCGGGCCTGTTGCCGTCGTTCCGCGAGTCGTTGGCTGGTCGCATCGTGCTGGCGGTCTTCGATGTGTACGGACGGGCAATGACGGCGGAGCGGGTTTATCCCGACCTCCTCGAATGGGCGAGCGTGGCGTTGGTCATCGATTGCGTCCTGGCGGCCTTCGTCATCTGGCTGGATGCGGATTACGTCGAGGCCGCCATCGCCCACAGCCAAAAACGATATGAGCGACTGCAGCGGATGCGGCGCGGCGGGTTTGCGGGTGCGGCGGGATACAAGGCCAGGAAGCCGCGGGCGTCGCGATGCCCCTGGCTGGGCGGAGCAGGGCCCATTGCCTGGCGCCAGATGATCGGCGCGGCGCGGGGCTCACGGGCGCTGCTGTTTCTGCTGCTGATCGTGTCCGCGATTGCGGTCCCGGCGTTTGTCTTGTTCCGCGGCGACGACAGCGTCGGCGGGGTGATCATGATCATGTGCTGGATGGCGGTGTTTCTCACGCAGCGGGTCACGTTCGATTTTCGTGGGGATCTCGACCATATGGACGTGATCAAAGGTCTGCCGCTGCGGCCGACGTGCGTCGTCCTGGGCGAACTCGTCACACCGGTGCTGGTCCTGACAGCGCTGCAACTGCTGATTGGGTTGGCCGCGGTGGCCACCGGGCGCATGCCGGCGTACATGCTTGGTGTCGGAACGGTCGCGGTTGTGCCAATCAACTTCCTGCTGTGTGAGATCGAGAATCTGTTGTTCCTCTTGTTTCCGTCGCGACAAATGACCGGGCAACCCACCGATTTCCAGTTCTTCGGCCGGACGATGCTGATGTTCGCCGCGAAGACGATGATCCTGCTGATGGCGGCGCTGCTTGTGGCGGCTGTGGGATTTGTGGTTTACGTGATCGTCGGCGACATGTGGATCGTGGTCATCGGTGTGGCGGCAAGCGTGCTGGTCGCGATCACCGTGGCGCTCATTCCATGCCTGGCATACGCATTTCGGCGGTTCGATATCAGCACGGAAACGCCGCCATAACGCGCTGCTCCGCACCGCGCGCGGTTTCACCATCAGTTGCACCGGGCGGCATCCGGGCCTATGTTCCGGTGGGTCGCAAAAAACCGATACCTTTCTTTTCGCTGGTTCGTTGTTGGAACCGGTAGAAGGAGGGAGGTGAAACAAGATGTACTATGAGTTGATCGTACTCGGGTTGGTGTGCCTCGGAGCGCCGTGGCTGGCCAGGTTGGCTGGCTTCGAGACGGGTCGGAAACCGTTCGACCTCGTCGGCGTGGGCGGGATCTTTTTCCTGCTGACCGCGGCCTTTGGACTGGGAATCGATCTGGTAATGGCGTTGGCTCAAATCGGAAGAGCATTCATGGTTGTGTCAATGCTTCTGGGTTGGATTGCCCTGGCGGTGGGCGCGGTCTGGGGCACGATCGACGTGATCCGCGAGGTGGATCACGGGTTGTTGCATCACAAGGCATGATGCAGCATCCAACTGCGGTAGAAAACAACAGGGGCCGGGCGACGCAAGTCTCCCGGCCCCTTCTTCATTACGAGATGGTGAACTACCAAAGGCCGAGGCGTTTCTTTCCCTCGTCGGTAATCATGCTTTGATTCCACGGCGGGTCCCAGACGATATCGACCTGGGCTTCCTCGACGCCGGGCACGTCCAGCAACCGATCGCGCACCTGCGCGGCGATGGCCGGGCCCATGCCGCAACCCATCGCCGTGAGCGTCATCTTCACATCGACCCGGCTCCGCGAAGAGGGGAGCGGCGTCGCTTTGACATCGTAAATCAGCCCGAGGTCGACGACGTTGCAGGGGATCTCGGGATCGTAGCACTGTTTCATGGCTTCCCAGAGCGCCTTCTCGTCGGCGGGACCGGCGGGCTTTTCATCCAGAGCGGACGGACCAGATATAGCTTCGGCGACGGGCACGCCGTCCTTGAGCAGGGCATCGAGATTGCGTCCCGCCACCTGGATCAGGCCGAGCGATGGGATCTGTAACGTCACATTGCCGCCAAGTGTCTGGCCCACGAAGGCCGGGGTGCCTTTCGGCACGACAATCCGCGCGCCGGAGGGGATCTGCGTCGCCTCGCAGTCCCTGCTGAATTGGACCTCGTCGGATACGTGAAGAGTTTCAATGCCGCTTGCCATGACGCATGACTCCTTTGAAAAATCGCTTGTTCGCCGTTGCCACGGATAATCTTAGCCGCAGATCGCGGACCTGTCGAGGGCAGTTCGTCACATCCCCAATCTTTACCATCGACCTGTAGGGCGGGAAGCCCCCGTCGTGCGGGGTTTCCCGCCGTTCGTGTTGTTTAGAGCCGTCGGCGGGATACCTAAACGACAGGCATCCCGCCCTACAACGCATCATTTCGTGCATTGGCCGCGTAGGATCGCACCACTCCAAGTCACATTTGTTCGATGACGTCGATGCCCAAAAGATTCAGGCCGCATTTGATGACATCGGCGGTGAGCCGGCACAACACCAGCCGCGACGAGCGCGTCGGCTCGGTGGATTGCAGCACGGGGCAATTCTCGTAGAACGCGCTGAACTTGTTGGCGAGGTCGAACAGGTAGCCCGTCAGCCAGTTGGGTTTGTCGTCGTCGGCCACGGCCTGCAGGGTCTCGGGGAATCGCAGGATGTGCTTGGCCAGATCCAGTTCGGCGGGATGCTCGAGCGCGATCGGCGTTACACTGGCCCTCACGGCGCCCCCGAGGTCCAGTTCGGCAAGGTGTTCTAGCGTAATGCTCGCTGAATCGATCTTCTCGCCGCTGGCCTTGCGGAAGATGCTTTGCACGCGGACATAGGCGTATTGCATGTACGGCGCCGTGTTGCCCGTCATGGCCAACATCTTCGCCCAACTGAACACGTAGTCGGTCGCGCGATTCTGGGACAAGTCGGCGTATTTCACCGCGCCGATTCCCACGACGCGGGCGACCTGTCGGCGCACCTGCTCCGGCAATTCGGGGTTCTTCTCCGTGACGACCGCCAGGGCGCGTTCTTCCGCCTCATCGAGCAGCGCGCTGAGTTTTACCGGCGCGCCCTCGCGCGTTTTGAGCGGCTTGCCGTCCTCGCCAAGGATCGACCCGAAGTACACGTGGCGCAGATCGGGCGTCTGCTTCCACCATTTCCGCGCCGTGGCGAAGACCTGCTTGAAATGCAATTGCTGGCGCGCGTCGGTCACATAAATGATTTCGTCGGGGTGCCACTGGTCGATGCGGTACTTCAACGTGGCCATATCGGTCGTGCCATACAGAAACGCCCCGTCGGCCTTCTGGATGATCAGCGGCGCGGCCGTCTTGAGTTCCGGATTATCCTCGAAGAACACGCAAATCGCGCCCTCACTCTGCCAGGCAATGCCGAGCCGTTTCAGGTCGTCGACCACATCTTTCAGCAACGGATTGTAGAAACTTTCGCCGAAGACGTGATCGAACTGCACGCCGAGGCGATCAAACGTTTTTCCGAACTCCTGCATGGAAACATCAATGATATTCTTCCAGATGGCGACGTTCTCGGCATCGCCCTGCTGGAGCTTGACCAATTCGGCTTTGGCTTCGTCGCGCAGCTCTTCGTGGCCATTGACGTATTTGTAGAGCCGCTCGAGCTCGCCGATGGGATCGGTTTTCAGCGCGTCATCGTTGCGGAATCGTTTCCAGCCGAGAATGAGCATGCCGAACTGAGTGCCCCAATCGCCGAGATGATTGTCCGTGATCACCTGATGACCGAGGAACCGCATCACGCGGGCGAGGCAATCGCCGATGATTGTCGACCGGATATGACCGACGTGCATGGGCTTGGCCACGTTCGGCGAACTGAAATCGATGACGACGGTTTTCGGCTTCTGGATGACGGGGACGCCAAAGCGCTTATCGCTGGCAGCGGCGCTGACCTGTCGAGCCACGAATTCGGGTTTCAGCTTGAAATTGATGAATCCCGCGCCGGCGACCATGGGCGGTTCACAAACATCCGCGAGCTGAAGTTGTCCGATGACCTTGTCGGCCAGGGCCTTTGGGTTTTGCTTGAGACGTTTGGCGACCGCCATGATGCCGTTGGCCTGGTAATCGCCGAATTTCGGGTCGGCGCAGGGACGAAGCATTGCCGGGCCGGCGTTCTCGGCGCCGACGACCGTGCCCAAGGCTCGTTCGACAGCGTCGGCGATCATTTCGGGAGCGGATGCCATGAGATGAGCTTAGAATGCCGCGCGAAAGATGGCGAGAATTTCTTGTGGGGCTGGGCGACGTTTAGGAGACGCAATTACAGGACGTGGGGCTGCCAAGCGGTTGAAGAAGTATGCAATACAGCTTGATTCTCGTTTGCGTCAGGGGTCTGATACCGTTTCCGACGTTATTCGCAACCGAGCGGAGTGTAGCCCCCACACGAAACGAAGCGAGGTTGTGAATAACTCGGCGACGCGCCATAATCGGCACGGCGTCGATACCGCCACGTCGGGA
>Ga0335069_10001827_pt1 | contig 33563 bp, 29 predicted proteins | sample Lox_Sample_11_FD_206714 | JGI IMG/M metagenome (GOLD analysis project Ga0335069, IMG submission 206714) | Soil microbial communities from Loxahatchee National Wildlife Refuge, Florida, United States - Lox_Sample_1.1 | ecosystem: Environmental > Terrestrial > Soil > Wetlands | place: USA...
CCCGATGCTGATCGTCATGCCGCTGACGTTCCTCGGCGGCCCCTTCTATTCGATCAAGATGCTGCCGCCCATCTGGCACGACATCTCGATGCTGAACCCGTCCGTCTACCTCATCAGCGGCTTTCGCTGGAGCTTCTTCGGCAGCGCCGAGGTCGACGTCGTGATCAGCTTCGTGATGACGGCCGTCTTCTGCCTGGCCGCGCTCTTCGCGGCCACGTGGATCATGCGCACCGGCTGGCGCCTGAAGGCGTGAGCTCGGCCCGCGCCTGGCGCCGTGGTCAGGGCGGGGGAATGGTCCTGAAGGTCGCGTCGAAGATGCGGCGATCCTCGCCCTCGAGCGCCGCCGCCCCGGCGATCGCCGCGGCGTACTCCCGCGCGTGCAGCGCCGCATCGCCGGCGGCATGCGCGGCATGCGCGAGCACGGCACGCGCGAACGCGATCTCCCAGGCGCTGCGGTCCGGCGCGGCCAGGCGGGCGTGCGCCGCGCGGGCATGTGCGAGCGCAGCGGGGCCATTTCCCAGCATCGCGTGGACCTGCCCGAGCAGCAGCTCCGCGTAGGCCGCGTTGTCGGCGGTGCCGATCGGCGCCCACAGGTGGCGCGACGCGTATGCCGCGTCGAGCATCGCCGCGTCCTCCGCCGCCGTGCGCACAGCCTGCTCGGCGAGTGACCAGCCCCGGTTGTTCGCCTCGGCCGCGAAGCGCCGGCGCCAGCGGCGCACGTCGTCTTCGCTCGGTGGGACCGCCGCTTCGCTCATCGGCGCATCAGCCGCGCTTCAGGCGCACGTGCGCCATGAGGCCGCCGTCGGGCGCGTTGCCGAGCTCGAGCGTGCCGCCCATGCGCGCGACCGCCTTCTCGACGATCGCGAGTCCGAGCCCCGCCCCGGTGGCGGCGGTGCGTGCCGCATCGCCGCGGAAGAACGGTGTCGTGAGCTGCGCGATCTTCTTCGGGTCGACGCCCTGGCCGTGGTCGCGCACGGTGAGGATGACCCACGGGTTGGCGCGCGCGCTCGAGACGCTGACCTCCGCGATGCCCGTGTCGGTGGAGCGCCCGTAGCGGCGCGCGTTCTCGAACAGGTTCTGCAGCACGCGGCCGAGCTCGGTGGGATCGGCGAGGACGCGCGTATCGGGTGCCACGCGCGCCTTGATGCGCACCTGGCTCGTGTCGCGGAAGGCGCCCATCTCGCGCTCGACGAGATCCGAGAGGTTCACCGGCACCAGCTTCACCTCGCCGGGGCGCGCATAGTCCATGAACTTGTCGATGATGGCGTCGAGCTGGTCGATGTCGTGCGCCATGTTCGCCTTGGCTTCCTCGTCGGTCACGCTCATCTCGGCTTCGAGGCGCAGGCGCGCGAGCGGCGTGCGGAGGTCGTGCGAGATGCCGGCGAGCATGACGGCGCGGTCCTGCTCGACCTTAGCGAGCTCGCGCGCCATCCGGTTGAAGCCCATGTTGACCTGCCGGATCTCGCTCGTCATCGTGTTCTCGTCGAGCCGGGAGTCGAACTCGCCCTCGCCGATGCGCGTCGCCGCGAACGACAGCTCCTTGAGCGGCTGATTGATGAGGCGCGCGATCGCGGCGGAGCCGAGCACGGTGGCGAGCAGGGCGATGCCGACCCAGAGCGCGATCGTGCGCCAGCTCATCGGGCCGACGCGGCCCGGGTCGATCTGCAGCCAGTAGGAATCGCGATCGATCGAGAACCCGACCCAGAGGCCGTTCACGCCGTTCATGGTGCGCGCCACGATCGTGTCGTTGCCGAGCTGCGAGCGCAGCTCGGTCGAGATCGCGCGCGAGAGCCGGTCGACCTCGTACGGCTCCCACCGGTCGCTCGGCTCCCGGGGCTCGACCTGCACCGACTCGAGCTTCGAGACGCTCTTGATGAGCGCCACCCGGTTGATGCCGTCGGTGGAGCGCAGTGCAGCGCGCGCGAGGTTCACGAGGCTTGCGATCTGCTGTGCCGCCTGCAGGGCACGCGGCTCGAACTCCAGCGCGCGAAAGGTCTGCACCCAGGCCCACACGCCGGTGGCGAGGAGCACGGCGAGCAGGAAGAACGTGCGCCAGAAGAGGCTCAGCGCCGCGCGCTTCATGCGGCGCGGCGCGGCGGCCGGACGACTCTCGGCCGCGCGGCTGCGCGATCGCGACGAGGTGGACGAGGGTGCGCGCGACGCAGGTGGGCGCGACTCGCGCCGGGGCGCGGGCCGCGCGTCCTCGCGCTCCATCGGGCGCGTGTCGGCTTCGGCGCGCTCGCGGGCGGCTGTCGCGGTGCGCGCCATGCGGATTCCTCAGTCTCTCGTCAGGCCGCGCCGTCGGGCACGAACACGTAGCCCACGCCCCACACGGTCTGGATGTAGCGCGGCTGCGAGGGATCGGGCTCGATCATCTTGCGCAGGCGCGAGATCTGCACGTCGAGGCTGCGGTCGAACGGCTCGAACTCGCGCCCGCGGGCGAGCTGCGCGAGCTTGTCGCGCGAGAGCGGCTGGCGCGGATGCCGCACCAGCGCCTTCAGCATCGAGAACTCGCCGGTCGTGAGTGCGATCTGCTCGCCGTCCTTCGACAGGCGACGCAGCGCGAGGTCGAACTCGAACGGTCCGAACGTGACCGTCTGGGCCTCGAGCGCCGGCGCGCCGGGCGCTTCGAGCGTCGGGCGGCGACGCAGCACCGCGTGGATGCGCGCGAGCAGCTCGCGCGGGTTGAACGGCTTCGGCAGGTAGTCGTCGGCGCCGACCTCGAGGCCGACGATGCGGTCCACGTCCTCCACCTTTGCGGTGAGCATGATGATCGGCGTCAGGTCGTTGGCGGCGCGCAAGCGCCGGCAGATCGACAGGCCGTCCTCGCCGGGCAGCATCAGGTCGAGCACGATCAGGTTCACCGTCTCGCGCGTGAGCAGGCGGTTGAGAGCCTTCGCGTCTTCCGCCAGCAGGACTTCGAAGCCCTCCTGTGTGAGGTAGCGTCGCAGCAGGTCGCGGATGCGCGCGTCGTCGTCGACCACCGCGATGCGGTCCGGTCGGGAATTCGGGGCTGTGCTCATGGCGCGTCTGATTTGTAACAGAGCGGGATTGTGCGCATGGCCATCCTTGATTTCCGAGGGTCCCTGACCAGCTGTTACAAAATCTCCGGGCGTGCGTGACGGATGTGGCTTCCCGGCGCGTCCCGCGCCCATCGTCGCGAAAGCACCCATGAACCTCACCCTGCCTGCGCATGCGCTTCTCGTGGCCGCGACCCTTTCGGCTGCCTCGATGTCGGTCTTCGCACAAGCCGCGTCGGCCCCGCCGCAAGGGGTGGTCGGACTCGCGTCGAGTGCGAGCGTCGACGTGCCGCGCGACCTCCTGCAGATCACGTTTTCGACGACGCGCGAGGGCGCGGACGCGAACGCGGTGCAGTCGCAGCTCAAGCAGGCCGTCGATGCCGCACTGGCCGAGGCGCGCAAGGCGGCCCGTCCGGGGCAGGTCGACGTGCAGACCGGAGCGTTCTCGATCGGGCCGCGCTACAGCCCGAAGGGCGGCATCTCCGGCTGGCAGGGCACCGCCGAGCTCAGCGTCGAGGGTCGCGACGTCGCGGCGATCTCGCAGCTCGCGGGCCGCATCACGACGCTCACCGTCGCGCGTGCCGGCTATGCGCTGTCGCGCGACGCGCGCGAGAAGGCCGAGGCCGACGCCTCGGGTCAGGCGATCGCGCGCTTTCGCGCCAAGGCCGCGGACGTGGCCCGCAGCTTCGGCTATGCCGGCTACACGATCCGCGAAGTGACGGTCAGCGGAGCCGACATGCCGCCGCCCACGCCGCGGCCGGTGCAGATGCGCGCGTTGACCGCCTCGGCGTCGAACGAGGACCTGCCGGTGGAAGCCGGACGGACCACCGTCTCCGTGACGGTGAACGGCACCATCCAGATGAAGTGAGCGGACGATGAGCGAACCGCGACTGCGGCACGTGCAGTGCCTGGACCCGAAGGGGCTGCACCGGATGGCGTACTGGGAGTGGGGCGAAGCCTCCAGCGCGCGCGTGCTCGTGTGCGTGCACGGCCTGTCGCGTCAGGGGCGCGACTTCGACACGCTCGCGCGGCAGCTCGCCGATCGCTACCGCGTCGTCTGCCCCGACGTGGTCGGGCGCGGCCAGTCCGATTTCCTCGCCGATCCGTCCGGCTACCAGGTCCCCACGTACGTGGCCGACATGGTGACGCTGATCGCACGCCTCGACGTCGAACAGGTCGACTGGGTCGGCACGTCGATGGGAGGCCTGATCGGCATCGGTCTTGCATCGCTCGCCAGGACGCCGATCCGCAAGCTCGTGCTGAACGATGTCGGCCCGGTCATCGAGTACGCCGCGCTCGAGCGCATCGGCGGTTATCTCGGTGCGCCGGCGCGCTGGGGTTCGGTCGAGGAAGCCGCCGACGCCTTGTGGGCGATCTCGCGCGGCTTCGGTCCTCTGACGCGCGAGCAGTGGCTCGCGCTCACGCGGCCGATGCTGAAGGCCGACGGCGCGCACTGGAAGCTGCACTACGACCCGGCGATCGCGTTGCCGTTCAAGGCCGTCACGCCTGCCATCGCGGCCGCCGGGCAGGCGGCGCTCTGGCAAGCCTATGACGCGATCCGCTGCCCCACGTTGCTGCTGCGCGGCGCGGACTCCGACCTGCTGTCGCCCGACACCGCACGTGCGATGGCGGAGCGCGGCCCGCGCGCGAGCGTGCGCGAGTTCGCGGGCGTTGGCCACGCGCCGATGCTCGTCGCGCCCGACCAGCTGGCGGTGGTGCGGGAGTTCCTGCTCTCGGACTGATCGAGGTGAAGACGCACACGGAAGGTCCCGTCGAGGCAGCCGACATCGTCCGGCTGCTCGGCGACGACGCGGCGGCGCCGGACGACGGCGCACGCGGCGCGCCTTCGCACGACCTCGTCCGCGAGGAGCAGGTGCTCGATCGGGCGCGTGCCTTCGCCGCGCCGCTGCTCGAGGGCACCGCGCTCGACACCGGAGAGGACGTGCTCGCGCACGCCGACGCGGTCGCGGCGATCCTGCGCGGGATCGGTGCGGCGCCGTCGCTCTGCGCAGCGTCCTACCTCGTGTATGCGGCCGACCACCTCGGCAAGCCGGAAGAGGCGATCGGCAAGGCCTTCGGCCCGTCGCTCGCGCGCCTCGTCACGCATGCGCGCAAGCTGCTCGCGCTGCAGCGTGCGGCCCAGGGCGCGCGCGTGGAGGCGTCAAGGCGGGCGGAGCAGCTCGAGCGCGTGCGCAAGATGCTGCTCGCGTTCTCCCACGACCTGCGCGTCGTGCTGCTGCGCCTCGCGTCGCGCCTGCAGACGTTGCGCTGGTATGCCGCGAGCAAGGAGCCGATCCCGCGCGAGCTCGCCGCCGAGTCGCTGCAGGTGTTCGCGCCGCTCGCGAACCGGCTCGGCATCTGGCAGATCAAGTGGGAGCTCGAGGACTTGTCGTTCCGCTTCCTCGAGCCCGAGCACTACCGCACCGTGGCGCGGTTGCTCGACGAGAAGAGGGCGGAGCGCGAGCAGCGCGTCGAGCGGCTGCGCCGCCGTCTCGGCGACGACCTCGCGGCGCGCGGCATCCGCGCGCAGGTGCAGGGCCGGCCCAAGCATCTCTACAGCATCTGGAAGAAGATGCAGGACAAGCGGCTCGGCTTCGACCGCGTGCTCGACGTGCGCGCCTTGCGCGTCATCGTCCCCGACGTGCCGAGCTGCTACGCGGTGCTCGGGCGCGTGCACGAGCTCTTCCGCGCGGTGCCGGGGGAGCTCGACGACTACATCGCGCGGCCGAAGGCGAACGGCTACCAGTCGCTGCACACGGTCGTGGAGGACGACGACGGCAAGCCGGTCGAGATCCAGGTGCGCACGCAGTCGATGCACGAGCACGCCGAACACGGCATCTCCGCGCACTGGGCGTACAAGGAAGCGGGCGCGCGCGGTGCGGCCGGCGTTGCGGCCAGCGGCGGCTTCGAGCAGCGCATCGCGGAAGCAAGGCTCGTCGTGCTGCGCCAACTGCTCGCCTGGGAGCGCGACGCAGCCGCTGCGAAGGACGACGATCGCGGCGGCGCCACCGAGGGCGCCGGCACGGCGCCCCTCTTCGACGATCGCATCTACGTGTTCACGCCTCAGGCTGCCATCGTGGAGCTCACCGCGGGTGCGACGCCCGTCGATTTCGCGTACGCCGTGCACACCGATCTGGGGCACCGTTGCCGCGGGGCGAAGGTCGACGGCGCCATGGTGCCGCTCAACAAGCGGCTCGCGAGCGGGCAGATGGTCGAGATCGTGGCGGCCAAGAGCGGTGGACCGTCGCTCGACTGGCTGAATCCCGATCTCGGCTACGTGCAGAGCCCGCGGGCGAGGGCCAAGGTGCGCGCGTGGTTCAACGCGCAGGCGCAGAGCGCGACCGTCGCGCGGGGTCGGGAGGCGGTGGAAAAGCTGCTGCAGCGCGAGGGCAGGACCGCGATCAAGCTCGACGATCTCGCAGCACGCCTCGGCTTCAAGACGGCCGATGCGCTGTTCGACGTCGTGGGCAAGGACGAGTTCTCGCTGCGCTCGATCGAGAACCTGCTGCGGCCCGCGGAGCCGCTGCCCACGCCCGACGAGCAGGTGGTGCTCAAGCGCTCCCGGCCGGTCGCCGAAGGCAAGGGCGGGGTGCTCGTGGTCGGCGTCGAGTCGCTGCTGACGGTGCTCGCGAAATGCTGCCGTCCCGCGCCCCCCGACGACGTGCGCGGCTTCGTCACGCGCGGCAAGGGCGTCGCGGTGCACCGCGCGACGTGCGCGACCTTTCGCCAGATGGCTGCGCGCGCTCCGGAGCGCGTGATCCCGGTCGCGTGGGGGGCGCGCGACGCCGCGGCCGGGGCGCACTACCCTGTCGACGTGCAGGTCGAGGCGCTCGACCGCCACGGGCTGCTGCGCGACATCTCGGAAGTGTTCGCGAAGGAGAAGATGAACGTGATCGCGGCGACAACGCAATCGAGCCGCGCAAGCGGCCGCGCGATCGCGCGCATGACGTTCACCGTCGAGGTGGCCGACACGGCGCGGCTCGGCGAGGTGCTGGCACTGGTCGAGCGCGTGAGCGGCGTCACGGCGGTGCGCCGGCGCTGATCGAACCGGGCCGTCAGGACGGCGACGGCTCCAGGGTCGTCGTGATCTCGGTCGTGACGGTCGTCATCAGCTTGTGAAGCGGGCACTTCTCCGCGACGGCCAGCAGCTCGGCGCGCTGGGCGTCGTCGAGCGGGCCGCCCAACGCCAGCGACACGTGCAGCCGATAGGTTCCGCGCCGCTCGTCGTGGTCGTCGCGCTCGACCGTCGAGCGGATGTCTTCCAGCGGGATGTGCTTGCGCTTCGCATACCAGAGCACCGTGAGCGCCTTGCACGCACCGAGCGCGGCGTCGTAGAGGTCGTGCGGCGTGGGCCCCGCGTCTTCGCCGCCGTTGTCGGGGCCTTCGTCGACCACGAGCGTGTGCCCGCGGATCGAGACGTGGTGCTGCATGGGGCGCGTGGTGTCGCGCGTGACGACGATGGCCATACGTTTGCTCCGGGGCGGGTGATGAGAATGCGCGCTCGCGCGAGCGGCGCCGACATCGGCCGATGCTATATTTCGCCCCTCGCAGGCGCGTAGCTCAGCTGGTTAGAGCACCACCTTGACATGGTGGGGGTCGTTGGTTCGAGTCCAATCGCGCCTACCAAATGCACCAATGAAATCAAGGACTTGGCGTGCCACCCAGGTCCTTTTTTGTTGGTGGTACGAAAAAAGTACGAAAAAGGGCGCCCAGGTTGCAATCAAGGCCGCGTGGGCCGTCAGGCTGAGCGACCGGCCTGAAGACATGCTGAGCTCGCCAGAACCTGCGCTGAGCTGCCACCGCCCTGCGAAGCGCGCCTGACGTTGATGCGCGATCCGACGCCGACAGAATTTCGCTAACCAGGCGCTGAGCCACGAACGCGCGGCACCGGCGCACCGCTTCTTCGACGCGCATCGTGGCAACGGCATCGCGGGTGCGTGCGACCATCGATCTCCGCGGTCTGCGGCATGCACTGAAGGCGCACGCGCGAACTCGCAACCTCACGGTATCGGACGTGATACGGGTCGCGGTCGTGGAGCTCTTGAAGGCCACCGGCTCTGAAAGGGCGGCCTTCAGTCTAGGCGTCCGAACTGGAACATCCGACGTATTGCGAACTTGCGGCGGCGCGCCGCCGAACTTCAGCTCTGCAGCGGTTGCGGTCCTCTGCCTGCGTCCGCCCGTTGGCAGCTCTACCACCCACCGCGGACATCGAGCACGCGCTGACTGGCTCGATCACGGAGCTCTAGCGCCCCAGGGCACCAGGCAGCGGGGCGGGAAGTCTTGACAGTTCCCGATTTGGGAACTTACAATACTTCCCAATGCGAAACCGCTATGCAGCTCGTTGGCCTTCCCAAGCTCGAAGCGCTCAAAGCGCGCCACGCTACCGCACGGGCGGCCGTGGACGCGTGGCGGGTGGAAGTGGAGCGAGCCGCCTGGCGCGGCCCGCAGGACATCAAGGACCGCTACTCGACCGCAAGCTTCCTGGCCGACAACCGCGTGGTGTTCAACATCAAGGGCAACTCGTTTCGCCTCGTCGTGAAGGTGCGGTTCCAAAGCAACCTGGTACTGATCGAGTGGGCCGGGACACATGCCGAGTACGACAAGCTGAAGTTGGCGTAGCGGGCAGATGAACGTGAAGGATCGAGAAATGAAGCAACAAGTGCGAGTGATCAAGACCGAGCGTGACTACGACGCTGCGGTGGCTCGCCTGTCTGCGCTCATGGACAAGGATATCAAGAGCGGCTCAACGGAAGAGAGCGAGCTTGAGCTGCTGGCACTCGTGATCGAGTCTTACGAGCGCGCCAAGGTTCCGACCGTGATGTCCGACCCGATCGACGCCATCGTGTTTCGCATGGACCAGCAAGGCTTGGCGCATAAAGACATCGAGCCCTTCATCGGCTCGGCGTCGAAGGTGTCTGAGGTACTGTCTCGAAAAAGGCCTTTGAGCTTGGCGATGATCCGCCGGCTGCATAAAGGTCTTGGGATTCCGGCGGACGTGCTGATAGGAGCGGGCGGTGAGGACATCGACCTCAGCGCAGATCCCCAGATCGACTACACAAAATTCCCGCTGCAGGAGATGCACGCTCGCGGCCTATTTCCGAAGTTCACGGGAAACGTCAAGCAGCTAAAAGACTACGCCGAAGACCTGATGCGCTCCTTTCTTCGCAATTTCAGCGAGCCAGGCCAGCCGGCGCTGCTTCGCGCGCCGCTCCATCAAAGCGGTGCCCGGGTCATGGACGAGTACGCACTTCGTGTCTGGCAGCTATGCGTCCTTAAGAAGGCGCGTGGCATGCGGACTTCAGCTGAGTACAGGCGCAACACGATCACGGATGGCTGGCTCAGGGACCTGGCAAAGCTCTCTGCCTTTGAGCACGGTCCTCGTTTGGCGCACGAGTACCTTCGCAACCATGGGATCGCACTGGTCATTGAAGACCACTTCGACAAGACCTACCTCGATGGCGCTGCGATGCTGGATGGTGGAGCGCCAATCGTAGCCCTTACGCTGCGCCACGATCGCGTCGACAACTTCTGGTTCGCGCTGCTTCATGAGTGCGTGCACGTGCAGAAGCACTTGACCACTGATTGTGTGTTCATTGCCGACAACCTTGACGACAAGACACAGTCGGACAAGCTGGAAGACGAGGCGAATGCCGGGGCCGGAGAGGCGCTGATTCCAGAGGAGGCGTGGATGAGTTCTCCCGTCCGCATCAGCCACTCGGCCAAGGACGCCGCCGCACTCGCATATGAACTGCGCATTCACCCTGCGATCGTTGCAGGACGCGTTCGCAGAGAGACCGGTGACTGGCGACTTTTGTCCGGGCTGATCACGTCTGGGGGCAAGGTTCGCCCGCACTTCCAGGATCAACTGAGCAACTCAACGAACACCTGAGGAGGGAACAACATGAACACCCAATAGAAAACAGCCGAGTACGAAACCGCACTCGGCTGTTGGGCAGAACAAGCGCTACAGCGACTTGCTCTGGTTTGGCGACCGCGATTTTCTGTAGCGCACTGCCCACTGTCAAGTGGAATTGATGCCGGCCTTCGGGTCAGCGGATCTGATTCGCTTAAGGAAATCGTAATGCATACCCATGATTCGGTGGCGCAGGACGCCACTCGCCATCCCAAAGTTCACAACATCGTCGTCAACGGCAAGGCGCGTCAGTTCGCCGGACCGGTGATTACCTACGAAGAAGTCGTCCGACTCGCCTACCCGGAGGGTCCGTTCGACGTCATCTACACGGTCGCGTACGTCAACCCTCACGGACATGACGGCACGCTGGCACCGGGTCAAGAGACGAGTGTGCACGAAGGGGTGGAATTCCGTGTCCGCAAGACCAACCGCAGCTGACTCAGGTCTGCAGTGGCTCCTCGACGACGGCTTCGAGGCCGAAGTGCGCCAGCAGCATCTGCTGGTGCACTCGGTTCCCTGCGTGACCGCCAACAAGGCGGTGGCGCTGGGAACCCTGGTCTGCAAGTACGTTGAGAACGCGGGAGTAGTCCTTCCCCCCGCAGCACCTGGCGACAACCATCAGGTGTGGTGGATAGGACCGTTCCCGTGCCGCGCAGACGGCACCCCTCTCACAGAACTGGTGGCGGACGCGCAACCTCAGGTCCATTCGATCTTCGAGGGCTGTGTCGCCCAACATCAGTTTTCCAACAAGCCAGAAGAGTGGTCGGCCACAGGATTTCCCGATCACTACGAGAAGATCACGCACTACGCGATGCTGATCCAAAGCCAGGCCAAGTGCCTCGATGGGGACGCCGACGCTCGGACGGGGCGCGTGATTGCGCCCGTGGATGGCCAGTCTGTCTTTCGATACGCGGACACCGCCAGTGCTCGAGCCGAGATCATCGTGACATCCGAGCGGCTCAAGCTCCGTAGGGTCGCGATCATCGGCCTTGGGGGAACGGGCGCTTATGTGTTCGACCAAGTCGCGAAGACTCCGGTGGAAGAACTTCACCTCTTTGACGGTGACGATTTCAAGCAGCACAACGCGTTCCGTGCGCCAGGCGCGGCGAGTGTTGGCAACTTGAAGCGGAGGCTCAAGAAGGTCGACTACTTTCATGAGCAGTACGACCCGATGCGCAAAGGGATCATCCCCCATCCTTACTACGTCGGTCCCAACAACGTGCATGAGCTCGACGGCTTCGACTTCGTGTTTGTCTGCGTCGACCGGGGACCAGCCCGAAGGTCGATCTGTGAGTACCTGGTCTCCCAAGGCGTTCCATTCGTCGACGTAGGCATGGAGGTAACCATGAACCCGGAGACGCTTGAGCTCGATGGAACCTGTCGAGTCACCACAGTCACTCGCACGAAGTCAGACCATCTGCATCGCTCCGTTCCCATGGACGACGACCAAGCCGACGCGCTCTATCGGAAGAACATCCAGGTTGCCGATCTGAACGCGCTGAACGCCCAGCTGGCAGTGATCAAGTGGAAGCAACTCTTCGGCTTCTACGAGGACACCATGAAATCTCATCACACCGCCTACACGGTCGCATTTCAGTCGCTCGCGCGTGGCGAACAAGAGGTGACCCCAGCTGAGGAATTTGACGGTGCGGATTAGCACACTGCAGCCACGCCTCGTCGAGTACATCCCCGACCAACTCGAAGACGGCGTTCTCTACATCAGCCAGCGATTCCGAACATGCTCCCATCGATGTTGCTGCGGGTGTGGCGAAGAGGTAGTCACCCCGCTCTCGCCAGCAGAATGGGCGCTGACGATGGAAGGCTCGGCAGCGTCGCTGTGGCCGTCGATTGGGAACTGGGACTACGAGTGCGGGTCGCACTACGTAGTCCGCAGGAATCAAGTGTTATGGGCGGAGCCGATGACGGCGGGACAAATTGCCGCGGTTCAGCGCCGCGACCGCGTCGACCTTGAGCGACTGGTGATGCGCGAGAATCGTCAGAAGGACGAGCGGCAACTGTCAGAAGCTGGCGTTGAGTTGCCCTTGCCAAAACGCAGCAGTCGCGCTGCATCCGGCGAGTCCGGCCGCCTATGGGCCTGGCTGCAGAAGGTCTTCAGCCTTTTCGGATGAGGAGGAACGTGGGCCTCCTCTCGCAGCAGCAGCGCGCCCACTGTGGATGTCGTGGACTAGCCTTCGACCGACCGCTTCAGGGCAGCGAAGTCAGGGCCACGGACGTCGGTACAGTGACGAGAGCTCGATTCAGCCGAACGGCCGCTCCAATGACCGCTCTCGCCGTCAACAGTCTTTGGGCCCCGATCGTCCGAGCGTCGCAGTTCAGTCGATTCGGGCGTTCGCTCAGCAACGCGGGCTGCCGGAACTGGTCCGCGACCCCTCGTCTGGCAACTCGGCCGACAAGGGGTCGGACCGTCCGACCCTTGCGGTCTGCTACGACGAAGCCGTCGCCAACGTAATGACTGAGCTTCGAGAAGTAGAGGAGAAGGAGGGGAGGGCAGGATAGGCCTGCGGCCGCGCTTTGTGGTGTGCGCGAAGTCGGCGTCGCAACCTGGATTGCGAAGGCAGATGCCAGCGAATGCTTCACTTCGGCCAAGCGCTGCCTTCCGCGGGTGGCCGCTTCTATGAGGACTGGCTTGTCAAGGAGGGCCAGGCTCACGGCGGCGCGCGTTCATATCCCTGCAGCAGCCATCGTGGTCCGAGGTGGGGACGTCTGGACGGTCAGAGCTGATGCTCGAACAGCTTCTATCCGTGCAGGGCTCTTGCGACCTGCACCACATGCAGCATGCGCGCGAACGGCGCATACGTGGCAATCTAATCCTGTGGAGGCACGATCCGGTCGGCTTCGCCAGCAGGCTCCTCATGCGCTCTGACCTGGTCGAAGTGCATGAGCAGTGCGACGACGAGCACTGCCGCGATGGGACCCGCGGCTGGGTGCAGGATCGCGGCAAGAACCGGAGCGACGATCACGAGATGCCGCAAGCCCCAGCTGTAGAGGATTCCAGCGCGGCGCACGTACTTGGTACCAACGGCCGACCAGCGCTTTCGATCCGGCGATCCAACCGGCATTCCGCCGATAAATCCCGCGTGGTTGTAGAAACGCACCGCCATCACCGACGACACGAGCGATCCGAACAACAGACCCAGAAGCACCAGCTCAAGCGCGAGGCGCGGGGGGATGCCACTGACCGTGGGCGACGGATGCTCGAAGGTGTCGTGCAGCGCCGATGCTGAGATGGTGACCGTCCCGATTAGCCCGAGTGCCGCCGTGGAGGCGGTCATCGTCGCCGACATGAGCGAATTGCGAAGCGTCTGCACCAGCAGCAACTCCGATCCTTTCTGTGTCGAAAGTGCGAGGAACCAGTCCTCCCTCATCCTCGCGTGTGCGCTCCTCGCAGAGCGCTGCGGGCGACTGCGTTCAAACCACGCGAAGTAGAGCTCGTAAGCCAGGAGAACCGCGACCGTGGCGGAGTCCAACAGCCAGATCAGCGCCGAGCTCATGACGTTGACGCTGCGTTAATCGGTGCCGGCCTGACGCCGCAGCCCATCGGATCCGGCGGCGCTCAGGGCACGAGGATGGTCCGGCCGACAACGCGCCCGTCGAGGAGCTGTTGCATGGCCTGGTTCACCTCGGCCATGGGTCGAGGATTCACCGGGATCGTCGTCATCCGGGCACGCCGGGCGAGGCTGACCAGTTCGCGAAGCTCGGTCAGCGTGCCGACGTAGCTGCCCTGCAGCGTGATCGGACGCAACGGCAGCGTCGGCAGAGGCAGCGTGATGTCACCGCCCATGAGTCCGCAGATGACGATGTGAGCGCCGCGCGCGCTCGCTGCCAGTGCAAGGGTCACGGTGGCAGTCGCCCCGACCAGGTCGAGAACTGCCCGGGCGCCACCTTGCGTGGCCTCCATGATCCGCTGCGCGGCATCTGGCGCCCGCGCGTCGACGGTCGAGAGAGCGCCAGCCGAGCGCGCGGCCTCGCGCTTCTGTGCGTCGATGTCGACCACCACGGCGCCGACGCCACCGAGCGCCTTCAGCACCGAGATCGCCGTCAGCCCGAGCCCTCCGGCTCCGATGACGACCACCGGGCCTTCATGAAGACGATTCCCGAGCTTCTGCATTGCGCTGTAGGTCGTCACTCCGGCGCACGCGAGCGGCGCTGCCTCGACGGGATCGAGCCCCTCGATGTCGATCAGGTAGCGCGGGTGGGGCACCAGCACGTATTCGGCGAAGCCGCCAGGTCGCACGACGCCGAGCGCCTGCGGCTTGATGCAGATGTTCTCCTCGCCGCGCTTGCACGCGGCGCACTCCCCGCAGCCGATCCAGGGATGCACGAGGACACGCTTCCCGCGTCCGACCTCCTGCGCTTTGTCTCCCCATTCGACCACTTCGCCGCAGATTTCGTGGCTCAGGGTCAGCGGCGGCACGATGCCGCGATCGGCGAGGCGAAGGCGCTTGCCGCCGCCCATGTCGTAGTGCCCTTCCCAGAGGTGGAGATCGGTGTGGCAGAGCCCGGCGGCGACGACGCGCACCAGCACCTCCGTGCCGGTGGCGACGGGCGTCGGCCGCTCGACGGCTTCGAGCGGCTGCCCGTGGTGGAGGACGCAGTAGCAACGCAACGCAATGGCTCCTTCCTGGAGAGCCGGCAGGATCGCCGGCTAGAGGGAACGCTCGGACAGCCACGCCGCAAGACGCGGCCAGGTGCGCGTGATGGCTCCGAGGCCGGTGACGACGCTGACGTGACCGCCCGAGATCACCCACTCCTCCTTGTCCCGGCTGCCGACGAGCCGGACGACGTCGCGCGCGGCCGGGTAGGGGACGACGTGGTCGTGCTGCGCGAGGACGTGCAGCACGGGAACGCGGATGGCGCCTAGGTTCATCTTCCTTCCGCGCACCTTGAACTCGCCGCGGACGATCTTGTTCTCGAGAAAGATGTCGTGATGGAGCTGACGGAACGTCTCGCCAGGGATCGGCAGCGCGTCCTCGCCCCAGCGCACGAGCCGCAGATGCACCTTGATGAACTCCCGGTCGGTAGACTTGTTCATCAGCATGAGCTGGCCTGCCGTCGTCTGAAGCGGCCGCTGTATCTGGAAACCGGCCTGGACGACCTCCGTCGGCACGTTGCCGAGCATCTCGATCATGCGGTCGGCGTCGATGCCGGCGGCGAGCTGGCGCTGCATCTCCATGCCCTCCGAGTTGATGGGCGTCGTCAGCAGCGGGAGGTTCTTCACCGGCCCCTTGGGTTCGAGCGCCGCGTACAGGAGCGTCAGGATCCCGCCGAGGCAGTAGCCGAGAAGCGAGATGTCTTGCTCGCCGCTGTAGCGCTGCACCTGGTCGATGCAGTCCGGAATCCAGTCCGCAACGTAGTCGTCGATCGAGACGGTGCGGTGCTCGGACCGGGGCGTTCCCCAGTCGATCAGGTAGACGTCGAAGCCGGCCTGCACGAGGTACTCGATGAGGCTCTGGCCGCGCGTGAGGTCGAACACGTAAGGCTTGCTCACGATCGACATCACGAGCAGCAGCGGCACGCGGTAGACGTCATCGGTCTGCGGCAGATAGTGGTAGAGCCGCATCGTGCCGCGTGCGTAGAGCAACTCCTTCGGCGTCGTCGCCGTCTCGCGCACCATCTCCTGCTCGATCGCGACGAGCTCGGCGCTGCGCGAGGCGATCAGCTCATTCAGCGTCACGGCGAGCGGCTGCCTTGGTCTTGCGAGGGGTCTTGCGCGTGCGCGCCGGCTTTGGCGCGCCGAATCCCGCGGCGGAGCTCATCTGCACGAGCGCCGCCTCGATGCGCGCAACGGCGTCTTCGAGGCGGCCGAAGCGCTCGCCGAGGGCGGTCAGTTCCTCGCGTGTCGGCAGGTTCATCATCGCCATCGGCCCGGCCATGCTCTTGGCGAGCGCCTGCTGGCCGTAGAGCGCGGCGTTGAGCTCCTGGCCGAGCGCTTGCGAGACCGCATCGGTCTTGATCATGCGGGCGAGCGATTCGCTCCAGTCGCGCTCGTTCTTGAGGAACCATTCGCGCCATGCCTTCAGCGGCTCGAGGTTCGCCGGGGCTTCTTCCTTGCTCATGCGTGTGCCGGAATGCGCTCGACCCATTCGATGCCATGGCGCAGCGTCAGCTGATCGAGTTTCGCCTTCGCCTGTTGCATCACGCGCTCGCGCGCTGCGCCCGGCCCGCTGATCTTCACCGTCGCGAACGTGCCGTGCTGCGGGTGGGGGCCGACGCGTACCTCGGCCGCGCAACCTTCGGCATCGACGATCGGCGCGAGCATGCGGCGCAGGGCGCGCTCGGCGGCATCGGTGCGCAACGCCGGCTTGAACACTTTGCCGACGGCGGTCAGCGGAACGCTGTCGACGATGTAGAGCTGCGTCGGAACGGCGGCGCGCTCGGGCGTATGACTGGCCACCCACTGGACCAGTTCGGCGGCATCCGCCTTCGCTCCGGACTTGAGCTGAACGTAGGCGACCGGCAGCTCGCCCGCGTACGCGTCGGGCTCGCCGACGAGGGCGGCGAGCTCGACCGCAGGATGGTCGTAGAGAACCTCCTCCACACCGAGCGGGTCGATGTTGTGCCCGCCTCGAATCACGAGGTCCTTGGCGCGACCCGTGATCCACAGGTATCCGTTCGAGTCGATCCGCCCGAGGTCGCCGCTGTTCACCCATCCCGGTTCGACGAACGGCGCGTCGGGCGACCCGGTCACGTAGCCCGAGAAGACGCCGGGGCCGTGCATCGTCACGACGCCGATCTTTCCCGGCGGGCAGTCCCGCACGGCCTTGCCGCGCTCGTCGACCTCGACGACGCGCACGCGGCTGTAGGGCAGTGCATGCCCGACAGATCCGAGGTAGACGGGGCGATCGGGATACGAGATCGTGTGGCAACTCGATGCTTCCGTCATCCCGTACGTCTCGAGGATCTCCAGATCGAATCGATGCTTGTAGGCATCGGCCACGGGCACCGGAACGGCGGACCCGCCGCCGGTGAGCGTGCGCAGGCTCGAGAGGTCGTTGCCCTCCATGGACACGTTGAGGACCGCCCCGATCACGGTCGGCACGGCCGCCAGCACCTCGATCTTGTAGCGGTCGATCAGCTTCCACACGCTCGGCATCGCGTTCTTGTTGCGCCAGCCGGCGGCCGAGAGCACGAGGAGCGTGCCCCCGGCCGAGAGATGCTGCAGCGCGTGCGTGAGCGCTCCGCCGACGTGAAAGAGCGGCAAACCCATGAGGAACACGGATCCTGGACGGGTGCGCCACATGAGCGAGATGCCCCAGGCCTGGTAGACCTGGTTGCCATGCGTGAGGGGAACCAGCTGCGGCAGCCCCGTTGTTCCGCCCGTGTGGTAGTACGCCGCGATGTCGTCGGAGTGGAACTGACGGCCGCTCACCAGACGGTCGCTCGGCTGCGCTTCGACGACCGCATCGAACGAGAGGGTGCCCTCGGGCGGCGGTCCCCAAGGTTCCACCACGAGGATCGCCTTCAGATCGGGCAGCTCGTGCCGGATGCTCGCGACCTTTTGCCAGATGTCGAAGCCTTCGGCCGGGCCGAGCGCGATCAGCACTTTGGTCTTTGCGGCGCGCAGGATGTGCGAGATGTGACTCGACTCGAGAAACGAGTTCACCGGATTCACGATGCCGGCCGCCTGGGCGCCGAAGAGACCGTAGAACGCCTGCGGCACGAGCGGCAGCAGCATGCTGACGACGTCGCGCGGACCGACGCCCAGCGAATGAAGCGCATTCGCGACCTGCGTGACGCGGCCGATGAACTGCTCATGCGTGTAGCGCACCGGTTCGTCGCTCGCGCTCGCGTTCGGCAGGAACAGGATGGCCGGTGCCTGCGGGTTGCACGCGGCGCCGAGCTTGAGGGCCTCATAGGTGCTGGAAGCCTTGATGCGCTCGGCGTAGGGAACGGATTCGAACGCGCGCACGTCGTCTTCGGTGGCAAACGTCGGCCACTCGTCCCCGATGAGCCGGTCCAGGGCGTGCAGTCCTGACATGGGTTCCCCGCTTCCAGTGTGAGAAGGGCGCAAGGCCGATGGTCGAGATTGGCTGTGACCGGTCAGGGCTCGACGACGTTGAACATCGGATCGAACTCGTCGAGCACTTCGACAAAGCGTCGGAACAGCGCGGCGTCGCCGCGGACCTTCAGCTCGCCCGCATCGAGTGCCTTGAGCAGGGCCGAGCGGCCGGCCGAGACCTTGCCGAGCTGCGGGCGCGTCGTCTCGATGACCGCTTGTGCTGCCTCGCCGTGGCTCCCCGACAGGTGGTTGAGCGCGCCATTCGAAAGCGTGATGCGCTGCGACTCGCCCTTGGCTGCGTCCACCAGCCGCCAGTCGAACTTCGCGTCGAGGTCCTGCGCCTTTGCGCCGTCGACGCGAATGGCGAGGTATTCGAGGAAGCTTGAGAGCGGCAGGATCGCGACAATGTCGGGGCTGATCGAGACGCCGCGGGGCGCCGAGGGCTGGCCGGTGCTGCGCAGCTCGCGCGCGGCGATGAGGTACGAGTTGCGCCAGGTCGCCGACTCGGACTGGTAGCCAAGCTGCTCGTGCGCGTCGGCAGCGAGTTCGCGCGCGGCGCGATTTGCCGGATCGGCGAATACGACGTGGTTGAGCGCCTCGACGACCCAGCGGAAGTTGCCGGCGCTGTAATCGGCGCGCGCGCGCTCGAGAACCTTGTCGGCGCCGCCCATGTACTCGACGTACTTGCGCCCGGCCTCCTGCGGCGGGAGCTCGTTCAGGTGCGCCGGGTTGCCGTCGTACGGGCCGAGGTAGTTGGTGTAGATGGCCTTCACGTTGTGCGCGACCGCGCCGTAGTAGCCCCGCGCGAACCACTGCCGCGAGAGCTTGTTCGGCATCATCAGCTCGGCCGCGATCTCGTTGGGGGTGCGGCCGTGGCTCATGAGGCGCAGCGTCTGGTCGTGCAAGTAGCGGTACATGTCGCGCTGCCCCGCCACGAGCTCGTGGATGCGATCCTGTCCCCACGTCGGCCACTGATGCTGCATGAGGACTGCGTCGGAGTGCGGCACGAACCGCTCGAGCGCCTCGTCCATGTAGCGTGCCCAGCCCAGCGAGTCCCGGATCTTCGCGCCACGCAGCGGGCACAGGTTGTGCATCGTGTGGCAGCAGTTTTCCGCGAGATTGAGGACTCGCAGGCCGGGGTAGTGCATGTTCATCTCGGCCGGCGCCTCGGTGTTCGGCGTCAGATGGAAGACGATCTCCACGCCGTCGTACACGTGACGCTCGACCGGCTCGGCGATGAGCTGCGTCGGCGCGATGAAGCCGTCGCCGCCGCGACCGACCGCCTTGCCGAGGCCGCTGTCGACGTGCGCCATCGGCCCGGGCTCGAGCGACCAGCCGAACTGGTAGATCGCGCGCCGCCTCATCGGCACGCCCGCGAGGATCGACTCGGAAAACGAGGCCTCGGTGAACCCGAACGGCGCGATCACCGGCACGCCCTTGGCGACGTCGTCCGGACCGATCACGCCGCGCACGCCCCCATAGTGGTCGCGATGGCTGTGCGTGTAGATCACGGCCGAGACCGGCCGGTTGCCGCGGTGCCTGCGGTACAGCTCGATCGCCGCCCGCGCGTGCTCGGTGAACTGGAGCGGATCGATGACGATGACGCCCCGGTCCCCCTCGAGGAACGTGACGTTCGAGAGCGAGAATCCGCGCACCTGGTAGACGCGCTCGGCGACCTCGAACAGGCCGTGGATCGCATTGAGCTGCGAGTTGCGCCACAGGCTCGGGTTGACGGTGGAGGGTGCTTCGCCGTCGAGAAACCCGTAGGCCTTCATGCTCCACGATTCGCCACCCGCGTCGGCGGCGATCGTGGCATCCGGGATCGACGCGATGAAGCCGCGACGGGCGTCGTCGAAATCGCGCCGATCGGAGAAGTCGAGCTCCGATGCGATCTGCGCGTTGGCTTTCTCGGTGCTCGGTTGTGCCGGCTTCATGTCGAGGCCTCCCTGTGATGCGGCCTACTGTCCGATGGTCATCTTGGTGTCCTGCTGGAACTTCTTCCATCGCGCGAGCTCGACCTTGAGTTCCTTGTCGAGCGTCTGCGGGCTCATGTCCGGAGCGACCTCGGCACCGGTGGCTGCCACCTTCGTCTTCATCGCGGCGGACGAAAAGCCCTTGGACAAGGCGTTGCTGATCTTCTCGACCACGTCCTTCGGCGTGTTGGCAGGAGCGAAGATGGCGATCCAGCTGGCTGTGCCCACGTTGGGATAGCCTGCTTCGGCCATCGTGGGGACGTTGGGGGCCGACTTCATGCGGTCCTTGCCCGTCACGGCCAGCGCATTGACGCGTCCCGACGTCGCCATTCCCATGCCGGTCGGATCCGTGAACGCAAAGTCGAGGCGCCCCGAAGCGACCTCCGTCATCACCGCACCCTGACCCTTAAAGGGCAGGTGAACCGCCTTGATGCCGGCGTCGCGCACGAGCATTTCAGAGCTCAGGTGAGCGAGCGTCCCGGCGCCGGCCGAACCGTACGTGAGGGGTTTCTTCTTGCCCATCTCGACGAGTTCCTTGACCGTCTTGGCCTTGCTCGCATAGAGCACGTTGCGCGAGATCCAGACGATGCCGACGGGCGTGAAGTCCTTCACCGGGTCGTATTTCAGCTCCGGGTAGAAGGCCGGATTGATGGCCATCGACGACGTCGTCGCCATCAGCAGCGTGTAGCCGTCGGGTGGCGCCTTTGCGACCAGTTCGGTCCCGATCGCAGCGTTCGCGCCCGGCTTGTAGTCGGCGTATGCCTGCCCCTTGAGTTCGGCGGCGAGCACTTCGGCCACCATCGCGCCGAACGCCGACCCCATGCCGCCGCCGCCGTACGGAACGACGAGCTTGATCGGCCTGTCAGGGTAGGCGGCGAAGACCGGCGCGGCGATGATCGAGGCGGCTGCCGCGATCAGGATGGTTCTGCGATGGGGGTGGAACATCTCGTCTCCTTGTTTTTGCATCAGCGGTCATTCGGCCAGCAGCTCTTCTGCCGGCAAGTGGCGGGGGACACGGAGCCTGCGCCCATAGGCCCACAGCTGGCCGATGACGAGCAGGACACACAGCGCGAGGATCGTTGCGCTGATCGGCTCCGTGACGAAGACCGACAGGTCGCCGCGCGATGCGAGCATGGCGCGACGGAAGTTTTCTTCGAGCAGCGGCCCGAGCACGAAGCCGAGCACGATGGGCGCGACCGGGAAATCCAGCGCAAGGAGCGTCGCGCCGATGACCCCGAAGACCGCGACCTCGGCGACGTCGAAAAGGCTTCCCTTCGTGCTGAAGATGCCGATCGCGATGAAGAACATCGCCGCCGGAAAGAGCAGCCGGTACGGCACCTGGAGCAGCTTCACCCAGACGCCGATCAGCGGGATATTGAGGATCATGAGCAGCAAGTTGCCGACCCAGAAGCTGGCGACGAGGCCCCAGAAAATGTCCGGGTGGTCGGTGATGAGCTGAGGACCGGGCTGGATGCCCTTGATCAGCAGCGCGCCGAGCAGCAGCGCCATGACCGCGTCCCCCGGAATGCCGAGCGACATTGTCGGGATGAAGTCGACCTGCGTCTTCGCGTGGCCGGCCGCTTCTGGCGCGGCGACGCCTTCGATGGCGCCCTTGCCGAAGCGCTCCGGCGTCTTCGAGATCCGGCGCTCGAGCGCATATGCGATGAATGTCGTGATGGTGGGCCCCGTGCCCGGCATCGCGCCAAAGAGGCACCCCACACCCGTGCCGCGCACCATCGGCATGAACGCCTGCTTCATCTCCTCCCGGGTAGGGCGCATGTCGCGCATGCTGACCTTGGCGTCGCTGCCCTGGATGTGCACGCGGTTGATGGTGACGAGGAAGTCGGCGATGCCGAACAGGCCGAGCGAGATGGCCGCCAGGTCGATGCCGTCGGCGAGCTCGCTGAAGCCCAGGGTGTAGCGCTCTGTCCCGCTGATGACGTCGGTGCCGATCGTGCCCATGAAGAGCCCGAGGACGGTCATCGCCACGCCCTTGAGCGGCGAGCCGCGGGACATCGTCGCGCCGGCGAGCAGTCCGAGCAGCATGATGGCGCTGATCTCCGCGGGGCCGAACTTGTAGGCGATCGTCTCCAGGAGAGGAGAGAGGAAGACCATGATGACGATGCCGACGGAGGCCGCAAAGAACGACGCTCCCATGGTCACGCCCAAGGCCGCGCCGCCGCGGCCCTGCTTGGTGAGCGGGTAGCCGTCGATGCACGTCACCGCGTGCGGCGGGTGGCTGGGCAGGTTCAGGAGGATGGCGCCGATCGCACCTCCGTACATGGCGCCGTAGAAGATGCCCGCGAGCATCAGGATCGCGGGCACGGGCTGCATGACATAGGTGAGCGGCAGCAGCATGGAGATCGCAGTCAGCGCGCCCAGCCCCGGAAGCACGCCGATCAGGTTGCCGAGCAAGACGCCGACGATCGACCACATCAGGTTGTGCGGCACGAGCGCGACGCCGAAGCCGTACCAGAGCTGGTTCAGTGCGTGTGTCATCGGCGCGGTCCCTTCATCGAGGTGGACACGTCAGTGGCCCCAGGTGAACAGCGGGAAGTTCATCTTCAGTCCGACGCTGAAAATGAGCACGCCGGCGACCGTCACGCCCGCCGCCAGCAGCAGCGCTGTCCGAACGCTGTTGTCGCGGTCTCCCATGGCGGCGATGAAGACCGTGGCGAACGTCGCCGGGACGAGACCTCCGTACTGGCCGATGACGACAAATGCGATCACCGACCCGAGGATGCACAGCCAGCCGCGCCATTCGGTGGGATGCGATTCCGCAGTGCCGAAGTCCCCGGGCTCGGCGGTCGCGAAGATGGCGACTCCGACGAGTCCGAGCAGGGTGCCGAGCACCACCGGGATGAAGCCCGCGCCCATCTGGGTCAGAGTGCCCATGCGGTAGCGCACGCCTTGGACGACGATCCCGATCGCGATCAGGACGAGAAGGCTGCCGCTGACGCGGTCCTTGTTGAGACGACGAAGCGCCTTCATCCTCGACACCTGCTTGTCAAAAGGTGAGCCCGCGGCCGTCTGCGGATCGATGGGGCAGGTTGTCGAAGGGACCGCGCCGCGCATTCCCGGCAATCGGCATGCGCACCGTTGGAGCGAGCGTGCAGTGCCGCCAATCCGACCGCGGTGGCAGGCGATGACCCGGCGCAATGGCGCGCGTGCTCCGACCCGAATGGATCAGGGCTTGAGTCAAGAGGACTCCGGAGTAGACATCGCAGTTGCTTGACAACTTACCGTGCGGCAGGTAAGTTTAGACAACGGCTCGGCGCTGGCTGTAGGGGAAACCCGAGGAGGCGCAGGGTCGGCTCATCATCGAACTCCGCACGCACGATGGAACTCACCACCCTGAGGCTGGACGTCGCCGAGCGCATCGCGACCGTGACACTCGACCGCCCGCCGGTGAACGCCCAGAACGCGGAGATGCGCAGCGAGATCACGCAACTGTTCGACACGCTGTCAGACCGCGACGACGTTGCCTGCATCGTGCTGACCGGCGCCGGCAAGGTCTTCTCCGCCGGCGCCGACATCCGCGAGCGGCCGAACCTGGGTGCCACGCCAGGCGCCTACGCCGCCCACAACCGGCGGGTGCGCGAGTGCCACTTCGCGATCGTCGAATGCAGCAAGCCCGTGATCGCAGCGATCAACGGCCCGGCGATGGGCGCGGGCCTCGGCCTCGTGATGGCCTCCGACATCTGGGTCGCGAGCGAGGACGCGTTCGTCTCGATGCCTGAGATCAACGTCGGGCTAGCCGGCGGGATCACGTTCGTCCGACAGTTCTTCGGCCACTCGCGCACGCGCCGGATGTTCTATACCGGCATGAAGGTGAGCGCACAGGAGATGTATCGCCTGGGTCTCGTCGAGGCGTGCCTGCCGCCCGAGCAGCTGATGCCGTTTGCGCTGGAGATCGCCCGCGAGATGGCGTCGAAGAGCCCGATCGCGCTCAGGCTGGCGAAGGAGGCGGCACGCCTCACGGAGGTCATGCCGGTCCGGGACGCGTACCGCTACGAGCAGGGCAACACCGTCGCGCTCTCGAAGACCGAGGACGCCAAGGAAGCGCAACGCGCCTTCCTCGAGAAGCGGGCGCCGAACTACGTCGGCCGTTGAACAGCAAGAGGCGAGCGACATGGTCAGCAGCACCCCAGCACGCGGCGCATCGAACGGCAACGCAGCCGAAGGTCGCGTCGGGCAGTTGCTTCAGATCGCCTGCCGGCTGTTCGCGACCCGCGGCTACGACGGCACCTCGTTGCGCGACATCGCCGAAGAAGCACAGATCACGAAGGCGGCGCTCTACTACCACTTCCCGAACAAGGAGGCGCTCTACCAGCAGATCCTGGCCGAGAACCTGGAGACGCTCACGACCCGCGTCCGCGAGGCGATCGAGCACGCCGACAGTGCCCCCGAGAAGGTGCGCACCTTCATGCTGACCTCGGCCGACGTCTACGCCGAGGACCCGCACGCGTGGGTCGCCGGATCGAACGCGTTCTGGTCGGGGATGGGCGCCGCGAATCGCGCCGCGATGGTCAAGCGCCGCGACAAGTACGAGCGGCTGCTGCGCGCGTGCATCGTCGAAGGCATCGCCGCGGGCGAGTTCCGCAAGGTCGATCCGGCGCTCACGGGGCGCCTGCTGCTGTCGACCCTGAACCAGCTCACGCGCTGGCATTCTCCCGAAGGCCGGCTCACGCCGCGCCAGGTGATCGAGCAATACCTCGACATCATCTTGCGCGGTCTGCAGTCGTCGGCTTCCGGTCAGGGCTGACCGCGCGGTACGGCGCGCGGAAGCGATGACCGGCCGCTGACGAGTCGAGTGCCGCCGGCCGTTCTCCCGCACGACGCCGAAAGCCCTCCATGGATCTGAGCGCCCTCCAGGCCATCGCCCCGGACGCAGCGACGCCAGTCGACTACGACGCGTTCCGCGGCGAGCTCGTCGACTACATGCAGGCGCATTGCCCGTCCGCGATCCGGGAGATCGTCCGGACGAACCAGAAGCTCGGGCGGCGCGAATGGTCCGAGTGGCAGCGCATTCTCAACACGCGCGGCTGGGGCGCGCCGAACTGGCCACGCGAGTACGGCGGGACCGGGTGGGACCTGCGACAGCGCTACATCTTCGAAGAGGTCAGCGCGCAACTGGACTGCCCTCCGCTCTACCACCATGGCATCGGCCACATCGGGCCGGTGATCATGCACTTCGGTACTCCCGAGCAGAAGGCGCGGTTCCTTCCGCGCATCCTCGACGGCAGCGACTGGTGGTGTCAGGGCTATTCCGAGCCCGAAGCCGGGTCCGACCTGGCGTCGCTGAAGACGCGTGCCGTCGCCGATGGCGACGACTACGTGATCAACGGTCAGAAGATGTGGACCTCGCACGCGCAAGAGGCGGACTTGATGTACACGCTCGTGCGCACCTCTGCCGAGGGTCGCAAGCAGGCCGGCATCACACTGCTTGTCGTGCCGCTCGCTACACCCGGCATCGAGGTGCGGCCGATTCCGACGATCGACGGCTGGCACCACGTGAACGAGGTGTTCCTGAACGACGTTCGCGTCCCGGTCGCGAACCGGATCGGCGAGGAGGGCGGGGGCTGGACCTGCGCCAAGTTCCTGCTCGATCGCGAGCGTCTTTCGCCGGCGACCGTGCCGCGTCTGGCGCGTCAGCTCGAGCAGGTCGAGGAGATGCTGCGCGCGCGGCTGCGCGACGAAGGTGCATCGCCGAGCCTGCACGGCATGCTCGAGCGGCTGTTTCTAGCCCAGGCGTCGGCGCGCGGCGCGCGCGAGATGCTCCTGAGCGCGATCCAGGAGGAGATGGTGGGGACGCTGCGCTCGGCGAAGTCCTCGGCGCTGAAACTGCACTGCTCCGAGCTCGCGCAGGACATTTCGACGCTTGCCTTCGACGCCTGCGCGGCCCGTTACGCGCCGCGGCTTCGCCCGGTCGTGCCCGCCGCCGACGGCGCCGACGAGCGCGACCCGCAACGCCAGCTCGTCCACACGTACCTGTTCTTTCGCTCGCGAACGATCGCGGGCGGCACGAGCGAAGTGCAGAAGAACGTCATCGCCCGCGAGCTGTTCGAGGCCTGACCGATGCGCACCATCGCCACGCCTCTGTTCGCCGGCGACCTGCATCACACCGCGCTTCGCCTGGCGCAGGCGCAGCCCTCGGGGGCGTCCGCCGATGCCACGGCGGCGTGGCGGCACATGCTCGAGCTCGGCTGGCAGGGCGTTCTGGTCGACGAAGAAAGCGGCGGTGCGGGCGCCGAGCTCGCTGACTTCGCCGCGATCGTCGAGGCGCTGGCGACGCGGGCCCTGAGCGTACCGATCATCGAGCGCTGTGCGGTTGCACCCGCCTTGCTCGGCGCGTGCGACGGCGCGGTCGCGCGCGCGCTGCTGGAGCGGGTTGCGAGGGGCGACGCCTCCGTCGCACCGGTGCTGCACACGGCGCCGCAACACCCGGCGGCGCAGCCGCCGACGGTGCGGGGCGATCGCCTGTCCGGCACTGTCGCCGCGGTCGACTGGACGGTGCCGGCGACGCACGTCGTCTTCGATGCGCTCGAGAACACGAGCGATGCGCCGCTCCTCGTGCTGCTCGACGTCGCCGAGCTGTCGTCGCACCTGCGTTGCTACGTCGGCATCGACGGTCGCACCAGCGCCGACATCGAGGTTGCCGAGCTGCGCGTTGACGCGCCGCAGCTGCTGCTGCGCGGCGCGCCGGCGGCTCGGGCCATCGCCCGGGCACAGCAGCTCGGCAGCATGCTCGGCTGCGTGGCGACGGTCGGTGCGTGCGGGGCCATGATCGAGCAGACGGTCGAGCACCTGAGCACGCGGGTCCAGTTCGGCAGCCCGCTGGCGACGTTCCAGGCCCTGCGGCACCGCGTCGTCGACATGTACGTCGCCTACGAGAGCGCACGCGGTCTGGTACGCGACCAGGTGCTGGCGCACGCGCACGCGCCCGATCCGCGCCAGGTCGCGCTCACGCGGTTCTATGTCCAGGGCGTCGGCCGCTCGCTGGCCGACGCGACGATTCAGCTGCACGGGGGCATGGGGATGTCGCAGGAGACCTTGGCGGCGCGCCTCGCGATGCACGCCCTGATGTCGGCGCTTCGTTATGGCGACCGCTCCGACTGTCTCGAGTGGCTGGTGTCTGGGGTCGTCGAAGAAGTGGCGGCGGCGTGAAGGTCTATGGGCATTCATGACCTGGATCCGTTCTTCGACCCTGCCGCGGTCGCGATCGTCGGTGCGAGCTCGGATCCCGAGCGGATCGGGGGACGACCCGTGCGCTTCCTGCGCGAGGCGGGGTTCGCGCGGCCTGTCCATGCCGTCAACAAGAGCGGCGGCGACGTGCAGGGGCTGCCGGCGTACACGAGCGTCGTCGACGTGCCGGGCGTCGTCGACCACGCGATCATCTGCGTCCCGGCCCCCGCTGTCGCGGCCGCGGTGCGCGACTGCATCGCCAAGCGCGTTCGTTGCATCCAGGTGCTGACCGCCGGATTCGCCGAGCTCGGCGCCGACGGACGCGCGTTGCAGGACGAGATCGTGGCCCTGTGCAGGAGCGCGGGCGTGCGGTTGATCGGCCCCAACTCGCTCGGTCTCCTCAACGTCGCCAACGGCCTGCACGCGACCTTCTCGACCCTGCTCGACGGCGCCAAGCCGCGGCCGGGCGCGATCGCCCTCGCGACGCAGAGCGGCGCGTTCGGATCGTGCGCGTATGGGATGGCCACGCTGCGGGGCCTCGGCTTCTCGAAGATCGTCGCCACCGGCAACGAGGCCGACGTCGACGTTGCCGAGTGCATCGCGTATCTCGCCGACGATCCGACGACGCGCGTCATCCTCGCCGCGCTGGAGTCGTGTCGCGACGGCGAGGCGCTGCGGCGCGCGCTCGTCAAGGCGTCGCGCGCCGGCAAGCCCGTTGTCGTGATGAAGGTCGGCCGCACGGATCTCGGCGCCAGCGCCGCGAGCACGCACACCGGCTCTCTCGCCGGCAACGACGCGGCGTACGACGCGGTGTTCGCGGAATGCGGTGCGTACCGCGCCGAGTCGATCGAGGAGATGCTCGACATCGCCTACCTCTGCACCGTGAGCCGCATGCTGCCGGGGGGCAGGTCGCTCGGCGTGGTCACGGGCTCGGGAGGGATCGGGGTGCTGATCGCCGACCACGCCGGCGAGCTCGGCCTCGCGATGCCGCCGCTGCCGAAGGCCGCCGAGGACGCGACGCGCGAGCTGCTCCCGTTCGCGGTCGCCGCCAACCCGCTCGACATGACGGCGCAGGTCACCTCCGTGAAGGGCGGCATCACACGCTGCGTCGAGCTGATGCTGCAGCTCGGCGGGTACGACAGCGTGATCGCGTACCTCGCGCACGCGGGCCTGTCGCCGCCGCGGTTCGCGGCGAACCTCGCCGAGTTCAAGAGGCTGCGCCAGCGCTTCCCTGATCGACTGCTCGTGCTCGTCATGCTGTCGGCGCCGGAGGTCACGCGCGAGCTCGAGGCAGCAGGCATCGTCGTCTTCGCCGATCCGAGCCGGGCGGTGAAGGCGGTGCACGCGGCTGCGACGCTGCGCGAGCGTGGCGCCGCCGTCGTCGAACCGGCGACGTACGCACGTGAACACCGGGCGCTTCCGGACGTCTCGAACGAGCATGCGGCCAAGCGTGTGCTCGCCGCCGCCGGCTTGCCGGTGCCGCCCGAGACGCTGTGCGCGAGCGCAGACGATGCCGCGGACGCGGCGCGCGCCATCGGCTTTCCGGTGGTCGCCAAGATCGTCTCGCCCGACATCGCCCACAAGACGGACGTCGGTGGCGTCGTGCTCGGCCTCAAGGACGCGACGGCGGTCCGGCGCGCCTACGACCAGCTCGTGACGCGCGCCGCCCAGGCGGCACCGGGTGCACACGTCGCGGGGGTCCTGATCGCCCCGATGCTCGATGGTGTGGCCGAGCTGATCCTGGGCGTCCAGCGCGATCCGACCTTCGGCCCCATGGTCATCGTCGGCATGGGGGGCACCGCGGTCGAGCTATACAAGGATGTCGCGCTCGCATCGGCTCCGCTCACGCCCGTGCGCGCCCGCGCGCTCCTCGGACGCATCAAGGCGTCGGCGCTGCTGCGCGGCTGGCGCGGCGCAGCGCGCGCCGACGAAGATGCCCTCGTCGCGGCGGTGTGTGCCCTCTCGAGCTTCGCGGCCGCGCACGCCGAGGAGATCGAGAGCATCGACATCAACCCGCTGCTCGTGCGCACGCAGGGCGTCGCGTGCCTCGATGCGGTCATCGTCCGGCGCGAGAAAGGCAAGGGGGCACGATGAGCGCAACCGTCACGCCTTCGCTGCAGGCGCTCCTCGACCGCGAGGCGATCCGCGACTGCCTGTACCGCTATTGCCGTGGCATCGATCGCCTGGACGAGGAGGCGCTGCGCTCCGCGTACTGGCCCGACGCCACCGATACGCACGGCGCGTACCGCGGCTCCGCGGCGGGCTTCATCGAGCGCGCGCTCGGCAACCTCCAGAGCGCGGGCCGCATGGTGCACATGATCGGCAACATCCTCCTCGACCTGCGCGGCGACGTCGCGGTCGCCGAGAGCTACTTCGTCGCGTTCCAGGAAGGCGTCAGGGGGGGCGACGCCGGCGTCGAAGAGACCCTGCTCTGCGGCCGCTACGTCGACCGCTTTGAGAAGCGCGGCGGCGAATGGCGCATCGCCGCGCGCACCGTCGTCTACGACTGGCAACGCCGCACGCCGTTGCCCGAGGGGCTCGCCGCTGCCGGCTTCGGCGCCCGTCAGCCCACCGGCGGACGGCGCCCACACGATCCGATCTACGAACTGCTCGCCGCCCTCGAGGCGAAGGGCCCGACGTCCGAAGGCTGCACGCCGTAGCCGCTTTCCCAGGAGATACCCTTGAACGCACCCGATCGACCGATCTCGGCCACCGCGGATTCCCACACCCGCGCGAGGCATGTCGACGTCGTCGTCGTCGGCGCCGGCTTCGGCGGCATGTACGCCGTCTACAAGTTCCGCGAGATGGGCCTGCGCGTGGCCGGCTTCGAGGCGGCCGGCGATGTGGGCGGAGTCTGGTACTGGAACCGCTACCCCGGTGCGCGCGTCGACCTGCCGAGCATCGACTACAGCTATTCGTTCTCTCCCGAGATCGAGCAGGAATGGACCTGGTCGGAGGAATTCGCTGCGCAGCCGGAGCTGCTTTCGTACCTGAACTTCGTGGCCGATCGGCTCGACCTGAGGAAGCACATCCAGTTCAACACGCGGGTCACGGCGGCGGCGTGGGACGACGTGCGCAAGTTGTGGCGCGTCAGGACCGATCGCGGCGAGACGGTCGAGGCGACGTACTGCGTGATGGCGACCGGGCCGTTGTCGGTGCCCAGGGATCCCGACATCCCCGGCATCGACCGCTATCGGGGCGAGCTGCTGCGCGCTGCCCGCTGGCCGCACCGGCCCATCGAGTTCGCCGGCAAGCGGGTCGGCGTGATCGGAACCGGGTCGAGTGGCGTGCAGATCGTGCAGGAACTCGGCGGAAAGGCCGGCGAGCTGTTCGTCTTCCAGCGAACGCCCAGCATCAGCATGCCGATGCGCAACCAGAAGCTCGATCCCGAGTTCATCGCGGAGGTCAAGCGCAACTACGCGGGTATCCGCGAGGCGGCGCGCAACAGCCCGACGGGCGGCGTGCGGCCCTGGTCGACGCGCGCCTACTTCAGCGTGACCCCGGCGCGACGCCGTCAGCTGCTCGAAGACGCCTGGAGGGCCGGTGGCCTGGCGGTGCTCGGCACGTTCACCGACGTCATGACGAACCCCGAGGCCAATGCACAGGTCGCCGAGTTCGTCTTCGCGAAGGTGAGCGAGGTGGTCAGGGACCCGGTCACCGCGGAGAAGCTGAAGCCCCGCGGCTACCCGATCTTCGCGCGCCGGCCGTGTATCGACACTCACTACTACGAGACCTACAACCTGCCGAACGTCCACCTCGTGGACTGCCTCGTCGACCCCATCGTCGAGATTACGGAGAAGGGCGTGAGGACGCAGTCGGGCGAGATCGAGCTCGACATGATCATCCTGGCGACGGGCTACGACGCGCTCACCGGCGCCTTGCTGGCGTGCGACGTCGTCGGACGCGGCGGGCGCAAGATCAACGAGAAGTGGAAGCACGGTCCGCGCTCGTACCTCGGCATCATGATGGAAGGGTTCCCGAACCTCTTCATGACGACCGGGCCGAACGGCCCCTCCGCGTTGGCCAACATCGTGCGCACCAGCGAGAACGATGTCGACTGGATAGCGGCGGCGATCGCGCACATGAGCCGATCAGGCCTGTCGTCGATCGAGCCGACACGAAAGGCCGAGGATGACTGGATGGCGCTCGTCGGCAGTCTCGCCCAGCGCTCGCTCATCCTGAAGGCGAAGTCCTGGTGGGTCGGCGCGAACGTGCAGGGCAAGCCGCAGGGCCTGCCGATGTTCACGGGCGGATTCCACAAATACCGCGAGCACTGCGCCGCGGCGGCGCAGGACGGCTACCGGAACTTCTCCTTCGAACGTGCCGCGGAAGCATTGACCGCGTGACCCGGTGATGACCTGAGCCATGGACGCGGCGATCCGCATCGAGACGGTCGGCGACACGCGCGACCTGCTCGGCGAATCTCCGGTTTGGGACGAGCGCGAGCGGGCGCTGTACTGGATCGACTCCCGGCAGCGACTCGTACGGCGCCTGGAGCCCGCCAGCGGCGCGCTCCAGCAGTGGACGCTGCCGCAGGAGATCGGGTCGATCGCGCTCGGCGACGGCTCGAGCCTTTTGGTTGCGCTCGAGGACGGCTTTCATCGCCTCGACCTTTCGTCGGGGCGTGCGATGCCGCTTGCGCGCATCAAGCATCCGACGGCACCGATGCGCCTCAACGACGGGCGCACGGACCGGCGCGGGCGGTTCGTGTGCGGCTCCATGGTGCTCGGCCGCCGCGAGGGTGCGGGGGTCGTGTACCAGGTGCGCGAAGACGCGGGCCAGGTACAGGTCCGCGAGATCGACCGCGGCTTCAGTACGTCGAACTCGATCTGCTTCAGTCCGGACGGCCGCTGGCTGTACTTCTCCGACAGCCATGCTCGCCAGGTCTGGCGCACTCCGTACGACACCGCCACCGGACGCACCCTTGGCCCCCGCGAGCCCTTCATCGACACCCGCCCGCTCGACACGGCGCCCGACGGTGCCACGGTCGATGCCGAGGGTGGCCTCTGGATCGCCCTCGTCCTGACCGGCGAACTCGCACGCTTCGATGAGCGCGGGCGCCTCGACTCGCGCATCCGCACCGGTGTTCCGTACGTGACGTGCCCGTGCATTGGCGGCGCCGCACTCGACACGATCTACCTGACGACGCTGCGCGACACGGGCAACATGCTGCGGACCGACCATCCCGATGCCGGCGCACTGCTGGCGATCCATGACACCGGTGTGCGCGGCCTGACCGAGGTGCGATTTGCAGCGCGTCGGCATTCCGGGCACGCCATCGCAGAAGAGGCCCCATGACACCAAGGCTCGCAGGGCGCGTCGCGCTCGTCACCGGCGGAGCGCGCGGCATCGGCCGCGGCATTGTCGAGCGCATGGTGGCCGAAGGTGCCGCCGTCGGCGTGCTCGACCTCAAGCTCGAGCTCGCCCAGGAAGCCGCCGCGGCCATACGCGCTGCCGGCGGCCGCGCGCTCGGGTTCGGCGGCGACGTCGCGAGGCGCGAGACCGTGTTCGACGCTGCGCAAGGGCTGAAGAACGAGTTCGGTCAACTCGACGTACTCGTCAGCAACGCGATGTGGGTCCGCTACGGGCCCCTCGAGGAGGTCACCCCCGAGTTGCTGCAGCGAATGGTCGGTACCGGCTTCGCATCGGTCGTGTGGGGCATCCAGGCGGCGTCCGAGCACATGACCGATGGCGGCAGCGTGGTCAACATCGCCTCTGCGGCCGCCTTTCTCGGGATGCCGCAGGGCATGGTGTATTGCGGAGTCAAGGCGGGCGTGCTGGGCCTGACGCGCTCGGCGGCGGTGGATCTGGGGCCGCGCGGCATTCGCGTCAACGCGGTCGCCCCGGGATCGGTTCCGACCGAAGGGGTCAAGATCAACGTCGACCCGGAGAAGACGAAGATGCGCATCGCGAAGACGCCGCTGCGGCGCCTCGGCACGGTCGAGGACATCGCCGCCGCCGTGTGCTTCCTCGCGTCGTCTGAGAGCGACTGGATCACCGGTGAGTGTCTCAAGGTCGAGGGCGGCGTGACGACCGCCTTCCTCTGAACCGAACGCCATGAGCACCGAGACGATCTTCAAGAGTGGCAGGGCCACTTCGCGTGCCTGGGCCGCGGTCAGGCGAACACGCGCTGACCGAACCGAACGGCCACGAGCAGGCTTGCATCCAGCGCTCTGAGGACCTCCCGCAAGCGGCACGGTATGCACGACGACAAGCTGCTCGAGGGGAAGTTGGCCCTCGTCACCGGGGCCGCGAGCGGAATCGGCCGCGCCATCGCAGTCGCCTACGCCCGTGCCGGGGCGCGCGTCGTCCTGACCGATCGCGACGAGCAGGTCGGCGCCGCCGCGCTCGCCGACGTCCTCGCCGTGCAGGGCCACGCATGGGCATGGCCGCTCGACGTCACCGACGCAGAAGCCGTGCGCGCCACCGCCGAGCGGGTCGCGCGCGAGATC
>Ga0335069_10001828_pt1 | contig 33557 bp, 31 predicted proteins | sample Lox_Sample_11_FD_206714 | JGI IMG/M metagenome (GOLD analysis project Ga0335069, IMG submission 206714) | Soil microbial communities from Loxahatchee National Wildlife Refuge, Florida, United States - Lox_Sample_1.1 | ecosystem: Environmental > Terrestrial > Soil > Wetlands | place: USA...
TGGATTCGTCAGTTAGGTCGGTGAAGGCCCGTTCGAGGCGTCACGCCCGCCCCAAGGTCGCGGTGGATACCGCGCTCTTTGGGATCGAGGATGGCCGCCTCAAGTGCTACCTCGTCCAACTAAGGGGCGGACCGAATACGGGCCGTTGGGCCTTTCCCGGCCGACTCGTGCAGGTTGGCGAGATGCTCGATGATGCCGCGCGCGGTGAACTCGAAAGCGCGACTGGCCTGAACAATCCCTATCTGGAACAGCTCTTCAGCTTCGGTGACCCGACGCGCGACCCTAAAGCGCACGTCGTGTCGGTCGCCTACATGGCTCTAACCGGCGAACCCGAGCGCGTAACCGCGGCTTCATCGCGATACTCGGCTGGCCGGTGGTTCGAAGTCGATACGCTACCTGAACTTGCCTACGATCACTCGGTTATCGCCGCCTATGCGCTGAAACGGCTCAAGTCGAAGCTCGAATACACCAATATCGCATGCAATCTGCTGCCGCCCTCTTTCACCTTCGCGGAACTCGAAGAGCTTTACGGCCTCGTACTTGGACGCCAGCTTGACCGTCGCAACTTCCGCCGGCGTATCCTCGCGATGGGACTGCTGCGGCGGCTTCCGCAGAAGCGCCACGGAGCTCATCGCCCGGCTACCCTTTACGAGTTTTTTCCACGCAGCCTGCGTACAATCGAGATGCTATAGTAACTATGCAGGAGCATCTCATGCTGAACAAGAAGACTAGGAGCCGCTTATTCTTGATCCGCGGCCTTTTGCTTTTGAGTACCGTTACCACCTTCGCCGTGGCGGCATGCAAGATGGCGGCTAAGACGACCGCGAGTGAATCAACCGAGGCGCCTCTAACACTGGATCCCGAACAGTTTCAGGGCGACGCCAAGGAAGCCTACAAGGTCGCCCGAGCCCATCCGGAACTCCTCGCTCAACTCGATTGCTACTGCGGATGCGAACAGCATGAGGGACATAAGAATCTACTGACCTGCTTCCGGACCGCGCATGGCTCGGGCTGCGACACCTGTATCGGCGAGGCCGTAACCGCGGGCAAACTCGCCGATGGTGGAATGCCGGTCGACGAAATTCGAGCCGCACTGAAAGAGCGCTACGCGCACGACAGCAACGGCTGATCGAACCATAAGACCAAGCGACGGAGCCCTGCTTAATCACAGCTCAGCTGGATAGGCAGTTCAGGTCGCCACGATGCATTTCACACTCCCGGTTCTCAATCTCAAAGCGAAGCTGATCGCCCTGATGGTGATGCTGCTCGCGCTGACCCTCGGCGCCGAGATTATTATCAGCGTGCGCGCCCAAGACGCGATCGCCAAGGCAACGGAAAGGAAGGTCCGCGATCTCGCCAGCGTTATACAGATTAGTGTGCAGGAACTGTCGTCGGTCGCGGCGACGGATCGAGATCGTCTGCAAAACTTCGTCGCTAACCTCCATACCAACGGCCTCGAAGTTTCGATCGCATCGAACAAGGAACTGATCATCAACAGTTCCAATCCCAAGCTTATTGGCGAAGCGCTTAACCCCGCGATGGTGCGAGCGCTGATGGCCTTGCGCAGCCGGAATCCCAACGAACCGGTTGCCGTACCCGGCGTGAAGGTAGGCTTGGCCGATCGCGAAAGCACCGTCTATTTCATCCCGGTCGAGGTTGAGGATCACGTGCTCGGCTATGTGCAGGTAGTCGCCAATTTCAGCGACTTCGACGAGCCGTTGCGGGATTATCGCACTCGGTTGATCACCCTCGGCCTGGCGATTTTCGCCTTGGGGTTAGTTTTCTCCTACATTCTGGCGGAACGCTACGTTGAACCGATTCATGCCGTTGCCGACGCGGCACAAAATATCGATGCCCGCGGACTCGAACCAGTACCCGAGGCGCCCCGCCGCGACGAGATTGGCCTGCTGACGCGGAGCTTTAACGGGATGCTCGCGCAGCTGCGCCGCGCACGTGAACGCGAGCAGGAGCTCAATCGGCTCGAGCGCTTTACTGCGCTGGGACAACTGGCCGGCGCCCTCGCGCATGAGATTAAGAATCCGTTGAACTTTATCAGCCTCGCGCTTGATCGCTTACGCGCGCGGTACTCTCCTCCGCCCGAATCCGGTCGCGAAGACTTTCAGCATCAGATCGCGATCATGAAGGAAGAGATCAAGCGCCTCTCCGAGATGGTGCAGACGTTTCTGCACTATGGGCAGCCGATCGAGATTCATCCGGCACCGACTGACCTGCGGCAGCTGATCGACGGCGTGCTGGCGCTCAGCGAATCGAAACTGAAAAGTCAGGGTATCGAGGTAATCGAGCGCGGTGAGGTCGGCAACCTGACCTTGAACGTCGATGCGGAAAAGTTACGCACCTGTTTCGTGAATGTTGTCGTGAACGCGACGCAGGCTATGCCCGACGGTGGTCAGCTCACCGTTGATTTCGTTCGGGATAACGGCAACCTCACTATCACTTTCGGCGACACCGGTGGCGGTATCGATCAGGAGATCGCGAACCGGGTATTCGAGCCGTTCTTTACCACCAAACGTGAAGGTATAGGCCTCGGGCTCTTCTTTTCGAAAGCGATCGTCGAAAAGCACGGCGGCACTATCCAGATTGGACCGAAGAATCCTCCTCCCGGAGCGAAGGTTGCTTTCACGTTTCCGCTTGGGGGATTAAATAAAGCAGCATGACGACGCAAGCTTCCGTACTCGTGGTCGAGGATAATGACCTCGAGCGCCAGATAACCGCTGAAACTCTGCGCGAAGAAGGCTTCGCCGTCGAGGAGGCACCCAATGGCCGTCGCGCGATGGAGCTCTTACAGCTCAGCCGCTTCGACGTAGTCCTCACCGATCTCATGATGCCGGGGATGACCGGCGAGGAATTGCTGGTAAAGGTCAAGGAACGGTATCCCGCTGCGCAGGTCGTTATTCTGACCGCGCACGGCTCTATCGATAGCGCTGTCAAAGCGACCAAGGAAGGTGCCTTTAATTACCTCACCAAGCCAACGGATCGCGAGACGCTGGTGATTGCGGTTGCGCGCGCGGCCGAGCTCGCGATGGAAAAGCAGGAAAATTTTATCCTGCGGCGCGAGGTTGCGGGCAAGCTCCAGGTAGAAGGGATCATTGGACAAGACCCTGCGATTCTCGAGGTCATCCGGATCGTTCAGAAGGTCGCGCCATCAAATTCGACCGTGCTGATTCAGGGCGAGAGCGGCACCGGCAAAGAGGTTATCGCACGCGCGATTCATCGCCTGTCGCCCCGGGCGCAGCGTACCTTCGTTGCGATTAATTGTTCGGCAATTCCCGATACCCTGATCGAGAACGAGCTCTTCGGGCACGAGCGAGGCGCTTTCACTGGTGCGACCGAACGCAAGATCGGCCTGATCGAAAGTGCCGATAAATCGACACTTTTTCTCGACGAAATTGGCGATCTCGGTATCGGATTGCAAGCCAAGCTCTTGCGCGTCCTGCAAGAGCGAGAGATTCGCCGGGTCGGCGGTAATGAATCGGTACGCGTCGATGTGCGCCTGGTGGCCGCATCGAATCGCAACCTTGCCGAAGAAGTAGCTGAAGAGCGCTTCCGCGAAGACCTCTACTATCGGCTCAACGTTGTGACGATCACCCTGCCCCCGCTACGCGAACGCCGCTCGGATGTTCCCTTGCTCGCCAACCACACGCTCGAACGCTTCGCTCATCTGTCGAATGGACGGGTGAGGGAGATTAGTCGCGAAGCGATGGAAGTGCTGCTGGACTACTCATGGCCCGGCAACGTGCGGCAACTCGAATCGGCGATCGAGCGAGCGATCCTGCTTTGCGAAGGCGATAAGATCTTGCCCCGCGATCTCCCGCAGGAAGTACTCAAGCGTCAGGCGCTCGGCAAGGCTGATCGAGGACGCGCCAGTGATCGTTTCGAGATTCCATCGGAAGGAATCAACTTCGAACACTTTGAGCGGGAACTCATCGTCCAGGCGATGGAGAAGAGTGATTGGGTTATCGCCAAGGCGGCGAAGCTCCTCGGGATGAGCTACCGGACCTTGCAATATCGCCTTGATAAATTCGGCCTCAGCAAGCCCGGAGCACAATAGACGGCCGGAGCAAAGCCCTGAACCACCGGATCGTGGGGGGTTCGCGCCAAAAACTTCATCTTTCGGATGCGTCAAGGTGTACTTGAACAAAACGGGGCCAACGTAGAGTATTTGTGTCTGTAATCGATCCGCCCAGCGGAGGGGATGTGTCCACGGTCGAATCGGAATTGACGGAGCGGTTGGCATCGATAAGCCCGGAAACGCCAACCGCGACAGGACAGCACGATTCATTCCTGCTTTCAGAGGCCGACCTTTATCTAAATCGTGAGCTGACATGGTTGAACTTTAACCGACGGGTGCTCACCGAGGCCGAAGATCCGCGGAACCCTTTGTTGGAGAGGGTCAAATTTCTAGCGATCAGCGCCTCCAATCTCGACGAGTTCTTTATGAAGCGCATCGGCGGCCTCAAACAGCAGGCCGTGAGTGGCGTATCGGAGCTTACCCCGGACGGTCACAGTCCGCGATGGCAAATCGAGAAATGTTACGAAATCGTGCGGGCACAAGAGCGCCTGCAACAGGAGATTCTGCGCGGCCTCCGTCAGGAACTGGAGGCTTTCGACGTCAAGATCCTACATTACGGCGAGCTCTCACCCAGCGAGCGAACGAGTCTGCGCCAGACGTACTCGGCCAATATCTTCCCACTGATTACACCGCTGGCGATCGATCCGGCTCATCCGTTTCCCTTCGTTTCAAATCTATCGTTGAACTTGCTGGTATCACTGCGGACTTCTCGCAGCGAGATTAACGACGGTAACAGCAATCCTGATGGACCTGAGCTATCGCTCTTTCGCGTAAAGGTACCGCTCGGAGCGGGCGTACCTCGCCTGATCAAGGTCCGGCAGAGCAATCATTTCGTCCCGTTAGAAGAGGTCGTCGCGCATAATCTCGACCTCCTTTTCCCGGACGCCGAAATCGCCGCGACCGAAGTCTTCCGCGTTACACGCAATGCCAATACAGAGCGCGACGAGGAAGAGGCCGATGATCTGCTCGCGATGATCGAGAGTGAACTGCGCGATCGTCGCGTCGCGCCTATCGTGCGGCTCGAAGTGATCGAGCAGTTCGATCAGTTGCGGCGCGGGATGCTCGCAGCGGAACTCGGTCTGGATGAGCACGCTGATGTCTTCGAGAATCATGGGTTGCTCGGCTTGCGCGATCTGATGGAGTTGGTGTCGATCAACCTGCCAACCTTGCGCGACCCCGCGCATCATCCGGTAGATCACCCTCGCCTCCCCGAGAAGCGCAGCATTTTCCATATCATCCGCGATGCGGGCTCGATCCTGCTGATGCATCCGTATGAATCGTTCTCTACCTCGGTGGAGCGTTTTCTGCGCGAGGCCAGCACCGATCCGAAGGTTCGCGCGATCAAGATGACGCTGTATCGGACCTCGCATGATGCGAGTCTGCTCGAATACCTGATAGAGGCCGCACGCAACGGCAAGCAGGTCGCTGTCGTCGTTGAGCTGAAAGCGCGTTTCGACGAAGAAGCCAACATTCGGTTCGCAAACCGCCTCGAGGAAGCTGGTATTCACGTCACTTACGGCGTGATTGGTCTCAAGACCCATTGCAAGGTGATTCTCGTAGTCCGCCAGGATTACAACGGACTGCGCCGTTATGCCCATATCGGAACGGGCAACTATCATCCGGGGACTGCGCGCCTCTATTGCGACTTCGGCCTGCTGACTGCGGATTCGCAAATCGGTGCCGATCTAACCGAACTGCTCAATTATCTTACGACTGGTTACCGGCCGGAACGTAACTATCGGAAGCTGCTCGTAGCCCCCACCTTCATGAAGCGCGCGCTGATCGAGCGGATCGAGCGCGAGATCGAGATCAAGCGCACCAACCCAGACGCCGATGCGCTAATTCGCTTCAAGATGAACGCGCTCGAAGACGTCGACGTGGTTCGCGCGCTGTATCGCGCGTCGCAGGCAGGTGTGAAGATCGACCTAATAGTGCGCGATACTTGCCGCCTGCGCCCAGGCCTCGAAGGTCTATCCGATAAGGTACGAGTAGTAAGTATCGTCGGGCGTTTTCTGGAACACGGCCGGATCTACTATTTCCGTAACGGGGGCAACGAAGAGTATTTTATCGGCTCCGCCGATGCGATGACGCGTAATCTGGAAAGCCGGGTTGAGGTGCTCGCTCCGGTGGAAGATTCTGTGTTGCGTCGCGACCTCGACGCTGTCTTCGATGTGCAATCACAACCGAATCGTTGCCGGTGGGTAATGAATGCCGACGGCACCTATACACACGACTCTTCCTCGATGAGTTGTCAGCAAGCTCTGAGCGATCGCGTCGAACGCCTGCGACAGCATCGTCGGCGCAAGCGACGCGGTTTCGCTCGCCGCAATATGCGCGGCTGATTTCGGCTGCTCAGTAGTCCTGCGCCGTCGCTCCTTCCCGTCGGTGATTCCTCCGCTTTGTCCAATCTGAGTCTCGCTTCGGTATAGCCGTCGCAGCTGCGCTATGCCATCGAGCGCGCGCGAAGCTCCATCAAAGAAAAGCGCTGTCCTATCTGTGGCATCAACTTATGCTGGATTCATTAGTTCAGCATGGAGGTAACAAAGATGGGGGCGAGCAAACGACTGATATTTCTGGCGGCTGCACCATTCATCTTTTCGGCGGGTTTCGCGATGGCGCAGACTATGGGCGAATACGGTGGCGTAACGGCTCACGCCGCTGGAGCCGGCGCATCCGCATCGACGATGCGTCCGCCTGAGGTTCACGTAAACCCGGTCGCTGCGAGCGGATCTGCAAAAACCTATGAAGTGAGCGGTCAGGTCCGCGAAGATGACTCCTCGGCCAGTACGAAGGAAAAGGACGACCAGTCGGCCAAGGGCGACGATTGGGAAGAGGTCAAATAATCACGATCAATTACTGCCATCCTAAAGGATTCGTCCGCTGATGGATCGTGGATCACGCGCTGCCCATCGACCGGTTTCCAACTGATGGAGGAAGTCGTCGATCGAGTCGCTGTACAGCATCGGTTCTTCCAGATTAAGCGCGTGACCAGTGCGCGGCAGGATAACGAGGGCCGCCGATGGTATCGTGCGCTTCATTAGTAATGATCCTTCGATGCAGGGATCGTCCTCATCCCCCGCCATCACCAAGGTCGGTACGGTAAGCTTTTTCATTTCATCAACGAGGTCGAAAAGCGAAGGCCGCATTTTCTGCACCCCGCGCAATGTATTTGCAGAGCCTCGGGGCGAGTGCTCCGCGAGCATCCGTCGAAACTCCTCCCATCCACGCGGATCTTTGTTTTGCAATTGCACGCGGGTCGGCCCAGTGGCATAGCCCTCGGCGCACTCCACCATGCTTAGCGTTTCGAAACGATGCGCCGCAGCCTCTGCTTCGGCCTGAAACTGGGCGCGCTTGCCCGGCTCGGCCCCGTAACCACATCCACCGATAATCAGCGAGAAGGCGCGTTCCGGATACCGGAGTCCGAAATGCAGCGTCGCAAATCCACCCATTGAGATTCCTGCAACGTGAGCTCGATCAATCGAGAGACCGTCGAGCACAGCCCGGATATCATCGCAGGCTCGAGCCTGTGAGTAACGACTAGGATCGTCAGGTACGTCCGAAGGTGGATAACCTCGAGCATTGAAAGCGACACATCGGTAACGCCGCGAAAAGTAGCGCATTTGTGCTTCGTAGCTACGGTAATCCCCGGCAAACTCGTGCACGAAGACCAATGCTCGTCCGGAGCCGGCCTCTTCGTAATAAAGTCGAACGCCGTCGTCGGTGACGATGTAGGCCATCGCGAGTCTCCTGGTCCCAACCTGAAGGCTAGACTGTCGTTGTACGGTCTCTTAGGGCACTGGGAATTTTCCTAGGATAGACATTTCAGCACCGCAGGAATAGAAATCAACCGTAGACTCGCCCGGAGCTCTTTCCCGTAAGCCCACCTGGGGTTTTTCTGGTTGTTGCTTCCAGGCTGAAACGCAAGGAGGGCGTTGATGCCCACGAAGTTGTATGTAGGCAATCTGGCCTATTCGGTTACTAACGAGGACTTGGAGGCGCTTTTTTCGCAAGCCGGAAAAGTCGACAGCGCGTCCGTCGTAACGGACAAATTCTCGGGACAGTCCCGAGGCTTTGGATTCGTCGAGATGGCGGACTCGAACGAAGCAGCGAAGGCGATCGAGGAGTTCAACGAAACCGAACTCAAGGGTCGGGCGATTCGCGTGAACGAAGCGCGCCCCCGTGAAGGCGGTGGTGGCTTCGGCGGCGGCCGTGGTCCCGGAGGCGGCGGTCGCGGTCCCGGAGGCGGTGGTGGCCGTGGCGGTCGTGGCCGCGACGGCGGCGGCTTCGGTGGCGGCGGCGGCAATCGTCGCTGGTAAGCTGAATGCTTAACGGGCGGACATTGAGTCCGCCCGTTTCATTTCTGTCGTGCGGACATCTTAACCCGACGACAACGATGCTGCTGCGATTTAATTTGTCGGTCATTATTCCGCTTTGCTATATCTCCGTTTTCAACGGCTGTTATCGCCCAAGAGACAGACCAGGAGCGTGCAATAGTGCTGACCGATGCCGAACAGAGAGAACACCTCGAACTAAGTGCCACCCATGCCGGACTGACCCTGCCTGAACTCGTCCTGCCCGAATCGCGTCAGATGATCATCCATCGGATGCGTTTCCATTACCTCGATTGGGGTGTGCAGGGTAAGCCGCCGATTGTTTTTCTGCATGGCGGTGGCCTGAACGCTCACACTTGGGACATGGTGTGCCTGATGCTGCGTCCCGAGTATCACTGCTACGCCCTCGATCAACGCGGGCACGGCGACAGTGAATGGGAGCCCACTTCAGACTATAGCCACGACAGCCAGGTCATGGACGTGGCCGGTTTCATCGACAATCTCGGACTGCACAAACCGCTGCTGATTGGCCATTCGATGGGCGGCTTCGCTGCGATCGGATACGCGATCGCCTACGCTGCCAAGCTCTCCGGACTCGTCCTCGTCGATGTCGGCCCTGAACTGAGTATGGATGGCGCCAAGCGAATCCGCGATTTTATCGCTCAGGATCGCGTGCTCGACTCCGTCGAGGCGTTTGTCGAGCGGGCGATGGCCTTCAATCCGCGCCGCAATCCGACGCTGTTGCGGCGCAGCCTCCTTCACAATCTTCGCAAGCTGCCTGATGGCAAATACACCTGGAAGCACGATCCGAACAGGATGTCGCCGAATTTTGCTGCCGAGCGGGTCGAGCGAGCCAAGCAGATCAAGCGCGATATCCATCGCATCTCCTGCCCTACTTTGATCATGCGCGGTGATCGCAGCGATGTCTTCACCGACAATAATGCCACGACTTTTGCGGAATCGTTGCCGCACGGCCGCTGGGTGAAGATCCCGAACGCGGGCCACACCATCCAGGGCGATAATCCTGCCGGACTCCTCGGCGCCCTGCGCCCGTTCATGAAGGAGATAGGGTACTAACGATAACCCGATCTAGCGCATCGCGTTGGCTAGGATTCCGCGCCGCTCCAAATCGGCCACACGATCGTTGGTGTAACCCAGCACTTGGGTGAGGACTTGTCGATTGTGTTGGCCGAGCGTCGGCGCCTCCAGGTCGAGCGGCTTGGGATAATCCGAAAAGCGCAGCGAGAATCCCGGCACTTCGAACTCACCGAGCAGCTTATCGTGCACGGTACGTATCGTACCGCGTTGCCGCAGATGCGGATGGTTCACCGCCTCCGCCACCGAAAGGATCGGCGCGTGCGGTACACGATATTCCTTCAACGCTGCCAGTGACGCATCGTCGCTAGGCGCGCTTTGGAACCATCCCTCGATTACCGCAACGAGTTCCTTCAGATTCGCAACTCTATCGGCGTTCGTCTTGAAGCGCGGATCCTGCGCCAGCTCGGGCTGACCCATCGCGCTGCACAGTGCCGCAAAATGATGGTCGAGCGGCGCAATTATGAAAACGTAGCGGTCTTTGGCCTTGAAAATTCCGGCCGGCGTCGCGTACCAGGAATGCATCCCTGAGCGTGTCGGACTGACGGCCCCCTTGCTCAAACTATGCGTTTCGACACCACACTCGTGGTAATGGAAATAGGTGTCGAGCAGCGAGATATCTAGATGCTGCCCGCGGCCCGTGCGACTACGTCCGAGCAGCGCGGCGCAGATCGCGCCCATCGCATGGACCCCGGTACTTACGTCACCAAAGGCGATCATCGGAATATACGGCGAACCGTTGGGCTCACCACACATCGAGACGATTCCCGCGTAGGATGCACCGAGATAATCAAAGCCGGGGGCATCCGCCAGCGGTCCCGTTTGTCCGAACGCCGAGATTGAGCACATCACGATGCCCGGATTGATCGCCTTCACGACGTCGTAGCCAAGCCCCAAGCGTCCGATCACGCCGGGCGCAAAGTTCTCGACCATCACATCGGCTTGAGCAATAAGTTCCTTGGCGATCTGGAGCCCTTCCGGCTTCTTCAGATCGACACAAATATCGCGCTTGCCGCGGTTGTGCTGAACGAAATAGCCGCTTCGGCCATTCAGTTGGAACGGTCCCGTACGCGATGGATCACCCCCGGGTGCCATCTCCACCTTGATAACGTCGGCGCCCATCTCCGCCATCATCAGGGTGCAGGTCGGCCCCGCCACTATTTGGGTGAAATCGACTACTTTAAAACCGTCGAGAACATGACTCGGAATCGAATCGGCCATCACAGACCTCCCACGGTATCGGCGCTCGTCTCAAGCTCCATAGCACCGAAGCCGTGAAAGGTCCAAGGAGCGCATGTGTCAGGCGTTGCGGATCGTTAACCCGCCGTCCACAGGGATAGTCGCTCCCGTGATATAGGAGGCCGCCGGGAGACATAAGCTGAAAGTTATATGTGCTACTTCTTCAGGATAGCCGTAGCGCTTCATCGCGCTGCGCCGCTTCGCGAAGATCTCTTTGTGTGTTTCCGGAATCGAATCCGTAAGTCCGGTACGTATCGGACCCGGACATATGCAGTTTACCGTAATCCCTTCAGGGCCCAGATCGACAGCGAGTCCGCGGGTCAATCCGATCACCCCCGTCTTGGCCGCGACGTACGGAGTATCGCCCGGAGTCGCGCCAAGCCCCTCGGTCGAGGCGATATTGACGATCCGCGCCGCATCAGACTTGCGCAGGTATGGCAGTGCCGCACGCACCATCACCTGCTGCGAAGTAAGGAGACCAGCCAGCGCACGGGTCCAGACCTTGTCGTAGCCGTCGTCATCGAGACGCTTGAAAGCGGCGAACCCCGCGTTATTGATCAGGATGTCCAGGCGTCCGAACCGTGCGAACACTTCATCGACGACCCGCTTGATCTCGCCCGAATCCAACACGTCGAGCTTCCAGCCCTGGACCTGCCTGCCCTCGGCCTTGATTTCATCGACTACGTGAGCGAGTCCTGCCTCGTTGATATCGGTAACCGCAACGCTCGCGCCCTCTTGTGCAAACAGATGTGCCGTCGCACGCCCCATCCCGCTGGCCGCGCCCGTGACTAAGGCAACTCGTCCTTTGACTGAACGATCAAGCTTCCTGATCGGCTCCATAACACTCCCCTGCGCCGATCCTTAATTCTTTTCGGTTTCGACGGCGCAGCAAGCGAACTCTAGCAGAAGCGACCCTCAATCCAACGATCGCGCCGCTCCACCGCGATTCGCATCGGGCTCGGTAGCGATGCCTGCGCAGCCTCTTCGTGCTGATGCGACTCAGCCGGTCGTGTCGCCGGTCCGGCTATCGGAAGCATGAGGCCAAACGTTGTCGCACCGGCATCGCCACAGAGAAGTGCAAGATCTCCTTCATGCGCCGTCACGATCTCGCGAGAGAGCGCGAGGCTAAGTCGCTGTCCCGCCGTATGATGCTCCGGGTCGGCGTCGCTGAACTCTTCAAATATACTGCCCTTCAATTCATTCGCGATTCCGGGGCCCTGATCGCTGATCGTTACCTGCAGATGCTCCTCGCCCCTTGCCCTTGCCACTGCCCTCGAACCTTGCCGCCTTCCGGGCTAAAGCGTAGGGCGTTGTCGAGTAGCGCATCCACGGCGGCGCGAATCTCTTCACTGTCGAAGATCGCAGGTGCCGTCTCGGGCATCGTCGCCTCGATAGTAATCTTTCGCTCCTCAGCAGCCTCCGCGCAGGCAGCGATAGCGTCGCGAACAATAACGTATAGATCACTTGCTTGAAAGTTAAAGCTCCAGGCCCCACATTTCATCGCACTCAAGCGAATACCCTTGTCGAGCAAGCGATAGAGTCGTTCCGCATGTTTGCGCATCATCATCAGCCAGCGATTATGCTCCTCCGGATCCATCGGACCTTCCTCGAGCAGCATCTCGATCACCGGGATAATATTATTCAATGGCGTCCGCGTTTCGTGATTCAGTAAGGTAAGGATCCCGGTCTTCAGCTTATCTACTTCTTCCAGATAAGAGAGCTTGAGATAAACTTTGACCTTGGCAAGCAGTTCCTCTTCTCGAAGGGCTTGGTGATGTAATCGTCGGCGCCTGCCTCATACCCCTCGATTCGTTCCGACACCATCGCTTTGGCCGAAACCATGATGATCTTGCTGTGCCGCAAGATCGGCGTCGCTCGCATCTTCCGGCAGGTCTCGTAGCCATTCATGCCCGGCATCATGATGTCCAGCAGAATCAGTTCGGGCCGAAATTCTATTCCTTTGCTGATGGCCTCTTCGCCGCTCCCGGCCGTTTCAAGGCTGAAGTGATCGCAGAGTATCTCTTCGAGAATCGCGACATTGGTAGGATTATCATCCACATCCACGATCAGTATTCGACGCTTGCTCATGCCCCTGCCGCATCTCTTCCGAGCGCCGCTCGCAGAGCGCGCTGATGTTGTTCGAATTTCCGCCGTTCCCGATCCGTCGGTATTACCGGCGTGGCCTCGGCTGCCTCAAGTCTCATCTCGCTGTCGTGATTTAACGGGAGTTCAAAGATGAACTGCGCCCCACCCTCCTCGCGATTCTGTGCCCAGATTCGCCCCTGATGGGCAGGGACGATCTCACGACAGATCGCCAGCCCCAGACCCGTTCCTCCAGCACCGGACGTGGTTTTGCTCGATTGCACGAACTTGTCGAAGATCGAAGAAAGTTCTGCCTCCGGCACTCCAATCCCCTGATCGCTCACCGAGACGTTGAGCTTGCCGTCACCACGCTCAATCGCGATCCTGATTGTTGTGTTGGGTGGCGAGAACTTAACTGCATTACTCAGCAGGTTTCGCAGAACCTGCATGATCCGTACAGGATCGATAATCAGTAGCGTGTCGAAATCCAGCACCGAGTAGCTAATCGACAGATGCCGCTCCGAGGTCAGCGACGAAAGTTCATCGATTAGGGTGGCCAGCAGAACGTTCAGATCAGCCGGTTGAAAGCTGAAATTCATCTTGCCGGCTTCGAGTTTCGCCAGATCCAGCAGGTCATTGAGCAGGGCAAGCAGCACTCTGCCGCTCTGCTCGATCTTGTTAAAGTATTCACGAAGCTTCTCCGGCGGGACGCTGCCCGTCCGCTTGATACCGAACCCGGCAAAGCTCAAGATCCCGTGCAGCGGAGTACGCAGTTCATGCGACATATTGGCTAGAAACTCACTCTTCGCCAGATTCGCCGCTTCCGCTCGTTCCTTAGCCTCGATCAGACTCTTGTTTAGTTCGTGCGTCTCAGTAACGTCACGCGAGTTGGCGACGATCCCGGCGACCGCCTTCTCGTTTACCGCATTGCGTGCGTTAGTCTGGACCATCCGCCATGAGCCATCGTGATGACGCAAGCGATACTCGGATACCAATGCATGATTCGGGTCATCCATGATCTTACCGAGACGCTGCGCCGTGATATCGCGATCGTCAGAATGCATCAGGCCGAAGACGTTTTGACCGACCACGTCTTCCCATTTGTAACCGAGTAAGAGCTCCACCGATGGGCTCACATAAACGACGGTGCGATCGGGGTTGCACAGCGTTATCAGATCCGTGGAATTCCGTATCAGGTATTCTTAGCGCGCCGCAGTTTCGAGTTGCTTCGATACCGCTCGACGGCGCGTATGCTCATAAACCCACGTGATAAAAGCGAAGATAAAACCAGCGCAATAAACGAAAGCAGCGTGAGCCACGCGATCCAATCGGCGCTAAAGGGCTGCGGAAACGCGTAACCAGAGCGACCCGATAGATACAAAATCAGGGCCTCGATGGTGATGAATCCCGCGCATGCAAACCCGATATTGATATCGAGCAGAAAGGTCGCCAGCGATGGGACCGGCGTCTGCCGCAACCGCACGGGGACGCTAAAGCCGCCGTTGCGCGTAGCAATAAAGGCTAGCGTACCCAGGACTTCAAACGCATAAAGCAGGCTTGGATAATATGGAGAATCGCAGCGCACCTGAATCAGCGGCACTGTGCTGACGATCAGCCCACCAACGGCAAAAGCCATCGTTGTCGCGCTGAGTCCCTGGATCTGAAAGCCCACCCCTACGCAGACGGCGGCCCAGATGACCGTGCCCCAGCAGCACGCGATCAAGACTCGCGAGCGGCGCAACTCTTCGCGATGTCCCGCCAAAATCTGCGGATGCACGAAGCCGTCGACCCATCGCGCGAGAGCGCGCAGATAGCAACGCTCGATCAACGTCAGTAATCGAGAGATTTGGCTGGACTGAATCACCGGCAGAACTACGCAACCGCGATGCCACCGCGATGCGTAACTAAGCGCCGATAGGACTAGCGGGCTGGATCCAACTTGAAGCGTGTCCGCATTCTCTCACTGCTCGATTTCGGGACACGTCTGACCGTACCCCGATCAAGCCGCCAGGCGATGCATCAGTGCGCAGGTCCGCTCTTTGCCTGCGGACGCTTCAGCAAAAGAAAGGCCGGGATAAAAAAGAAGGCCGTCGTCGCCAGCATGCGATAGATGTCGTTGTAAGCCAGCAGCGAGGCTTGCTGCTGCAGGCTTGCCCACATCATCCCGAATGGCTGGAGCTGATGGGTAACGATGCTCTGCGAGAGGTTGAAGTGCGGCGACCCCGGCATCATCGGCGGGGCCTGATCCAGTTGCCAAGCTCGGAATGAAGTGAAGTGCTCGTTTAGATACGCCTGATGGATCTGCTCGTGGCTGTTAAGCAGATTCGTCACCAGAGAAATACCAATCGCTGACCCGGTGTTGCGCATCATGTTGTACAGGCTCGACGCATAGCCCATTCGTTCTCGCGATACGCAGGCCAAGGTTGCCGCCGACATCGCGGGGAAGATCAGCCCCGAACCGAAACCCGACATGATCATCGGCCAACGGACATTAACGATCGCCACGTCGAGGGTCCATTGGCTCATCGTCCACAGCGCCGCAGCCAAAAAGACGAAACCAACGCCTACCAGCCAACGCGTGTCGAACCCGCGCCGGGAAAGCTGGCCGATCAGGAACATCCCGACGAAGGTGCCGAAGCCGCGCGGCATCACGGCGACTCCCGATTTCCACGACGAGTAGCCCAGCAATTCCTGGAAGAAGAGTGGATTCAGCAGATTTAGGCCGAAAACCACCAGCATCATCACGAGGATGATCCCGACCGAAACATCAAATAGCGGAATCGCGAGGATACGCAGATCGAGAATCGGTTCGGGGAAAGTCAGCTCGCGAATCACCAGCAGGATCAGGGCAAGCACCGCGACCGCGACGAAGATACAGACCCAGGGCGCTGCAAACCAATCCGCGCGTTGCCCGCGATCGAGAACGATCTGTAGCAGACCCAATCCAAGCGCCAGCAGGATAATCCCCGGATAATCGATACGGCGGGCCGCCGCCTGCGACCTGCGGATATGCTCAGGGTCGTGGACGAAGACCATCACCATGATTGCGGCGAAGATCCCTATCGGCAGATTGATATAGAAATTCCAGCGCCAGCTCCAGGTGTAGGTAATCCATCCACCCAGCGTCGGCCCGAGCATCGGCGAGGTGAGCAAGCCCATCCCCCAGACCGACATCGCCATCCCTTGCTCTTCGGGCGGAAAGGTCTCCATCATGATCGCCTGCGACGACGGAATCATCGCGGCACCCGAGGCTCCCTGCAGAAGCCGGAAGATAACCATCTGGGTCAACGTGGTCGCTGCGCCGCAGAGCCCCGACGTGATCACAAAGACCACGACCGACCACATGAAGTAGCGCTTGCGACCGAAGCGTGCCGAGATCCATCCGGTTAGCGGGATCATGATCCCGTTCGCGACGATATAGCTGGTCAGTACCCAGGTGATTTCGTCGCGACTCGCCGAGAAGCTGCCCTGCATATGTGGCAGAGAGACGTTCACTATCGAGGTATCGAGCACCTCGAGTGTCGCGCCCAGCATGACCGCAATTGCGACCAGCCACTTATGGGGTGCGGTACGCTCGGTTGCCGGACTGGTGGAGGAAGTAGCCTGAGCCGGGGGCGGTTTATCGGTGCTTTTGATCGAAGGTGCAGAGGCCACGGAATCTTCTCACGATGATTGTGGCCGAATCATTAAACGGGTACTAGAGTTATACTTTATCCTGGTATATATACTCCCTGCCTTCAGTCAGGCACGTGAATAAAGACGAAATACGACGATCCGAATTGAGCAGCTTTCTGCGCACCCGGCGCGAACGACTTCGTCCCGCCGATGTCGGCCTACCGGTCAGTGGTCGCCGGCGCACGCCGGGACTACGCCGCGAAGAAGTGGCACAGCTCGCCGGCATGAGCGCCACCTGGTACACATGGCTCGAACAGCAGCGCCCGATCAAAGTCTCGGCCGCCGTGCTGGATCGCCTCGCACAGGTGCTTCAGCTTAACCCCGTTGAGCGGGTCCAGCTGTTTCAGCTCGCCTTGCGCGCTCCGGTCGTTCAACCCAGTCCCCAACGCCACGAAATCAGCCCCCTGATCCAGCGGACGCTCGATCGGATGACCGCGGTCGCGGCCTTCATCATGGGCCCCCGATGGGACGTGCTTGCGTGGAACCTTCCTGCGCGCGCCTTCTTCTTCGATTTCGAGGCAGTGCCTCGTGCGGAGCGCAACCTCGTATGGCTGGCCTTCACCAACCCCGCACTGCGCTCCCTGCTCGTGGATTGGCCTACTCGCGCACAGGATATCGTCGCCCGGTTTCGCGGTGACCACGGTCGCCATGTAGGCGATCCCTATTTCGAGCAACTCATCAGCCGCCTGCGCTCGGTCAGCCCCGAGTTCACAAGCTGGTGGCCCCGTCACGATGTGCGACCCCAAAGCGAGGGCCGCAAGGAATACAACCATCCGAAGGTCGGTCGTATCCTGGCCGAGCATCTGACCTTCTCGATAACCGACAACCCCGAACTGCGGATGATTGTCTTCACGCCGATCGCCGCAAATGGCTCGGTCGAGAAATTCAATCAAACTTTGAAGTCCTTCTCGGCCTCAACAAAATCCGTAGAAATGATCGGTGCCTGAGGCAACCGCACGTCATCTCAATCGCACGTCATCTCAAAGTATGTGTGTTGGCGAATTTTATGCTATAAAGACTCTTATAGTTTAGGCTCTAACAATTTCATCCAATCGGAGGTCTTCCTTGATGCAAACGCGTACACGCGAGGCTACGGTCTGGACTACCGCACTAACGGCTTCGATGGCCCTCGGCTTCACTGGTTTGGCTAGCGCTGCTTCCTACCGCGCTCCTCTACTGCTCTGCAGTGCCGTGACGGTTCCGAATACCTTGTCGAACTGCGGTTCCGATCCCATCAAGCGGGGCGAGGCCGCTATCGACGACAGTGGCGAGGTCTCCGTCGTCGTTCAGGGCGCGGGTGCCAGCCAGAGCTACGAAGTTCTATTTCGGACCCCCGATGGCAGCGCATCGATTGACCTCGGCGCACTCGGCACTGACTCGAAAGGAAACGGCAATCTTAATGAGGGGCCGGGCAAGGCTAAGCTACCAATCGGTAAGATATCGGCGGGATCGATTGTTCTGACCCGATCAGGTTCCGACCAGTACGCCTCCGGGTTCAGGAATAATGGGGGCACCGATTTCCGCCCATCGCTTATCCGCTGCGCCGATGTTAACGATCCGGCCGCGCTGTCAAATTGCGGTACTGACACACTTAAAGATGGGTCGGTCGATATCGAGAGCGACGACGGCTCGCTGGACATCAGAGTCAGCGGCGCCGCGGCCAACGCCAAGTATACGGCGGCTTTGCGGGCGCCCGATGGAACCGAACTTCCGCTGCCTGACGTGAACACTGACAGCAAAGGCAAGGGCAAGCTGATTAGCTCCGCCTTCTTTCCGACCAGCACCCTGACCTTCGGCTCCGGAACAGTTGTTCTCAAACGTAGCGGATCGGATCAGTTCGTGTCCGGCTTCGCCGTAACACAGAAGCCAAAGCCCAAGGTTCTCAGCAAGTCAAATCTGGTCCGATGCCTCGATGTGACCCTGCCCGCACTTTCTACCTGCGGCGCCGATCCTTTGGGAGGCGGCTCCGCGCAGGTCGATCAGACCGGCAAGCTGCAGGTGACGCTCAGCGGAGCTGCCCCTTCCACGATCTATACGATCGTATTCCGCCCGATTGATAATTCGGGCGATGTAACGACGAGCCTTTCGGTACAAACCGATACTTCCGGCAACGGCAAAGGCTCGATCGGTTTTCCGGTTTCCGGCACGACCGCGTCGGGCAATTTCGTTTTCCAGAGCGGGGGCTTCGATCAGTTCCTTACCGGCTTCTCGGTCAAGTAAGGACCGGCGACTTTCCGAAGACCATTAAGCGCAAGAAGGCCGGCTCACACGAGCCGGCCTTCTCTTTTCCAATCTGATTTCTCTTCCTTAAGCGAGCATGAAGCGGAAGGAATCACCCTTTCGCACTATCTTGCCGGCTGACGGCGTAGCGAAGTGCGTCCCGATAACAATCGTTCCGGTATCGGCGTAACGCTCGCAGAAAGTGCGACGCGTCTTCTTGGCGTGCGGCATATCCACGTCGAAGTTGTCGTCCCACTCTGGATAAGCGCACTGAATCGGATGATGCATCATATCGCCGGTGATAATCGCGTTCTCACCTTTCGAGGAGATCCGCACCGAGAAATGACCTGGCGTATGGCCCGGCGTTCCTTCCAGCCACACTTCGTCGGTGAGCTTGCGACCCTCGTCGACCAGTTCCGCGAGGCCGTGATCGAAAATCGGGCGCACGGAGTCATCGACCGGAGCCTTGAAGAAATCATCCTTCTGGCGTGAAAAGAAATCCCATTCCGTGCCGCCGACCAGGTAGCGCGCGTTGTTGAAGGTCGGCACCCACTTGTCGTTTTGGAGCATCGTGTTCCATCCGACATGGTCTACGTGCAGATGGGTGCAGATCACCTGCGTGATCGTTTCGCGCGGGCATCCCGCCTTCTTCAGATCTTCGAGAAACGGCAGATGCATTTGATTCCAATCCGGAAAGGCCGGACGAACCTTATCATTGCCGATACAGGTATCAACGATGATCCGCTGATCCTTCGATTCGATCAGCAAAGCGTGGATACTAAGCTTAATCTTGCCCGTCTCGTCCGAAAACGCAGGGTAAAGCCATTCGGCCTCCTTGCGAATATTCTCGGCGGTCGCGTTGGGCAGCAGCATCGTGCCGTCCCATCGCGCCTCCGACTCGATGACACGAGTGATCTTTACGTCTCCAATTTTCCACTGACTCATAGGCACCAGCTCCTTGGTTTCTAACCAAAACTCACGCTCTATTACAAGGACCTTGGTTTGCTTGCAATTTTCTACGTCGATGGCTGCGCGGCCGAGGTCATCAACGAGACAAAAGAAATGACCGTGACACCCAGCAGCCATAGTGTTGAAAGCATGAAAAGAAGGGCTACCTCGTGAACAAAGTAACCGTCAGCCGCCGCAAAGCCGAGACCCGCCACTGTCATCCCTAAAGCGACCATCAAGGATGCGCGCGGAATTCCGTCCATGTTGCGGCGCGCTTCGAAAGCGAGGCGTCCGGCGCCAAAGAAGTGGATAGCGCCGACAAGCGCATTAGCGATTCGCCAGGCCGTATGCTGATCGCTGGCGTAATAGGCCAGCAGAATCCCAGCAAGCAAGGAGCTAAATAGCGCACTCAGTGCGGAGAAAAGCAGATGAAACACCGCCTGCGCTTCATGGGTGTCCAAAGTGCCGCGCTGGCGCTCTCCAAGAACAAAAACGACGCCGATAAAGCCGGTCAGCGTAGCTGCAACCTGAGCGAAGGTCAGGAGGATCAGGCCATAAGTGCCGAAGTCAGCATTCATCGCCTAGCCTTATAGCCATTCTTCTCTCACACTCGCAGGGATTCGGTCTGTTTTTCTAATGAGCGCTTTGAAGATTCAGCGGTATCAGGGTTTTAACTTGGCAAACTGTGCCAGATCGCCGAGCGCTCCATCGGTCCCGTGACGCTCGAACTCCTCCGCGATCGCGCGGAAGAGTTCGGCCGCTCCCTCGTATATCTCTGACCCATGAGCCGCCCCGCCGGTAAACTGGGCGATCTGCTCCATCTCCGCGACCCATCGATAAGCCTTGCGAAAAGTCTGCGGAATAAACAGGTCGATCCTTCCCAACAGATGCGGCTGGGTGCGCTGAAGTTCCTCACGTAGGATTCGGTCGAGTCCGTCGCGAGAGGCTGCGTCGATCATCGAGGCCGCGAGCGCGGCAAATCCTTTAGTAAGTCCCGCATAGGCGAGCTTCAAGGCGGAAGCCGCACCGACTGGACCATCGATCACCGCTATATCGAGACCAAAGCTACCGAGCACTTTCAGTTCATTTGCCCGCGAACCCGATGCATAGAAACGCGGACCAGCCGCCGGGTCTTGCGAACCCTCCCGTGGCGGCCCGCCGATTATTCCCGCATCGATAAAAGGAATCCCCGGCAGCATCTGCTCGATACGACGTACCGTTAAAGGCGACACCGCGTTGCATTCAGCAAAGATAGCTCTGGAACCGGTGCGAATTATCGGATGGCGGAATTGCTCGGCGACATCAGCTGCGACGCTGGGCGGCACGATCGAGAGGACGAAGTCGGCATCTTTGACCAGTGCATCGTCGTCATCGACATGTTCGATACCGGCTGCGCGAACGCGCTCAGCACTCGCGCTCGTGCGCCCTCGCAGCGACGTACGCACCGTCGCACCGCACTCTCGGAGTCGCCGTCCGACCGCCGCTCCCATCTCTCCCGTTCCGATTATTGCTACCGTCGGCACCTTTGGTTCGCTCATGAGGTTTCCTCTGCCGCGTGATACCCGATTCGCGACGCGCTTGCGTTGGTTGGGGCTCAGCGTACTAATCGAGAAGGCCAAACTACAACTCGTGCCGGAGGTCATCGATGAATCGGCGACAACAAATCCAACTCACCCCGGAGGAGCAAGCCGCCTTTCTCCAGGAACCGAACAAGGCCGCGCTCGCGACGATCGATAAAAGCGGCTTTCCGCATGTCGTCGCGATGGGCTTCCTCGCCAAGGACGGTCTCATCTACATGACCTCCTATGCCAAGGCCCAGAAGGTTTTGAACATCCGCCGCAATCCGAAAGTTGCAGTGATGGTCGAAAGCGGCAAAACCTACGGCGACTATCGGGGGATCATGATTCGCGGCACCTGCGAAATTATTGAGGACCCTGTTGTTGTCGAGCAAACGATGCGGGAACTGACGAGAAGTAATCAGGGCGGCTCATCGGGTGCTCCTAAGACGGCGATCAACAGCGCCCCCAAGCGAGCGCTGCTGAAGATAACGCCGGTTAAAACCGCAAGCTGGGATCACACCAAACTGGGCGGCAAATACTAGTGCAGCGATTGTGCGCAACTTACCGGCGCATGGTGCAGCCTTCGAAGCAAATACAGTTCCGTTGATGGGCAAAAGAAAAGCGGCGTCGATTACTCGAAGCCGCTTTCTCATTTCAGTCCGATACAGCTTGGAATTATCTTCCCGCTGCCGCCTTCAGTTGCGATCCGTTGCCGCCGCCCCCACCGACACGATCCTCGCTCTCGATGTAGCGGGTAATGAACTTCGGCTTAAAGGCTGACACAAAGCTCGGCAGGATGATAACGCCGGTGATCGCATTCGTCGTCATCAGGAAGATGAGCAACGAAGCCATGCGGACATGGAAATCAACCGGTGAAAATAGCCAGACCGAAAGACCGCCGATCATAACGAACAGCGTATTCAAAACAGCCTGACCCGTTCCGCGCATCGCGGTAGTGATACCGTCAGTCAGCTCCTTACCACCCATAATTTCGTCACGAATGGCAGCCATCGTGTAAATACCGTAGTCTATGCCGAGACCGATACCGAGCGAGACGACCGGAATCGTATCGATCGTCAGGGTCAGGTTACGCGCATTCATGTACATGAACGCGCCGAAGTTACCGAGCACGCTGGCCAGGATGAAGAGGAGTCCAGCAGACACCGAGCGGAACTCAATCGCGCAGCAAACGCCGACTGCGAGCAGCGTCAGGGTAAGGTTGAAGAAGTCGGTGTACTTCAAGACTTCGTTCGCAGCCGCATAGAGACCCGCGATACCACCCATGAAGTGGATCTCGACGTTGTTCAGGTTCGGCGTGCCTTTGCCCGTGTAGACGCTGTTGTTCTCGGCCGATTTCCGCACGAAGCCTTTGCTCTTGGTGAACGCTTCGATCTCGTCGAGGACATTCGTCAGAGTGGTATACGTGTGGTCGCGCAGCAGCACGCGCAAACAAGTCGCGTTTGCCTGCTGGTTCGGGATAAAGCGCTCCATTTCGCCCGGGGCCGTCCCCGTCAGGTAGAGGTACCAAAGGTTACCGGACAACTGGACCGTATCAGGTACGCGCAGATACTTCGGATGCGCGTAGTGGAACATCTGGTTAAACGGCTTTTCGATATCCGACGCGAACGAAATAACCTGCAAGACGTTCGGGTCACGCTCGCGCAGATAGGAGCGAAGCTCTTCTGCGATACGCAGGGGATCAGATCCAAGGATTGACTGCGGATCCGGATAGCTCGGCGTCTCTAGTACCACCCAGCCTTCGTCGACCGGAAAGTATTGGGCGATCGCCTGGATATCCTTGTTTACTTTCGAGTCCGCCTTGTAGAGCGGCGTTCCAACCGTGCGGTAACCGATCTCGGCGCGCACACCTGACAGCAAGCCACCGACGATGAAAGCAGCGGCGCCCCACAAGATGATCGTACGGGCTTTACCAGGATGAACCGGGAACTCAATGAACTTGCTGACGAAGCGATCAATGAAACCTTCGAGACCGCCCGCCAAATGCTCATCGACACCACCTTCGAGAGGGGGAGGTGGGAGATAGCTCATGACGATGGGCTGGAAGACGAAAACCATCAACAAGCTCGACGCAACCCAAACGGCGCCGGTCAGCGCGATATGATGCAGAACCGGGATACCGCTATAGGAGACGAAGATGATGCCGAAGATATCGGCCAGAATTGAAACCAGACCCGGAGGCAACATCAGGTTGGTCGTGTTCATAACCGCTGTATGAACATCGCCACCGGTCTTTTCAATCTCGCTGTAGAACCGCCGCTGCCACTGAATACCATGGCTAACGTCGCGGGCGGTCAGAATGAACGGAATAACCAGCATGATTGGATCGAGCTGATACCCAATCAATCCGGTGAAGCCCATGCCCCAGAAGGCCGAGATTGTTCCGGTCATCAGCGGCGCCCACCATCGAGCGATACCGCGAATACCGTAGTAGTGAACGATAACGATGATCGTCAGTGAGATCAGGATGATCGTGATCAGGTTCCACAGATAATGGTAACCCCAACCACGAACCATCGGCTCACCGGCAACGAAGATCTCGTTATTGGCGTCCTGATACTTCTCGACGATGTTCTGAACGTCCTGGAAGAAGGTGCGATAGTTGATTTCTGCGTCGTTGAACGATGCGGTAACCAGCGCGCCCTTGAAATCGCTACTCACCAACTGGCGTAGCGCGTCCTTATGAACCTTAACCTTGTTCCTCAGCGCTTCGATTCCCTCAGGCGTCGTAGGAACGTCGGGGAACATGTACGGCTTACTAATCAAAGCACCTGATTGTGCCTCGACGTAGTTTACGCGGAACGAACCCAGCGACAGTAGCTCTTCGTGGTTAACGCCGGGCAGCGCGTCCATCGCGGTGTTCAACTGCTGAATCTTCTTCAGCGTCGTCGGATTGAAGATGTCGCCATCCTTGACCTTGATCATGATCGCCAAGGTCTCGGCGCCACCAAACGACCGCTGATATTTTTCGTTCAGCTGAATGTACGGATGATAGCTGGGGAACAGATCGACGAACCGCGTACCGACCTGCACATGCAGCGAGGCGAACACCATGATCGCGCTGACTGCCACCAGCAAAATGCCGATTGGTGCGCGAAGGCGCAGAATCAGTCGGCCGATATTGAATCCTGAATGTCCTGAATGTGCCATTTATCTGCTCACTGAGCGCGCGCTTGCGCGGATTCGCCCTTGTCTAAACTGCTCCAGGTCTGACCGTTATCGGTCGTGCTTAAAAGTGTTCCAGATAGCCCGACTGCGATACCGTAATCCGACGCGAACGCTACGGCATTGATCGAATTCGAAGCGCCACTCGTCGTGCGCGTAAGCTTGTCTCCCGTTATGCGACCAGTAAGGCCGTCGACCCCGCCAACATAGGTCTCACCGCTAGCGAGCGGAACCGCGCTGTAAAAGGAGTACGGTTCCCCGCTAAGTGTACCCTCTTTCCAGGTCTTCCCAGCGTCAGCAGTGGTCAGGGTGATGCCATTTAATCCGAGAACCAGACCGTTATCCTTCTCGAAGGCAACGGCGAAATACGGGTCCGCCTTCAGCGTGCGCTGACCGCCGTATTTGATAGCCCAGGTCTTACCGCCATCGGCCGTGTTGAGCACCGTCTGAAATTCACCAACCCCCCAGCCAGTGTTCGGGTCGGTAAAGGTGACATCAAAGAAAACCAGATCCTCAAACTTTGAGGCGTTCATGGTCGTGCCGCCATCCGAGGTGCAGACCACTGCGCCATGCTCTCCGACCGCACACGCTTTCTGAGCATCGACGACTGCGACCTTCATCAACGCAGCGGCGAGCTTCGTCGGCTGCAAAGTCCAGGTCTTACCCTGATCGGTCGACTTGAACAGCGAACCACCGTCACCGGCAATCCAGCCGACAGCGCCATCGCTGGTGAATGCAACGCTATAGAGATCGAACGGGGTGAGGCCGTTCTTCAGTTGTTGCCGCGACCAGGTCTTGCCCTTGTCGTCGGACGTCATCACCAGACCCTTGTCCCCGACGACGATCGCACGGCCTGACGAAAGAATCGTCGCGCCGAAATAATTCTCCCATGTTCGATCGACGGGATGGTAAGTTGGTGGCTGCTCTTCGGGTGCTGCTTTGGCAGTCCCGGCGGTGTAGCTCAGCCACAGGCAGGCGCTTAGAGCTATCAGCGCCACCGATCCGGCGACAGCTCTGACCAAACCTACTTTTTTGCTCATTCAATCTCCTGGGTCGCATGGCGCTTTCGCCCCTATCGCCTCGGCGCCCCTGAATAAAATCCGGCTGAAACTACCCTGCCTATCTAAGGGTCGTCAAGATGACGGCAGGATTAAAGACCCGAGCAAAGTGTCGCCGCGCCCTTGACAAATCAGTCGGCGCTTATCGCGCTCGCCGATTCCCCCGCGACGATGCGCAATCCTTGCTGATAGAGTCCCTAAGCTTGCCGGTCGTCTGACCGGAACTGTACCGTTAATCTCCGTTGACATCTTTGTCAATGAAGACTAGTCCTCGCCGGATGCCGCGACCGAAGCCTTTGCGCCAACGTGCCCGGCCGCTCATCCAGGCCGAACGCCGCGAACTCCTTCTGCGCAGCGCGATTCGCGTCTTCGCGCGGCGCGGACTCGGTGGCGCGCATCACGCGGAAATTGCGCGCGAGGCCGAAGTATCGGTCCCGACGGTCTTTTTTTATTTTCCGACGCGCGAAGTGTTAGTGGCGAGTGTACTGGAAGAGATTGCGAGGTTTTTCTCGACGATGACCGATCGCATCCACACTTCAGATCGTGAAGCGCCGGCGGTTATCGCCGACCATGCGAATGCGTTTCTCGACACGATACGAACGCATCCTGATCATATTCGCATCCTGCTCGAATGGAGCACGGCGCTGCGCGAAGAGATCTGGCCGTTGTTCGTGCAATTCCAGGATCGCAATCTGCAAGTAGTTGCTGAAACGATTCGGCGATGGCGTAGATCGCGCGGCACTACTGCACGTATCGAGAGCGCTGAAGAGGATGCGCGCGTCGTCGGTGCCACCGGCTACATGCTAGCGCAGATGAAGCTTGCGGCGGTGCCGCAGGATCAGATCGATCGATTGCTGCAAACAATGCTGCGCAGTGCCTTGGGCGAGGTTTGAGCGAATCGCGCGCGGCTGGTGCCTGCGACGACATTAGATTAGAAATTTATTCAGCTTTGGAACCCGAATTCCGGTAAGGAGAACGAAATTGAAAGTAGGCGGCGCAATCATATTTCAAAACCCGATGAATGAACGTTCGGATGTCGAGGTCTATCAGCGTGAACTGAAGATTGGCGATATGCTCGAACCTCTCGGCTTCGATTCGATCTGGAGCGTCGAGCATCACTTTGACGACTATACGATGTGCCCGGACGTGATGCAGTTCCTCTCCTACTTCGCGGGACGCACAAAGCGTGTTGAGCTCGGCTCGATGGTCGTCGTGCTGCCGTGGCACAACAATCCGATTCGGGTCGCCGAGCAGGTCTCCGTCGTTGATCATCAATCGAATGGCCGCGTGATTCTCGGACTAGGGCGCGGCCTTGCGCGGATCGAGTTCGACGGCTTCGGCGTGGCGCTCGATGAGTCGCGCGAGCGCTTCGTCGAATATGCCCAGATGATCCTCGAAGGACTGGAAAAGGGTTATTGCGAATTTGACGGCAAGTATCTCAAGCAACCGCGCCGCGATATCCGGCCCAAGCCGTTCAAGTCTTTCAAAGGCCGCACTTATGCCGCCGCCGTCTCGCCCGAATCCTCGCGCATCATGGCGCGTCTCGGGATCGGTATCCTGATTATTCCGCAAAAGCCGTGGGAGGCAGTCGCGCAGGAACTCGCGGAGTATCGCCAGATCTACAAGCAGGTTAATGGCGGTGAGCCGTTGCCGACGATCGCGGCCGGATGGGTCTTCTGCGACAAGAATGCGGATCGTGCTCGTGAGATGGCGGTGAAGTACATCGGCGGTTACTGGAAGACTGCCGTGCGTCACTACGAGATGAACGGTGCGCACTTCGGCAAGGCCAAGGGCTACGAGTATTACAGCCAGTTCTCGAAAGCGCTCGAGGGCGGTGTCGATGCGGCGACCGAGTACTTCCTCGGCCTGCAGGTCTGGGGCACGCCGGAGCAATGCTTCGAGAAGATCGACGATGTGCGCAAGCGCGTGAACGCGGACCAATTCACGGGCGTCTTCAGTTACGCGGGGATGCCTTACGAGGAAGCCGAGCGCAACGTCACGCTCTTCGCCCAGGAAGTGATGCCTGAACTGAAGAAGCTCAACGGCATCAAGGCCGAAGCCGCGTAAGCTCCGCACATAGGGTCACTGAAAGATGAGACGGGCGATGCTACTCAGTAGCGTCGCCCCTCGATTATTTATAGCCTGCGAAAAACCGTTCCGACCGGGTGTCCGATGCAAACGATGATCGATTGGTACGTCTACGTCATCACCAACTACGCTCAGTTTCAGGGTCGCGCAGGACGTGCGGAGTTCTGGTATTTCGCGCTCGCAAGCATGCTGATCAACATCGGATTAGGAATCTTCGAGCGCCTGATTCTACATAATCAGCTCTTGTCGGCGCTGTATGGCTTTGCCCTTTTCGTCCCGAACATCGCCGTGACTACGCGGCGCCTGCACGACACCGATCGCAGCGGATGGTGGCAGCTTCTGATCCTTGTACCGCTCTTCGGCTGGATCGTCTTGATAATCTTTTTGGCGTTGGAAGGCCAGTCGACCGATAATCGCTTCGGTCCTATTCCGCCATCAGCTCCGAACTGAATGCCAACGATGCAAAGGGCGTCACTCGCCGCTCGACGTCTTTGTAATGCGATTGTTTCTGGAGTGCAGGCCACACCGATTTCGGGTCAGGGCTGAAAAGCAAATCGAGATTGAGCGGTAGGGGGTCCCAAGCACCCTTTAGAATCTCGCCGCGAAGTTGCTGACGATCCCACTGCGCGCGCCCGAGAAACAGGCGCGCATCCTTAGGTGACCACGGATGACTTACGATCTCGGCGACTGTCTCGACCCCGCCGCTCACATAAAGGTTATCCATAATCGCAACAGCATGACCCGTCGGCTTGGTGCCGCGCGTAAGCATCAACGGTACGCTGTAATCCACCGGTCCGCCGAAATAGACGTGCTCATCCTTATGTTTCAGCGATTCCATGTGTTCAAAGAGATAGTCGAGCGTCAGCCGCATCGGAGAATTCACGATAACGCCCGCGACGATCTGGACCTGCTCGCTCGACGACGGCAGCATCAGGATGACCGCTTTGCGAAAGGTTGGATCGGCCATGTCGGGACGCGCTACAAGAAAATACGGCTTGGAGTCGAACGATTGCGCTTGCGCCAACCCCGTTGCGCCTGAAACGATCGCCACGATGCCGAGCGCAAACCCAGCTAGCTTTTTGGCATGTCCAATCCCATTCACTAAGCCACGAACCCAAGCGTACCCCATAATAAGCATCATAGCTGGCGCGATGGTTGAAGGAAAAAAGCCGTAGATTCTCCGATGCGTAAACTTCCTCGTGCCCTGGAGCCGTATGCGCATCGCGATGTCCTGCTGATCCTGCCGCTGGGGTTCGCAAGCGGGCTTCCCCTGCTTCTGACCTTCTCGACGTTGTCGGCCTGGTTGGCAACCGCAGGTATTAGCCGCTCGGCGATCGGTGCTTTCGCGCTTGCGGGCACTCCATACGCCTTCAAGTTCGTATGGTCACCGCTGATCGATCGGGTACCGCCGCCAATTCCGATTGGGCGCCGCCGCGGATGGGGTCTGACGATCCAGATCCTTCTGGTTATCGCCGTCCTATGCCTGGGACTATGTGACCCCAAGCATCAGCTTGGCCTGATGGGTACGCTCGCCGTGGTCGTCGCCTTTCTGTCGGCCAGTCAGGATATCGTGATCGATGCTTATCGCGTCGAGTTGCTCGATCCCGATCGTCAGGGCCCCGGAGCCGGGATGATCCAGACCGGGTATCGGTTCGCGATGCTCGCATCCGGAGCCGGGGCGCTGTTTATCGCCTCGGCCGCTGGTTGGTTCGCCGCCTACGCCACGATGGCGGCGCTCCTGTCGATCGGCATGCTGGTCTTTCTCTTCGGACCCGAGCCGAGACCGAACGGCGATGAGAAACAGCCTCGCGGTGACGGCATCAGCGCGTGGTTCGCGACCGCCGTCGCCGGGCCATTCGCCGATTTCATGCTACGCCCGCTATGGCCGGTCATCCTGATCTTTGTGGTCGGCTACAAGCTCGGCGAAGCACTTGCCGGTGTGATGGCGACGCCGCTCTATATCGCGTTGGGCTTTTCGCTCGCCGAGATCGCGGCAATTTCAAAGGTCTTCGGCTTCGTTGCGACGATAATCGGCGCGTTGCTCGGTGGCGTTATCGCAGCGCGCGCAGGGATTTTCCGTGCGCTGCTTCTGTGCGGCATCCTGCAATCGGTCGGGAATCTCTTCTACGTATTGCAGGCAGTCGGAGGCCATCGCCTCGACTATCTCGCGTTATGCGTCACCGCAGAGAATCTGACCGGTGCGATGGCGGGGGCAGCGCTCGTCGCTTACCTATCGGATCTTTGCTCACCCGCATTCACGGCGACGCAGTACGCCCTACTGTCCTCGCTGGCGGCCGTCGGCCGTACGATCTTCGCGTCATGGGCCGGGGTCCTTGCCGATACGATGGGCTGGGCACCTTTCTTCGTGCTCTCGACCGTTGCGACGATCCCGGCGCTCATTTTGCTCTTTTGGCTCGCCCGCACGCCTTTACCCGGAGCTACGGCCCGGTGAAAGAAAGGCGCCCGGCGGAAGTCGCCGAGCGCCTCTTCAACGTAAATCAGCCTGACTTTGCTGAACGCGCTTACGCGCCGATGAACTTGCCGGGGCGCCGCTCCGCGACTGCTTTTACGCCTTCGCGATGGTCCGCCGTCTTCATCAGGCGGGTCTGCTCGGCCAGTTCGTGGCGGGTCTGCGCTTCGACCATATTGGCAAGCTTGTCCCGGAGCGTAGCCCGCGTGGAGATGATCGCCAGCGGCGCGCCCTCGGCAACTTCGGCGATCAGAGCGTGAGCATCTTCACGGAGCCGGTCGAGCGGCGAAAGCTGATCTGCGAGTCCCCATGCCACGGCGGTCTCACCGTCGATACGGCGTCCGCTGAGGAACATAAGGGACGCGCGCTGCGGACCGATCAGGCGCGGCAGCGTGTAGGTGAGACCGAAACCAGGATGAATTCCGATCTTCACGAAGTTGGCAGCGAAGCGCGCCTCGGGCGCGGCGACGCGGAAGTCCGACACCAGCGAAAGTCCCAGCCCACCGCCGATCGCAGGTCCTTGAATCGCAGCGACCACCGGCTTTTTGCATCGGAAGAGGCGTACCGCTTCGAGGTAGAGCGGATTGCTGCCGGACGTCTGCGCCTGATTGAGCGGATTGTTCTCCGGGCGGCTCGTAAAGTTCGCGCCTGCGCAGAAGGACTTGCCCTCAGCGCAGAGCAGGATGCCGCGGCACTTGTCTTCCTTATCGAGCGCCTCGAACGCGTCGGCGATGTTCCGAATCAGGGCGTCGTCGAAGAAGTTGTGGGGCGGGCGATGAATCTCGACCGTCGCCACATAATCACTGCCAATCTCAACCGATACATCACCGTATTTATCCATCGCCACGATTTCCTTTGAAGAAAAGTACCTCAGCTAAACGTGCACCTTGGGTCTATGTCAACTCGCAACTGACAGCTACAGCCGTTCGGCGACCGTGACCCATTCGCGCGCGAGCTTATCGAGCAAGGTCCTTAGCTCGGCCTCGGTACGCAGGGCATAACGGAAGACCGGCGTCAGATAGAGCTCATCGACACCCACATCGCGATATTTTTTGAGATCGTCCGGAGTCGCTGTATCGACGGGAGAAACCAGGAACTCGAAAGGCTCACCGCTGCGGCCGTTGGCAGCGCGCAATTCGCGAATCCGCTTGATCGCGGCGCCCGTCTCGTCGGGCGTGAGATTGAACCCGCACCATCCGTCGCCGTAATCGGCAGCGCGCTTCAGGGCCGCATCACTCTGGCCACCGACGAGTATCGGCAGCTTGGCGCCCATCACGGGCTTGGGATAGCTCAGGGCTCCTTCAAAATTCACGAACTCGCCCTTGAAATCGTTCTTGCTACCCCACAGGCAGCGCATCGCCTCGATGTACTCGCGGGTGCGCTTGGCGCGACCTTCCCATGGGATGCCCAGCGCGGTGAACTCCTCGCGCAACCATCCGATACCAATTCCTAGAGCAAAGCGGCCGCCGCTCAGGTAGTCGAGCGACGCGCACATCTTGGCGAGCAGCAGAGGATTGTACTCGGGCACCAGACAGATACCGGTCGCAAGTCTAATCGTGCTGGTGCATGCAGCAGCGTAGGTCAGCGCCATCAGGGGATTGAGCAGTGCCATATCGGTCGGCACCGGCAGATCCTTGCCGCGCGCGTATGGATATTTGGATGAGAATTTCTCGAGAAACAGGAGATGCTCAGGCGCCCATACAGTGCTGAAATCAAGCCGCTCGGCCTCCGAGGCCATGGTCGCGATCATCTCCGGTCGCGCCATGTTGTTTATCCCAATCGAAAAGACACCAATCTTCATGTGCGGCTCCTTTGCCGTAGTGAGCGATTATCGACGCGTCGAGTTTCCGGCGACGATGGTTATAGCAGGAAAGATTTTGATGCGGTAAAGGCAGGAATCGACCGCCGAGGTGGGTTCGCGCTACTTAACCCTACCCTTCAGCGTGACGGCAACTGTGTTCTGATAGGTCGCACTGTTCCACGTGAAAGTGTAACCAAGGATCGCAGAGGGAACGGCGCCCTTCGGCGTTCCAAGGGGTGGGGAAAATTCCACCGCTGCGGTGCACTTGTTGCTCGTGGCTGGCGGAGGCCCGATCGTCAGATTTTTGCAATTATCCGCGATCAGCGTGTAGTCGGCTGTCGGAAGAATTCCGCCCGCGCCCATCGTAACGGGAACTTTCGTGTCGTTCGTGATTGTTACGATTTTCGCCTTGCTCGTGCCACCGGCCGCACCATTGAAACTCTGCGACTTCGGAGCGGACAGCGTGACCGGCACAGGTGCGCCGCTCAAAGTGATCTGCAGTGGTACCCCACCCGCGCTGTTGTAAACGACCGGCAGCATCGCGGTGAGTTCGATCGAAGAAGGGGGCGCGAAGGTGTGGGGTGTGAATGCCACATCAAAGTCGCACTTCTTGCCTGCCGAGACCATCTGACCTGAGCAGGTGTCACCACTCACGGTAAAGTTAGTCACTGTCCCGGACAGATATTGCGGGATTGAATTGATCGATGCCGTAACCTTGCTCGTGTTAGTCAGCGCAACGGTTAGCGCCTTGCCTCCCTGACCAACGATCACTCTCCCGAAGTTGATGGACCCCTTCGAGGGTTTGAGAACCGCCGATGTCACGCCAACAGTTGGTGTCGCGCTTGGGGTTGCCGTCGCAGTGGCGCTCGCGGTGTGCGTGGGTGTAGCTGTCGGAGTTCGGGTTGAGGTTGCTTTGGAAGTCGGTGTCGCGGTGGGCGTAACACTCACAGTCGGAGTAGGCGTCGAGGTTCTCGTCGGAGTTGCAGTCGGCGTGGGTGTCGGCGAGTGGCTGACGTTCACGGCAACCGAACTCGACGGAATCCCATTCGCGATCACTTCCAACCCGCTTACACCTAATTCGACCGTATTCGGAACGTCGAACTCGGTTGAAACAGTGGTGCTGCCGGTGACGACTGCCATCGTGCTGTAATCGTGCGTTCGAGCGTAGAAGACATGGCCCGTCGCATTGTTGGTGATTCGTACAAGCGGATAGTTGGTTGCGCCCTGGTAATCGTCACCGTAGCCCACTGCCTGCGAGCGTCCGTTGAATTGAGTCCCGCCGATCGAATAGTTCGCGCCGCCCGGGCTCAGAGTCGACGGGGCGCTGGTAATCGTCGGGATCGAGGAGGAATCGGGAGAGCCGGTCGGAGTATAGATCTCGACCTCGCTGTAGTCGTTCGTGAAAAGGACTTGGCCATTGGGAAGAGGTAACAGGCGCCCATCGTACGACGGAGTGAAGGCCGCAGTAGTGGCCGCAGCAACTTGAGTCAGGTTCGTGCCGTCAAATTCGAAAAACTCGGTGGGTGGAATCCATTCGCAGTTGGTGTCGACCGGGGCTGCGGCAACCAGGACGTTCCCGTTGGGGAGCAGTGCCGCCGGCGCATCCGCCGTCGCCCACGTTTCGGTGGTACCCGCAGATACGATACAGGTACCCGACTCGCTGTTCGCCAAGGGAGCGGTCGGAAAGGATGGCCCGCTGCTCCACTTCTTGGTAGCGG
>Ga0335069_10001829_pt1 | contig 33539 bp, 32 predicted proteins | sample Lox_Sample_11_FD_206714 | JGI IMG/M metagenome (GOLD analysis project Ga0335069, IMG submission 206714) | Soil microbial communities from Loxahatchee National Wildlife Refuge, Florida, United States - Lox_Sample_1.1 | ecosystem: Environmental > Terrestrial > Soil > Wetlands | place: USA...
TCGATGTCGGCGTCGCTCGGCCGCGGATTCGCGGTCAAGAGGGCCGTGGCGGCCATCACCTGGCCCGATTGGCAGTAGCCGCATTGGGGCACCTGGATCTTGTCCCATGCGCTTTGCACCGCGTCGGCGACGCGCCCGCCGATGCCCTCGATCGTCGTGACCTTGCGGCCCTCGACCGTCGAGAGCGGCAGCAGGCACGAGAACGTGGCCACGCCATCCACATGCACGGTGCAGGCGCGGCACAGTGTCTTGCCGCAGCCGAACTTCGTCCCCGTCATGCCGAGGTGATCGCGCAGGACCCAGAGCACCGGTGTCTCCGGCGCCGCGTCCACGCTGACAGTCTTGCCGTTGAGGTCGAAACGGGTCATGGGCTTCACTTCCGGGAGAGGATCCACTCGACCAGTGCCTTGCGGTCCGCATCCGGCACGCTGTTCGGCGGCATCGGGATCGCGCCCCACACGCCGCCGCCGCCGCTCTTGACCTTCGCGTCGAGCTTCACGAGCGCGGCGCCGTCTCCGGCGTACTTGGCGGCAATGTCCTGGTACGACGGGCCGACGAGCTTCTTGTCGGCCGCATGGCATGCGCTGCAGTTGTATTTCGTCGCGAGCGCCGAGGCATCGGCAGCGATGGCGGGCGCGCCGAGCAGCGCGCCGCCCGCGGCCAGCAGGGCGAACGCCGCAGCGCTCCGGGTGGAGATGGCGGTCATGGTCGGAGCTCCTTGGGTCAGAACGAGGTGCGTCAGGTCATGCCAGCCGGCATGGCCATCATGTTGTGGTTGAGGTGGTTCATGATCCAGACCGAACCGACGAGGACGATCGCGATGACGATCACCGTGAAGGCGATCGACACGCGGTACCAGTGCTGCTCCGGGCGCCGATTCAGGTGCAGGAAGAAGACGAGGTGGACCACGATCTGCGCGGCCGCGCAAACCACCACGGCCCACATGGCCGCCTCGCGACTCACGTCGGCGCCCAGCACGGCGCGGAACGGGATGGTCGTGAGGCACAGCGCCAGCACGAGGCCGGTCACGTACGTGCGCAGGTGGCCGCCGTAGCGCACGGGCTCGTCACGGTTCATCGACACCGCCATCACAGCGCTCCCATCAGGTAGACGAAGCTGAAGACACCGATCCAGACGATGTCGAGGAAGTGCCAGAAGAGCCCCAGGCACACGAGGCGCGTGCGCATGGTGCGGTTGAGGCCGAACTTCGCGACCTGCGCCATCAGGACCAGCATCCAGATCGAGCCGAACAGCACGTGCGTGCCGTGCGTCCCGACCAGGGTGAAGAACGAGGAGAGGAAGGCGCTGCGATCGGGCCCCGCACCGATCGAGACGAGATGCCGGAACTCGCCGAGCTCCATGCCGAGGAACGTGAGCCCCAGCATGAGCGTGACCGCGAGCCAGCCGAGCACGCCGCCACGCCGATCGGCCTGCATGGCGAGCGTCGCGAGCCCGTAGGTGAAGCTGCTCGCGAGCAGGCAGCCGGTCTCCCTGAGCACGTTCGGCAGGTCGAAAAGCTCCTTGCCCGTGGGCCCACCGGCGGCCTCGCGGCCCAGCACCGCGTACGCGGCGAAGAGCCCCGCGAACAGTAGGCAGTCGGTCATCAGGTAGACCCAGAAGCCGAGCGTCGTGTTGCCGTCGAACACCGGGTTGACGGGTACGCCGTGCGGGCGCAGCTTCGCGAAGGCGTCGGTCGCCTCGAGACGGCCGGGGACGGTAACGACGTTGGGGGGCATGTCAGGCTCCCAGGCTGGAGATGCGCAGGCGCTCGTCGCGCTTGAGGTCCTCGACCGCGATCTCGAAGTGCCGGTGGATCGGCGTCGAATGCACGATGACGGTCGCGAGGATGCAGGCGGCGGCGGCCGCCACGAGCCACCAGATCTGCCAGACGAGCCCGAACCCGAGCACGAGGCTGAGCACGCCGGTCACGAACCCCGCGCCGGTGTTGCTGGGCATCTCCACCGGCTCGAGCGGCGAACGGTCGAGCGGGTCAGCGCGGCGCTTGCGCTCCCAGAAGTCGTCGAGCCCGCGCACCACCGGTACGCGCGCGAAGTTGTAGGCCGGCGGCGGCGACGGGATCGACCACTCGAGCGTGCGGCCGTTCCACGGGTCGCCCGTCAGGTCGCGGTTGCGCTCGCGCCGCCGGATGCTCACCACGAGCTGCACGACCTGGAAGACGATGCCGACGAAGATGATGACGGCACCGACGGCCGCCACGTGCAGGTACGGCGTCCACGCCGCGTTGTCGGTGTGGTTCATCCGCCGCGTCATGCCCATCAGGCCCAGCGCATAGAGCGGCATGAAGGAGACGTAGAAGCCCACGAACCAGCACCAGAACGCGCAGCGCCCGAGGCGCTCGTCGAGGGTGAATCCCGTGACCTTCGGAAACCAGTAGCTGAAGCCGGCGAGGCACGCGAAGACGACACCGCCGATGATGGTGTTGTGGAAGTGCGCGACGAGGAACAGGCTGTTGTGGAGCACGAAGTCCGCCGGCGGCATGGCGAGCAGCACGCCGGTCACGCCGCCGATCACGAACGTGACCATGAAGCCGATCGTCCACAGCACGGGCACGGTGAAGCGGACACGGCCGCGGTACATGGTGAAGAGCCAGTTGAAGACCTTCACGCCGGTCGGGATCGCGATCAGCATCGACATGATCCCGAAGAACGCGTTCACGTCCGCTCCGGCGCCCATCGTGAAGAAGTGATGGAGCCACACCGTGAACGACAGCACCGTGATGAGGACCGTGGCGATCACCATCTGGCGGTAGCCGAACAGGCGCTTGCCGGAGAAGGTGGCGACGATCTCGGAGAAGATGCCGAACGCCGGCAGCACGAGGATGTAGACCTCGGGGTGTCCCCACACCCAGATCATGTTCACGTACATCATCGGGTTGCCGCCGAGCTCGTTGGTGAAGAAGTGCATGCCGAAGTAGCGGTCGAGCGTCAGCAGGGCGAGCGTCACGGTCAGGATCGGGAACGCCGCGCACATCAGCATGCTGGTGCACAGCGACGTCCAGGTGAACACCGGCATCCTCATCAGCGTCATGCCGGGCGCGCGGTTGCGCAGGATGGTGACGACGAAGTTCACCGCGGTGAGCGTCGTGCCGACGCCCGATATCTGCAAGGCCCAAAGCCAGTAGTCCACCCCCACGCCGGGACTGAACGCCAGCTCCGAGAGCGGCGGGTAGGCGAGCCAGCCGGTGCGCGCGAACTCGCCGATGACGAGCGACGCGTTGATGAGACCGAAGCCCGCGAACGTCAGCCAGAAGCTGAGCGAATTGAGGAACGGGAAGGCGACGTCGCGCGCGCCGATCTGCAGCGGGACGACGATGTTCATCAGCCCCACGACGAACGGCATCGCCATGAAGAAGATCATGATGACGCCGTGCGCCGTGAAGATCTGGTCGTAGTGCTCCGGCGGCAGATAGCCCGCGGCCCCGGCCGTGGCGAGCGCGAGCTGCGAGCGCATCATGATGGCGTCGCTGAACCCGCGCAGCAGCATCACCAGCGCGAGCAGGATGTACATCACGCCGATCTTCTTGTGGTCGACGCTGGTGAGCCACTCGGTCCAGAGCCACCGCCAGCGGCCGGTGACTGTGATGGTGCCGAGCACGGCGATCATCACCAGGGCCATGAAGGCCATGGCGCCCATGATGATGGGCTGCTGGAACGGAATGGCCGCCAGCGTCAGCTTGCCGAACATGACTAGTTCCCCAGCGTGATGCAGACCGGATCGCCGGTCGCGAGGCGCGTCGTCTGCGACCGCGGCTGCAGGCCGGCGGTGAGGACGCGCCGGAAAGGGTCGCCTTCCACCGACGAGTACCGCTTCGGGGTGCGCTCGATGCCGGGTGCGAGCAGGCCGTAGAGCGCCGACCCGTCGAGCCTTTCCTCCGAGCCCCGCGCCGATGCGACCCACTCGTCGAAAGCAGCGGCCGACATGGCGCGCGCCGCGAACTTCATGTCGGAGAAGCCGCCGCCGCTGTAGTTGGAGGAGATGCCGTCGTAGGTGCCTTTCTCGCTCGCGAGCAAGCTCAGCTGGGTCTGCATGCGGGGCATCGCGTAGATCATTCCGCCGAGCCGCGGGATGAAGAACGCGTTCATCACCGAGCTCGCGGTGATGCTGAAGTGCACCGGCACGCCCACCGGCAGCGCCAGCTCGTTCACGCTGGCCACGCCGAGCTCCGGATAGACGAAGAGCCACTTCCAGTCGAGGGCGATCACCTGCACCTCGATCGGCCTGACGGCCTTGCCGGCGGCTTCGACCTGCAGCGGGCGGTACGGATCGAGCTCGTGCGAGCCCTTCCACGCGATCGTGCCGAGGATCGCGACGATGATGACCGGCACCGCCAGGCAGACGATGGCGATCGGATGCGAGCGGTCCCAGTCTGGCGCGAAGCGCGCGGTCTGGCTCGAGGCTCGGTAGCGCCACGCGAACCACAGCGTGAGCACGATCGTCGGTACCGCCACGATCATCATCAGCCAGAAGGCGGTCACGAGGATGTGCAGCTCCTGCGCGCCCACCGGGCCCTTGGGATCGAGTAGAGACCAGTCCATCGAGACGCTCCTTGCGCGGGCGGCGAGATCGGTAACGAGTGCGGCATTGGGCCGCGAGGCCAAGGGCCGGGCGTCTCCCGAATGAGGGGATCGCGGCCGTTCGAAGAGACGCCGCGCCTCGGTGCCTTTGGCTGACAAGCGTGCTGCGCGATGCAAGCGTCGGCGCAGGCAGGTCGCTCTTTTGGAGGTGCGCGCCTTCCTGCGAACGAGGCTCGTCCGCGACGGGTGGCGCATCGATCATCCTTCGCGGGCGCAGCACGTCGACGCCTGTCGCGGAGGCCGTGGGTCGCCGCGAGCCCTGCCAACCCGGGCGGCGACGCCCCACCCTGGAGATCCAGTCATGTCCACGAAGACCTCTCTCGCCGTCGCCGCTGCGATGGCTTCCCTCTTGTGCACGGCCACCTTCGGCCAGTCGAACGCGCCTCTGACGCGTGCCGAAGTCAAGGCCGAAACCCGCGCCGCGGAAAAGGCCCATCAGCTCGTGCCTGCCGGCCCGGGCCCCGACTTCCCGGTGTCGCGGTCGTCGAACACCACGCGCGCGCAGCGCAAGGCCGACACGCGCGCGGCCGAGAAGGCGGGCCAGATCGCGCCGGCCGGCGACGCCGAGATCGCGCTGCAGGATCAAGAGACCCGCGCGCAGAAGACGACCGTGAACCGCGCCGAACGCAAGGCGCAGACGCGTGCGCTCGAGAAGGCGGGCAAGCTGACCCCCGCGGGCGAAGGCCCCGACGCGCCGAGGAAGTAAGGCCGGCGACCGGCGGGCGGATCCAGCGCATGGAGACGCTCACTGCCCCAAAGCGGCATCGACCAGCGGATCGCAGCGGATCGGTGAAGGTCGAGGCGAGCGCGCCCGCGCAGACCTCGGCCTTCGCGTCGAGCGATCTCGAGCGGGCCGCGCAGATCTATCGCGCGTACGGCGGGCTCGTACGCCGCGACATGCTGGCCAGGCTGCTGAGCCGCGGCTGCGACGACCCGACGGCGCGACTCGCGCGCTGGATCGTCGCGCACGACATCGTCGCCTTGCGGCGCAACGGCGCGCTCGTGCTGCCCCTGTTCCAGTTCGACCTTGCGGAGGCCTGCGTGCTGCCCGCGGTGCGTGCGGCGTGCCGCGAGCTCTCGACCGCGCTCGGCGACGACGCCGTCGCCGTGTGGTTCACGCGGCCGAGCGGCTGGCTGTTCGGCGAGTCGCCGCTCGAACGGATCGCGTCCGATCCATGCGGCGTGGTGGACGCGGCGCTGGCGGATCGCTCCATCGCCGACGAGCGCTGAAGCGCCAGGGTCGGAGCGCTAATCGACTCGCGTGGGCCGGGCGGCTTTGCCTGCCCGGCCTGCGGCTGCGGGCAGAGCTTCGCCAGGCCTGGCCTCGTCAACCGTAGCCCGGCACGATCCCCCGCCGCGTGGCCTCCGCCACTGCCTCGGTGCGGTTGCGCACGCCGAGCTTGTCGAACACCGACTTGACGTGGCCCTTCACGGTGGTGACCTCCACCGCGAGGTCGCGCGCGATCTGCTTGTTCGGCTTGCCCTGCCCGATCATGCGCAGGATCTGCAGCTCGCGATGCGACAGCTCCGGGCGCGTCGAGAGCTGCACGTATTGCGCGGCGACGTCGGGCGCGAGGAACATGCCGCCCTCGGCCAGGCGCACGATCGCCCGGCACACCTCTTCGGGCACCGCGTCCTTCAACAGGTAGCCCTTGGCGCCGGCACGCAGCGCGTGCCCGATGTCCTGGTCGGTGTTGTAGGTCGTCATGACGAGGATGCGCGCGTCCCGGTCGGTCTCGAGCACACGCCGCACGACCTCCAGGCCGTCGAGCCGCGGCATGCGCAGGTCGAGCAGCAGCACGTCGGGACGGTGCTCGCGATACGCCACGAGCGCGGCGTCGCCATCGCTGCACTCCGCCGCGACCTCGATTTCGCCGACGAGCTCGAGCACGGCGCGCAGGCCGTGGCGGAAGATCGCATGATCGTCCGCGAGGACCACGCGCAGCTTGCGGTCGGGGCGATGGCTCATGTCTGCGCACTCCTGATGGGAAGCAGGACGGCGACGCGCGTCCCGCTGGGTGTTCGGGGTTCCACGACGAGGCTGCCGCCGCAGCGCTCGGCACGGTCGCGCATGGCGCGCAGGCCGCCGCGCTCGCGGGCCCGCTGGATCACGTCCTCGGGCACGCCGAGGCCGTCGTCCTCGACGCTGATCGCGAGCGAGGCCTCGACCTCGGCGAGCGCGACCGTCACGAGCCGCGCACCGGCATGCTTGAGCGCGTTCTGCATCGCTTCCTGCACGATCCGGTAGACCGTGTCTTCCACGGCGGGCGACACATCGAGCGCGCCGGCCCGATTGACGAGCACGCAGCGCGTACGGCCGGGAATCGAGAGGCTGCCGACGAGCCGCTCCAGCGCAGCGAGCAGGCCCTCCTTCTCGACTGCGATCGAGCGCAGCGCGAACACCGAGCGGCGCGCCTCCTCGAGTCCTTCGGCTGCGAGCGATTCGATGCGGTCGAGAAACTGCGACGCGTCGCGCCTGCTGCGGCTGATGCGGGCCGCGCGGGCTTGCATCATCACGGCGAGGAAGGCCTGCGCGAGGCCATCGTGGATCTCGCCTGCCATGCGCGCGCGCTCGGCCTCGGTGGCTGCGGCGCGCTCGCGCTCGATCGCAGCCTGGCGGGCACTGTCGCCGAGGTTCTTCATGCGGATCGCGACCGCGGTCTGCTGCGCCAGCACGCGCGCCACCTGCAACTGCGCCTCCGAGGGCCGGCCCTGTGCACCGAAGATCAGCGCGAGCTGGCCGAAGGTGGTGCCGCCGAGGCGGATCGGCACGAGCAGCGCTTCGTGATAGCCGCGGCTCTCGTACCAGCCGCGCATCAGCACCGGAATGCGCCCTTCGTCGAGCGGCTGCCACAGATGCTCGTTCGCCTGCTTGATGTCTTCCCACACGTCGCGCGCGAAGCCGATGAGCGGAATGCTCCGATCGGTCCCGACCACGCTCACGAGCTTGCCCCGGACGATGTCGCGCTGCACCGCTCCCACGACCTCGAGCTGGCTCTCATCGGCCGACGGCAGCGCGAGCGATCCCGCGGAGGCGCCCGCGATCTCGACCGCATGCCGCACGATCGTCTCGAGAAAGCGGTCCAGGCTGTCGGATTCGAGCCGGTCGGACGACGCGCGCAGCGCCTCGTTCACCTGCACGAAGCTGCGCACCTGCTCGTCGACCGACTTCGAATGCTCGCGCACGAGCCGGCCGCGGTCGCTGCCGTCGGCGAGCCACGCCTTGCCAAGGCCGAGCGAGGCCTGCTGCGCGAGCATGCGCACGACCTGCAGGTGGGCGCGCGAGAGCTGCGTGCCGTCGGCAAAGCTGAGTGCCAGGTAGCCGATCGGTGTGCCGTGCAGGCGGATCGGCATGGACGCATGCTGCTGCGTCCACAACCAGTCGTCCGCATCGCGTACCGATTGCCAGACCTCGAGCGCATGGCCCGCCAGCGGCATCACCTGCTCGCGACGCTGCCCGGGCGAGGCGCCGAAGATCGTCAGCAGGTCCTGACCTTCGTTCACGAAGCAGACGGTGGCGGACTCCGCGCCGCAGACCTCGACGGCCACGCGGATCAGCTCGTCGAACGATTCGTACAGGCCGCCGCGCGAGGCGACGTCGTCGAACGTGATGCGCAGCACCTCGTTCGCGCGCACGAGCTCGGCCATGCGCGCGTGCATGGCCTGCTCGCGCGCGCGCAGCACCTCGAGCTCGCCGACGAGCGGATTCACGTCGCCACTTTGCACATCGAATCCCGGAAGGGGTTCGACGAACCATACGGGCCGCGCGCACCGCCGCCCGCTTCGACGCGTTGACGCCTGTCATCGCCGGATGACGGCTGTCATGCGCCGCACACACGGGGCCGCGCGCGGCGGCGCCGCGCGCGCGGCCGGGCCGGTCCCGCTACTGCGCCATCGGACGGTAGATCGCGACCGTGACTTCCCGGTGCTCCGGCTGCGGCTTTGGCTTGTCCGCCAGGTCTTCGCCCAGTGCGATGAAGTAGATGCGATGCAGGACGACATCGCCCTTCTCGGCGATGTAGCGACGCACGTTCTCTTCACGCCGCAGGCTCACGATGTCGTTCTCGTGCCGGGTGCCGGGGCGGTCGGCCTCGGCGATGATGTGCACCGAGTAGGTTGGATGCTCGATGAGCAGCGCGTGCACGTCGTCCAGCACCTGCTTGTGATCCGGCAGAAGGACGACCTTGCCGGTCGCGAAGCGCAGCGACTTCGAGTCGACCAGCTCCAGGTTCTGGCGCTCGTTGAGAGCCTGCGTCACGCGCATGTCAACGCCATCGGCCTTGCGCATGCCCGCGTCGGCCACCTTGCGCGCCTCGGCGGTCTGGGTCGCGACCTGCGACACGCGCCCGTCCACCGCCGTCACGCGGCCATCGACCTTCTGGACGCTGGCGCTGATCGGGGCGTCCTGCTGGGCGACGTAGTCGCGCACCCAGTCCTTCGTCGCGCAGCCGCCAAGCGCCAACGCCGCGGCCGCGATGGCCGTCAAGCCGATTCTTCGTTGCCCTAAACGTCTCGTACCGTTCACGATCACTTCCTTTCCCGATAGGTTGATACTTCGCAAGAGCCGTCACCGCCGCTCACGAGGCATCGCTCGATCGGGGGTGGCTCGTACCGATCATGGCGTCGTGAAGCGGTCCGGCCGTGGCCCGAATGGGGGTGGCCCGGTTAGATCCGAGATGCAGATATCGGTGTCGAGCCTCGGCACGACCGCCGCATCGCACTCGTCACCATCGTGTTTCGGGAGTCACCGCCCGGTGCGCCAGCCGCCGCCGAGCGCGCGGTACAGATCGACATGCGCGGTGAGCCAGTCGGCGCGCAGCTGTACCACCGTCTGCTCGGCGTCGTACAGATTGCGCTGCGCGTCGAGCTCGTCGAGGTACGACGTGTAGCCTTCGCGATAGCGGTTGTGCGCGATGCGCAGCGCTTCGGCCACGGCCGCGCGCCGGGCCTGCGCCTGCTCGCCTTGCGCATGCACCTGCTCGATCGCCGCGAGCTGGTCCTCGACCTCGCTGAAGGCGGTGATCACCGCCCGGCGATAGCCGGCAAGCGCCTGGTCGCGCCGCGCGGCATCGGCATCGACCTGCGCACGCAGCTCGCCGCCGTGGAAGATCGGCGCAAGCACGCTGGCACCGATGCTCCAGACGGTGAACGGATCGCCGCGGAAGACCGTGGAGCCGACGCGGCCGATGCTTCCGGCCAGCTGAACGGAAGGCAGCAGCTGCGCGCGCGCCGCGGCGAGCTGCGCGTCGCTGGCCGCGACCCGTGCCTCTGCGGCGGCAATGTCGGGGCGCCTTCGCAGCAGGGCCGACGGGATGCCGACGTCGGGCACCGGCGGCGCGCTGAGCGCGAGCAGATCGGAGCCGCGCTCGATGTCGCGCGGCACGTCCCCCAGCAGCACTGACAGCGCGCGCGCCTGGCGCTCGATGGCGAGCACGAGCTGGGGCACCGCCTGCGCCGTGGCCCGGTATTCGGCTTCGGCCTGCGCGAGCTCGAGCGCAGAGCTCTGCCCGATCTCGAACCGCGCGCGCGCGAGGGCCAGCGCCGCGCGGCGCGCCTCGAGCGTGCGCCGCGCGATCGCGAGACGCTCGTCCAGCGCCCGCAGGTCGATGTAGGCACTGGCGGTCTGCGCTGCGACGGCCAGGGCGGTCGCGTCGCGCAGGTCCTCGCTCGCGGCGAGCGATGCATCGCTCGCCGCGTCTAGGGCCGAGAGGCGCCCGAACAGATCGGCTTCCCACGCCACCTCCAGGGTCGCGGATTTGTTCGTCGCGAGATAGGGCTTCAGGCTCACGGGACTGATCGACTGGGAACGCGCCTTGCCGACGCCGAGATCCACCTGCGGCAGCTCGGCGCCGTGCTCCGCCACGCTCAACGCACGCGCTTCGGCCACGCGGGCGATGGCGATCAGCAGGTCGGTGTTGCGCTCGAGCGCACGCTCGACGTGGCGCTCGAGGACCGGATCGCCGAAGGCCCGCCACCAGTGGTCTTGCACGGGCGCCTGGCCGCCGCCGTGGCGCCACGCGGCGGGCGCATCGTCGACCTTGACCACCACCGGCTCGTGGCGCACGAGCGCACAGCCCGCGAGCCCTGCGGCGAGCAGTCCTGCGCACGCGATGCGGAACGCGTCGTGCGCCTTCATGGCAGCGGGGCAGGCGCGATCCCGGCCGACGCCGTGTCGACCGCCGCGAGCACCGACATGCCCGGCCGCAGGCGTTCCGCGAGGGGCTGGCCGAGGTCGATCGCGATGCGCACCAGCAACCGCTGCGGCACCTTTGTGAAGTTGCCCGTCGCGTTGTCGGGCTTGATGACGCTGAACTCGGAGCCGGTCGCGGGTGAGATCCGTTCGACGTGGCCGGTGATGCGCGCACCGTCGAGCGCATCGACCCGCAGGCTGGCCGCCTGCCCCGCAGCCATGCGGGCCATTTGGCGCTCCTTGAAATTCGCGATGACCCAGACCTGCGCGGGCACCACGGCCATGAGCTGCGTCCCGGGGGCGACGTACTGCCCGAGCCTCACGCCGACCTCGCCGACGCGCCCGTCGCGCGGCGCGCGGACCAGCGTGTTGTCGAGATCGAACTCGGCGAGGTGCACCGCCGCGCGCGCCGCCTCGACCGCGCCCAGCAGGGCGCGGCGGTCGAACGCCACGGCAAGCAGCTCCTGCTCGCTGGCCGCGTGCGAGGCACGCGCCTGGAGATGTGCGGCCTCCGCCTGCCGGACCGCGGCCTCGGCCTGGCGCAGGGCCGCGAGCGCCTGGTCGCGCTCGCGCTGCGAGAGCGACCCGTCGAGCACGAGCTTGTCGACGCGCCGCATGTCGGCCGTCGTGCGCTCGAGCTGGGCCTGCGCGTTCGCGCCCTGCGCCAGCGCGCCCGCGATCTGCGCCGCGGCGCTCGCCACGCCCGCCTCGCGCGTGCGCCGCGTCCGCTCGAGGTTCGCGAGGTTCGCCTCCTGCACGTGCAGGTTGGCGCGCGCCTGGTCGAGCCGGTCCCGGTAGTTGCGGTCGTCGAGCCGCGCCAGCACCTGGCCGGCGTCGACCCGCTCGAAGTCCTTCACCGCCACCTCGGCGACATAGCCGTCGACCTTCGGCGCGACGACGGTCACGTTGCCGCGCACGTAGGCGTCCTCGGTCTTCTGGACGGCGCTGTCGAAGGGCGGCAGCCGCCATGCATAGAGCGCCGTCAGGACGCCCGCGACCGCGATCGCCACGACGACGCCGGAGGCGATCCAGTGGCGGCGTGCCGGCGTCATGCGCGGCTCGCCGAGGTCACCGCGGTGGCCGTGGCGCTGCGCCCGCGCCACCATCCGATCCCCCAGTAGATCGACAAGCCGACGAAGGTGATCGCCGCGAGCAGCGCGATTCGCCGGAACAGGTCGTCGTACGCCAGCACCCAGGCCTCGCGCGCGGCGCTGCGCGCGAGCGCGGCGACGCCCAGGGACCCCCGGTCGCCGCCGTCCAGGATCGTGCCGGCCTGCACCGCAGCGCCCTGCGCCACGCGCGCTGCCGTGCGCGGATCGGCCAGCGTCAGCGTGCCCCCGAGATGCGACAGGTACAGCTTCTGGCGATCGTCGACGAACGTGCCGAGCCAGGCCGAGCCGATCAGGCTGCCCATGTTCTGGGCGCCGCTGAACATCGCGAGAAAGCTCACCAGGTACTTGCCGCCATCCTGCTGAAGCACCGGCAGCAGGCCGAGCACCAGCGAGGCGGCCAAGAACTGGGCGGTCGCGATCGCGACGAGCGTCTGCGACACGAACACCTGGGGCGCGCGCGTGAGCGAGGTCGATTGCGCATCGATCAGCGCCGCGACGACGCCCAGTGCCAGCGCGGCCAGGAGCGACAGGCGCAGGGCGCGCAGCGCATTCGCACCGACCGAGACGAGAAAGCCGAACGCCGTGCCCGCCATCACGCAGCAGAACAACGTGTGCATCTCGTCGTTGTTGAGACCGAGGACGTTCAGCAAGCTCACCGCACCGACGGGCTGCTCCGACAGCACGACGCGGAACATGAGCACGCCGACGATGAAGTGCCACATCGGGGTGCCCGCGATCCAGCGCAGGTCGATCAGCGGGTGCTCGCGCCAGAGCTCGATGAGCGCGAACGCTGCCAGGCACACGATGCCGGCCGCGAGGCACACGCCGAGCCACGGCGTGTCGGTCCACCAGCGGATGCGGCCCTGGCCGAGCACGATGCACAGCAGCGCAAGGCCGGCGGCATAGAGCACGAACAGCGGCACGTCGCCGGGCTTGAAGACCTGCCGCAGCGGCGGCGAACGCAGCGGCACCGCGTTGATGCCGGCCAGCGTGACGAGCGCGAGGGCCAGGTCGAACAGCTGAAGGCCGTGGCCCGGCGTCAGATCGAACAGGGGCTCCGCGATGATCCTCGCGAGCGGCGAGCCGAGCTGCAGGGTGCCAAAGCCGAGGATCAGGCCCGCGGTCGCGAAGCGCGGCGGCAGCGCCTGCATCATGTAGAAGTTCGCGAGCGTGCTGAGCGGGGCTGCCGTGAACCCCACCGCTGCGCGCAAGGCGATCGCGGAGCCCAGGTTGGGAGCGGCGAGGTACAGCACGCTCACGACCACGAAGGCCGCGAGGCTCCAGTTCGCGAACCGGACCAGGCCGTACTGCAGCCGCATCTTCGTCAGCAGCGCGATCGCGGAGACCGCGGTCGCGAAGTACGCGGTGCTGAGCCAGCTCGCCTCGGCGGCGGTCGCGCCGAGCGCCCCCTGCAGCGCACCGAGGTTGTTGTTGACGCCCCAGATGGTGAGGCCCTGCGAGAGGCCGATGAACACCGACACGACGGCGCAGCCGACGCCGCGGCGCCAGTCGTACTGGTCGGCCGCGGCCGCAGACGGCGTGTCGGCGCGCGCGTTCAATGGAACCCTCCGTGCAGTCGACGAGCGTGCGAGAGGCTAGCGAGGCGCGCTCCCGCACCCGTCCCACGAAAGCACGGCTCCCCGGCCATCCGCGTGCACCCCGCGTCGCCGCGGCAGCGCTGCGTTGCGAGCCCGCTACCCTTGTCGCGCGCTCAGCGGCGTCTGTCGAACGGGCGCGCCGATTCGACGCCGAGACCCCCCGGTCGGTCCGCAGACTCGTGCCCCCATGACGCGTCTTCGCTTCTCGTGGACACGCATCGCGGCCGGATCAGGCTGCGCGGCGCTGGTCTCGACGCTGGCCTTCGCGAGCCTCGACGAGCTCGCGCGATCGGAGGCCCTGCCTGCCTTCGGCGACCTCGACTCCATCGAGGCGCGCACGCAAGGCTGCGTCACGTGCCACGGCCGGCGCGGCGAGGGAACGAAGAGCGGGTACTTTCCGCGCATCGCCGGAAAGCCCGCCGGCTACCTCTACAACCAGCTCGTCGCGTTTCGCGACGGAACCCGGCGCTATGCACCGATGAACTATCTCGTCGGGTACATGCCGGACCCCTATCTGCGCGAGATTGCCGAGCACTTCGCGATGCAGCGCCCGCCTTTGGAGCCGCAGCCGCCGGAACAGGTCGACCCCGTGCTGAGCGCCCGCGGCACGGTCCTCGTCACCGCCGGTGACGCGCAAACGGGCATACCAGCATGCACCGCGTGCCACGGCGCGCGGCTCACCGGCATGGAGCCCGGCACACCCGGCCTGGTCGGTCTCGAGCCCACCTACATCGTGGCGCAGCTCACCCGCTGGAAAGTCGGCGAGCGGCACGCCGCCGAGCCCGATTGCATGCAGCGCATCGCGACCCGGCTCTCCGATACCGACATGAAGGCGGTGGCGGCATGGCTGTCGCGGGTCGCACCGCCGACGGACCCGACGCCCGTATCGTCGAACCTCGTCCGCATGCCGCTCGCCTGCGGAGGCCAGGCGGTGAGACCGTGACGCTCGGCCTTCGCATCGCTCTCGTGGTGGTGGTTCTGGTCGTGATCGCGCTTGGCGCCGTCGACTGGATGCTTCCCGGCCGGTTGCCGGCGAGGATGCGATCCGACCCCGGGCAGGCCGTGACAGCCCGGCTCATCGAGCGCGGCGAATACCTCGCGCGAGCCGGAGACTGCGTCGCGTGCCACACGGCACCCACCGGCAGCATGTTCGCAGGGGGCCGGCCGATGCCGACGCCGTTCGGCGCGCTTTACGTCCCCAACATCACGCCCGACGACGAGACCGGCATCGGCAAGTGGTCGGCGGACGAGTTCTACCGAATGATGCACACCGGCGTGTCGCGCAACGGCACGCTGCTGTACCCCGCGATGCCATTTGCCTCATACACCAAGGTGACGCGCGCGGACTCGGACGCGATCTATGCGTACCTGATGTCGGTTGCGCCGGTGAGGCAGCGGAACCATCCGCACGAGCTCGCGTTTCCGTTCGACAACCGCGACCTGCTGCTCGGCTGGCGCACGCTCTACCTGAAGGTGGGCGAATACGAGCCCGACGCCACGCAATCCGCCGAATGGAACCGCGGCGCGTACCTGGTGCAAGGCCTCGGCCACTGCGCGATGTGCCACACGGCGATCAATGCGCTCGGCGGGTCGAGCGAGTCGAAGGCGTTCGAGGGCGGGATGATCCCGAACCAGAACTGGTATGCGCCGTCGCTCACCTCCAATCGCGAGGCCGGCTTGGGGGACTGGGACGTGAAGGACATCGCCGACCTACTCCAGGTCGGCGCGTCGCATCGGGCGACCACCTACGGACCCATGGCCGAAGTGGTCCACGACAGCCTGCAGTACCTCAGCGACGAGGACGCCAGGGCCATGGCCGTCTACCTGAAGGCCCTGCCCCAGCGCCAGTCGGAGCCGCCCCCGACCAGCCAGGCAAGGCTGGTCGACCCGACCGTGCTGGAGACGGGGCGCAAGGTCTATGCGACGGCGTGCGCGATGTGCCATGGGGACGAAGGCAAGGGCCATCCGCCGGCCTTTCCGCCGCTGGCGGGCAACCAGTCCATCACCATGGCGTCCCCAGTGAATTCCATCCGCATGGTGCTCAACGGTGGCTACGCACCGGGAACGAAGAAGAACCCGCAGCCTTACGGCATGCCGCCCTTCGGCCAGCTGCTGAACGACCAGGAGGTCGCGGCCGTCGTCACCTACATCCGGGTGGCCTGGGACAACAGCGGCACGCCCGTCACCCCGGCGCAGGCCAACGACCTGCGCAGGCTGCTGCCGCAATGAAGGACACGCGATGACGGACCTTGCACCCCCACGACCCGAAATCGACGATGACCCCCGTATCGACGAGATCGTCGGGCGCGGGCCGCGCGGCACGTTCGCGGTCGCGGGCGTGGCGACGGCGATCGTCGTGGTCCTCTATTTCGCCTTCTACTTCTTCGCCTATCTGCCCCGCGGAGCCTTGCAATGAGCGCGACGCCCGCACCGCCCGCGCCCGCCGCGCACGCGTCCGAGGCCGTCTCGGACGGGGCCGAGCGCCGCTGGGCCTTCATCGTCATCGCCATCGTCGCGCTGCTCATCGTCGTGATGGTGGTGACGAGCGTGCACTGGGCCGCGATGCCGCCGTCGCGGGTGGAGACCGTCGACGTGAGGACGTTGCATGTCCAGGGCGAGTTCGTCGAGTCGAACCTGGGCACGACCGTCGATCCCGAGGGCAAGGTCACGGTGCGCCTGGTCGCGCAGCAGTACTCGTTCATGCCGGCCTGCATCGTCGTTCCCGCCGACATGCCGGTGACCTTTCGCGCCACCGCCACCGACGCGATTCACGGCTTCGTGGTCGGAAGGACGAATGCCAACACGATGCTGGTCCCGGGCTTCGTCTCGACCTTCACGACCACCTTTCACGGCACCGGCGAGCTCCTGATGCCCTGCCACGAATACTGCGGAACGGGGCACGAGGCGATGTGGGCGCACGTGCAAAAGCTCGCGCCCGAAGAGTTCCTCGCGAAGGCCCGCGCCGGAGAAAGGCTCGGCTGTGTTGCACGCTAGAAGGCTGGTTCTCGCGCACTTCTCGGTCGCCTTCGCGGCGTTCCTCGCCGCCCTGGTGCTCGGCGCGTGGCAGATGTACGTCCGAAGCCCGCTGTCCGAGTGGGTGCACAACCCGGAGCACTACTACCGATCCGTCACCGCGCACGGGACCGTCATGGCCTATGTGCTGCCGACGCTGGTCGCGATGGGGCTCGGCTACGCCATCACCGAGCTCGCCCTGAAGCGGCCGCTCATCGGGCTGCGCTGGGCCTGGGCGGGCTTCTGGCTGCTGCTGATCGGCACCGCGATGGCGGCGATCACGATGGGCATGGGCAAGGCATCGGTGCTCTACACGTTCTATCCGCCGATGGTCGGCAGCCCGTTCTACTACCTGGGCGTGGTGCTGGTGGTCGTCGGCTCGTGGATCTGGGTCGCGCTCATGGCGGTGAACCTGCGCGCCTGGAAGAAGGCCAACCCGGGCGAGCGGATTCCGCTCGCGATGTTCGGCAACGTCGCCGGGGCCTACCTCTGGGCCTGGACGTCGGTCGGCGTGGCGATCGAGGTGCTCGTCCTCATCCTGCCCGCTTCGATGGGGCTCACCGACACGATCAACGCCGGGCTCGCCCGCGTGTTCTTCTCCTGGACGCTGCACGCCATCGTCTACTTCTGGCTCATTCCCGCCTACATCGTCTTCTACGCGTTCGTTCCGCGCGCCATCGGCGCCCCGCTCTACAGCGACACGATGGGGCGCGTGGCGTTCGTGCTCTTCCTGGTGTTCTCCATGCCGATCGGCATCCACCATCTCTTTGCCGATCCCCAGGTGGGCATCGGCTTCAAGTTCGTGCACGCCGCGATGACGGCGATGGTCACGGTGCCGACGTTCCTGACCGTGTTCACCGTCGTCGCGTCGGTGGAGCTCGCCGGGCGCCTGCGCGGCGGCCGAGGGCTGTTCGGCTGGGTCAGGGCCCTGCCCTGGGACAAGCCCATGATGCTGGCCGTCGCGTGCTCGTTCGTCATGCTCGGCTTGGGCGGCGTGGGCGGCCTCATCAACATGAGCTACCAGCTCAACGAGACCGTGCACAACACGCAGTGGGTCACCGGCCACTTCCACCTCATCTTCGCCGGCGCCGTCGTGCTCATGTACTTCATGGCGGCCTACGAGCTGTGGCCCCAGCTCACGGGCTGCGCGCCCCTGTCGCCGCGGCTCGTCAAGGCGCAGATCTGGTCGTGGTTCATCGGCATGATGGTCCTCACGCTGCCCTGGCACCTCGTGGGCCTGCTCGGCATGCCGAGGCGCATGGCCTACTTCGACTACACCTCCCCGGCCCTGCAGTCGCAGGCGTCGATCGTGACGGCCTCGGCGATCGGCGGCTTCATCCTGCTCGCGTCCGGCATCCTGCTCGTCTGGATCCTCGCGACGGCCACGCGGCGGCGCAGCACGACGGTCGAGCCGTTCGGCTTCAGCAGGCCGCTGCATCCGCAAGCCCGCACCCCGCTGGCGCTCAACGGCTTCGGGCTCTGGGTCGCCATGATGATCGGGCTGACCGTCGTCAACTACGCGTACCCGATCGCCCAGCTCGCTTCGCTGGAGCAGGCGTCGGTACCCGTCATTCCCATCGGGAGCCGATGATGCGCGAGCAAGGCCTGTATTCGTGGCGCAACCCGTGGTTTCGCTGGAGCGTGGGGTTGCTCGTCGCGGTCACGGTGGTCTTGCTGCTGCTGGGCTTCGTCGTGGTCCCGTCGGTGCACCCCGACTTCACGGCACAGGGTCTGTGGGCCGGCATCTGCCGCGCGGCGGGGGTCCCGGCCGAGTGGTCGGGGCCGCCCGCTGCCGTCGAGCGCGCGCCGTGGACGACCGGCGTCGTGCTCGAGCGCAGCATGGCCCGTGCCGGCAGCGCCGAATCGGCCGGGCACGGCGGCACGCTGGCGTCGACGAGCTGCACGATGTGCCACGGCGCCCAGGGCGTGAGCGCCTCGAACGCGCCGAACCTCGCGGGCCAGTATCCGGAGGTGGTCATCAAGCAGTTGCGCGACTTCAGGAGCGGCGCGCGCGCCAGTCCCATCATGCAGGCGATGGCGAAGATCTTCTCGGATCGGGACGTCGCGGCCCTCGCGTCCTACTACGCGGGACTGCCCAGGCCGCGCAGGGAGCCCACGAGCGACGGCGCGCCGGTGCCCGCGCTCGTGCACGTCGGAGCGCCGCTTCGGAACATCGCGCCCTGTGTCTCGTGCCACGGCGGCGTCGACCACAAGCTCGGCACACCGTGGCTCGACGGCATGCCGAAGGACTATCTCGTCGAGCAACTGAGGGCGTTCCGCTCGGGCGCCCGCGGCAACGACGCCGAAGCGCAGATGCGCAACATGGCTCGCGGCCTGACGGACGCGGAGATCGAGGCCATCTCGGCCTTCTACGCCGGCACGGCCGGCGCTCCTCACGCGCAGTAATCGCAGGCCTGACGGCCGTACGCGCGCACCGCCGCGTCACCGCGGCAGCGCTTGCCTTGCCCGCAGACTCGCCGCCGGCAGCGCAATCAACGCGCACGTCACCGGCAAGACGAGCGCATGGAGCCCGAGGACCGCTTCGCACGCGGCACCCAGCGCGCAACCGAACATGAAGCCGGCGATCGCCGGCCACGTGCGTCGCGCGCGTTCGCGCGCCTTGGCGACGTGGCCTGCATCCGTGCCGAGGACGATCTCGCCGAGGTCCATGGTGAGCAGCGTGAGGTTGGTCGTCAGCACGGCGGTGGCGGGCGCACCGTCGAGCCCGATCCGCACCAGCGCGTTCTGGACCGCCATGGCGCACACGCCGACCATCGCCGCGCCCATCATGAGCGGCGCACCCGGGCTTGCGCCCGGTCCTGCCGCAACGCCGATGACCAGGAACGCGATCAGCAGAAGGAACTGCGCCCATAGGAGCGGTCCGAGGATGCGTATCCCGGCGCGCTCGAGGCCTGCCGCGGCAAGCCGCGTCGCGGCTAGCGCGGCGATGAACACCGGCACCGACAGCATGTGCGCGAGCGACGCGTCCACCCCGGTCACGAGGTGCGCCGCGAGGACGACGAGGTTGCCGGTGATGTGCGCCGTGAACAGGCCGCCGAGCGCGAGGAACCCGATCACGTCGACGCTTCCGGCGATGACGCCGAGCAGGAAAGGCAGCGCCTTCAGGCCCGGCGTGTCGTCCATCGACGGCACGGGTAGTTCAGCGCCGATCATCGCGGGTCGTCTGTCCGGCGCGCGCACGCTACGCCTTCGTGAAGGCGTGTTCGAGCAGCGCGCGCGCCCCTGACCACGCGATGTGCACGCCGATGCACAGCAACAGGTAAGCGGAAAGGCGGGTCAAGACCACCACCCCGGTCGAGCCGAGCTTGCGCAGGATGATCGTGCCGTAGCGGTAGCAGACGTAGACAGCCAGGGCGACGACCAGCATGCCGACCGCGTCCGCGAGCGCACCGAACACCGAGCCCTGGATCGTGCCGGCACGGTGCGCACCGAGCGTCAGGGCCACTGAAACGGAGCCGGGCCCCACCGTCAGCGGCATCGTGAGCGGATAGAACGCGCGCGGCCTCCAATCGACGGCCGGCGTCACATGGCCGGGTGTCGCCCGCGGCGCGGAGTCGGTCCCTTCGGGAGCCGTGAGCAACGACCACGCCAGCGCGCACACGAGGATGCCTCCGGCGAGCTGCACGTCGCCAATCGACACGCCGAAGAAATTGAGCGCGTAAGGTCCCAGGATCGCGGACCCCAGCAGCAGCAGGAAGCTGTCGAACGCAACGAGCCTCGCAAGAGGATCTCGTGTCGCGGGGTCGACGCCCGCCGTCATCTGCAGGTAGAGGGGCACGCTGCTCAGTGGCCCGACGATGGGCAGCAGCGTGCCGACGACCAGCAGCACGCCTTCCAGGAACTGGCGGGGACTCTCCAGCACTGCCCCCACCTTGCGCGATCGTGCCGATCACTTGGTGGCCAGAAGAATCGCGATGCCGAACAGCGCGAGCACGATGCGGCCCACGGCATAGGGAATGGTGTATCCCACGGCGGGCAAGGAGCTCTGGGCCGCCCCCTGCACGGCGCCGAGCGCCGCGGTCGTCGTGCGTGCCCCGGCCAGGGCGCCGAGCAGCAGCGTCGGGTGGAACTTGAAGAGGTACCTGCCGACGTACACGCCCACCACGAGCGGCACGAGCGAGACGAAGATGCCGGCGACGAAGAGGCCGATGCCGTAGGCCTTGAGCCCGGCGACCAGGCCAGCGGCGGCGTTCAGCCCGACCACGGCGATGAAGCCGTTGAGGCCGATATTGTTGAGCGCCCACAGCGCCGGCCCGGGTACCGCACCGAACGTGCGGTACTTCGATCGCATGTAGCCGCAGACCAGCCCGGCGAGCAGCGTTCCCACGCTGGTGCTGAGGCTGAGCGGGACCGCGCCCACATGCAGCGTGAGCAGACCCACGAGGCAGCCGATGACGATGCCGAGGGACATGAACGAGACGTCCGTGATCGACGTCGGGCGATCGGCCGTGCCGAGGGCCTTCGCGAGATCGTCGACGTGCTTGCGGTCGCCGTGGATCGCGAGCACGTCGTGGCTTTCGATCTTGAGCTCCGGAGTGACCGTGAGCGCCGTGCCGGCACGCGTCACGCGCACGAGAAAGAGCGGCCGGCCATACCGGTCCAGCTCGTACGACTCGAGCTCCTGCACCGTCCGGCCGACGGCGTTCTTGTTCGTGACGACGATGTCGATTTCCTCGGTCGGATAGGCGAGCAACTCCTTGTCCTCGACCTCCGGACCGACCGTGTCCTTCGCGGCGAAGAGTGCGTGCGGCGAGCCGGCGAGCACCAGCGTGGCCCCTTGCGGGATGACGGCCTTCACGTCGGCGTCGAAGATCTGGGAGCCCTGCCTGAAGCGCGTGACGATCGCGCCTTGCAGTGCGGCCGCCAGATCCCGAGGCGAGCGGCCGGCGAGTGCAGCATTCGCGAGGCGATAGGCGCGCGACGCGATCGGCCGGTACGCCTGCTCGCCGGCGCTGCCGTGCATGCCCATCTTGGCTTCCAGCTCCTTGGAGACCGTCGGCAGATCGACACGGAGAATCTTCGGCGCGACCGACGAGAGAAACCAGGCGGCCCCAGCCGTGCCGAACGGATAGGTCACCGCGTAGGCGATGGCAGCGAGTCCGGCCGCCGCAGCAGCCTCCTTTCCTTCCAGGCCGATCTGGCCGATGTTGGCCGAGGCAACGCCGAGCGTCCCGGAGTTCGTGTAGCCGCCCGCGAGCAACCCTGCGGCGAGGCCCGGGCCGTATCCCATCACCTTGGCCGCGACCCATGCCGTGGCGAACCCGATCGCGCAGATGATCAACGCGAACCCGACTTGCGGAAGACCGTCCTTCTTCAACGCACCGAAGAACTGCGGGCCGACGCTGTAGCCGACCGCGAACAGGAACAGCAGAAAGAAGATGGTCTGCACGATCTCGGGCATCGTGACGCCGAGCTGTCCGACGATCAGGCCGGCGATCAGGGTGCTCGTGACGGCGCCCAGGCTGAACGTCCCGAACTTGAGATCCCCGAACCAGAAGCCGATCGCCAAGGTCAGGAACAGGGCGATCTCGGGATGGTGACGAAAGACAGTGAGCAGCGTTTCCATGGCGAATTCCTTCCCCGCCGCCGCGATCGCGGCGGCGCGGTCGTGAGACCGATCAGTCGTAGCGAGGCGTGTAGAGCTGGCTTTCGATCCAGGCCCGGATGTCGCGCGGCCGCTCGACCTGCGCAAGGCCCTTGTCGAACATGTATTCGGCAATGCGCGTGGCGGTCGTGACCTCGGTCTCGAGGATGTTCGACTGGCTCGGATAGAGCTTGCCCTTGGCGCGCAACGCGGTATCCACCTGGTCGGCCGTCGCCTGGGCGGCGACGATGAAGCACTGGTCGTCGATCAGCTTCGGCCGCGCCACGTGATTCGCGAGACCGATCGCCGGGTAGATGTAGAAGTTGTTCGCCTGCCCGGGATGGAAGGTCGTGCCGTTCAGCGTGAGGCTCGGGAACTGCACGCCCGCCGCAAACAGCGCCTTGCCCTTCGACCAGGTGTAGGCCTGCTCCGCGGTGCATTCGGCCTTGAACGTCGGATTCGAGAGCGCGAAGATGATCGGGCGCTCGTTCAGCCGGCTCATCGCTTCCACGACGTGCTGGTTGAAGGCTCCGCCCTTGGTGCTGACGCCGATCAGGATCGTCGGCTTCACGTTCTCGATGGTGGCGACCAGGTCCTTGGACGGCGCCGCCTGGTGCGCGTACACCTTCTGGTCTTCGGTGAGGTCGGTGCGCGACGGCTCGACCAGGCCATTGATGTCGAACATCGTCACGCGCGCCCGCGCGTCGGCCAGCGACAAGCCCTTCGATTGCAACGCCGAGACCAGGAGGCCGCCGATGCCGATCGCGGCCGAGCCGGCGCCGAGGAAGAGGATGCGCTGGTCGGTCACCTTCGTGCCGAGGATCTGCAGCGCCGTCGTGAGCCCCGCCAGCACGATGCTGGCCGTGCCCTGGATGTCGTCGTTGAAGCACAGCACCTTGTCGCGATAGCGCTTGAGCATGCGCACGGCGTCGACGCCTTTCCAGTCCTCGAAGTGGATCAGGCAGCCGGGGAAGACCTCCTGCACCGCCGCGACGAACTCGTCGGCGAGCTCGTAGAGCTCCTGCTCCGAGGGCGGCGGCTCGCGCAGCCCGAGGTAGAGCGGGTCGGCGCGCAGCGACGCGTTCGTCGTGCCGATGTCGAGCAGCACGGGCAGCGTGGTATCGGGCGGCACCGCCGCGCAGGCGGTGTAGAGCTGGAGCTTGCCGATCGGAATGCCCATCCCGTTGGCGCCGATGTCGCCGAGGCCGAGGATGCGCCCGCCGGTCGACACGCAGATGGCGCGCACGTCCTTCACAGGCCAGTTGCGCAGGACCTGGGCCATGCGCCCCTTCATGTGGCGCGTGATGTACATGCCGCGTGACCGACGATAGATGTGGCCGAAGGCGAGGCAGGCGTCGGCGACGGTCGGGTCGTAGAGGATCGGGATGAAGCGCGCCGGATCGGACATGACCGTCCGATAGAAGAGCGTCTCGTTCTGGTCGCTGAGCGCGATCAGGTAGATGTAGCGCTCGAGATCGCTGTCCTTGGCATCGAGGTGCGTCATCACGCGCTCGACCTGGCGGTCGAGGCCCTCGATCGCGGCCGGAAGCAGCCCTTCGAGACCGTACTGCTTGCGCTCTCTCGCCGTGAAGGCGGTGCCCTTGTTGAGGAGGGGATCGTTCAGCAACGCTTCGCCGTGCGGCATGGCCGCTGCGGGGGCCGTCTGTGTCTTCGCGACGCTGGTTTGGGGTGATGCCATGGTTCAGTCCTGACCTTTCTCGGTGGGTTGATCGCTCGAAGTTGCGGACGGAGAGCCCATGCGCTTCGTGCGAGCCGACCTTATGGGCCGCACGCTTCGCGACCCCTTCGACCCGTTGACGGCTCTCATCGCCCGGTCACGCCCGTGACCGACGCATTGCAGTTGAGGCCGGCGGCGCGCACTTGCCCCGTTTGGTGGTGCCTGCGAGTCGTGCCAAGGCACGGGCCTCGAGGGTCCTTTCAAGAGATGCCCGCGTGCAGCGCGGCTCGGAGACTGATGCGCCTTCGAACCACGCGCCGGGAGTCACCATGAAAAGAACCCTTGCCTTCGCCCTCTCGGGCGCGGCCCTGACCATCGCCTCCGCGCAATCGTCGACCACGCTATTCGGCATCGTCGACGTCGCGGCCCAGCACATCAAGAACGGCGACCAATCGATCAACGCGCTCGGCTCCAACGGGCTCGCGACGAGCCGCATGGGCATCAAGGGCTACGAGGACCTCGGCGACGGCTTCAAGGCCGGCTTCTGGCTCGAGGCGGGCTTGAACCCCGACAACGGCACGCAGTCGGACTCCAACCGCTTCTGGAACCGACGCTCGACCGTGAGCCTCATCGAGCCGCATTGGGGCGAGATCAGGCTCGGCCGCGACCACACGCCGACCTACAACGCCTACGCCGACTTCGAGCCCTTCAACACGAACGGCGTCGCCTCGGCGGACAAGTTCCAGAACAAGCTCGGAACCACGATCGACACGCTGACCCGCGCCGACAACCTCGTCGCCTACTTCACGCCACCGGGGCTCGGCGGCTTCTGGGCAACGGTCGCCGCAGCCGCCGGCGAAGGCACGAGCGGGAAGAAATACGTCGGGGGCAGCATCGGCTATGCAACCCATGCCTATCGACTGACGGCCTCGGCGGGCCAGACCACGGTCAATGCGGATGGCAGAGGCAACGACAAGTACGACTCCTACGTGCTGGGCGGCTCGTACAAGTTCGACTTCGCCGAGTTTCTCGGTTACTGGAGCGAGTCGAAGTACGGTGATCTCAAGCTCGGCGTGATCAACGTCGGTGCGCTGATTCCCGTCAGCCACCGCGGCAGGGTGCGCGTCGGCTATGTCCACGCCGATGCATCGGGCCGCACGGCCGCGGGCATCGACACCAGCCACGACGACGCCCACCAGTTCGCGCTCGGCTACGTCTACGACCTCTCCAAGCGCACCGCGCTGTACGCCACCGCGGCCCGCGTCAGCAACGACGGCCACGCCGCGTACATCGTCGCCTCGCCGCCGGCCGCCAAGCCCGGGGCCACCTCGACCGGCTACGAATTCGGCCTGCGCCACAGCTTCTGACGCGGGCCGGCGAACCGCAAGAACGACAAGGGGCTCGACGCGAGGAACGTCGAGCCGCGGGAGGCCGCATGAAACCCAGCACCGGCGAAGGTCTGGACCACAACCCGGAGCCGATCAGACAAACGGTTGCGCCGCTCGGCGACAACGCGGCCGCAGCGGGACGGCCGCGCATCATCGTCGTCGACGACGACCCCGCGATGCGCAAGCTGATCGCGGAATCGCTCGAGGAGCACGCCTTTGTCGTCGATGCGGCGGCCGACGGGGCCAGCATGCGGCAGGCGATGGCGTTGCGCCCCGCCGACCTTGTCGTCCTCGACCTGCACCTGCGGGGCGAAGACGGCATGGACCTGGCACGCAAGCTCCGGCAGGAGTCGCAGATCCCGATCGTGATGGTCACCGGCCGAAGCGGCGAAGTCGATCGCGTGATGGGACTCGAGCTCGGCGCCGACGACTACGTGTTGAAGCCCTTCAGCGCGCGCGAGCTGGTCGCCCGCATCCGCGCCGTGCTGCGCCGCTACCAGGCCGCGCGCGGGCTGCTGCCGCGGCGAGACGACACGCGCCGCGCCTACCGCTTCTGCGGATGGGAACTCAACCTGCGCAGCCGCCGGCTCGTCGATCCCGAGGGACGCCGCGTGGAATTGAGCAACGGCGAGTTCAACCTGCTGGTCGCGTTCTGCTCGGCGCCCTTTCAGGTGCTTCGGCGCGAGCAGCTTCTCGACCTTTCGCACGTGTACGGCGCCGACGAGGTGTACGACCGCGCGGTCGACGTGCAGATCCTCAGGCTGCGACGCAAGATCTGCACGGACCCGTCGCACCCCCGGTTCATCAGGACCGAGCGAGGTGCGGGCTACTTGTTCAACGTTCCGGTCGAGGTGCTCTATTGAGCGCACGCGCCATCAAGCGCCGTTAGCTCCGAAACCCGCGGATTGCCGACGAGGCGGGACCGACATCGCGCCGCGACGCCGCCCGGTCACGATCGGTCGACACCCTTCCGGAGAACATCGATGCCGACGACCCACGACGCGTCCCTGCGCGCCCGGCTGCGGGCCTGCCGCAGCTTTCTGCTCACGCCGGGATCGCATCCCGAACGCTTCGACGGCGCGCGCGAGGGCGACGCGATCATCGTCGACCTCGAGTCCAACGTCGCGCCCGGCGACAAGGGTCGCGCGCTCGAGGAAGCGCTGACCTACCTCGGCCGGCCGCCCGCACCAGTCGACATGCGCATCCTGCGCATCAACAGTCCTCGGACGATAGAGGGCCTGCGCGACCTGCTCGCGCTGCACGCGTCGGGCGTGCTCCCCGACGCCATCATCATTCCGAAGTGCGAGTCCGCCGACGAGCTCACGCTCGTGGCGGACCTCCTGAGCGGAGCGCAGGCGGCGATCGGCATCATCCCGATGGTCGAGCTCGCGAAGGCCGTGTTCGTCGCGCACCTCATGGCCGCCGCGCACGAGCGCGTGTGCGGACTCTTCCTCGGCGGGGGCGACCTCGCCGCCGACCTCGGCGCCGAAGGCTCCTGGGAGAACCTCCTCTTCGCCCGCTCGTGCATCGTGGCGGCAGCGGCCACCACCGGACTCGCGTCGATCGACGTTCCGTACTTCAAGTCCGACGACGACGGGCTGCGCAAGGAGGCGACGGCCAGCCGCCGGCTCGGCATGACCGGCAAGGCCGCGCTCCACGCCGAACAGCTGGCGACGATCACCATGCTCTTCACGCCTTCGCCCGATGCGGTGACGCACGCGCACGCGGTCATGGGCGCCTGTGCCGCGGCGGGCACGAACACGCCCGCTCTGAACGGCCACGTGATCGAGCCGGCGATGGTGCGCGAGGCCGAACGCGTGCTCGCCATCGCGGCGCGCCTGTCGCAGACCCTCGAGGCGCCAGCAGAGGTCGCGAGGAGAGCCGCATGACCCTCCTCTTCGAGGTGCTTCGGCACAACCCCGAGATCACGCTGTTCCTGACGCTGGCCATCGGCTTCTGGTTCGGCTCGCTCAAGTTCGGCTCCTTCAGCCTCGGCATCGTCCCGAGCACCCTGATCGCCGCGCTCATCGTCGGGCAGCTCGGCATCCGGATGCCCGGCTTCATGCAGCAGACGTTCTTCCTCAGCTTCCTGTTCGCCACGGGCTACAGCGTCGGGCCGCAATTCTTCGCATCGCTGAAGAAGGATGCGCTGCCGCAGGTGGCCTTCACGGTGATCGTGTGCGCGAGCGGCTTCGTCACGGCGTGGGCGGCGGCGAAGCTGATGGGCTACGGGCCCGGCCTTTCCGCAGGGCTTCTCGCGGGCGGCTACACCAACTCCGGCACGATCGGCGTGGCCGCCTCGAACATCGCGAAGGTGGGGCTCGATGCGCAGGAGGCCGCCACCGGTGCGGCCCTCATGGGCGTCGCCTATGCCGTGACCCTGCCGTTCAGCGGCATCTTCACCGCGTGGTTCCTCGCCTCGGCCGCGCCGAAGATCCTGCGCATCGACCTCCCGGCGGTCTCGAAGGAGCTCGAGGCCAAGATGGGAACGCACGTCGACGCCGGCGAGCAGGCGTACCAGCCGATCGTGGCTCGGGCCTTTCGCCTCGCGAACGCTGCGCTCGCCGGGCGCACGCCGCGCGAGCTCGCCACCGCCCTGCAAGGTGCGGTCGTCACGCGCTTCCGGCAAGGCGCCCAGATCCTCGATGCGGACATGCAGGCCGCGATCCCGCAGGGCGCCACGCTGGTCCTCTCGGGACCGCCTCACGCCCTCTTTGCCGCCAAGGACACGGTCGGCCCCGAGGTCGAGGACAACGAGCTGCTCGCCTATCCGGCCGAGGACCTGGACATCGTCGTCACGAACCAGAAGGCGGTCGGACGGACCGTGCAGGAGCTGGAGCAGGACGAGCTCAACCGGTATGGCCGGCGGCTCTTCCTGATGCGGGTGACGCGGCGTGGCGAAGCGGTCGCCGTCGCCCCGGACCTGAAGATCGAAAGCCACGACGTGCTGAAGGTGCGCGGGGACCGCAAGCACGTCGAGGACCTCGCGAAGGCGCTCGGCGTGGCCGACCGCCCGAGCTCGAAGAGCGACTTCGCGTTCATGGGCGTGGGCATCGTCATCGGCGCGCTCGTGGGCCTGATCACGATCGACGCGGCCGGCATCCCGCTCGGCCTCAGCACCGGCGTCGGGGCGCTGCTCGCCGGCATCGTCTGCGGCTACCTGCGATCGAAGTACCGCACGTTCGGCGCGATTCCAGCACCGGCGCTCTGGGTGTTCAACAACATCGGGCTCAACGGCTTCATCGCCGGGATCGGGCTCAACGCGGCGGCCGGCCTGGTCAGCGGGCTCAAGAGCTACGGCCTGAGCCTGGTCGTGTCGGGCCTCGTCGTCTCGCTGGTGCCGATGATCGTCGGCATCGCCATCGGCAAGTACGTCTTCAAGTTCCACCCGACGTTGCTGCTCGGCGCTGTCGCCGGCGCACGCACGTTCACCCCCGCACTCGGCGCCCTGCAGCAAGCCGCGCAGAGCATGTTGCCGGCCGTGGGCTACACGCTGCCCTACGCATTGGGCCGCATCATCTGCGCGATCAGCGGCATCGCGATCCTCATCGCCACGAAATGAGAAGGACGCGTGCGATGGACGTGCCGATCGACGCCCGCGAGTGGTGCGCCATGAGCGCCAGCCACGACTTCTACGCCATCCGGCCGCAGGACGCGCCGGGCGAAATGGAAGAGATCTCCCAGCTGCTGGCTGCCAACGACCTGGAGGCTGACGAGCAGGTCGAGGTCTTCATGGTGTGCCGCTGCCGGTGGACCGGTCGCCTCGTCGCCTGCGCGGGCCTCGACCACCGCACGATCAAGTGCGTCGCGGTCGCGCACGCCGCGCGGGGCGAAGCGCTCAGCCTCGAGCTCGGGACCGAGATCGTGAATCTGGCCGCGGCGCGCGGACAGTTCCACCTCTTCCTCTACACCGCCCCGCACAACCTGTCGCTGTTCCGGGGCTGGAGCTTCTACCCGTTGGTCGAGGTGCCGGATCAGGTCGTGCTGATGGAAAACAGCCCGGTCGCGGTCGATCGCTACTGCGCGAGCCTGCGGCTGCAACGCCACCCGGGCGAGAAGATCGGCGGCATCGTCCTCAACGCCAATCCGTTCACCCTCGGCCATCGCTACCTGCTCGAACAGGCGGCTGGCGCGTGCGACTGGCTGCACGTGTTCCTGGTGCACGAGGACGCCTCGTTCTTCTCGTACGCCGACCGCTACGCGCTCGTCGAAGCCGGGGCCAGGGGCCTCGACAACCTCACGCTGCACGCCGGCAGCGACTACATCATCTCGCGCGCCACCTTTCCGGCCTACTTCCTCAAGGACAAGGGCGTCGTCGAGCGCAGCTGGGCCGCAATCGACCTGCTGCTCTTTCGCCAGTACATCGCGCCGGCCCTCGGCATCACGCATCGCTTCGTCGGCACGGAGCCGTTCGACGGCGTGACCGCCGACTACAACGAGCAGATGAAGCGCTGGCTCGAGCGCGAGGCCTCGGTCGCGCCGCCGATTGCCGTCGTCGAGATACCCCGAATGGCACTGCGCGGCGTCCCCATCTCCGCCACCGAGGTCAGAAGGCTGCTGCCGGACCGCGACTTCGCGCGGATCTCGGCGCTCGTCCCCGAGACGACGCTGCAATTCCTGCGCGCCCATTTCCCCGTCCCCCACACCGCCGCATGAAAGGCAGGCATTCATGAAGATCATCAAGGAATCGGTCGTCGGCACGCTCGAGTCCAGCGACTTGCTGGTGAAAGTGACGCCGAGCGACACCGCGTCGCGCGACATCGTCGTGCGCAGCGAAGTCTTCAAGCAGTTCGGCAAGCAGATCACGCGCGTCGTCACCGAGACGCTCGACAAGCTGGCGGTGAGCGACGGACTGATCGTGATCGAGGACAAGGGCGCGCTCGACTGCGTGATCCGCGCGCGCGTGCAGGCCGCGGTGCTGCGCGCGACCGGAGCCCGCGAACCCGACTGGGGGAAGCTGTCATGAAGCTGCGCCGCAGCATGCTCTTCGTGCCGGGCGACAACGCGGCGATGCTGAGCACGTCGTTCATCTATCGCCCCGATTCGGTGATGTTCGACCTGGAGGACGCGGTCGCGCCGCGGGAGAAGGACTCGGCGCGCCTGATGGTCTACCAGGCGCTGCAGCATCCCGCCTATGCCGACATCGAGACGGTCGTGCGCATCAACGGCGTCGAGACCGAGTGGTGGCAGCAGGACCTCGAGGTCGCGGTGCGCGGCGGCGTGGACATCGTGCGCCTGCCCAAGACCGAGAACGCGCAGGAGATCCACGAGCTCGAGGCGCACGTGGCGCGCATCGAGCAGGCGTGCGGGCGTCCGGTCGGCGAGACCAAATTGATGGCCGCCATCGAGTCGGCCTCGGGCGTCGTGAACGCGGTCGCGATCTCGACCGCCTCGCCGCGCATGGTCGCGATCGCGATGGCGGGCTTCGACTACCTGGTCGACATGCACACCCATCGCAGCGCCGGCTGGGAGCCGGAGCTCTTCTTCGCCCGCGCGGCCGTGCTGAACGCGGCGCGCGCGGCGCGCATCGACGCCTTCGACGTGGTGTACGGCAACGTGAACGACGACGAAGGGTTCCTGCGCGAAGTGAACATCGCCAAGCAGCTCGGCTTCAACGGCAAGTCGCTGATCCACCCGAAGCAGATCGAGATGCTGCACCGCGCGTATGCGCCGACCGAGGAGGAAGTGAGCCACGCTAAGCGCGTGCTGGCCGCGGCAGAGGAAGCGCGCCGCAACGGCCTCGGCGTGGTGTCGCTGGACGGAAAGATGGTCGACCCGCCGGTGATCCACGAAGCCGAGATGGCGCTGCAGCTCGCCGACCTGTCTTGAACACTTGCATCGAAAGCGGACCATGAAGAACGAATCCGAAGCACTCGCGAAGCTCGACCCGGACCTGGGGCCGCTTCCGCCCTTCGCGGGGCAGAACGCCCGCACGCCGCACCTGGCGAGCCCCGACGCCAGGCTGCATCGCAAAGTCTGTGCATCCCTCGAGGAAGCCATCGCGCGCTCGGGTCTGAAGGACGGGATGACGGTCTCGTTCCACCACGCCTTCCGCGAAGGCGACAAGGTCGTCCTCACGGTCGTGAACTGGCTCGCGAGGCTCGGGTTCAAGAACCTCACGCTCGCCTCGAGCTCGCTCGCCGGCTGCCACGACCCGCTCGTGGAGCACATCCGGAGCGGCGTCATCACGCAGATCTACACGTCGGGCCTGCGCGGCAAGCTCGCCGAGGCGGTCTCGAACGGCCTGATGGAGCGCCCCGTGCAAGTGCACTCGCACGGCGGCCGCGTCCACCTGCTCCAGACCGGGGAGCTGAAGATCGACGTCGCCTTCCTCGGCGTCGCCTGCTGCGACGAGTTCGGCAACGCGAACGCGTCGCACGGCAAGACGAACTGCGGTTCGCTCGGCTATGCCAAGGTGGACGCGGACTTCGCCCGCCAGGTGGTGCTGCTGACCGAGCAGATCGTCGACTTTCCGAACTATCCGGCCAGCATCTCGCAGGACCGCGTCGACTGGATCGTCAAGGTGGACCAGGTCGGCGATGCCAGCAAGATCAGCGTCGGCGCCGCCCGCGTCACCAACAACCCGCGCGAGCTGATGATCGCCCGCCGCGCAGCCGACGTGATCGAGCACTCGGGATACTTCGTCGAGGGCTTTTCCCTGCAAACCGGCTCGGGTGCCTCGTCCACGGCCGCGACCCGCTTTCTCGAAGAACGCATGAAGAAGAAGAACATCGCGGCGAGCTTCGCGCTCGGCGGCATCACCGGCGGCATCACCGACCTGCACAAGAAGGGGCTGATCAGGGCGGTGGTCGACGTGCAGTCGTTCGACCACGACGCCGCCGAGTCGCTGCGCACCTTCCCCGGCCACATCGAGATCTCGGCCAACGAATACGCCAACCCGACCTCCAAGGCCGCCTACGTCGACCGCGTCGACGTCGTCATCCTGAGCGCGCTCGAGATCGATCTCGACTTCAACGTCAACGTGATCACGGGCTCCGACGGCGTCATGCGCGGCGCATCGGGCGGCCATTGCGACGTCGCGGCGGCAGCGAACCTCACGATGGTCGTGGCGCCGCTCGTGCGCAGCCGCATTCCGACCGTCGTGCGCCGCGTGACGACACTGGTCACACCCGGCGAATCGGTCGACGTGCTCATCACCGACCAGGGCATCGCCGTGAACCCCGCCCGCCCCGAGATCGAGAAGCGGCTGCGCGAAGCGCGGCTGCCGGTGATGACGATCGAGGCGCTGCACGAGAAGGCGGTGGCGCTCACCGGCGAGCCCGAGCCGCTCGAGTTCACCGAGCGCATCGTCGGCGTGATCCGCTACCGCGACGGCAGCGTGATCGACGTCGTGCGCCAGATCGCGAGCTGAGCATGGAGGCACTCGCCGAGGCCGGCGAGGTCGCCGTCGCGCTCGAGCAGGTGCTCGAAGCGCGCGAGCGTCGCGCTGCCCGTCAGGCCGGCGCACTCGCGCGGTTCGGCTGGCCGATCGTGTCCATGACGGTCGTGATGCCGGGACCCATCAAGGATGGCCGCTTGCCGCGACGCCTGCTGAGCGAGGCTCTTTGCGCGCTCGAGGGCGTCGCCGCCCGCAGGGCGTGGCCGGTGCTCGTGCGCGAGACGCTGTGGCAGGAGACCGGCCCCGAGGCTCTCTACATCGTCGGCGCACCGGCCGAGCTGCTGAAGGCGGCGACGATCGACCTCGAGGACCGGCACCCGCTCGGGAGACTCTGGGACCTCGATGTGATCGCGCCGGGGGAGCCCGCGCTGTCGCGCCGGGCGTTCGGGTGTCCGTCGCGGCGCTGCCTGATGTGCGAGCGCCCAGCATTCGAATGCGCCCGCTCCCGCGCGCATCCGCTGCCCGAGCTGCTGGAAGCCCTTCGAAGGACCGTCGATGAGCACGACCTGCATCGCAAGTCATGATGCGCGGCGCGAACCGCAGGTTTCGGATCACCCGGCCGAGGGCGGCGTCGAGGCCGCGAGCCGGCTTCCCGAGTACGCCGAGCAGGCGCTCCTCACCGAGCTGATGCTCACGCCCAAGCCCGGTCTGGTCGACCGGCGCAACAGCGGCGCTCACGCCGACATGGATCTGCAGACGTTCCTCGCGAGCGCGCGGGCGGTTCGCGCGTGGCTCCCACGCTTCGTGCAGGTCGGCCAGGCGCACGCACAGGTCGCTGCCGGTGACTTCCTGCCCCTGCTGCGCCCGGATGGCGTCCTCTGCGAGCAGGCGATGCTGAAGGCCACCGGGGGCGTCAACACGCACAAGGGCGCCATCTTCGCGCTCGGCCTGCTGTGCGCGGCGGGAGGCCGGCTGATCGGCTCGAACAGGGCACCGACACGAGAGCGCATCTGCTCCGAGGT